>OLWL01001192.1_pt1 | contig 14920 bp, 5 predicted proteins | sample 1674151 | NCBI WGS metagenome assembly OLWL01 (sample SAMEA103958148, study PRJEB25191) | human gut metagenome
TGAAGCGGAGCTTTTGAGCTACCTGGACCTCATCGACAGCCGTATGGAAATTTACGCTGAAGCGCTTCAGGATCTGCCCGTCGGAAGCTTTTCCAACCGTATCTTTGCACTGGACAAAAAAATCTACCGCCACGGGTGACTGCCCGCAGCCGCCTTTGAAAAAAGGGGAGGCGGGCACCGCAAAATAAAGAAAGATTTTACAAATTCCCTGTAAATTAAGCAGACAGCATCTTGCATTTGCAGATCACTTCGTATATAATTATTGTACTAATACTAGGGGTAGTGTAGGCTACTGTGACATTTCGTTACAGTTTTGGATCTGACAGAAAGCCAGACCGAGATAAGGGAGGAATGCGAAGAATGAAACGCAACCGAATACTGGCCATTGGTATCGCACTGCTGCTGGCCGTGCAGCTGCTGGTGCCGCTTGCCTGCGCCGCAGGTGCGACGCTGAAGTTCACGGCCCCGGACAAGCTTCCGGAGGTTGGGCAGACCTTTACCGTTACGGTTGACTTGTCCGGCAACACAGGCCTGTGTGCTGTGCAGATCAAGCTGGGCTATGACGATTCCGTTGTTGAATGCACCGGCGTTGAAAACGGTGAACTGATCGGCGACATGCTCTCTGCAAACAATACGCATGCCACGCGCGACGGTATCGGCGCGATTATCGCGGCGGCGGGCACCAAGACCGTCAAGACCGACGGCAGCCTTGTTGTGTTCACCTTCCGTGTCAAGGCTGCGGGCGACGCGAAGCTGACCCTCGCCGATGCGCTCCTTTCTGACATTGACGGCAAGGCGCTTTCGCTTTCCTATTCGCTCCCGGCGCTGATCGCGCAGGGCAGCGGCTCCGACAGCGGCAGCGGTTCCGGCTCTGACGCCGAAAAGCCGGGTACGGACAATAAGAAGTCCGAGGATGATAAGAAATCTGAGGATGAAGAAAAGCCCGAGGATGAGGAAAAGCCTGCGGATGGCGCGCAGGAGGAAGTCAAGTCCGGCTCCTTCCGCGACGTGACCAGCACGCACTGGGCGTTTGACTCGGTCGAGCGGGCAGCGGAACTGGGCCTTGTCACCGGCTATTCCGACGGCACCTTCCGACCCGACACCCCCGTGACCCGTGCGCAGTTCGTTCTCATGCTCTGGCGTATATGCGGCAAGCCCGCCGCAGCCAAGGCAGCCTCGTTTGCCGACGCCAGCGCCAGCTGGTATCAGGACGCGCTGAGTTGGGCCGTGGAGAAGGGCTATGTGAACGGCCTGTCCGATACACGCTTCGGCCCCGACGCGCCTATCACGCGCCAGCAGGCCATGGCCATTCTCTTCCGTCTGAACGGCGGCCAGAGCGGCTCGGAACAGATGCTGACCGGCGTTTATGAGCAGACCTTCACCGACAGCGGAACCATCGCCTCCTGGGCGAAGGATGCGACATGGTGGGCGGTTTACCACGAACTTGTTTCCGGCACCGGCGGCAGCCGCATCGCGCCGGAAGCCAACGCGTCCCGTGCACAGATCGCGGCGATTCTGCTGCGGTATGCAGATAAATTTATGACGATGGAGGAAGCGGCATGAAAAGAAGAATGCTTGCGCTTTTGCTTGCGGTGCTGATGCTCGCCATGCTCACCGCCGCCGCATTCGCAGAAGACACAGTCCTTGGCGTTTACAATGTGACGGGGCCCCTGACGGTGCTGAACGGCACAAAGAATGGCAGCTTCTACGCAGACGCGAACGAGTTTGAGTTGAACTGCAGCGGCCTGACCGGCGAGTATTCACTTGTGCTGCTTCTCGAAGGCGACAGCCCCGTCCCCACAGACGGGAACATCCAGTACATCGATCAGATGAGCATCGCAAACGGCGCAGTGAAATTCACACTGAAGCCTAAAGCGCTGAAGGTAGGTACATACAACATCTACATCAGCACGACCGACGAGGCGCTCAAGAAGGTCGCATCGTTCAAGTACGGCGAGAAGCCGGATGTCGTTCTGGGCGATGTGGATGGCGATGGAAAGATTAAAACGACTGACGCACTGCTGGTGTTGCAGCATGTATCAGAAACAATTACATTGGAAGGAAACGAGTTTGTGGCTGCTGACGTTGACAAGGATGGCGTGATCAAAACAACCGACGCATTGTTGATTCTTCAGTATGTCGCAGAGAACATAAGTTCGTTTGACTGAGAGGTAGAAAAACATGAAGAAAAAATTATTAGCAATCGTTCTTACGGTTTGCGTGCTGGTATCTCTTTTTGCAACACCAGTTTCTGCAATCGTATTTGAACCGACTCCGACTGCTCAGTTGGAAGCAGTTACTTTCACGGAAAAAAACACATCGAAGTACCCAGTTGAGGGCGATGCTATTACGGAAATTGCAGCAGGCAATACGTTTGCAATTAAGATTTCCGTAACGAACCCCTCTTCCGACCCGCTTCGCTTGTCTGGGTTTAAATTTAGATTTACTTATAATGTGGACGCTTTTGAGACGTACACCTACACATTTGAAAATGACGATGACAGCGGTACGGTTGGTCCAGACGCTATGCCTTCATCTACAAAGGGCGGTCTGAAGGGCTGGACAATGCAAAATAATACAGGAACTGCCGGACTGGCTGTTTTTGCAGGTACCTGCGAGAAAACAGCGAATCAGCCGGTGCTGGCATCCGGTGAACAGCAAACGATTGGCTATTTGCTGCTCAAGGCAAAGACGAACGTAGAAAACGGCAGTTACTCGTTTGGGTTTGAAGGCGAGAACTATTTCAACCATATTAAAGATGGTGAAACCAAGGATGAAGAAGTCGAAAATGTAGATTTCTCAAAAAAGCTTGCTCTGACGGTTACTGGTGGACAGAATCCAACCATTGGTGCTACCACTATTGACCCGACTGAAGTCGCATACGGTAGCGACGAAGTGCTCACCATGGGTGCAACGTCTACTTCTAATAAGGACATCACCAGCTTCGTCACCTTCAAGGTGAAGGATGCAGAAGGCAACGACGCTGCTGGCTTCGTTGTCAACAACGGCAATGAACTGAATGTTGCTGCAGCAGATGCTGGTACCTATACTGTCACTGCCGAGCCGAATGGAAACAACTGCAGAATCGACGAGAGCGTGACTGTTCAGAATGCAACCTTCACAATCACCAAGCAGGAGATCACCGCGCCCGTTGCAACGGTCACGAGTTTTGCCAAGGGTCAGCGAATCTTTGACCTGAACGTCGAGACGACGACTCCCGGCCTTTCTGTGGGCTATACCTGCTATGAGGGCACGAATACCGATGGCAATCCGCTTGATTCCCAAGAGAAGTTTAAGGCGGGCACGCTTTACAGCATCGTGATCGGGCTGGAAGCGGACAAGAACCATGTGCTTAACGCCCAGACGCTGACCGTCACGGTCAATGGCGGTGAGCCGCAGACGGTCGCAATCGAGGAGAGCGGATTTGCCGGTGCATACAAGGCTGTTGTAACAGCTACGACTGCGGATAAGGATGCCCTTGCGCTGCTTCTGACGCCCGGCACTACGCCCAATGCGCACTATGGCATGAAGCTCAGCGACCTCAGCTTCACCGGCGGTACGGTAATTGCTGCTGGCGATGAAACCAAAAAACCGATTGACGGTCACTTTGAATGGGTGGATTCTACGCAGGATGTCGGCGACCCGACCGTTTACGACGGCACATCTGAGCCGAACGGCAGACCATTCGCGGCAAAGTTTGTCCCGACTGACAGCGAGAACTATGCCGAGCTTTCGCTCAACGTTCGTGTGCACGTCCATAAGGCCACAATTTCTATTTCCGGTATTAACAGCTGGAACTACACAGAAGCTTTCAAATATGACGGCACTGTGCACACGGTTGAACTGGTGATTCCGGAAGACCTGCAGGGCAAGATCAAGGTTGACTACGAAAACAACACGGCAACGGACGTTAACACCTATAAGGCGACTGCAACGATCAGCGCGGTGGACGATGCGCATTATGCAATCTACGAGTCCGTTACGACCAGAGAACTGGATTGGGCAATCGTCGAGGGTGACCTCACGCCTACGGACGCAGAAAAATCCGTGCTCTTCGGTACAAAGGAAGTCACGGTTGCTCCGGCTGATTTCGGTCTGACGCAGGACGGCATTAAAATTGAGGTTACTCACGCGGGAAATAGCCTGATTACAGGTTACTTACCAAGCGATGACATGCGTTCTGTCACGTTTATGCTGAGAGATACGGATAAGACAGATGCTGCTAATAACGCGTCTGACACGGCTACATTGAAATTCTCTTCGGCGAATTATAACGAGGCGTCCGGTACGCTCACCATCAAGATCATTGACAAGAACACCGACGCGGATACGCTCAAGATCGACGTTCCTGCTACCGTCACCTACGGCGATACTGTTACCCCCAGCGTCGGCGAGTCCAAACCGGCAGGTGCAGGCGACGTCACGTTCAAGTTCTTCGACAAGGACGGCAATCAGGTTTCTGACCAGCCGTTCCCCGTTGGCAAGTACAAAGTGACTGCATCCTGCGAGGATGCTGACACCATCTACACTGCTGAGAAGGAATTTGAGGTCGTTGCCCGCGAACTCACAGAAGAGAATGTCACCTTTGGCGAGAATCTCGTCTACACCGGCAATGAACTGACTCAGACCGTGACCGTCACCGTCGGCGGCAAAGAGCTGACCAAAGACACGGACTACACCGTCACCGGCCTGACCGGCACTGAGCCAGGCAGCTATCCCGTTACCGTCACCGGCACGGGCAACTACACTGGTGAGGTCACAAAGTCCTTCACCATCAGCAAGGCGCAGATCTCCAGCGCTGCGATCACCTATGATGCCGGCCCCTATGGCTATACTGGCAAGGAATGGAAGCCTGAAGTTACCGTTTCCTTCAACAGCGCTACGCTGACAGCTGGCAACGACTACACGGTTTCCTATGAGAACAACATCAACGCCGGTACTGCGAAGATCATCATCACCGGTATAGGCGATCACTTCACGGGCTTGACGGAAAAGACCTTCACTATCAATTCTGCGGAAATTTCCGGCTGCACGTTCGCGCCTATCGCTGACGTGACCTATAACACCAAGGCACATACTCCGGAAGTGACCGTTGCGATCAGCGGCAGAACGCTTGAGGCAGATAAGGATTACACCGTTTCTTACGCCTCCAACGTCAACGCCGGTACTGCCACCGTCACCGTCACCGGTAAGGGCAACTTCACCGGCTCGGCGAACACGACCTTCACGATTGCAAAGGCTGACCTGAACCTGAGCGTCTACACCATCTCGAGCCTCTGCACTGAGACTGAGGTGAAGACCAGCACGCTCCCGTCCAACTTCTTCCTCGCCGACGAGACGGAGACTGGCTTCTCCATCGCACTCACCGCCGCTGGCGGCGACGCGATCTTCACGCAGGAGCCCGCTGTGGTCGATGGCGAAAACATGATCACCTACCAGCTGAACGGCGGAACCGGCGAAGCAACTTTCAACGTGACTGTCACGCCGGTCTCCAGCAACTACAAAGCCGGCACCTATGATCTGAAGATCCAGGCCTATGACAAGACCAACGTCTCCAACCGCATCGTCTTTGAATCCGGCTCCGCTGTCTACACCGGCTCCGGCATCAAGTACGAAAAGGCAACCATTGCAGGTCACTCCAGCGGCATGCGCTATACCTACGCCCCCGATGTAGCGACCGGTGCAACGCTCGACGCAGCTGGCCTCCCGCTGACTGTCGGCACCTACACCGTCACTGCGACCTACTCCGATGCAAGCAGCTACGGTTACAAGACTGCGACCTTCACCATCACCAAGGCGACCCCGGCCGGCACGCCCGCCTACACCAAGATCGAGACGAGCGGCAAGACCCTTGCTGACACCAAGCTGACTGTCGGCACGATTCGCCCGGCCGGTACCATCGCATGGGATCTGCCCCTCACGACTGTGCTTAAGGATGGCAAGGAATACGCATGGACTTTCACCCCGACTGACACGCACAACTATACGACGCTCACCGGCAAGCTGATTCCCTATGTTGACGACGGCACGGATTATATCCCCGGCGTGATCGACGGCAACTCCGGCAGCTTCAACTTCCATGATGTGAGCCGCTTCGACTACTTCTACGACGCAGTCAAGTGGGCCGCAGAAAACGGCATTGCCTCCGGCACGGGCCGCTACACCTTCTCTCCCGACGCCGTCTGCACCCGTGCACAGACTGTCACCTTCCTCTGGCGTGCAGCCGGTTCCCCGATGCCCAGATATCGCACATGCGCGTTCACGGATGTGGACTCCCGCGATTACTATTACAACGCAGTTCTCTGGGCAGTTGAGCAGGGCATCACCACCGGCCTCACGGCTACCACCTTCGGCCCCGACGTCACAGTAAGCCGCGGACAGGTTGCAACGTTCCTCTACCGCGCAGCCTCCGCATCCAAGCCCAATACGTTTAACCCCTTCACGGATGTTAAGACTACGGCTTATAACTACGACGCCATCCTCTGGGCTTATGACAACCGCATCACCACCGGCACCAGCGACACGACCTTCAGCCCGGACGCTTCCTGCACCCGCGCACAGATCGTGACTTTCCTCTACAGATATTATCAGGGGCGCTGAAGCTAGATAAAAAAGGGTCGCTGCCCCGCGCAGCGGCCCTTTTTCTCATCCATGCGCAAAAGAGAGAGGAGTATTGACATGAAAACACAACTCAAGCGCCTGCTGGCGCTGAATCTGGCGATCATTATGCTGCTCTGCGCCGTCTTCCCGGCCTCCGCCGCAGGAACTGCGGCCCAGCCCGCCGCCGACGCCCAGCCCCAGCAAACTGCCCAACCCACCGAAGATTCCACCCAACCGCAGACAACCGCACCCAACCCCGGCACGCACACCCTCACCATCAATGGCGAAACCCGCACCATCGGCACGGAACGGCAATCTGGAGTAGGCTGGACTTCTGTTGCCACTATGAACGGTGATGGAGAGCCGGTATACGCACTGACGCTGAACGACTACAAAGGCGACCCAATCACGATAACGTCCAATCACGATTATACGGGCTCGACCCGCCCAATCGTCATGCTGCGCTTCATTGGCCAATGCAATATCAGAGGCAGACAGGACAGCGCGGCGCTGTCCCTCAGCGGATATCGCGGGCTGGTCATCATGATGGACGAGAGCACCGTGGCTGGCAGCTCAGCGCTCTCCATCGGCGGCAATCCCACCATTTCCATCCCGGACGGCTGGGTTCGTCTCGACAGCAATGAGATCACGCTCACCAGCTGGAACGGCGACCCGGCAGTGAACGCCCAAAGCGTGAACTGCGATCTGCCGACCTACAAAACCAAAGACAACGGCAACGGCGGGATCTGGTTCATCAGCACAGCCGAGCCGCGCACCGTCACCGTCAAGGGCAACGGCGGCACGAACTGGAACGGCACGACAGACGATGTGACCCTGACCTGCGAGGAAAACAGCCAGCTTGATCTGGCGAACGCCTTTACGCAGAGCAAAAAATACGTGGCATATTATCAGGGCGACGATGGGCAAACGTATTCGCCGTTCCTGATCTACCCCGACCTGAAGCCGGGCAATACAGTCCTGACCGCTGTCTGGGATAAATGCGATTATGAGATCCCTGCGATCTTCTACGGAAATCTCGGAGACGACAGAAACGTTACCGTGGTCGACGGCAGCAGAGAATGGACAGCGCCCATGTTCGAGCCATACGATATCTCGCAGTATCATAACACGCCGCTCTGCTGGGAAAATCAGATCGGCGACCGGGTCACGCAGCTGCTCTCCGGGCAGAAAATGCCCGCGCTGACGCGCCCGACCGCGTACCACGCCGTATATACCGTCTCGGAGACCGGCCTGATCTTCTGTGCCAACGGCGAGACGTTCGATTACGGCTGGGTCGTGTTGCAGCCGGTCTATACGTATACTGCAAATGAAAACTGGAGCCGGTGCGAAAGCGGGAAGAAGTTCCTGAGCTGGAACACAAAGCCCGACGGCACTGGCAAGACCTACGCCAACGGCGAGGACGTTCCGGAGTCGCATAACCAGCTCGTCTGGCTCTACGCGCAGTGGGAGCAGAACGGCCCTCAGCCCGGCAAGCACACCCTCACCATCGACGGCGAAACTCACACCATCGGCACAGGAACCGTGACCGGAGACGGCTGGGAAGCCTATGCGTTCCTGAACGGCGACAACGAGCCGCTGCTCGTGCTGGCCCTGAACGATTATAAAGGCGGGCCGATCAGAATTTCCGATCCAACCGGTGTCGGAACAGCCAAGCAGGTCTACGCGCTGGTCAGCATAAGCGGAACCAACACCGTCACGGCGCAGTCCGGCGCAGGCATTACCGCGGAAGGCTATACCGCTCTGACCATTGAACGCTACAGCCGGACGGCATCCCTCACTGTCAGCGGCCAGCCTGCAGTCCAGACGGGCGGTCGGCTGCAAATTTTCAGCGGCGGCATCACCCTCGACGGCGGAACCACCGCGGCATATGCGGCTGCGAACGGCTTCGTCTATAACGACGGACGCTGCGAGGCAAACGAAACGAAAACAGGCGACCTCGTGACGAAGCTCGTCATGCGGGATGTCTCCCATTATCTGGTCGTCAACGGGCAGCGCTATTATCTCAGCGAACAGTACCCGCATGTCTCCGGCAGCGGATGGGGCGCGGTGCTCACCAAAAACGGCGACGGCCTGCCGACCCTCTGCGTTGACCTGAACGGCTATACGGGGGGCGCGATCTCGTTTGGCGCACCGTATAACGCGGGCGAGACAGCGGACGTGATTGCGATCCTCAACTACACTGGGCAGAACCAGATCACAAACGAGGCCGGGCCTGCGGTCAGAGCCAGCGGTTATTCGTGGCTGACGCTTCAGGAACAGGCAAACGGCAGTTCGCTCACCGTCAGCGGCAAGCCCGCTGTTCGGACAGACAAGGGACTGACCCTGAGCGGACGGAACATCACGCTCGATGGCCTGAACGGCCCCGCATATACGGCAGGTTCGTTCAGATACGACGGAAGCGTATGCAGCGTGAACGAGGAACGGCAGGATGGTGTCGTTGTGCGCGTCACGACAGGCGAGCCGATGCGTGTCACGATCACGGTCTACAGCGACGAGGCAAAAACGCAGACAGTCACACGGACGGTGAATCAATACGGCCTTGTCGACCTTACCAACCTTTTCACGCAGGCAAAAAAGTATGTCAGATTCTATAAGGACGAAAACGGCAACTGGTATGGGGCGCTGTTCAACGCAGACCGCGATCTGGAGCTGACAGCGTTCTGGGAGGACTGCAACGCGGAGGTTCCTGCCGTGTTCTATGTAAACGCAACGAACTTCACAGAGGTAAAGGCCGTTGACGCGGCGGCGGACGGATGGAAAGCGCCGGAGCAGGCCGGATATACCAACGAGTACGGGCAGACGTCGGTGACCTATGAGTTCCTCTGCTGGGAGCGGAAAACCGAAAACGGGTACACCTATCTTCTGCCCGGACAGGAGCAGACTGCGCTGACAGCAGGCGTGGGCTATTATGGCCGGTATACAAGCAGCACAACGGGCATCGTCTTCTACGCAAACGGTGAGACATTCCCGAACGGCATGGCCGTTGTGGAGGACAGCAATGCCCGCCGGACGATGAGGAGAGGCTCCCAGAACGGGAAAGTCCTGACCGGCTGGAACACTGAGCCCGACGGCTCCGGCACAAGCTATGCGGCGGACGGCGAAGAAGTCCCGGCGGCGCACACCAGCCTTGTCCGCCTCTACGCACAGTGGGCAGATCCGGAAAACAGTGTGCACGTCAGATTCTACGCCGGTGCAACCGGCTATGAGGAGGAAAAATGGCTTCCGCGCGGCAGCCAGATCCAACTACCGGAGTTGGGGGCGTTGTACGGACAGGAACAGCCGTATTGGGATGTGGATTTCATCTATGCGGATGGAAGAAGAATCCGTGAGAGCAAGCATCTGTCCGGCCAGACCATCACGATCCCGGCAGATGCAGCTGAATGCAGACTCAACGCCTATTGGCTTCCGGCGGAGCCGCTTGTGATCGGAGGTAGAAGCTTCTCGCTTTCCAATAGAACCAGCAGCTTTTTCGGAGAAAACTGGAGCGTACGGTATTATCCATATGAGGGGCTATTTATCGTGCAGCTGTACGGATATCAGGGATCGGCGATCAGCCTGCCTGCGTATACACAGCTGAGAGTTGGATTTGGTGAAAACACGATCACAGCGGCAGCGGGAAAACCCGCAATCGCATGTATCGATGGACTGGAACTTGTAACCGCGTGCAGCGACGACAGCCATGCGTCACTTCGGGCTTTCGCCGGTGAGGGTGCGCCCGCAGTCATGGCAGTCCGCGTGATAAACAGCCGCGCGCCGCATATGGAGTTCCACGCAGGCGCAGGTAAAAATGTATTTGCGGATGGAACAGCCCTTGAATTGGGCACAGCTGCTTGCAGCTATTCCGGCGTTCTGAACGGAGAAACAGCTGAAATTACGCTCGATCCTTCGGACATGCCCGCCGCGATCAGCGACCTGTATATCCACCCGCATATGAGCACACTGACCGTAAAGGGCGGAGGTGCGACGACAACGGACGGTGGAACGCAGGTCAGCAAACAGGTCGAAGCCGGACAAATGACAAGCTACCACACGATTGGATTTACCTATCCGGGCTATTGGTGCTCCGGCTATCATAATGTTGTTGGCAATGTGGCTGGCAGCACCTATGAAGTGTCTGTCCCAGAAAGGGACTGCACGATTGAACTGGAATGGGTGCCGACTGACTATGCGTCCTTCCTTGCCTTCCGTGTCAGCGGTGAACTGAAGAATGAGACGAAATTGGATCCTGCGCATTTCTTCAAAACAAGGAGGGAACGTGTTGTATTTGTAGATTACCAGAATGGCACAGCAGCGGTTCCGGAACTGCAGTTTGAGAATTATGCCAGCTACGGTGATCTGCTGTACTGGTATACCGAGGACGGCAAGGCATCTGAAACGAAGGATAGCCAACAGTTCTTGCCGGGGGAGAGCATCACAGAGAAGGAAAACGGCATTCAGAGCGGCACAACGCTCTGCGCTGTGGCAGATGGAGAGTATCGCCTTGTCTTTTATGCCAACGGTAAGCTGTTTGATAACGGCGGTAAATACGGCAAAAAGGTCATAGGGTCTTACGGAAACTACAGTGAACGCTGGGATGCAACGGATGGTTCGCAGCTGTTCAGCTGGAACACACAGCCGGACGGCACGGGAACCAGCTACGCGTTCAACAGAGGGATTCCCGGTAATGTCAAAAAGCTTTACGCGCAGTGGCTGGAAACAGGGAGTGTCCCGGTTAAACTGTATAATTATGTGGATTACAGTCAGGAGATCAGTTCTGCGAAAATCGGCTCTTCCTATGTCCTTCCAGAACCCTCCGAGACTCCGGATGGCCTTCGGTTTACGCAGTGGCGCTGCTATTACCGCGACCAGAACGGAAGGTATCAACAGATCGGCATGATCGCAGCAGGCGAGTCCCTAACCGTTACGGAGGATATGAAGGAAATCAATGCGGTTGCCCGCTGGCTGCCAGATGGAAAGCTGACTGTCGATGGTATAGATTATGCGGTTGAGGCTGGACACACTTCTTTCGAGTTTGATGGATGGTCGGCATACTTCCATGTTGAATCCGGCAGGCTTGAAATGGAACTGCGCGGCTATCAGGGCAGCGACATTTCTCTCCCGTGTGCGGCGAATGTACGCGTAATAGGCGGTGAGAACTGGATTGACGGAACACTCAGCTGTGTGGGGGAACTCTGTCTCGATGAGAGTTGCGCATGGGGGGAGCATCCCAGCCTGACGATTACGGCAAAAGAGGCGGACAAGCCCGCAATCCAGATGAAAGCGTTGATTCTCAGCCGAGCCCCGCACATGACGCTGACCGCTGGTGCAAACAGCAAGGCGATCGCCAGTCTGAGCGGGAAAGAAGAGTTCAATATCGATACAGATACTACTCACTATTACGGCAGAACCAGCAGGGAAGCATCGGAGAACTCCGTAGGCGAGGGTGAGATCGGCGACATGTGGCAGCTGCGCACCGAACCGGTCATGTGTACGACGACAGTGGATGGTAACGGCGGCACGACAGCCGACGGCGCTGCATCCATTACGCTTCAGCTTGAGTATGGCGAAGGCTACAACCTGCGCAGCGCTGGGTTTAAAAAACAGTACGCCGATCTGATCGGTGCAGAGGGCAGCACGGGCAATTCTTATGGCACGACGATCTGGAGCTATCCGCAGCTTGCGTTCACGCTTACATGGAAGGACCTTGGTTATCCGTACATCGCGTTCCGGGGAAGCGGCATCCTGAAAGGAGAAGACGTTCCAGCTGACAGCTACGTTGCCTATTACCGCAACAGCGACACGCTGACTGCGCCGAAGCTGGTCTATCAGAATGCCGCCAGTTATGGCGATCTGGTCTATTGGTACACATCCGAAAACGGAACAGAAACGGCAGACAGTCGCTGCTATCTGCCGGGCGAAACAGTTCAGGAGCCGGATGACACGACGCTTTTTGCTGCGTCGGTCAATCCGGGCGAGGTCGCGCTTGTGGCGACCGGTACGACCTTCAAGAACTGGAGCCGGATCAAACGCGCCGAAAGCTGCCAGCAGCTGGTTTCCGAGGACGGCAGAGTGGTCGAAAGCTGGAACACCAAGCCGGACGGAAGCGGAACACGTTATGAGATCGGAACATACGCCATCCTGATCAAAGATTCGCCGCGCGTGCTCTATGCGCAATGGAAATCTGCGTTTACCGCGTCTGCCAGTACCGACAGCGCGACAGGCGAGACGACACTTACCATACGGCCATCCAGCGACCTAATCGCGCCGCCGAGAAATACGGACGATAAGCCGTTTGAGCAGAGCGTCCGCGTCATTCTTGCGGCCTACCAGGACGGACGCTTTGTCAGGATGGTCTACGCGGAGGCGCGGGACGGCGTAATTCGCTGCAAACTCCCGCACGGGCTGGATTACCGGAACTGCGAACTGAGGCTGTTCTTCCTGGAGGGCGGCAAGCCGTCCAGGGCACCGGAGAACATTCAGATCGAAGCTTGAGACTGTCCGCAGCTGACAGTGCATACGCGCTGTCAGCTGCGGCACAATGGAAAGGGAGGACGACATGAGAAAATATCTGACCCTGATTCTGAGCCTGTTGGCCCTCATGTGCGCGCTGTGCGTCACCGCGCAGGCAGAAGCGCCGGAGCCGGAACAGGCGGCAGGGAAACTTTACATCAAAACCATCGATGAGATCGATATTTTAGAAGCGCAGAGGCTGGCGGAAGCGCAGGATGCACAGTCACCGGTCAACACTGAAGACTGGGAAGCAGCTAAGCGAACGCTGAAACAGGGCATACAGGAAATGCAGGACGATATTAATGTTTCGCGCTATGCAATCCCGATAGAAAGCATAAAGGAACTCTATCTTGAGGTTGCATATGAAAACCCGGACTTGTTTTACGCAAAAACCGGCTATATATGTAGCTATAGCGATTCTTCAGGCGAAAAGATTGCATGGGCGATTTCTCCATGTTATACGACAGATGGAAGCGATGAGAGGGACCAGCTGACGGACGAAGACAAGCAGGAGATCAGACGGCAGCAGGCAATACTGGAGCAGAAGCTTCTGGAGATCATGCAGGAGGTCAGAAGCGACTGGTCAGACCTGACGAAAGCGATGTATCTGCATGATTATATTGCCATACACTGTACCTATGATTACGATTATAAGTATTATGACGCATACCGTATGCTGATCAACGGAACGGGCGTTTGTCAGGGCTATATGCTGGCCTACCGTTTGCTTCTGAATCGGGCTGGCGTCACATCCAGCTGGGTGCAGAGCAACAGCTTGAGACATGTCTGGTCGCTGGTACAGCTTGACGGGGCCTGGTATCATATAGATGTCACATGGGACGATTCGACGTGGTTCGCAAAGTCAGGGCGCAAGTATTTCTGCATCAGCGAAGAAAAAATGAAGTCTGCAGAACTTAGACATCTGGAAAAAGACGACTGGGTATATGGCACAGATGTGCAGGCAGACAGTAAAAAATACGATAACTATTATTGGCGCGATCTCGATAGTCCGATTGTGGCAGTTGGAGAAAAGCTGTATTATCTGGATGGAAACCAAATCATGGAGACGAATGACCCGGAATATCAGGGAACCGCGAAAAAAACGATTTATGGGCAGTGGCGTGGATGGGGCTGCTATTCAGGATTGTCGAGTTACAACGGCAGGCTGGTCTATAACACGATGGACAAGATTTACAGCTATGATCCGGAAACGGAGCAGGAACAGGTGCTTTATACGCTTACGGACGAAGAGAAACAAATAGGCGATATTTATGGCTCCGTAGTAAATGGAAACCTGCTGCAGTATGTACTGCTGCAAAGACCGTCGCGGCCGGAAACGATATACAGCATCCAGATCAGCCCCTACATCACCGTCACGGAGGGCGGCTATGCCTATTATCTGAAGGATGAAACACTCCATCTGAAGCGCAGCGGCACGGAAACCGGCAGCGTTATCGCAGCGTGGTACGACGGGAGCGGAAAGTTGCTTGGTATGCGGATTCTGAATCAGCAGGAACTGGATATTCCCGTGCCTGGCGCGGCAAAAACCGTGAAGATTTTCGCCGCCGCAAAGGGAAGCTATGCGCCGCTCTGTAAGGCGATAGAACTTCGAGCAGGATAAAAAACCTCCCTCTGCCGTATGGGCAGAGGGAGATTTTTCATAACAAGACTTAGTTCGGTTGATTGACCAGACCGACGAACAGCGGCAGGCCGTCAATGCCGGTGATAGCGAAGACGAACGGGTTATCGAGTGTAAAATCGATCTCATCCTCCGGCCCCATCATCGCAGTCGCCTCGACACCAAGGATGG
>OLWL01001228.1_pt1 | contig 14647 bp, 10 predicted proteins | sample 1674151 | NCBI WGS metagenome assembly OLWL01 (sample SAMEA103958148, study PRJEB25191) | human gut metagenome
GCCCGGGCCGTGGCATCCCTGCTGGGGCTTCCCTTCTACGATATGGACCTCTCCCCGGAATTTCGGGCAACAGTTATCGACTATTTCATCCGGGAATACGAGGCGGGCCGCACGCCGAATCCCTGCGTGTTCTGCAACCGGAGGATCAAGTTCGGCGCCATGTGGGACGCCGCCCAAAAGCTGGGGGCGGACTATCTGGCCACCGGCCACTACGCCAAAATCCGACAGGATCCTGCTACCGGCCGTCACCTGCTCTGCCGGGGGGCGGACCGCTCCAAGGATCAGAGCTACTTTCTCTGCCGTTTGACGCAGGAGCAGCTTTCCCGGACGCTGTTCCCCTTGGGCGATCTGGAAAAACCGGCGGTACGGGCCTTGGCGGAGGCTCACGGCCTGATCAACGCCCAAAAGCGGGACAGTCAGGACATCTGCTTCGTGCCGGACGGAGACTATGTGACCTTTCTGCAGCGGCAGGGGCTGACACTGACGCCGGGAGACTTCCTGGACGAAGCGGGCCGCGTGCTGGGACGGCACCGGGGCCTGCCCTGCTATACCATCGGCCAGGGAAAGGGCCTTGGCGTGGCGGTGGGGCGGCACGTATATGTGCTGGAGAAGGATCAGGTGCACAACGCCATCGTGCTGGGAGACGATTCGGCGCTGTATGCCTCCTCCCTGCTGGCTTCCCACGTAAACTGGATCAGCGGCCAGATACCGGCGATGCCGGTACGGTGTGCAGCCAAGACGCGGTACAGCCAGGTGGAGACCCCCTGCACCGCTTATCCCCTGCCGGACGGCGGACTGCGGGTGGTGTTCGATCAGCCCCAGCGGGCCATCACTGCCGGGCAGGCGGTGGTGCTGTATGACGGCGACGAGGTACTGGGTGGCGGCACCATCGAAAAAAGCGAATAAAAACCTCCACGGCGCATAGTGCCGGGGAGGTTCTTATTCGCTTAGATTTATCAGAAATGCGTCTCCACGAACTTGTTGAACTTGGCCACATCCATCTCGTCCTTATAGGTGTTCTTGAAGCGCTTGACCGTTTCACTGTTGTACTGAACGATGGCGCGGTACTTCAGCAGGCCCACCACCAGGCCCACGCCGCCGCAGATATAGCCCCAAGGGGAGGCCTTGGCACAGGTAAACGCCAGCACCGCCAGCATGATCAGCGAGATCACCACGCCGGCAAGCTGCTTCTTGGGATGGATGCGGTCCACGTCCTCCTGCTTGACGACGCCCTCCTGGACCATGGCCTTAGCAAACTGCTTCTGTACGCCAAACAGGCTGGCCGCCTGCAGCATCATGGGCGCCACCACAAAAAAGGCAAAAAACGTGTCCACGACGCCGATGATCAAAATCCCTAAATCTCCCATTGTCTTACGCTTCCTCCTGTTGATGTTTGAATAGGAGCCGCATATCGCTCCGTGATGTGGCATACAGCATATGGCTGTAGCACAGCGAGAATTCCACGATGTCGCCCACTTGCAGACGACGGGGGCAGTCCTCCACGTCCACGATGCAGTGGTCAGAGGATCCGCCGATGACTGTCAGCCCCGGTTCGCGGGGGAGCAGGCTCTCCAGGTCGCCCACGTCGGCCCGGCCCAGGGCCAGGAGGGCGCGGCGGCGGACACCACGGTCCACATAGGTAGGCTTTCGGCCGAAGGCATCGATGGCCAGCTCGCCGATGGGATAGGTGGGCTTGTCCTTGACCTCCACCACCTCGGCCCGGAGGGTAAAGGTGTCCATGCGGAGGTAATCCATGTCGCGGATGCCCCAGTCCACCTGTAGGTCCTTGCCCAGCAGGATGCCCTCGCCGATTCGGAGGTGGTTGATACCGGCGGGCATGGTGCCCCAATGGACCAGCGTAAAGGAGCTGGTAGCGCCGCCGGAGACGACCTCCAGCGATCGGCCGATACGCGCCTCCACCCGGTGAGCCAATGCGACCAGCTCGTTCATCTTGTCCGGGGTGGGCTTAGTGGAGCCGTAGCAGGACAGGTTAACACCGATACCGGCCAAGTGTACATGGGGCAGGTCCTGCTCCACCCTCTGGCAGACGTCCACCAGCTCATCCTTGTCCCAGAAGCCCTCACGCAGGTCGCCCAAGTCGGCCATCACGATGACGCGGTGGGTCCTGTTCTGGCGGAGACACTCCTCCTCCAGCGCCAGCAGGGTGGCCCACTCGCTTTGCAGGGACGTGTCGCACAAAGCGACCACGTCCGGCAGCTCCGACAGGCCGGGGATGCGGATCAGGAGCCAGGGGCCGGGCACACCGGCGGCACGGCATTTGGCCACCTGCTCCAGGCGGCTGGTGCCCAACTCTGCGGCACCGGCAGCACGCAGCGCCCGGGCGATCTCCGGCAGGCCATCCGCACCCTTGATAACGCCGCAGACACAGATACCCGCGGCATTGCAGCGGGAGATCACCGCCCGGGCATTGCTTTGCAGCAGAGAAAGATCGATCTCTAATTGGGGATATTGCCGCACAGCGACACCTCCTATGTACTCAGTAGGAATATTGTATCACATTCGTTGCGGTTTGTCACATCTTTTCGCAAAATTCCCGCGGCGGACAGCTTTTGCTGTCCCGCCGCCGATGCGAGGTGCCCTCCCCTGCCCTGCACGCAAAAAAGAGACCGCCGAAGCGGTCTCTTTTTTTGCTGGAGTATGTACTTACTTGGCAAGAGCCTTGTTGGCTTCGGCCATTTCGGCGAAGATGCCGGCGTGCTTCTTGGCAACGATGGCGCGGATGACCAACAGCGTACCGACCATCAGGGCCACAGCGATCAGCAGGTTGACAAACACGTTCTGGATCAGGCCGGCCAGGATGAAGCTGACGAAGGACACACCAGCCACGGTCAGCGCATAAGGGATCTGGGTGAACACGTGGTTCAGGTGGTAGCAGTGGGCACCGGCGGAAGCCATGATGGTGGTGTCGGAGATGGGGGAGCAGTGGTCGCCCATAACGCCGCCGGAGCAGGCAGCCGCCAGACCGATGGTGCACAGTATGGGCTCCACGTCGTAGTTGAACACGGAGACAACGATGGGGGCCATGATGCCGATGGTACCCCAGGAGGTACCGGTGGCGAAGCCGATAGCCGCGCCGATGATGAAGATGATGGCGGGCAGGAACATACGCAGATCACCAACGTTGGCCATAGCATTACTGACGAAGTCAGCGGAGTACATGGCAAAGCGGGTGAAGGAGCACAGGGTCCAGGCGAAGGTCAGGATCAGGATGGGGGCGATCATCTGGATGAAGCCCTGGGGAACGGATTCCATGGACTTCTCGAAGCCGATGGCGCCGCGCAGCCAGAAGTAGACGAACGTGAACACGCAGCCGATCAGACCGCCGATGGCCAGCGCCGGACCGGCCTCGGCAGCGGAGAAAGCCTCCATGAAGGTCATGCCGCCATCGAAGTAACCGCCGGAGTAGACCAGAGAGATGATGCAGACAGCGATCAGAACGATCACGGGCACCAGCAGGTCCAGCACGGAGGACTTGCCCTTGCTGGGAGCCTCATAGTCGTCGGCACCGGCGAAGGGACGCTCGGGGGTGGTGAACAGGTCGTCCTTGACCTGGGCGTTGTACTCATGGGTCAGCATGGAACCGTAGTCGATGTTCAGCACGGAGATGACCACGATCATCAGCAGAGTCAGCAGGCAGTAGTAGTTCCAGGGAATCTGCTTCAGGAACAGCTCAATGCCGTTGATGCTGGGGGACTGCACATAGCCGGAAACGGCGGCGGCCCAGGAGGACACCGGGGCGATCATGCAGACGGGAGCCGCAGTGGAGTCAATGACATAGGCAAGCTTGGCACGGGAGATCTTGTGGGACTCGGTGACGGGACGCATAACGGCGCCCACGGTCAGGCAGTTGAAGTAGTCGTCTACGAAGATCAGCACGCCCAGTAGCATGGTCAGCAGCTGCGCGCCGCAGCGGGTGTGAACGGTCTTCTTGGCCCAGCGGCCGAAGGCCTCGGAGCCGCCGCCCTTGTTCATCAGGTCCACCATGATGCCCAGGGTGACCAGGAACACGATAATACCCATGTTGCCGCCGTCAGCCAGCACGGAGATGATACCGTAATCGGCACCCACCAGGGTCACGATGGTGTCCCAGGGAGCGAACTGGGTGTACAGCAGTGCGCCGACCAGGCAGCCCAGGAACAGAGAGGAATACACTTCCTTGCTGATCAGGGCCAGCACGATGGCCACGATGGGGGGCAGCAGGGACCAGAAGGTGCCGGCAAACGGAGTCTCGGAGTAGACCTTCTCCTCATAGGTGGTGTACTCCACGCCGTTGACGTCCTTGGACTTCTCTTCGGACTTGACGTACTCGGTACCGTCGGCGCCGACGATGGTGTTGCCATCCTCAGACAGCTCGAAGTAGGTGCCGGCCTCGGGGCTCACATAGTAGGAGCCGTCCAGCGCATACTTAGAGCCCTCGCTGTCGTCCACGGTCCGCTGGATGCCATCCAGGAACACGCCGTCGCCGGTGGTGTAGAACGCGCCGTCGCCGACGAAGACGGGGTTTTCCTTGCCCTTAAACTGGATCCCCAGGATGACCAGCAGGACAATGAAGATACCCAGCGCTACGAAATACGCTATTTTGGTGCTTCTCTTTTCCATGTGTGTGATTTACCTCCTCACAAATTGGTGGTGAATACCATCAGCCGGCGAAACAGCGTATCTGCCCCGCCAACCTCCTGTATCATACCGTCACGCCAAGATATTGTCAAGTTCTTAACGTCATATTCCATTATTTTAACAAATTGAGAACTCCGTTTTCGTCGTTTTTACAAGAGAAACCGGGCGGCAAACACAGCATCGTGTGCTTTTTACGGCAGGCGGCACAAGTCTTTCCGGGTCCGCGGGCGCAAAAAGAGACGCCGGTGCGGCGGCACCGGCGTCCCCTCTGTTAAGTAAGAGTTTGTTTATTAACAATTCGTCAAGAGACTTTACAGGAAGAATTCCTTTATCTGACCGTACAGGATGAGGACCATGATCAGCGGCGTGATGAACTTGACGCAGACCTTGAAGAAGCCGTAGCTGCCCATGGCATGACCGGACTGCTCCGTCTCTTCCTTGACGAACTCGGGGCCGATCTCCCAGCCGATCATCAGAGACATCAGCAGCGCGCCCAGCGGCATCATAACGCCCTCGGACAGCGCATCCCAGAAGTCCAGCCAGTCGGCAGCCCAGGTCTTGGGATTTGCAATGTTCAGCAATTCCGCAGGCGAGAAGCTGCTGGCACCCAGACGGTCAGCGCAGACCAGGATGCAGCCCAGGCCCACACAGGCGGCGGCGATGAGGGTATAGCTCTTGCGCTTGTCGCCCTTGCCCTCGTCGCGGGCCTTATCCACAAAGTGAGCCACGATGACCTCCAGCAGGGAGATAGAGGAGGAGATAGCGGCAAAGACCACCAGCAGATAGAACAGGATGCCGAAGATGGGGCCGAGGCCGCCCATGCGGCTAAACACGTTCTGCATGGTGACGAACAGCAGGGACGGGCCACCCACTGCGCCGGAGGGATCCAGAGCGAAGCGACCGGGCAGCACGCACAGGCCGGCCATCAGAGCCACCATCGTATCCATGACCACGATCAGCAGCGCGTTCTTCTGGATGTTCTCCTTCTTCTGCAGATAGGAGCCGTAGGTGATCATGGCGCCCATACCCAGGGACAGGGAGAAGAACATCTGGCCGCCGGCGGTAGCCAGCACAGTCAGGACGTCGGGTGTCTCCTGCTTGAAGGTCACGATGCGCTGCATGACGCCGTTGATCTCCACCGCGGACATTTTCACGCCATCAATGACGGCGGAGGCGGGAACATAGTATCCATTTTCAGTAGCCCAGCCGGGGGCAAACATGTACTTCAGACCATCCAGGGCGCTGCCGTGGATCACGTGCTCCACCAGGGAGCCGTCCGCCTGGAGCACCTGCACGGTGGTGTCCACACCGTCCAGCGTGCAGGCGCGGATGATGCAGATCAGCAGAGCCACGAACAGGGCGGGCATACCCACGGAGCAGACCTTCTCGATGCCGCCGCCAACGCCGCCGAGAACGATAAGCATAGTCAGCACCACGAAGATCAAGCCATAGATAATGGCCTCGGTGGTGCTGGACATGAAAGCGCCGAACACCGCGTCGCCCAGAGAGGCGCTGGCCGCGTCCGCCGACGCGGCGGCGATGGCACTGGCGCCAAAGCCCGCGCCGAACAGGTCGCCTACATTGAGCACCACATACTTAATGCAGTAGCCGCCCAGAGCGCAGTAGAAGAACAGGATGAAGAACGCGGACAGGATGCCCATCCAGCCCATCCAGCTGAACTTCTTGCTAAGGGCCTTATATGCTGCCACAGCGCCCTTGCCTGTCTTACGACCAATGGCCAGCTCGCCCACCATGACGATGAAGCCGCAGCAAACAGCCAAAATGAGGTAAATGATGAGGAACGTGAAGCCGCCGCAGGCGCCCATCTTATTGGGGAAGCCCCAGATGTTGCCCAGGCCGACCGCCGAGCCGACCGCGGCCATCAGGAATCCGAAATTGGATCCAAAGCCTTTTCTTTCTTCCATTGTTTTCTCTCCTTACAAGTTTCCCCCGCCGCGCCGCGGCGGGCGTGTTTGTATCTTACTGCGAAAAAACCGCCCTGTAAATACAGACAGGTGTTTCTTAACACGGTGACAGCGGAAATGCGGTTTTTCTTTATCCGTACATTATAAAATTTCCGTAAAGCGTCGGTTCGTGTCGGCAGATATTTTCTCCAAAAGAAACACCCCGCATATGAAAAAGACCGCCCGCAGACGGTCTTTTCTTCTCGGTATGTATCAGTCTCCCTCGCGCATACGGTAGCCGACGCCCACCTCGGTGAAAATATACTGGGGGTTGCCGGGGGTAGGCTCGATCTTGCGGCGGATGTTGGCCATATTTACCCGGAGGATCTGATTGTCGGTCTTGGCCTTGGGCCCCCACAGCTCCCGGATAATGAAGTCGTAGGTCAGGACCTTGCCGGCGTACTTGCCCAGCAGGGCCACGATCTTGTACTCATTGACGGTCAATCCGGCGTTCTCGCCGTTCATCAGCACCTGGTGCTTATCATAGTCGATGGTCAGATCGCCGGTGACGAACTTGCCGGACTGGGCGATCTGGGTGTTGGAAAGGGTGGTGCGGGTGTGGCGGATGGCGGTGCGGATGCGGGCCAGCAGTTCGGAGGTGCCGAAGGGCTTGACCAGATAGTCGTCGGCGCCGTAATCCAGGGCCTCCACCTTGTCGTGCTCGTGGTTGCGGGCAGAAACCACCACCACCGGCAGATTGGACCACTTGCGGACAGATTTCAGCACCTCCATGCCATCCATATCGGGCAGGCCCAGGTCCAGGACGATCATGTCCGGGCAATGGGAGGCGATCATGGTCAGGGCCTCTTCGCCGGTGCGGACAATGATGGTGTCGAAGCCGTTGGCGGTGAGGATCATGGAGATAAAGTTGCTGATGGACTGCTCATCCTCCACGATCAGGACTTTGTCTTTAATCTTCATCGTTTTCTCCTTTCATGGGCAGGGTCACGGTAAATACCGCGCCGCCCTCCTGTCTGTTGTCTCCCCGTATCACACCGCCGTGGGCCAGCACAATGGTGCGGCACACGGACAGACCAATTCCCATGCTGCGCTTGCCGTCACTGCTGCGGTCGCTGCGGGCAGAGCCGTCAAACAGCCTGGGCAGCAGGTGCTGGGGAATGCCGCGGCCATCGTCGGCCACGGTGAACACCGCGCAGTTGCCCTCGCTGGACAGGGTCACATCGATATGGTGGGTCTCGCCGTGGATGACGGCGTTCTCCATCAGGTTCACCAGTACCTGCTCCATCAGCAGGGGATCCATGGGCACCATCATCAGCTCATCCGGCAGATGGACACGGATATCCACCTCCGGGTAGTGCTTGTGGGTCTTGGCCACGGCGGACTCGATGACCTCCTCCGCCGGCTCCGGCTCTTTCTTGACCTTAGCCTCCTCAGAGCTTATGCGTGTGATGGACAGCAAATTCTCTACAATGCGGATGAGCCACTGGGCGTCCTCGTTGGTGGATCGCAGCAGCTGCTGGCGCTGCCCCTGCGTCAGTCCGCCGTCCTGCTCCAGCAGAACGTTGGTGGCGCCCACGATACCGGTCAGCGGCGTGCGGATGTCGTGAGACACGGCGCGCAGCAGGTCGGCATACATCTTTTCGCGGTCGGCCTCCCGGCGCACCTGCTCGGTCTGCTTGGCCCGGCTGGTAACGGTGGCGGTCAGGATGGAGATGGTCATCATCACCAGGAACGTCAGCGGAAAGCCCGTCAGCGTAAAGCTGATATGCCAGAAGGGGTAGGTAAAGATGATGTCCACGCTGAACATCCCCACCACTGCCATGATGATGCCCAGCAGATAGCCGTCCGTCCAGTAGGCGGTAAGGAACACATCCAGCAGAAAGATCATGGCAACGTAGCTGGTGTCGTTGTGCATATCGAAGCTGCGAAGCAGCAGACAGCACATAACGGCTACCAGGTAGAGTCCCAGTGCTTTCAGCACATCCATGCCGGAAAAGCGCAGGCCAATGGTCCGCAGCAACTGTCTCCGGCGGGCTTGTTTACCGGTCATAGCCGCCCTCCCCTCCTTTTGATGACGCTATTATAACATACATTGTCGCTAAGGTAACGCTAAGATATCGTTAAGGTATCACGAATATCTCATTAAGAGCAACCGAAAATAACAAATAAGAGACGGCGTTGGCCGTCTCTTTTCATCTTTGCTGCGCGGGGATCAGGCTTTGCGATCTATGTGCAGGAGGCGTTTTCTGTCGAAAAACACCCATAAAAAAGCAAATCACCACGCTTTCGCGTGGTTTCCTCATCGGTATGCCTTACCGCTGGCTCACTTCCCAGTCGCTGTCGGCAAAGATCATGTCATCCAGGTCACCCCAGATCCAAGTTGTCGTCATGGTGATATCACGCTCCTTTCTTCCGTTTTACAGTGTTATTATATGCCGCGGCAGCCCGGATAACAAGGGCAAAATTGGATATTATGTATAAAGCTTTTGTAAACTTTTATTGCACATTGCACAACACCTATGAGTTATTTCTGTGTAATGCTCTTGCGCTGTTGTGTGCTGTATAGTATAATAAAGTGTTCAAGCAGTCTTATGTGGTGAGGTGAGCACCTGATGAGAGAGTTTCACGGCGGCGACTATGATGTGGCCGTCATCGGCGCGGGGCACGCGGGCATCGAGGCTGCCCTGGCGGCGGCCCGGATGGGCATGAAGACCGTCTGCCTGACGGTGAGCCTTGACGCGGTGGGGAATATGCCCTGCAACCCGGCCATCGGCGGCACCGGCAAGGGGCACCTGGTCCGGGAGCTGGACGCACTGGGGGGTGAGATGGCCCGGGCGGCGGACAGGGCCTGCATCCAGTACCGGATGCTGAACCGGGGCAAGGGTCCCGCCGTGTGGTCCCTGCGGGCTCAGGCGGACCGGCGGAAATACCAGCAGGTGATGAAGCACACGCTGGAATTGCAGCCGGGGCTGACGCTGCGGCAGGCAGAGGTGACGGAGATACGCTGCGACGGGAACGGCCATGCCGCCGCCGTGGTGCTCCGCACCGGCGCGGTGCTGGGTGCCCGGGCGGTCATTCTGTGCACGGGCACCTACCTGACCGGGCAGACCATCGTGGGCGAGTGCATCGAGTCCTCCGGGCCGGACGGCCTGCACCCGGCCAACGCCCTGACGGACAGCCTGCGGGCACTGGGGCTGCCCCTGCGGCGGTTCAAGACCGGCACGCCGCCGCGGATACACCGGGGCAGCGTGGACTTCAGCAAAATGGAGCTGCAGGAGGGCGACCCGGATCCGCTGCCCTTCAGCTTTGAGACAAAGAACGTGCCGGAAAACCGGGCGGTGTGCTACCTGACCTACACCAACGAGGAGACGCACCGGATCATACGGGAAAATCTGGACCGCAGTCCCATTTACTCCGGCGTTATCGAGGGCATCGGCCCCCGGTACTGCCCGTCCATCGAGACGAAGGTGGTGCGCTTTGCGGACAAGCCCCGGCACCAGCTGTTTATCGAGCCTATGGGGCTGGACACCGAGGAGCTGTATGTACAGGGCTTCTCGTCCTCCATGCCGGAGGAGGTGCAGCTGGAGATGCTGCACACGGTGCCGGGACTGGAGCACGCAGTGATGATGCGGCCGGCCTACGCCATCGAGTACGACTGCATCGACCCGCTGGCGCTGCTGCCCACGCTGGAGGTAAAGGCGGTGCCCGGCCTGTACGGCGCTGGGCAGTTCAACGGCTCCTCCGGCTACGAGGAGGCGGCGGTGCAGGGCTTTGTGGCCGGCGTGAACGCGGCGCTGAAATTGCAGGGTCGGGAGCCGCTGGTGCTCAAGCGGAGCGAGAGCTATATCGGCACGCTGATCGACGACCTGGTGACCAAGGGCACCGAGGAGCCGTACCGCATGATGACCAGCCGGTCGGAATACCGGCTGCTGCTGCGGCAGGACAACGCCGACGCGCGGCTGTGCCCTATCGGGCACGAGCTGGGGCTGGTCAGCGATGAACGGCTGGCGGCGGTGGAGGCCAAGTACGAAGCCGTGGCAAAGGAAATACGGCGGCTGGAGCACACGGGCATACCCGGTACGCCGGAGCTGAACGCCCTGCTAACAGAACGGGGCACCGCCGCCGTGGACAGCGGCTGCCGCCTGATCGATCTGCTGCGGCGGCCCCAGTTGACCTATGCGGACCTGACAGAATTCGACACAAATCGACCCGACCTGCCCGCGGAGGTGCGGGAGCAGGTGGAGATCACCGTGAAGTACGAGGGCTATATCCAGCGGCAGCAGCGGCAGGTGGCGGAGTTTGAGAGGCTGGAGCGCCGGAAGCTGCCGCCGGATATGGACTACGACCACATTCAGGGTCTGCGGCTGGAGGCGCGGGAGAAGCTCAGCGCCCTGCGGCCCCTGAACGTGGGGCAGGCCGGGCGGGTATCCGGCGTGTCACCGGCGGATGTGGCGGCGCTGCTGATCTGGCTGCAGACACACGACAAGGAGGCGGACGCATGACGGCACATGAGCTGACCCACACCATACGGAACGATATGCCGGTGTATCCCGGCACGGAGCAGCCCCGGCTGACCACCGCCTGCACGATCGACCAGTGCGGCTACCGGGAGACGCTGCTGCATATGTTCTCCCATACCGGCACCCACATGGACGCCCCGGCCCATATGCTCCGTGACGGTACGGCGCTGGACCGCTACGACGCGGCGAAGTTTGCCGGGCCCGCCGTGGTGGTGGACTGCCGGGGGCAGCGCGCCATTACTCTGTCCCTGCTGCAGAGCTATGACCTGAACGGCGCGGACTTCGTGCTGTTCTGCACCGGCTGGGACAAGAAGTGGGGCACGCCGGGCTACTATGAGGGCTTTCCCTGCCTGACGGCGGAGGCGGCGGCATATCTGGCCGGCCTGCCGCTGAAGGGCGTGGGCGAGGACACCATCTCGCTGGACCCCTGCGACAGCGTGGATTTTCCCAACCACATGACACTGCTGGGCGCGGACTTTGTGAACACCGAGAACCTCAAGGGGCTGGACAAGCTGCTGGGCCGACGCTTCACGTTCGTTACGCTGCCCCTGAAATTTGAGAATGCCGATGGCTGCTCCTGCCGCGCCATCGCTCTGGAGGAATGACAATGGGTAAACTGCGGTTCCTGTTTGCGCTGTGGATGGCAAAGCTGTCCATCCCGGCGCTGAAGATCACCCGCCACAACGGCACGGACTTTCCCGGCAGTCTGGCGGTGAAGCTGTGTCCGGACTTTTTGAAGTATATCGGCAAGCCGGAGCACATCATAGCCGTCACCGGCACCAACGGCAAGACCACCGTGGCCAATATGCTGAACGACGTGCTCACCGCCGAGGGCAAGACCGTACTCAGCAACCGGGCGGGCAGCAACATCATCTCCGGCGTCAGCACGGCGCTGCTGAAGGGCTGCGGCCTGCTGGGCCGGGTCAGGCCGGAGTACGACCTGGCGATCCTGGAGATCGACGAGCGCTCCGCGCCCAGGATCTATCCCTATGTGAAGCCGGAGCACATCGTCATCACCAACCTGTTCCGGGACTCCATCATGCGGAACGCCCATCCGGGCTACATCGCGGACATCCTGACCCGGTCCCTGCCTAAGGAGAGCAGGCTGATCCTCAACGCCGACGACCTGATCTCCTGCACGGTGGCGCCGGAGAACCAGCGGGTATATTTCGGCATCGACCGGCTGCCCACCGACGTGACGGAATGCGAGAACCTGCTGAACGATATGCGTATCTGCCCCCGATGCGCCGGGAAGCTGCGGTATGAATACCGCCGCTACCACCACATCGGCCGGGCCGTGTGCGAGAGCTGCGGCTTCCACTCCCCCGACTGCGACTATCTGGCCACAAAGGTGGACACCGCCGCCCACACCATGTGCATACGGGAGGCGGGGCAGGAATACCCGTACACCCTCATCACCGACAGCCTGCACAACATCTACAACACGGTGACGGTCATCGCCGCCCTGCGGCAGCTGGGCTATGACCACGGCACCATTGCCCGCCGCATGGCGGAGGTGAAGATCCCCGCCAGCCGGCTGTCCGAGGAGGATATCGGCGGCGTGAAGGTCATTATGCAGATGTCCAAGGACAAGAACGCTCTGGCCTGCTCCCGCAACTTCGACTATATCCGGTCCAAGCCGGGGAAGAAGGAACTGCTGCTGATGATGAACTGCCTGGGCGTGGCCAAAAGCTGGTCGGAAAACCCCAGCTGGATGTACGACACGGATTTTGAATTCCTGAACAGTGACGATGTGACGTGCCTGGTCTGCGCCGGGCCGCGGGCCTATGACTACCAGCTGCGGCTGCTGCTGGCGGGCATCCCCCGGCAGAAGATACGGCTGGCCGAGGACGAGTTCGCCGCCCTGGAGCTGCTGCCGCTGACCCCCGGCGACGACGTGTATCTGCTCTACGGCGTGGACGGCACGCCCCTGGCCTTCCGGGTCAGGGAAAAGCTGAAGGAAAAGCTGCTGGCAAAGGAGGGCGCGCAATGAAGGCGGAAATTCTGTTTCCGGAGGTCTGCAACCTGTACGGCGATCTGCAGAACATCTACTATCTGAAGCGCTGCTGCCCGGCGCTGGAGATCATAGAGACGGACCTGCACAGCAAACCCCGGTTCCTCACGGAGGATGTGGCGCTGGTCTATATGGGCAGTACCACAGAACAGGGGCTGCGTCTGGCGGCGGACGCCCTGCGGCCCTATGCCGCGGACATCGCCGCAAGGGCGGACGCGGGACAGCTGATCCTGCTGACCGGCAATGCGCCGGACGTGTTTTCCGCCGCCATAGAAAGCGACAGCGCCGACACCATAGAGGGGCTGGACATTCTGCCCGGACGGGTGCGGTACACCATGATGAAGCGGCACAACAGCTTCTTCCTGGGCACCTTTGACGGTATGGAGGTCGTCGGCTTCAAGAGCCTGTTCGGCTTCCACTACGACGCAGCGGAGGCGGAGGGCTGGTTTGACACCGTGCGGGGCGTTGGCCGCACGCCGGAGTCGAAGCAGGAGGGCTTCTGCCGGGGCGGGCTGTACGCTACGGCGCTGATCGGCCCGCTGCTGATCCTAAATCCTCCGCTGTGCAAGTGGCTGCTGCGGCAGATGGGCGCCGAGGACACGCTGGCCTTCGAGGACGCGGCCTTCGCCAGCTTCAACAAACGTGTGGCGGAGTTCAAGGAGCCGGGCAGAGGTTTCCAATACTCGTAAGCAAAAAACATCCCCCGGTTGGGGGATGTTTTTTTGTATCAGAGCTTTTCGGACAGCGTTTCGTCCAGGCCCACGCCGTAGAGGTTCTTGGCCGAGCAGCCGGCGCGGCCGCCGCCGGCACAGGCACAGGCGCACGCACAGGCGCAGCTGCTGGCGCAGGCACAGTGGCTGCCGCCGCCGAAACCGCCTCCGCCAAAGCCGCCGCCACGGCTGCCGCCTCCGAAGCCCCCGCCGCCGCTTCTGGGCGGTCTGGGCTTTGTTTTGGTGCCCACGCTGCCGGGACGCGGCCTGCCGTCCGGCCCCGCCGGATACCACAGGTGGTTCACGAACACATACCGGGTGCCGAAGCCGCCGGCGTAGCCGTCGCCCCGGCGGGCGGCGGAGATCAGCACGAGGATGAACATCACCACGAATATCATCACCATCATGCCGATGATGGCGTCACCGGTGTCGTCATCGTCGTAGTAATAGTCATCGCTGCCGTTCCAGCCGCCGTCGGGGACGTTGTCGGCGCTGTATTCCTCCGACAGCTGGGTGGGCCAGTCGGTGTAGCGCACCTGTACGTTCATTTTGTAGCCGTAGTCCAGATCGGAGGCGGTGATGGTCATGCCGTTTTGCACCGTCACGCTGTCAGCGCCGCTGACCGTGCCCTCGGTGAAATCGCCGGTCAGCCCGGCGGGGTCATTCCAGATGAGGGTCATCTGGCCGATCCTGGCCTCGTCGAACCACCCGGCGGTGTAGTCGTAGGTCACATAGTCATAGTGAACATTGTCATAGTCCTCAATAACGCCGTTGGTGCTGAGCTGATACATATACTCCTGCACCCAGGAATAGGAGAAGCTGAAAACCTCGCCCGCCCGG
>OLWL01001232.1_pt1 | contig 14621 bp, 10 predicted proteins | sample 1674151 | NCBI WGS metagenome assembly OLWL01 (sample SAMEA103958148, study PRJEB25191) | human gut metagenome
GATCATCTTCGCCAGAAACGCATACCAGACCACCTGCCCTGCCACGGCACGCCGCATCACCTCGCCGCCAATGCCCAGATAGTCCTGATTATGTACCAGAAACGCCAGCACCCAGAGCACACCGCTTGCCGCCAGAATCCGCAGATATGGATTTTTGCAATACTTTTTCAGGAAGTGCTCCGTCTGGTGCAGCAGCACACAGAACAGAATGCTCACCGCCGCACAGCAAACGCCCAGCAGCAAAATTTTCAACGCCGGCACCACCTGAAACGCCGGAATTTCCCCGATCGTATACTTCGCCAGCGGAATGCCGCATTTGCCCGCCAGCCACGAAGCCGTCAGAGAAGCAATGGTACAGGGCACCAGTGCCGCATACCGCATGGCACCGACACACACCACTTCCATGGCGAAAACCGGTGCCGCAATGGGCGTGCGAAAAATTGCCGAAAACGCCGCCGACATGCCGCAGAGCATCAGCACCTGTTTATCCCGTTCCGCCAGACGGAACACCCGTCCCAGCATACTGCCCACACTGCCGCCCAGCTGCAACGCCGCACCTTCCCGTCCGGCACTGCCGCCGCAGAAGTGGGTCACTACGGTGGAAATGAAAATCAGCGGTGCCATTTGCATAGGCAGTTCCGTTTCTGCCCGCAGCGAAGCCAGCACCATATTGGTGCCCTTGTCGTTCTGGTCGTGACTGATGCGGTACAGCCACACGATCAGCAGACCGCCGGCGGGAAGTGTCAGCACTGTCCACCAATGCCCCGTCCGGAATGTCGTCACCCACTGTATGGCATACACAAAAGCAATCCCGATAAATCCCACCAGAACGCCCATCAGCACAGAGTAAAACACCCACCGCAGCAGCAGCCGCAAATGGGAAAGAATGTGGATACCGCTGTGCAGCAGCCGTCCTTTCCAGTGGGAAAGAAAACGTTCCCTTGAACGCATACCATTCCTCCTGACACAAACGCAATCCTCCGGAAAGTCATACTTTCCAGAGGATTTCCGTCCAATTTTATTTGCAAGGCAACACCGCACAAAGCTTGTGCGGTGTTGCCGCAAGGAAAGTAATTTTGCTTTCCTCAATAATTCTCAGCCTTGACCTGAAAATAGGACTGCGGGTGCTGGCAGACCGGACAGACCTCCGGAGCCTTTTTGCCTACGACAATGTGACCGCAGTTGGCACATTCCCAGATGACATCGCCGTCCTTGGAAAAGACGCAGTCGCCCTCGATATTGGCGAGCAGCTTGCGATAACGTGCTTCGTGTTCCTTCTCGATCGCACCCACCGCCTCAAACAGTGCCGCGATCTGTGTGAAGCCCTCTGCCTTTGCCTGCTCCGCGAACTCGACATACATATCTGTCCACTCGTAGTTTTCGCCGGCAGCCGCATCTTTCAGGTTCTCCGTTGTTTCCGGCATCACGCCGCCATGCAGCAGCTTGAACCAGATCTTCGCGTGTTCCTTTTCATTGTTGGCAGTTTCCTCGAACAGCTTGCCGATTTGCACATAACCGTCTTTCTTTGCCTTGGAAGCGTAATAATTATACTTGGTGAATGCCTGTGATTCGCCGGCAAATGCCGCCAGCAAGTTTTTTTCCGTCTGTGAACCTTTCAGTTCTGCCATGATATGACCTCCTTTTTATCTTGGAGAAAGCAAAACAAAACTGTTGCATACAAACAGGTTTTATTCCGCATTTTTCCTATGTGGTTCTTCGGTGGTTTGCAGCTGTGCCCGCTGTTCCGCCGCCTTTCGACAGGCGGGACACAATCCGGAAAAGACAATGTGATGGGATTCCACCAGAAAATCCTCGCAGCCTACGATCTTGCTGCACAGGTCGCTCTGATAGGGCATGTTCACATCGAACACCCGGCTCCAGCTTTCTTCTATCAGGCGCATCTCGTCCGGAAATTTATTGGCGTAGCGTCCCTCAAAAAACTCAAAGCCGTTAGTAAAGCCGCAGTCGGCAAGGTGCTTCTTGTAGGCCTTTTCGTCATCGGGCGAGGCTGGCAGGTAGTGGTGGTTCAAAACATAGTCCCACTTGCCGTCGTCGAAGTATATCACTTTTTCCTTCGGGATATCCACCACGTATACTACGGTGCCGGGTTCGGGGGGCAGGCAGCGGCCGGCCTCAACTGCGCACCATATGGGAAGCTCCGCATAATCGGGCTTAGGCACGAGCTTTGCAGCCTCGCGTGCGAACCAGTCATAGCAGTCGAGATAGTGCTTTGCCATGTCTCCGAAGTGGAGCTGTACATATACGCGCTGGTTAAGTATCCTGCCGCCGTGCTCAAGCATCAGCAGCGTCTTGTCGTTTTGCCGGGTGTAAAGGCGAACGGTATCCCCTGCCATACGTTAGACCTCCGTGCATTATTCTGCCTTCATTATAGCACAAGCGCGGGCGCTGAGTTGTGAAAACATGGCAAAATCCACCATGGCAAAGTCTTGCATACCCTTGGAAAAGCTGCGGATACTATGAAAACAAAGCAAAGATTACCACACCACAGGAGGAACCATGAAAGCGACAGGAATAGTGAGGCGAATAGACGAGCTGGGCAGGGTAGTTATACCCAAAGAGATACGGAGGACGCTGCGTATACGGGAAGGCGACCCCCTTGAGATATTCACGGACAGGGAAGGGGAGGTAATACTCAAAAAATACTCGCCCATAGGCGAGCTGGGGGATTTTGCCAGAGAATACGCGGAATCGCTGCATCAATCCCTCAACCGCACCACGCTTATATGCGATAAGGATACCGTAATAGCGGTATCCGGCGGCAGTAAAAAGGAGCTTATGGAGCGGCCCATACATGAGGACGTGGAACGCTGCATGAAGGAGAGGGAAAAGCTGGTGATAAACAAGGGGCAGTGTGAGATGCAGGGCATAATAGACGGCGAGGATCCTGAGAAATACACTGCAGAAGTGATAGTGCCGATACTCTGCGCCGGCGACGCAATAGGCGCGGTAGTGATGGTAAGCCGGGAGCCGGGGGATATAGTAGGTGATACCGAGCTAAAGGTATGCGAGACCGCCGCCAGCTTCATGGGGAAGCAGATGGAAAATTGAAATAGATAAAGCGGGCACAGCGCCCGCTTTTTGCTTGGGTAAATATCACTGGTTGGCGATATCCAGATAGGAGTATAGGGTGTACTTGCTGATGCCGAAGTACTTGGCTATCTTGTCGCCGCTCTTGGTTATGAGCATGGCGCCCGCATCGTTGAGGAAGCGTATGGCCTTAACCTTGTCGTCCTTGTTCATCATGGCAACAGGGCGGCCTATGAGCTGTACCGACTGCTCGAGGAGATCGTCCAGCAGCTCGTTCACGTTGGTGGGTATGCGCTCCGGTTCCCCTCCCGGGTTGTTTTGCACTATGGCGTTTATGACGGACTGCGTCATCATAAGCTCAGTCATGTCGTAGTTTATGGCGAATACGCCTGTGACCCTGCCGTCTTCGTCCTTTATGTATATAGTGCTGGAGCGGAGAATGCGGCCGTCGTGGGTCTTTGTAAGGTAGTTGTAGTGGTCGGGGATATCCTTGCGTCCGTCCCGCATGGCCTCAAGAACTACATGGCTGGGGCCGGCCTTGGCGCTGCGCTTTGAAACGTGGCCGTTTTCTATGTAAAGTATCATATCCTCCGGGCTTTCGCAGGTGAGGTCGTATATTACGACCTCGCAGTTGCTGCCGAACTGTGCGGCTATGGCAGCGGCTATACGCTTTAGAAGACCTACGGTGAGATTCTGCATTTATTCCTCCTGAGACGCCGCCAGATAACGGCAAAACAAAGATATATTTACTATACCACACATTGGCGCGGGGCAAAAGCGAAAAAGATTTTGTTTCCGGCTGAAAAATTTTTGGTCATCGGGCAAAAAAGCTATTGCCTATACGATGTTAAGCATGATAAAATAATAGCACAAACAGTAAGGCATATCGGAAGCTGTAAGGAAGTGCTTCGCGCGCGGGCTTAAAACAAATCGTGTTTTAGTCGGCGCGTTTTTATCATTATCAGTCACCAGGCATTCTTAAAAAGAGGAGGAAAAATATGTATCTCATAGCGAACGGTAAGGTTATAACCAGGGACGATGCAATGCCCTATATAGAAAATGGCGGCGTAGTCGTAGAAGGAACCAAAATAATAGAGCTGGGCGAGACGGCAGCCCTGAAGGCAAAGTACCCCGATGCGGAGTTCATAGACGCTAAAGGCAACGTAATAATGCCCGCATTCATAAACGTGCATTCCCATATCTATTCCGCCCTTGCCCGCGGTCTCTCTATAAAGGGCTATAACCCCACCAACTTCTATGAGATACTGGATGGCATGTGGTGGGCCATAGACCGCAATCTGGATCTGGAAGGGACCCGCTACAGCGCATACACCACCTTCATAGACAGCATAAAGACCGGCTGCACTACTCTGTTCGACCATCACGCCAGCTTCTGCGAAATACCCGGCAGCCTTTTCACCATTGAGGAAGTAGCCAAGGAGCTGGGCGTCCGCGCCTGCCTCTGCTATGAGGTCAGCGACCGGGACGGGGAGGAGAAGTGCGACCTGGCCATCAGGGAGAACGGCGACTTCATACGCCACTGCGCCAGGGAGAAGAACCCCATGATAAGCGCAATGTTCGGCGGCCACGCCCTCTTCACCATATCCGACAGGACCTTTGAGAAAATGGTAAAGGAAAACAACGGCATGACCGGATTCCATATACACGTGTCCGAGGGCATGAACGACGTTTACGATACCGCCTACAATTACGGCACCCGAAGCGTGAACCGCCTGCTGAACAACGGCATACTCGGTCCCAAGACCATGCTGGGCCACTGTATACACGTGAATCCCGCCGAGATGGACATTATCAGGGAGACCGGCACAATGGTATGCAACAATCCCGAATCCAACATGGGAAATGCCGTAGGCTGCGCGCCCGTGCTGCAGATGATAAAGAAGGGCATAACCGTGGGCCTTGGTACCGACAGCTATACCTTCGATATGCTGGAGAGCCTGAAGGTCGCCCTGATAATACAGCGCCACAACGCCTGCATGCCAAACGTAGCATGGTGCGAGGTCACCGATATGCTCTTTAAGAACAACCGCAAAATCGCAGCAAAGTACTTTGACGCGCCTCTCGGCATACTCAAGCCCGGCGCTGCCGCCGACGTTATCGTCATGGACTATAAGTGCTTCACTCCCTTCTCCGATGCAAACATAGACGGCCATATGATATTCGGCATGACAGGCCGCCAGTGCGAGACTACCATGTGCAACGGCAAGCTGCTCATGAAGGATCGCCAGCTCATCGGCATAGACGAGGAGGCCATGAACGCCCGCACCATGGAAGCTTCAAAGAAGCTTTGGAGCAGGCTGAACGGCTAAAAGAGAATAATACATACGGAGGTGTAAATCATGAGCGAAAGAATGACTCCCATACCCTTTAAGCAGCTTATGACCTGGATAAAGGAGGAGCACGACAACTTCGGCACCGTCTTCGGCGTAAACGCGCCCTATGTAAAAAAGAACGGCAAGACCCTTCCCCTGTTCAAAGAAAAGCTGGAGACCCCCTTCGGCCCCGCCGCAGGCCCGAACACCCAGCTTGCACAGAATATAGTGGCCGCATACTATGCCGGCGCCCGCTTCTTTGAGCTCAAGACTGTACAGAAGATGGACGGCGACGACCTTGCCGCCTGCATCAACCGCCCCTGCATATGGACCAAGGACGAGGGCTACAACTGCGAGTGGTCCACCGAGCTGTATGTTCCCCAGGCGTTTGACGAGTACGTCAAGGCTTGGTTCGCAATACGCATAATCAGCAGGCTTTACGGCCTGGGCGCCGAGGACGGCTTCATGTTCAACGCAAGCGTCGGCTACGACCTGGCGGGCATAAAGACCCCCAAGATGGATAAGTTCATCGAGGGCATCAGGGACGCTTCCAACACTCCCATATTCAAGGAGTGCATGGAGGTGGGCTGCGAGCTGTTCCCCGAGCTTGACGGGTACATCAGGGCGACTCCCTCCCGCATCTGCGACGGCGTGACGGTATCCACCCTCCACGGCTGCCCCCCAAACGAGATAGAGGCCATAGCCTCCTACCTCATAACCGAAAAGCACCTCAATACCTTCGTAAAGTGCAATCCCACAATACTGGGCTATGAGTTCGCACGCTCAAGGCTCGACTCCATGGGCTATGACTACATTGCCTTTGACGACAGGCACTTCCGCGAGGATCTCCAGTATAAGGACGCCGTTCCAATGTTCCACAGGCTCAAGGAGCTGGCGGAAAAGAACGGCCTGGAGTTTGGGCTGAAGCTCTCCAACACCTTCCCGGTGGACGTAAAGGCAAACGAGCTGCCCAGCGAGGAGATGTACATGAGCGGCCGCGCTCTGTATCCCCTGACCATAGAGATGGCCAACCGTTTTGCAAACGAGTTCAAGGGCGCGCTTCGCATATCCTACAGCGGCGGCGCAGACTTCTTCAACATAAAGCAGCTGTTTGAGGCGGGTATATGGCCCATAACCATGGCTACCACCATACTGAAGCCCGGCGGATACGGCCGCATGGTGCAGCTGGGCAACCTGCTTGACGGGTGCGAGTTCAAGCCCTTCGCCGGCGTGGACTACAAGGCTGTGGCCAGGCTTTCCGAGGAGGCGCCCACCAACTTCCACTATATTAAGCCCATAAAGGAAGCTCCGGACAGGAAGATGGGCAAGGACAAGGTACTGCCCCTTATAGACTGCTTCAGGGCTCCCTGCAAGAGCGGCTGCCCCTTCGGTCAGGATGTACCCGAATACATAGAGCTGTGCGGCAAGGGCCTGTTCCTTGAGGCATTGCAGGTTATAACCGCAAAGAACCCCCTGCCCTTTATCACCGGTACCATATGCGCCCATCACTGCATGGATAAGTGTATGCGCAACCACTACGAGTGTCCCGTGAATATCCGCGGCACAAAGCTTCAGGCGGCAGAGGGCGCGTTCGAGGAGCTGCTGGCTATAACCGAGATGAGCCGCGAGGGTGAGAAGGTCGCAATTATAGGCGGCGGCCCCGCAGGACTTGCCGCTGCCTACCACGCCCAGAAGCATGGCCTTCAGGCCACCGTATTTGAAAAGCGCGAGACTCTGGGCGGAATAGTGCGCAACGTGATACCCGGCTTCCGTATAGGCGACGACGCCATCGACAATGATATTGCGCTCATAAAAAAGACCGGCGCAGAGTTCGTGATGGGCAAGGAAGCTCCTGATGTGAAGGAGCTTAAGGCCATGGGCTTTGACTACATAGTGCTTGCCTGCGGCGCAGAAAAGAAGGGCCGCCTCAATATCGAGGGCAACGTGATGAACGTTATCGACTTCCTGTACGCCTTTAAGAACGGCGGCGAGCTGAAGCTGGGCAGGAACGTGGCGGTAGTCGGCGGCGGAAACACCGCAATGGACGCAGCCCGCGCCGCAAAGCGCGCCGAGGGCGTAGAGAAGGTGACGCTGGTATATCGCCGCAACCGCAGGTATATGCCCGCGGATCTGGAGGAGCTGGAGCTGGCCATAGAGGACGGCGTGGAGTTCATGGAGCTGGCCTCCCCCGTAAAGCAGGCAAACGGCAAGCTCGTTTGCAATAAGATGAAGCTGGGCGATAAGGACGCTTCCGGCCGCCGTGTACCCGTGGAGACCGGCGAGACCGTTGAGGTGGACGCGGATACCGTAATCGCCGCCGTAGGCGAGAAGGTAGACCTGGACCTGCTCGGCAGGTACGGCATAGCCGCCGATGCCTACAAGAAAGGCAATAAGAAATACGGCGATGTGTACGTAGTGGGCGATGCGAGCCGTGGTCCCGCCACCGTAGCCGACGCCATAGCCGACGCCAAGTGGGTAATCGAGGACATTACCGGCCGCGAGATTGTGGCGGATATCCCCGAGGAGGCCAAGCCCGACAAGGAGGAGGCGCTGCTGCGCAAGATGAAGCTCCAGATGCCCGGCAAGTGCGAGGCGGACCGCTGCATCAACTGCAATACCGTCTGCGAGAGCTGCGTATCCGTCTGCCCCAACAGGGCAAACGTAGCCATAGCGGTCCCCGGGAAGGAGATGCGCCAGATACTGCATGTGGACTACATGTGCAACGAGTGCGGCAACTGCGCACACTTCTGCCCCTATACCGACGGCAGGCCTTATAAGGATAAGTTTACCCTCTTTGCCAACGAGAAGGACTTTGAGGACAGCGAGAACAACGGCTTCATGGTGGTATGCACCAAGTGCCCCAAGGTAAAGGTACGTCTCGGCGGCGCGGTCAAGGAATACACCCTTGACGGCAAGACCGGATTGGGCGACCTTGAGGACCTGATGCTCACCGTAATAAAGGAGCACGGCTATCTTCTGGGCTAAACTTATATAATACTGCTTAAAATAAGCCGGGGACCCAGCATATACGGGCCCCCGGAGTATTGCTTTTAAGAGATAAGTAAGAAATAAGAGACGAACAAGAAAGGAAACGCTTATGTCCACATTTGTTGTGAACGGGCATACCGTTACGGCGGAGAAAAACAAAAAGCTCCTCCGCTTTCTCAGGGACGATCTGGGCCTTACCTCCGTCAAGGACGGGTGCAGCGAGGGCGCCTGCGGCGCCTGCACCGTAATAATAGACGGCGTTACCTGCAAGGCCTGCGTGCCGGATACAGACAAGCTGGAGGGCCGCAATATAATTACGGTAGAGGGCCTGAGCGACTGGGAAAAGGAGATGTATACCTTCGCCTACGCAGAGGCGGGGGCGGTGCAGTGCGGCTTTTGCATACCCGGAATGGTGATGTGCACAAAAGCGCTGCTGGATAAGAACCCGGACCCCACAGAGGCGGAGATGCGCTACGCCATACGCAACAACTACTGCCGCTGCACGGGCTACGTTAAGATAATCGCCGCTATCAAGCTGGCGGCACAGATAAAGCGCACCGGCGTGATACCGAAGCCTTCCAACGACGACTGGAAAATAGGCTCCCGGGTGCAGCGCCTTGACGCCGAGGAAAAGGTTCTGGGCACCGGCAAGTACCCCGACGACTACTATATGGAGGGGATGCTGTACGGCTCCGCCCTGAGAAGCAAATACCCCCGCGCCCGCGTGCTGTCCATAGATACCTCAGCCGCAAGGGCGCTGCCCGGAGTGGCGGCTGTGCTGACAGCCGAGGATATACCGGGCGAAAACAAGATAGGCCATCTTAAACACGATCAGTACACACTTATACCCGTGGGCGGCCTTGTGCATTATCTGGGCGACGCTATCGCCCTGGTTGCTGCCGAGGACAGGGAGACCCTTGAAAAGGCAAAGAAACTCATCAAGGTGGAATACGAGGTGCTGCCGGCCATCCATAATATTCAGGAGGCGGGCGCAGCGAACGCGCCGAGGGTGTTTGACGAGGAAAAGGACAACGTATGCGCCTATAAGCATATAAGCCGCGGCGACGCGGCGGGCGAGATAAGCAAGGCAAAGCACGTAATAAGCCGGCATTTTGAAACGCCATGGACAGAGCACGCCTTCCTTGAGCCGGAGTGCGCCGTGTCCTATATAGATCAGGACGGGGACGTATTCATATACTCCACCGACCAGTCCGCCCACCAGACGCTGCACGAATGCTGCATGGCGCTGGGGACGGATAAGGTAAAGGTGCAGAACGCACTGGTTGGCGGCGGCTTCGGAGGCAAGGAGGATATGACGGTGCAGCACCACGCGGCGCTGCTCACCTACGTTACCCGCCGTCCCGTCAAGGTAAAGCTCACCCGCGCCGAGTCATTGCTCGTACACCCAAAGAGACATCATTTTGAGATGGACTTTACCATGGGCTGCGACGAAAACGGCATAATAAAGGGCGTAAAAGCAAAGGTGTATACAGATACCGGCGCCTTCGCGTCGCTGGGCGGCCCGGTGCTTGAACGGGCATGCACCCACGCGGCAGGCCCCTACAATTACCAGAACTTCGAGATAGAGGGCACTGCCTATTACACCAACAATCCGCCTGCCGGAGCGTTCCGCGGCTTCGGCGTTACTCAAACCTGTTTTGCTACAGAGAGCCTTCTCAACATGATGGCGGACGAGATAGGCATAACTCCTTGGGAGATACGCTACCGCAACGCCATACGCCCCGGCCAGGTACTGCCCAACGGACAGATAGTGGACGAGTCCACCGGCCTCGTGGAGACCCTTGAGGCAATAAAGCCCTACTACGACGAGGCGATAGCAGCCGGCAAACCCGTGGGCCTTGGCTGCGCCATGAAGAACGCAGGCGTGGGCGTAGGCATACCGGATACCGGTCGTGTAAAGCTCATAGTGGGCGACGACGGCAAGGTACATATATTCTCCGGTGCTTCCTGCATAGGCCAGGGCCTTGGCACCGTGCTTGTGCAGATGATGGTCAGCAATACCGACCTTACCCGGGATGACATAGTATACGAGCGGAGCAACACCTGGATATCACCGGATTCCGGCACCACCTCCGGCTCCCGCCAGACGCTTATCACGGGGGAAGCCTGTCGCCGGGCCTGTGAGAAGCTCATGGAGGACCGCCGGGCAGGGCTGAGCCTCCAGCAGATGAAGGGAAGGGTGTACTACGGCGAGTATCTCGCAAAGACTGACCCGTTGGGTGCGGACGTTCCCAACCCGGTATCCCATGTGGCATACGGCTACGCCACACAGCTGTGCATACTCGATAAGAAGACCGGCCGTGTAGAGCACATGATAGCCGCTCACGACGTAGGCAAGGCCGTTAATCCTCTTTCATGCGAGGGACAGATAGAGGGTGGAGTGGTGATGTCCATGGGCTATGCCCTCAGGGAGAAGTATCCCATAGACGATAACTGCAAGCCCATAGAGAAGTATGGCTCACTGGGCCTGTTCAGGGCCCACGAGCTGCCGGAGATAACGGCACTGGTCATAGATAAGCCGGGCCTCAAGGTGGCCTGCGGAGCAATAGGCATAGGCGAGATAACCTCCATACCCACCGCACCCGCCATAGCCGACGCTTACTACAGGCTGGACGGGGAGCGCAGGTACAGCCTGCCCCTTTGCAATACTCCATACGAGAGAAGGGGGTAACAACATGGCTATAAAGAAGAAATTCCCATATAAGGCCGCTTTTGTGGCCTGCAACGGCGGCTGCCGGGCCAAGGACTGCAGGTACGGCTGCATAGGCTGCGGGGCCTGCGTTTCCGCGTGCAGGTTCGGGGCTATAACGCTGAACGAGTACGGCGTTGCCGAGGTGGACGAGGAAAAGTGCATAGGCTGCGGTATGTGCGCACGTGCCTGCCCTCAGGGCATAATCAGCGTTCACCAGAGCGCCTGCAATATAGCCGTCAAGTGCTCCAACGGGGATAAAGGCCCGGAAGCCCGCAAGCAGTGCGAGGTAAGCTGCATAGGCTGCGGCATATGCGAAAGAACCTGTACCGCCGGAGCCATAAAGGTAAAGGACAACTGCGCTGTCATAGACGAAGAATACTGCCTCAGCTGCGGCATGTGCGCCGTAAAGTGCCCGCGCGGGGTGATACGCGACCTTCGGGGCATACTCACGCCGAAAAACTGATATATGGACTTACAAGTGCCGAAGCGAAAACTTCGGCATTTTTTTATTTATTGCTTCTTGACGAACAATTTACGGCAGTCTTATTGCTATTTCGGTATACACAGTGATAATATAGAGCCAAATCACTGTAAGCGAAAGTAAGAAAGGAAGCTTTGATGAATATAGTAGTAGTGGGCGATGGCAAGGTGGGCTATACCCTAACGGCAAGTCTTTCCAAGGAAGGCCACGACGTTACCGTAATAGACAACCGGCCGGATACGCTGCGCAATACCACAAACGAGCTGGACGTAATATGTATAGAGGGCAATGGCGTCAGCTACGCGGTGCAGAGCGAGGCGGGGGTGCAGAAGGCAGACCTTCTCATAGCCGCAACCAGTGCCGACGAGATAAACATGCTGGCCTGCATGGTAGCCAAGAAGCTGGGCGCGAAGCATACCATAGCTAGGGTGCGCGATCCGCAGTACCAGCAGCAGATGTTCTTCCTTAAGGAAGAGCTGGGGCTGTCAGTGGTGGTAAATCCCGAACAGTCCGCAGCGTCCGAGATATCCCGCCTTATGCGCTTTGTACCCGCTATTAAGGCTGAGCCCTTTGCAAAGGGCAGGATAGACCTTGTGGAGTTCAAGGTAAAGGAGAACAGCCCTCTGGACGGCGTACAGCTTTCGGACTTTTACAGGCAATTTAAGGTAAAGATACTGGTCTGCGCCGCCCGCCGAGGCGAGGAGGTTTTCATACCCAAGGGCAATTTCATCATACGCAGCGGCGATAAGCTTACCATACTCGCTGCCCCTGCCGAGATAAGCAGCTTTTTCAGGACCGTGGGTACCTTCCAGCGCAAGGTTAGGGACGTGATGGTGGTAGGCGGCGGCAGAATAGCCTATTACCTTGCACGCCAGCTGATAGAGACGGGGATACATGTAAAGATAATCGAGAAGGATGAAAAGCGCTGCAACCAGCTTTTCGATTTGCTGCCCAAGGCCACCATACTCCACGGCGATGGCACGGATCACGAGCTGCTCAGCGAGGAAGGGCTGGACAAGACGGACGCTCTTATAGCCCTTACCGGTATCGATGAGGAAAACATCATACTTTCCATGTATGCCAACTCCCTGAATGTGGATAAGGTGGTTACCAAGGTAAACAACGCGCGCCTTGCGGAGATGCTGGCTCCCATGGGTATAGAAAGCGTGATCTCCCCCAAGGAGATAGCGGCCAACCGCATAATAAGCTACGTCCGCGCCATGACCAACGCCACCGGCAGCAATGTGGAGATGCTGTACAGGCTGGCGGACAACAAGGTAGAGGCGCTGGAGTTCCGCGTGCGGGAAAGCTCACGCTGTATAGGAGTACCCCTCAAGGATATGCCGATAAAGGACGACGTGCTCGTAGGCGCCATAATTCGCGGCGGAGCCTGCATAATCCCGGGAGGCGACGACGTTATAAAGGCCCACGATTCCGTCATAGTTGTAACTACCATGAACGGGCTGCATGAGCTGGATAATATCCTCAAGGAAAAAGAGTAAGGGAATATGAATTATCGCGTGTTGGGAAGGATACTTGGCCTTGCGCTGGTAACAGAGGCGGCGCTTATGGTGCCGTCCATGCTGATAGGCCTGTATCACGGAGAATCTATACTGGGGTTCAGTACTACCATAGGCATACTGCTGATAGTCGGTATGCTGCTGCTGTCCTTTAAGCCTAAGGACAACAAGATATTCGCCCGGGAGGGCTTTTTAGGCGTGTCATTCTCATGGATACTGCTGTCCATGTTCGGCGCGCTGCCCTTTACCATAGAAAAGATGATACCCGACTATGTGGGTGCTGTGTTTGAGGTGGCGTCCGGCTTTACCACCACCGGCGCGTCTGTGCTGACAGCTGTCGAGGGCTGCCCCTATGGGCTGCTGTTCTGGCGCAGCTTCACCAACTGGGTGGGCGGCATGGGAGTGCTGGTATTTATAATGGCGGTGCTGCCCCTTGCAGATGACCGCAGTATGCATATAATGCGGGCGGAGGTCCCCGGCCCCGTGGTCGGCAAGCTGGTGCCCAAGGCCAGGCAGAGCGCCATGATACTGTATGGGATATATGTGGTGATAAGCATATTGGAGGTAGTATTCCTGCTTGCGGGCGGTATGCCGCTGTACGACGCGCTGGTGAGCACCTTCGCCACTGCAGGTACCGGCGGCTTCAGCGTAAAGAACGCCAGCATAGCTGGGTATAACAGCCCCTACGCCGAATACGTCATAAGCGTATTCCTGCTGCTGTTTTCGATAAACTTTAATTTATACTTCTTCATACTGCTGAAGAACATAAAGCCCATATTCAAAAACGAGGAGCTGCGCTGGTTCCTGGGTATAGTCGCCGCGAGCGTGATAGCGGTAGCGGTAAATATACGCAATATGTATCCCACAGTGGAGGAGATCATACGCAAGGCGCTGTTCCAGGTGGCGAGCATAATCTCCACGGCGGGCTTCTCCACCGCTGATTTTGACAGGTGGCCGGAGCTTTCAAGGAGCATCCTGGTCTGCCTAATGCTCATCGGCGCCTGCGCGGGAAGCACGGGCGGCGGCATCAAGGTATCGAGGCTTATAATACTGCTGAAATCCGCAAGGTGCGAGGTCAGCCGCATGATGCACCCACGCTCCGTCAACCGGGTAAAGCTGGAGGGCAAGACAATAGGCGACGAGGTGCTGCACAATACCCTCATATTTTTTGTGATGTATATGCTTATAGTCGCCGTGTCTACGCTGCTTGTGGCATCCTTTGACGAGTGCGACTTTACGACCAACCTTACGGCGGTGATCGCCTGCATGGGCAATATAGGCCCGGGGCTGGGCAAGGTAGGGCCCATGGGTAACTTTTCGGAGTTCTCTGCACTTTCCAAGATAGTGCTCACGCTGGATATGCTAATAGGCAGGCTGGAGATATTCCCGATAATAATGGTCTTTACGCCGGAAACCTGGAAGAAGGTATAAAAAACAGGGTGGCTTTTGCCACCCTGTTGAGACTGTCAAAAAAGTGGCTGAGCGCCACTTTTTTGAGTTTTCTCATTCGGTGCTTGCGCCTATGGCGCGGCCAGCAC
>OLWL01001235.1_pt1 | contig 14579 bp, 6 predicted proteins | sample 1674151 | NCBI WGS metagenome assembly OLWL01 (sample SAMEA103958148, study PRJEB25191) | human gut metagenome
AATCTGATTCAGTAACCAGTGGTCTAATCTGCCCTTATGAGCATATAGTCTGTTACCGATTCTTACCGTGAAACCATTGGCCGGATTGGAAAGCAATTCTCTTGCTTTCGTCTGTCCAATACCAAGGTACTCAGCTTGTACGCAGTCTGTTCTCTGCATATCTGGATGATACTCTGACAGCTTCGGAATTAATCGCAGATGACACGACGATGTACAGCCGCTGGTGCAATGGCGCCCGCCCGATTCCTATAGATATCCTAAAGACTTTCCATCGTTATTGGGGACTTCTTTTCGATGTTGGTCGTAGTGAAAGTACCGGAACGAAATCTGCTTCCCGCGGTTGATTGCCGTATTGATATTATCTACCAAATAGTAAATCTGCTCGTTCAGCGGTTTTACTCTCTCGGAAACATACAGATTGCTTTTCAGCTCCGGCAGCGTGAACAGGTGACTGTCGGAATCCCGCACCGACTCGTTGGCGTAATCGATCATGAGCTTGTTGCCGTCGATGGTATAGGTGAAATCGTAGGATATGGAGGGCAGTTCCAGTGCGGCGATCGCACCGCAAAGCACCATACGGCGCTGCGTCTGTTTTTTCTTCCTTTTTCTGATTCTCTCTACCGTTCGATCTGACTCGTTCGGGAATCGTCCCGGCGGTTGCTGCCTGACGGGGCGGTTCGATTGATAATCCTGCATCATGTGGTTCTTCTCCAGTTCAAGCGAAAGGGCGATGACGGCAATGTCCGTCACCGCCCTTTGCTCAAAGGTTCGCAGCTGATTTATTCAGCGTTTTCTTTCTTCTTTTTGCTGTAAACGGTGATGCCGATCACTGCGGTGCCCGTTCTATGCTACTTGATTCTACCCGCTGCAATGCCTGCTTTTTTCAGCAGCTTGCTGTAGGCTTTCTTTTTCTGCTTCGGCACCTTCACCGTCACTTTTTTCGAAATTCCCTTAAATGCACCCTTGCCTACCTTCTTCAGAGCCTTCACCTTTCTCAGGTTCACTGTTTTTAATTTCCTGTCGCCCTTGAACGCATTTTTGCCGATGCTGGTCAGACCCTTTGCAGTTACCGTAACCCGGGTCAGGTTCCTGCAGTTCATAAATGCACCGCTGCCGATCTTTTTCACATTGCTGCCGATCGTCACGGAGGTCATTTTTTTATTTCCCTTAAATGCATTCGCCGCAATGCCGGTGACCTTTAAGGTCCTGCCGTTCACTTTTATGGTTTTGGAGATTTTGACTGCTTTTTTTCTCTTTCCCTTTGCCGTCATATTTTTGACCTCAACCGTATCGGTTCCGGTGATCCGATAATTAAAAATGCCTGCTGCATCCTTTATGATCGTGCCGATCTGCGGGTTGGTTTGCGTAGGATCGGTCGGTTTTGTTGTGGAGCCGGTAGCCGGAATCTCAACTGCCGCCTTCTTGTAGCCGCAAACCTTGCACTCCTCATGCTTGGAACCCTTTTGCGTTGCGGTCGCTTCCTTGTCAACAACCCACTTGAAGTCGTGCGCCGCCTTATCGGCCTTATCTCCGCAGGAGCACTCATGCCAGTGGTTGCCGGCGTCGTACTTCCACTCGCTGCCGTAGCTGTGAGTATGCTCACCGCCGCCTGTGCCGCTATTGCGCAGAATCGTCAGCGTGTAGGTTTTAGCACCGATTCCCACGACAATGTCGGTTGTGCCGCTGTTGGGGATGGCAACGGTTGCGCTGCCGCCGGTGGACAGAGCCTGTCCGTTGATGCTCACGGGCTCGCCGTTTCCAGACACCGCTGTGACTAGCGTAGATGTTGCTCCGCTATCATTTTGCAGCGTATAGGTATAGTTCGTTCCGTTGGCGGTAAAATCGCCGAGCCCCACTGCCAGACCTTCAAAGGTCAGAAGGTCATTACCGGGCACTGCGGCTCGCACCACTACGCGGGTGCCAAGCCGGGAGAAGGTGACGGTTTCCGTCTGGAAGGTTTCCCCGGAGATGGCACCGCCAATACTGGTCTTTTTCGTTTCCAGAACGGTCCCGGCAGCATCCAGCAGCGTGGCCACCAGCTCTGCGCTAGTCTGAGACTGCAGGCAGTTGTTGCGCAGAGTAATGGCGGCGGTGCTGTGATCGTTGCCGTCGTTCCCCTGTGTCACATCCATCGTCAGCTGCTCTCCGGTGCGGGCCAGTGCGCCGGTCATATGGACGCTGGCCTCGCTGTCACTGCCGTTATACTCCGGCAGGCGCTGATTGCTTCCCGTTCCACCGATCAGGCCTTCCGCCCACGCCTCGGCGTACAGATAGGTACCCACATTGGGGATCTCGGTTTTGCCAATGGATGTCATATACCTGCCCAGATCATAGGTCAGGTCCAGTGTAAAGGTTCCCTGATCGATGCGGGCGAGGGCGCTGTCTTCGGAAATGGTGATTTCATTACCGCTAACCGATACGCCGTTTGTGGTGCAGGCTACCTCTGCAGGTTCGGTATGCAGATCATCCGCATAGAACGCAAGCTTCACCTCGCGGCTCTTTCCGCCGGCCAGCGTGGCGGCAGAGGAATTATAGAGGGTCATGCGCACCGTGCGCTTGCCGGCGCTCTCCGCAATCACTTCCATTTGCGAGATGCCAATGTCGGGATAATCCAGATACACTGTGCCGTTTTCGTTGATGCCGCCGGCGGCGGTGATGGTATAGCTCGGGTCGGTCACGCGGTCCTTCACATGGTGCCAGACGGTAAGGGTGGTGCTTTCATTGGGCAGCAGTTTTTCCGTAAGGGTAGCGGTTTCCCCGCTGCCAAGGCTGACCGTTAGGTTTGTCACATCGTTCAGCCCGGTGTTGCGGATGGTAAAGCGAATGGGTGTCAGGCTGTTCAACGCCAGCGTTGCATAATCCACACCGATCTGTTCCACTGCCACCGCATCGGTGATAAAATTAGAGGTAGCGGTATAGAGGATCGTTTCCTCACCCGGAACGGTCACGCCGCCGATTACCTGCGGGTTTTCATCGTCATACCGGGTGGTCTGAATGGCGGCCTGCACCTGATTGGTGCCGCTGACATAGGCATCAAAGTGGTCAGCCAGCGTGCGATCCGGCAGCTCTGCCAGTTCCAATGGTGCGGACAGAGTGTAGGTATTTGTGGCATAGCGCAGCTTGGCCGCCTTCAAAATGCCGTGATCTACCGCGCCGTTGGCGTTATTGACAGTCTCATTCCAGACGATGGTAAGATCATTGAGGCTGCGATGATCCCCGCTGAGGGAAGCGAAGCGGAAGTCTCCGCCCACGACGGCGTTGCCGCTGCTGGTCAGGGCAGACAGAGAGCCGGGGAAGCTGTTGGACATGGTGCCGCTGCCGTCCACAGCCAACAGCTGAATATCGCTGCTGCCGTCTCGGACACTGTGCCAACCGATGACAAATCGGTCATCCCCGCTGCCGAAGTTGGCTGCAACGACCTGGGGGTTTTCGTCAAGATTGCTGTCACAGGTCGCCAGCATGGCTGTACCGGGAGTTCCGTCAGCAGCCACGGTACAATAGGCGATCTCGTAGGCGGAGGTATCTCCGGTTCCGCTGCGGTCCAGCGAGTAAACCGCCATAGCGGTTCCGTCGGGCAGCATGGCCGCCTGCAACGCCTTCACGCTGCCAGTAGCACCGTTATAAAGCATTTTGGACTCGCTCCAGTCGCCGTTACTGCTGTCATAGCAACTGTACATGATACAATCTCTGGTCGTGAAATTCAGCAGGTTGCTGCCCTGCGTACCGGGATCGGGGGTGTAGACGCTGCGCCAGAACGCGATGGCCTTGCCGTCGCCGCCCACTGCCGTGGCTGGGGCCAGATCCGGCGTGCCGTCGTTGGTTAGGCGGGTGGATGTCCAGGTTGAGCCGTTATAGACGGACACTACGATCTCCGTGCTGTTCATCAGCAGGTTTTGCTCTTCCAATGTCACGGGATCACCGGCATTTTTACCCGGCAGGTCGGTGCCCATGCGAACCCAAGCCGCCGCCGCGAAGCTGCCAGTGCCGGACAAAGAAACGCTCGTGTCGCCGTAGCCGGAGAACCCTGTGGGATCGTCAATTTGGCTGGAGGGAGTATAGACGCCGCCATTGAGGGTGGAGAAATGCGCCCGGCTGTCGTAAATACTGCTGCTGTTGCCGTCGTTGATGTAGGCCAATACCTTCCCGTCATCGCTGAGCTGTGGATAGGATGTGGGGTTGGCATTGGTCTGGATGTTTTCCAGCCCACTGGTGGAGTTCAGAGAGAACAGCATCATCCGCTGCTGGGGCTGGCCCCAAGTACGGGCATATTGCTCCAGATAGTCCCGGCTTTGGAGCGTTGCACTGCCAGAAGCCACCTGCATTCCGCTCTGGGCCGCCGCCATCCGCAGCGAGGCAAGGCTCAGCCCACTGGTGGCGCTATTCCAGTAGTCGTCGATTGTTTTCCAGTCATTAAAAGTCCTGGTGGCTCCAAGGGTTCCGGAGGCGATCACCGCCTCGTAGGAGATAAACAGGAAGGTGGCCACAAATTTGATTCCCACTTCGCTTTGGATCCCCAGGGCCTGACCGTTGATCTGGCGCTTTGTCTCGTCGGCAAGATAGGTGCGGGAAAGGAACTTATTCTGACTGTCCACATCCAAATTGCCGAATAGGCCGATCTTCAGCGCCACGACCGAATAGTCAAAGCCAATGCCGCCAAACGCGTGGACATAGGCGTTGATACGCAGCGTGGTCAAAAAGTCATTCACTGCCGTGGCCGTGGGATCGCTCCAGGCAAGCTCTGTGCCCTGTCCCTGCCGGCCGTAGCGCACTGCGGTACGGAAATCCAGCTGAATGGCACCGCCCAGCTCAAAGGTTGCTGTCAACGGCACGGGGCCAGCCATGGCGTTCACGCTGAAGGAGAAGCCCACGCCAACGCCGGCGGTAAAGCCGCCGCCTACGGTGAAAACCTCCCACTCCTTTTTTTCGGCGTTATAGCGGATCTCCGCTTCGTAAAAGCCCTCCAACTGCAAGTTGAGATCCGTGCTGGTGACATTGTCGGCCATGGAGTTGGTTTTGTAGTCCCCCTTGGGATCATAGGTGCCCTTGGCCATCTGGCTCAGATCCCCGGTACCGGGCACGCCCACCTCCAGGTTCTGCGTCAGCACATTCGCACCCAACGCCACGCCGTCCTCGGAATAGTCCATGTCCTCCATCTCCAGCGTATTGTACCCGGCCCAAATCATGGCACGGAACACGGAGGGATCTTCGCTGGGGGTGATAATCATTTTGAACACGGAAGTGTCCACCGGACCGCTCAGATCATCCAGCCGTCCGGTCAGCACCTTGAGAATGTTACTATCGCCCACTCCGCCAAAGTCGACTTGATTCACTCCACTGGAGGCTCCCATCGTCGCCAGAATACCGGTGACGCGGTCATCCTCTGTCACCTTGGGCACTCGGGTCAGATCAACGACCCGGAAGGGCATTATTTTCTCCTGCAGCAGGCTGCCGTTCAGGCTCAGCTGCGTTTTCATACCCACATCCTTGCCGTCGGCGATCCATCCAGAGGTGGTCATGGTGGCCTCGGTGAGGGTCAGATCGTTTTCCGCTACGGGGATGGATGAGAAGGGATACTGCTTGGTACTGCTGCTCTGGGCGGCAGGAAGAACGCCGTATTCGTCCGCCAGCTTGAGACTGTAATTCCGCGCGTTGGCAATCTTCTCGCCCCAGAGGAACATGGTGGTGTGCAGGCTTGCTGTTTTAAAGCTGCTGTTAGGGCCAATCTTCCCAGTCGAGCTGCGGACATCCACCTTCTGACCGTTGGCAAGACCGTAATCAACGCTTTGCGCCACAATGAAGGGTTTGTTTTCCTCCCCCGCCGGCACGCGCTCCAGAGAGACAACGCCCTCTGCGGTGCGCATTACATCGTCCACGCCCAGCTTGCCGTTGACGGTCAGCAGCAGCGGATAGTACTTGTTGCCGTCAATTGCGCTGATCTCCAGAATGTACTCCAGCTGATCCAGAGCGGAAAGCGCCGTGGTGTTGCTCTCGCCCTTTTCGGCCGACCAGAACTGGGTGGAATCCAGATAGACGGTTATATTTCCCGCCGCATCCGTGGTATAGGTGTCGCCGGTGATGCCGCTGACAAGTGCTCCTGCCCTGGAGCCCAGCAGAGCTGTCTGGCAGTAGCCTCCGTTTTTATAAACGCCGCCGCGAACGGTCACCGTCTTGTTCGCCAGCGGATCGCCGCCCGGCGTGATGAGCGTCACAGATGCCCGGGCGACTCGCCGAAGGCTGAAGGTATTCAAGGGATAAAGCTGCAGTTTTGTGGCATCCCGCTCGCCGGAACGCAGATTTTCTTTATAGATGGTGCCCAGATAAATATCCGCGCCGGAGCCGGACCGCAGAGACACCTCACTGGCGATTCCGTTGGGTTCGTAAAGCGCCAGCACGCCTTCACTGTTGGTCGTGACCGTTTTGGGCACACCTTTGCCGTCGGTGTATTGCAGCGTAGTTTCCGCTGCAGGCGTCAGCTGGAAGAGATAGAACTTATTTTGCAGCGTTTTCGCTGTCACCTGTACGGCGGCACTCATGCCCGTGGCGGCATGGGTAGCCGTGACGGTTGCGGTGCCGTTGGCCAAGCCGGACAGCGCCATTTTGGTTTCGGGAAGGTAGGAATCAAAGGAGAAGTTTCTGATGTCCTCATACAGTCCGCCCTGCTTGTAGTTGACGGAAATGGCATTGTTGTTGCTGGAGAGCCACTGGATGCCGTCTTTAAAGGAGTTCCATCCGTACTCGTCATAGTTGATGCCTATGTACTCGATCAGCCCCAACTCCTGGCGCAGCTGCAAAATTTCAGCTGTATCGGTGGGCAGGCTGCCGCTGACCTTGGAGGTATTGTCCATGGTCAGCTTAGAAATCGTGTCTCCTTTGTCGTCCTGCACCTTCAGTGCGTCGGCATCGTAGACATACAGGGGGAAGGAGTCGGTGCTGGGAGATTCCTCACCAGGATTCTCCACGCTCAAAACCACTTGATAGGTGTCCTTCAGATTGCCGGCTTTCACACTCTGTAATGACAGGGAGACACTCCCGGAGGTGCCGGATAGGCGCTCACTGTCCACCACTTTGGTGGTGTTGTCCTCTGTGACCCGGGTGATGGTCAGCGTGGGCTGCAAAGGGGCGCCCTCAGTGGTGTTTTCCACCGACCAGTCGATATTGACGGCGCCGTCGGTATCCTTGAGGTAAATGCTCTGGGGCGGTGTCAGCTTGGCTGTGGCAGGTGGTGCCTGCACGATGATCCAGGCAAGTGCCGACAGGCGGACGTCCTCACCGCCGGCGTTGGGGTGCGGCATGGAAACCAATACCGTGTAGGCAGGGGTATTGCCGTTGGAGAGCTTGGAGAGCACATTCTCCTCGATCCGCACGCTGTTTTTATCCTTGCCGGCGGTATAAGTCGCAACGGGCTTGCGGCCGCTCAGCGCCGCCTCATTCGCGTAGTTGCCCTCATACAGATCAATCCTGTAATTGAACTCTTTGTTCGGCGCCATCAGCGTGGCGTTGGAGCTCCACAGCACGGTGGCGGGCTGATTTACCCGCGTCACGATGGACGCGCCGCCGGGAATCACCAGTGCCAGGGAATCGCCTGCCGTCACGGTATAGGGCTTTGACTCGCCCGTCACATCATCGGCAGTGTCCTCAGTCCCGTTGTCCGCCGTAAAGGTAAAGGTGACGGTTCCCACCTTGGTTCCTGTGGTGGCAACAAGGCCGGTATCCTCGTCGATGGTGGCAATGAGCGGGTCACTGCTGCTCCATTTACCGGTGATGTAGCTGGCCTGCTCACCGTTTTTCCCCAAAACCTTGGCCTGAAGCGTGGGGCGGGTGGAATCGGCGAGGGAAATCGTATAGGCGGCGTCATTCGCTTCCGGGACGATGGTCACCGTGTGCGCGGAAACTTTCCTTTGCACCGTGAACTGCCGGGTCAGGGGAAGAACATTCACCCACTTAGGAGCGTCTTTCGTGCCCTCGTTGGCCTGCAGCGTCACCGTGTAGGTGCGGTCGAAATCAGAGAGTGGTGCGATTTCGTAGTCGCTAACGGTGAAGCCTTCGCTCTCTGGGTCCAGATAGACCTGCAGATGGGTCGGTTCAACCGCGGAGTCGTACCTCAGTTCGAGGCGGAAGGGGGCTTCCTTCTGCTCTGTTCCTGTCGGGGTGTGATAATTGTTGTATACGGTCTTGTAGGCCTGCTCCATGTTGGCGTTCATCGTGAACGATGCCTCGCCGTTGGCGTAGTCGGCGGTCAGTGCGGTGGGAGCGTTGCGCATCAAGACGCTCTTCAGCTCAACGCCGGTAATCGACTCGCTTGTATATTGTGTGGTATCCAGCGTATGGCCGAAAACATCTTCCACGTCGGTCATACCATTGACGGTGACCGTGGTGTCATCCATATCCTGCACTGGGTACCAGAGCATTGCCGTGACGCCGCAGCTGTTCATGGAAAGCTCAGCGGCGCTATAGTCTTTGCCGTTGATGGTCACGCGGGCGTTGCTAAGATCCACGAACTCGTTAAAGGTAACTGTGATGGGCACGTGCTGTCCGCTGGCATAGGTTCCCGCCGGGGCCATGACGCTTTGAATGGTGGGGGCGTCCTTGTCCAACAGCTTGGCGGAGACATTGCTGGTCTTGGCGGTGGCGGAGGTATTTGGTCTTTCGCATACCTTATCAGCGTTCAGATACAGTTCGAAGGGCAGATAGTACTGCTGATCCCCTCTGTTTTGCGTGGTAGACTGCAGGGAGATGCTGACCGTACTGCCCTTGTTAATCGTACAGTCCTCCGTTCTCTTACTGTCGCCGCTGAGCGGCAGAGCTGTTCCATCGAGCTTGTACTCCGTCAGATAGAACGGGGCATAGGGTTGAGGGGTTTTAGAATTATAATTGCCATACGGCGCAGGGCCAGTATAGGCAGCTATGTCTCTGCTCCAGTCAAACTCGATTCTGGCGTCGATTTGGTATGGCTGATAAAATTTGGAGGAGTCCTCAGGAAGCACCGAGTTGCGGGCACCCTCCAAAATTCCGATGGTATTGCTTAGCGCAACGAAGTCCGGATTTTCGGCACCGCCGCCGACAGTGTATTTATCTGCCAGCAAAGGAATCAACATATCCTGATATAATACGTCTGTATTCTCGTGCTTTTTTTCATAGTTCGGCGCGGCCATTGATGCTTGTATTGTGGGGACGTCAACCGTCTTTTTCAGCTTGAGCTGATGGTGGTCGGCATAACCTGCGCCGTCATAGAACACCAGATTTTCCGCATCGTAAAATTCGATCATCCCCAGCAGGTCGCCATAGGAATAAGAATTCTCGAGCCAGGCTGGGTTCCCTCCTTTGGTTGTAACCTTGACAGTGATTTTACAACCACCTAAACTGGGATTCGGGACGTCATACGCATAGGTCAGCTTGTAGGACCCGTCGCTTTGCTCGACCCCACTCGTCCCGCCTATCGAGACCTCCACACCGGTGATATACTCGCTGAGCTGGCCTTTTTGAATGCGGTAGGAAAAGCCGACCGGTTTTCCGCCGTATACAGTAAAAGTCCCGGAGCTCCAGCTGTTGTTTGCGAGTTCCCCCAGCGTTTGGCTCATCATGCCGCTCATATCCACCGTCTCAACGCCCACAGGCGCTGTGGCAGAGGCGGAATACTGCAAACTGATGCCCTGCAGCTCCAGCTGCTCCATCAGGCTATTGAGATTCTCCAGTGCTTCCCCGGTAAACTCCCTGCCGGAGAAATAGGTGTCCTTGATCCGCTGCAGCTCCTGTTCGATTTGGATCATGGTCTTCAAATCGCCCAGCGCCACCGGAGTCCCATCCACGTCGGCTATACGGGTGAGATCCGTGGCGGGATTTTCCAGCAGCTCCATGACAGCCGCCAGTGTCAACACCTGGCCGTCCAGCGTGATGGTTTGATCCACCTTGAAATTGCCGTCTTCATCCAGCAGCCCCAAAGCGTTCAGCATGGAAAGCACCTGGTCGCTGCTGCCGCCAGTCAGGGCGGAGAGCTGCTCCAAAATCGCCTGATTTTCCTCGGGCGTGTTGCCCAGCGAATCGCTCACCGCTGCAAACGCCGCTGTCGGCAGCATGGTCAGCACCATGCAGCAGACGAGCAGTATGCTAAGTATTCGTTTTTTCATTGGCTTTTCTCCTCCTGTTCGTGTCGGTTCGGTTTGTCCGCCCCGCCTTTTTTCTGGTTTTCTCTGTTTCTGAGCCGGAAGCACAGCGCGGTGAACGCTGCCGCCGCGGCAAAGGAGACAACGCCTACCAGCACATAGCCGCCCGCGTCCTCCCGCAGCAGCATCGCGCCGAACATGCCCCGTGCGGCGGTCTGTCCCCGCACGATAAGTGCGTCCGCCGCCCCGGCAAGTGCCGTGAATAACATCAGGCAGAAAGCGGAGAGGCTTATTGCCTCGCGCCGCTGCCTCCGGCGGGTGTTTTCCCGCACCCGCTGCTTGACGAGTGCGACCCGTCTTGCGGTATCGTACATAGTGGTGGAAGCCTCCTTTCCTTTTCCTGAAGTCAGGCTCTTTCACTTATATAGGTACATGAAATCGAAAAAACTCTCACCTCTGTCCCAAGTTTCTTCAAAAAAATCCGAGAGCTGCCGGAAACAGCTCTCGGATGAAGTTGCTTATCAATGTGTAGCCAACAGTGCCGCCGCCTTTCGGGCGACGATGATCTCCTCGTCGGTATGGACTGTGAAGACGCGGACGGGGGCGTCCTCCATGGAGATATCCATTCCGGCGATCGCCATACGGTTTTTGAAGCCGTCGAGCCGGACACCCAGAAATTCCAGACCCTCCAGACTCGTCGCCCGCACGAGCGGGCTGTTCAGGCCGATGCCGCCGCCGAAGACGATCGCGTCCAGCCCGCCCATGACTGCGGCGTATGCGCCGATGTATTTTTTGATCGAATAGCAGTATGCGCGGATGGCCAGCTCCGCGTCCTCGTTTCCGGCCTCGGCTGCCGCCTGCACGTCGCGCAGATCGCGGCCCGCTCCGCCGGACATCCCGTAAAGTCCGCTCCTCGTCTGGAGCATCTGCTTGACCTCTTCCAGCGTCATGCCGCAGGATTCGACCAGATAGAAGATGATATAGGGGTCAATATCGCCGCAGCGATTGTTGTGCATCGTGCCGCATTGCAGCGTCAGGCCAAGCGAGGTATCGAGCGATTTTCCGTTTTTGACGGCGCAGATGCTCCCGCTGCCGCCCAGGTGGCACACGACGAGCTTCAAGTCCTCCCGTTCCATCCGCTCCTGTGTCCACTCGGTCATATATTCGATGGATGCGCCGTGGAAGCCGTTGCGGCGGATGTCATAGTTGCGGGAAATCTCGATCGGAATGGAATAATAGTACGCCTCCGGCGGCATGGTGCGGTGGAACGCCGTTTCGAACGCGCCGATGAGCGGCGTACCGGGCAGCAGCGCACGGAACTGCCGGATGGCGGCGAGATACGGCGGATTGTGCGCGGGTGCGATGGAGCTGAACGCCTCCATGCTGGAAAGCACATCGTCCGTCAGAACCTGCACGCCGCTTATGCCCTTTGCCAACACGACCTTGAAGCCCACGCAGTCCAGCGCGGACAGATCGGGAAGAACCGTGTCGGTCAGCTGCCGCAGCATACGCGCAATGGCCTCGCGGTGCGTGGGGAAGACAGCGCTTTCGTCGGTCAGCGCGCCGTTTTCATGCGTTTTGGCGTAAAACCGCCCCTCGCCCGCGCCGACACGCTCAGCCCCGCCGGAAGCCAGCACAAGCTCCTCAGGCATACGGAACAGCTGGTATTTCAGCGACGTACTGCCGACATTGCAGATCAGAATATTCATAGTGTGCTCCTTGCTTTTTTCTATACTGTAACAGATGGGGCGGGAATTATCAATACATTACATTTGGCCGTCCATATAACAGACAGCGGCCCGGAGAGAAGAAGCGCTTCCCACCTGGCCTCTATTTATTTGGGAAGATCGATTCAGTAGCGCCTGACGGTGACGGCCTCTTCCGGGTCATAGCGTTCGTCTTCCAGAACGCCGCCGTTTTTCAAAATGACCGTTTCGGACGCGGCATTGTCCGCATCGCAGACGCAGAGCACCCTGTCAAAGCCGAACTGCGCGGCAAGAGCAGCAGCGCCGGGATACTCCCGTGCGCTGCCGGAATGCGGATCGTCCGGACAAGAACGTCCCGGTCAGGCAGCATCGAGCGCATGGCAGCTCCTTTCTTTGTTTGAACGCGTCAACCAACCGTAGTTGGTAGGGGCGGGGCTTTGCTCCGCCCGGCGGGATGCCGTGGATTTATTAAAAAAACCACGGCGAATCCGTAGGGACATCCCAATGCGCTTGTAGGGGCCGATGCCCACATCGGCCCGTTGGGAAGTTATGAATTCGCCGCGGAGTTTCGTAAAAAACGGTGCATCCTGCCGGGGCAATGTGTACCGGCAAGCGGCAGACCCACATCCGTAACGCTCCTTCGCCAGCACGTCGCCCAGCCGGGACAGGTCGTAATACTTGTTGATCAGGCCGATATCCAGTCCTGCCGGACAGGGGTGGCAGTGCTTGCAGTATACGCACGTGCCCTTCGTGTCCTTCGGCGTGAGGGTGGCAATGACGGAATAGTCCCGCTCCTGCGCTTTCAGGTCAAGCAGATTGCGCAGAATGCCGTTCCGCTCGTAATCCTCCAAATCACCGATTTCATCCAGACAGTGCATGAAGCCAAAGCCGACGTTCTGCACAGAGTGCTCTCAGCCGACGGAGGTTCCAAGGCCGATCACGCTGATCTGCTCGTCCCCATGGGGCAGCTTCCGGTATTCCATAACGTTCACCTCATAAATTTATTGTACGCCTGCCAAGGCGTTTAGATAGCGGATAAACGCCTTGCTGTTGATCATGTAGGGATAGTTGATGACGATCAGATCGTCCACGCCCTGATCGGCGGCAAATTCGGCCAGATTCAGGCTCGGCTTGCCGTCGCGGTTGAATTCGCGCGGGTCGATGACGATGATGCGTCCGTAATGGCTCGTGAGGAACGGCACAAACGCGTTGCCGTAGGATTCCTTCAATACAATGCACGTCGGCCCCGGCACGTCGCTTTCGACAATGCAGATGGGCGTATCGCCGCCGATGAAGCAGAGATATTTATTCGAAACGGAATCGCCCAGCTCCGTATACACGACGCTCACCGGCGTGCCGTTTTCGAGATTCCCGTTTGCGTAATACCGCGCGTGGGTGTCGGCGATGGGCAGATAGTATTCCAGATAATCCGGGTGCTGCTTCAGCACCTCGCTCTGCGGATATCCCTCGGTGAAGCCGTACATGGAGCCGAGGAAGGTGTCGTAGCGGCCCGTCTGGAACTGCTCCAGCGGAACGGCTTCAAAGCCTGCGGCTTCGCAGAAGGCGGTGTAGGCATAATATGCCCCCAGCTGCGTCCAGTGGTGGTCGGTGCGGAAATAAATATATTCGTCTGTGTGGCTGCGGAGCTTGGAATAGGCGTCGACGGTGACGATCTTGTCGTTCATCTGACTGTAGCAGAACTCGATCATGTCCTTCTGGCTGTGCTCACCGGTGTGCAGACTCTCAGGCGAGTAAAATTCGCCGCCGTTCGGCGTGATGAGCGAGATCGTGCGCACGTCGGGACCCATGGCGCTGGCCAGATTGTCGATCGCGTCCGCGTAGCTGGTGATGAGATCGTCCAGCCGTGTGGGAATTTCCATCGCGCGGTCGCCCACGACGACCACGGAGCCAGCGTAGCTGGCGTCGGATTCCTCCGGCGTGTCAAGCTCCGGGTCGGCCTCCGGCTGCTCTTCGGGCTGCTCCTCCGGCGGTTCGGGCGGCTGCGTCGAATCTGCCGGTTCCGGCGTTGTATCTGGCTGCGGTTCCGGCGTTGTATCCGGCGCGGCAGGCTCTGTCTGCTCCGGCTGCGGGGTCTGGCCGTTGGCCCGCTGCACGGCGTCAAGCGATTCGCCGCCCTGTGCGGCAGAATCCGTCTGGTTGAGAATCAGAACGCTGTCTTCACCGCTGCCGGAATAATAATAGAATTTATTAAGCGTCCTGTTCGCTTTCAGAAGCGATTCGCGGCCCGGGAATGTGTCGGAATAATACTGCTCCAGCGCGGGGATATACGTCCCGTCCAGCAGCGATTTGACGGAGAATTCCGGCTTGACGAACTCCCGCTTTTCGGACACGGAGCCTGTCGCGTCATAGTCGGCCAGCGAATAGACCCCGACCGAGAACATGGCGGCAAGCAGGATCAGCAGAAGCGCCGTATATACTTTTTTCATAAGCCCGCCTCCTTAAAACCGGAAATACAAAAACGCGTTATAGGTCGAGCCGACCAGCGCGATCGTGGACAGCGCGAGCAGCGCCGCGTCAAACACGAACGAAACGGCGGCATAGACGATCTGCCCGCTCTTTTTTCCGCCCTGCGCGCACACGCCGCCGAACAGGCTGCCGAGATTGCGCGGGATGGACGTTGCGCCGATGGCGCAGAGGAGCAGCAGCGGCAGATTGTTCGTCAGCTGGATGCCGGCCTGCGCGTTGGAAAAGCCTGCACCGTAAAGCCCGAACATCACGCCGAAGTTCTGCACGAGCCGCGTCATGTCGGTGT
>OLWL01001254.1_pt1 | contig 14456 bp, 17 predicted proteins | sample 1674151 | NCBI WGS metagenome assembly OLWL01 (sample SAMEA103958148, study PRJEB25191) | human gut metagenome
GGGAAGAATATTTAGCGTTCAATCATCCATCCGATCAAAATGATGTCAAACTGTTCTTTGAATTTTGAGTCAAATTCACTTGCAAATCTCGAACTAAATTCACTCTCGAATTTTTCATCGAGCTCTTTTTTTGCACTTTCCAGATAGTATTCTTTGACATCTGCCTTTTCTCCTGACGCAATTGCGGAAAGTAATTTTTCATCCGCCTTTTCGCTAAGCTCAAAATGTCCGTCCTCCAGCTTATATATATCGGAACCTTCGTCTGCCGCCGACAGCATGCTTTCGTTGGCTACATACATACCGGAAACAAAAAGTATTGATACGTTGTTTAAAGAAATGCAGTCTGCAAAAAACCATATGGTAATTGTTCTGGATGAATATGGGCAGACTTCTGGTCTTGTTGCCATGGAAGATATCCTGGAGGAGATTGTCGGCAATATTTTAGATGAATATGACGAGGACGAGACATATATCCAGGAAAAGGGTGAGGATCGCTATGAGATCGACGGCCTGACCCAGCTTTCGGATCTTTCGGAAAAGCTGGATATTGATTTTTCGGGTGAAGAATTTGAAACGCTGAACGGGCTTTTGGTCGCTCATATGGGACATATCCCGCAGGAAGGCGATACATTTGACATGGACTACGGAGGCTATAATTTCAAGGTCATGTCAGTAGAAAATAAAGTGATCAAAACTGTACTTGTTACAAAACTGGATACAAAACAGGAAGAAAATGAAGAAAAAGGAGAACAATAAGTATGTCAGGACATTCAAAATTTGCAAACATCAAGCATAAGAAAGAGAAAAACGATGCAGCAAAGGGTAAAATTTTTACGATCATCGGACGTGAGATCGCAGTTGCTGTAAAAGAAGGCGGCGGACCGGATCCGGCAAATAACTTTAAGCTTGCTACCGTTATTGCAAAAGCAAAGGCAAACAATATGCCAAATGATACGATCGAAAGGGGTATTAAAAAAGCAGCCGGTGATAACGGCAATGTCGTATACGAACATGTTACATATGAAGGTTACGGTCCGAGTGGAATCGCGATCATCGTAGATGCGCTGACCGATAACAAAAACCGTACAGCTGCAAATGTCAGAAGTGCCTTCACAAAAGGAAGCGGAAGCATCGGAACACAGGGCTGTGTTTCTTTCATGTTTGATAAAAAGGGACAGATCATCATTGATAAGGAAGAATGTGAAATGGAAGCAGATGATCTGATGATGCTTGCACTGGATGCGGGTGCGGAAGATTTCGCGGAAGAGGATGACAGCTATGAGATCCTCACACAGCCGGATGATTTCCAGCCCGTTTATGATGCGATCAAGGATGCAGGGATTGAAATGGCATCTGCGGAAGTTACCATGATCCCACAGAATTACGTGACACTGACAGATGAAAATGATATTAAACAGCTGAACCGTACACTGGATCTGTTGGATGAAGATGATGATGTACAGGCAGTATATCATAACTGGGATGAATAAGATGAATGCAGCGGAGCTGTTTGCGGAAAAACAGACATATCTGGATCACTTCCATGCGTCCGGTTATCCTGCTGCTTTTGAAGATTACCAGTCGCAAGTCAGAGCATTTTTTGATGCCTGTGACAGTACCTGCCCGGCAGAAGAAAAAAATATAGAAGATTTCTGTAAAGAAATCGCAGGGCAGATCAGCAGCTGTGCAGCAGAGCAGAAAAAGCAGGCGGGTTTCCGTAACGAAAGAGAAGAAGAGGCGTGGCAGAGAAACTGTAATCTGTTTATGGTTGCTTATGTCTTCCCGGCAATTCTGGAATGCAGGAACAGCTACTATAAGCCGCTGGTCAAAGCGATTGAAAAGACATGGGCGAAAACCTTTAAAAGCAGTAAGATAAAGGCTGCGACCTTTGAGACGATCAACAGCGGATTTCACAAAAAAATACTGGGGTTATTTTAGGAGAAAACTATGGAAAACAGCAAAGAATACAAAAAAGGAACACTCTGTGTACAGGCAGGCTGGCAGCCCAAAAACGGTGAGCCGAGAATACTGCCGATCTATCAGTCGACGACGTTCAAATATGAGTCGACCGAGCAGATGGGAAGGTTATTTGATCTGGAAGAGGAAGGCTATTTCTACACCAGACTGCAAAATCCGACCAATGATTGTGTAGCGCAGAAGATCTGCGAACTGGAAGGCGGCGCAGCAGCCATGCTGACATCTTCCGGACAGGCAGCCAATTATTACGCAGTGTTTAATATCTGCGGTGCGGGAGATCATGTGATCATGTCTTCCAGTGTATATGGAGGTACGTTCAATCTGCTGACAGTCACCATGCAGCGTATGGGTATTACCTGTACGGTCATCGATCCCGACTGCAGCGAAGAAGAACTGAATGCAGTATTTCAGGAGAATACAAAATGTGTTCTCGCAGAAAGCATTGCGAATCCGGCGCTTGTGGTACTGGATTTTGAAAAATTTGCAAAGGTTGCACATGCACACGGAGTTCCTCTGATCGTGGATAATACATTCCCGACACCAATCAATTGTAAGCCTTTTCAGTTTGGCGTGGATATTGTAACGCATTCCACCACAAAATATATGGATGGGCATGCCATGACAGTCGGGGGTGCGATCGTGGACAGCGGTAATTTTGACTGGACAAAATATCCGGATAAGTTTCCTGGGCTCTGTTATCCGGATGAATCTTATCACGGCGTTAATTATACGGAGCGGTTCGGCAAGAAAGCCTATATCACAAAGGCAACAGCACAGCTGATGCGGGACCTCGGTTCTATTCCGTCTCCGATGAATGCCTTTTTGTTAAATATCGGACTTGAGACATTGCATCTGCGTGTTCCCCGTCACTGTGAAAATGCACAGAAGGTTGCAGAATTCCTGGAAGCACATGATAAAGTGAAATGGGTGAATTATCCGGGACTGAAGAGTAATAAATATTATGATCTGGCACAGAAATATATGCCAAACGGTACCTGTGGTGTTATTTCTTTTGCGGTAGACGGTACAAAAGAAGATACCGTAAGATTTATGGATGCACTGAGGCTGGCAGCAATTGTGACACATGTGGCAGATGCAAGAACGTGCGTTCTGCATCCCGCAAGCCATACGCACAGACAGATGAATGAGCAGCAGCTCAAAGAAGCCGGTGTGGATCCGGGCATGATCCGTCTTTCTGTCGGTATTGAGGATGTGGCAGATATCATTGCGGATTTGGAGCAGGCGCTGAAAACGTTGTAAGAACGAGGAGAGATACGATGGACAGACTGGCAATAGTTGTACCTTGTTATAATGAAGAGGAAATGCTTCCTCTGACAACAAAAGAACTGACAGGTGTACTTTCTGATCTGATCACAAAGCAGAAGATCGCACCGGACAGTTATATTTTATATGTGGATGACGGAAGCAAAGACAGCACATGGGAACTGATCAGAAAATTTCATGAAGAAGAAAAAAAGGTGTTCGGACTGAAACTTGCCGGTAATGTGGGGCATCAGAATGCATTGACGGCAGGTATGCTGAATGCCATGGAGCATGCGGATATCATGATCTCCATTGATGCGGATCTGCAGGATGATACGGCTGTGATGGAAGAAATGGTAGATAAATTCCATGAAGGCAAGGATATTGTATATGGTGTCAGAAATGACCGGAAAAAGGATTCCTTCTTTAAAAGAACAACAGCACAGATGTTTTATAAGGTAATGGCTGCCTTTGGCGTAAAGACCGTTTATAATCATGCGGATTACCGTCTGATGAGTAAGCGTGCACTGCAGGAGTTTTCCAAATATCAGGAGATCAATCTGTACCTGCGCGGTGTCATGCCACTCATCGGGTATGAAACCGACTGCGTTTATTATGAGAGAAAAGAGCGTGTGGCTGGCGAATCGAAATATCCGCTGAAAAAAATGCTTGCACTTGCATGGAACGGAATTACGTCTTTCAGCGTAAAGCCGATCGATTTTATTACCGCACTCGGTGGTTTTCTGATCTTTTTATGTGTGATCGCGGCGGTGTATGCGCTAGTTTCTTATTGTAACGGACATACGGTACCGGGGTGGACTTCCCTGATCTTATCCATCTGGTTCTTAGGAGGCATGCAGCTTGTGGCGATCGGTATGATCGGACAGTATATCGGTAAAATTTATATAGAGGTCAAGCACAGACCGCGTTATAATGTGGAAACCTATTTAAATCATGATAATGAGTGATGTTTTTATGTCTGGTATAGGAGTATGCAGAAAAGCCGGGGCATGCAAATGGAAAAGGAGAAAGAAACATGATGCAGCAACATGATGGAATACAGGAAGCGTCGGACGATTCTCTTGCAAAGCGTCCGGTTAAATTTATTAAAAATCCGTTGCCGGGTCCGAAACCGCATGTCAAAAAAGAAATGAATTATGATTATGAGGTACCCCCGGATAAAATGTTTTTCGATATTGATAAACCAAGCAGAAATTATTATGATCTGCCTTAGCAGAAGACCCGACAGCAATGTGCTGTCGGGTCTTGTTATAATTCACAAAAAAGGAAGAAAAATATGTGCAATCTTGACAAATGATAAGGGAGCAATTATAATACCAAAATACAGGTATACAATTTAACCCTGTATAGCAGAAAAGGAGGAGACTTATTATGAAAAAGTCAATCGCATTATTGTTATGTACAGCTTTAACAGCTGGAATGTTAGTTGGTTGTGGCAGCACAGCAGAAGATACTGCAGAAGCTCCTGCAACAGAAGAAGCAACAGATGCTGCAACAGAAGAAGCAACTGATGCTGCAACAGACGCTACAGATGCAGAAGCAACAGACGCTGCAGAAGATACAACAGCAGCTTCTGACAAGACATGGGTTGTTGCAACAGATACAGTATTCAAGCCTTTTGAATACACAAATTCAGACAACGAATTCGTTGGTATCGATGTTGATATCCTTGCAGCAGTTGCTGAAGATCAGGGCTTCAAATATGATTTACAGAGCCTTGGCTGGGATGCAGCAGTAGCAGCAGTTCAGGCTGGTCAGGCAGATGCTATCATGGCAGGTGCTTCTATCACACAGGAACGTAAAGACAATGGCTGGATCTTCTCAGACGGCTATTACAATGCAACACAGACATTTGTAGTGGCACAGGGAAGTGATGTTAAGTCTTTTGAAGATTTAAAGGGCAAGAACGTTGCAGTCAAGAACGGTACACAGGGTGCTGATTATGCAAATTCTTTAAAAGACCAGTATGGTTTTACAGTAACAGTATTTGAAGATTCTCCTACAATGTATCAGGATGTCATCCTTGGCAACAGTGCTGCATGTGTAGAAGATACACCAATCATCAAGACTTCTATCAAAGAAGGCGAGCTTGCTCTGGAAGTTCCGGAAGGAATGGAAAATGAAGGTGCTGACTACGGTGTAGGTATCATGAATGCAGACAATCAGGAATTCCTTGATATGTTCAATGCAGGTCTTGCTAATATCAAAGCTAACGGCAAATATGACGAGATCATTGCTAAATACTTAGACTAATCGTTTTTAAGACCTTGAAAACGTGAGGGAGTTTCCCTCACGTTTTTCTTTTGCCTAAATTTCTGCAATTAAGATATAGGAAAATTTGTGATTTAATGGTATACTATGTTGATGTAGGTCTTGAATATGAAAAGGTCTGGACATAAATACAGAAGGGAAAAGGAGTGTAAACATGGCAGCAATTATTCAAAGCTATTGGAGCATGCTTTTAGGTGCGCTCGGCAAAACACTGTTACTGACATTGTTATCTCTGTTTTTTGCAATGATCATCGGTATGATCTTTGCGTTGATGAATGTAGGAAGAAGCAGAGTCTGTAACTGTATCGGAACAATTTATGTAGATGCGGTGCGGGGTGTTCCACTTATTGTACTTGCATATTTTATTTATTTCGGTGTACCGGCCGGTATTAAGATGATGGGAATCCAGGATTTCAGGTTATCCGCATTGCAGGCAGGTACGATCGCACTTTCCATGAACTGTGGTGCGTACATGGCAGAGATCATCAGAGCGGGTATTGAAAGTGTGGATAAAGGACAGATGGAAGCGAGCAGAAGTCTTGGCCTTTCCTATGGAAAGAGTATGCGTCTGGTTGTGATTCCACAGGCGATCCGTACAATGATCCCTTCTATTATCAACCAGTTTATCATTACATTAAAGGATACCTCAATCCTTTCCGTTATCGGATTCCCGGAACTGACCAATATGGGTAAGACGATCAGCGGTAATACATTTAAGAGTTTACAGACATGGGCGATCGTCGGTATTATGTATATGGTGATCATTATTACGCTCAGCAAGATCGCAAAGAAGATCGAGAGGAGGATCAAACGTGGCAGATAAGAAAACAATGGTTCACGTTGAGAACCTGAAAAAGAACTTTGGAAAGCTTGAAGTATTAAAAGATATCAGCGTAGACATTGCAGAAGGAGAGGTTGTGGTACTGCTCGGCCCGTCCGGCAGCGGAAAATCCACCTTCCTGCGTTGTTTAAACCAGCTTGAGATTGCAACAGCAGGCAAGATTCTTGTAGATGGCAATGATGTGACAGATAAGCATATTGACATCAATAAAGTGCGGGAGAACATCGGAATGGTATTCCAGCATTTTAACCTGTTTGATCATAAGACCGTGCTTGAAAATATCATGATGGCTCCGGTCGAACTGAAGAAGATGACTAAGGAAGAAGCAAAGGAAAAGGGAATGCAGCTCTTAAAGCGTGTCGGTATGGATTCCAAGGCAGACTGTTATCCGTCCCAGATCTCCGGAGGTCAGAAGCAGCGTGTGGCGATCGCGCGTGCGCTTGCCATGAATCCGAAGATCATGCTGTTTGATGAGCCGACAAGTGCTCTGGATCCTGAAATGGTAGGAGAGGTTCTTGCTGTTATGAAGGAGCTTGCATCCGAAGGTATGACAATGGTTGTTGTTACACATGAGATCGGATTCGCGAGAGAAGTAGCTGACCGTGTGATTTTCATGGATGACGGTTATATTGTAGAGCAGGGTACACCGCAGGAGGTTATCCTGAATCCGAAAGAACCGAGAACAATAGACTTCCTGAATAAGGTATTGTAATAAATGCGATAGTTATCACTTAAGTGGGCACTTTAAAAGATACGGTACAATAATCAATAACAGTGATAAGGAGAAGCAAGATGAAGCGGATCATAACAATCAGCCGTGAATTTGGTGCGGGCGGCGGTTCTATCGGAAGCGCTGTAGCAAAAAAACTCGGTTTTGAATATTACGATAAGGAAATTATTTTAAAAGCTGCCGGTAAATCCAATATGGATATAGACCGAGTTATGAAATGGGATGAAAAGGTTCCGTCCAATTTCGGCTTTGCCCAGAGTCTGTTCGATTTTTATAACAGACCGCAGGGAGAAAAGCTGTACGCAGCACAGGAAGCGATCATCCGTGAGATCGGCGAAAAGGGAAAATGTGTGATCGTCGGCAGAAATGCCAATACGATACTGAAAAACTTTGAGGACAGCCTGCATGTATTTGTATATGCGGATCCTTACTGGCGCATGGAACATATGAAGGCAAAAATGCCGGATATGACTGAGGCAAAGATCAGTGAGGAAATGCACACGATCGACAGAGCCAGAAAGAAATTCTGCTCTTATTATACCAATACGGAATTTGGTGTGGCGGATTATTATGACATTTGTCTGAATGCTTCCGCGCTTGGCATCGACAATTGCATTGATGTTCTGTATCAGCTTTGCAAATAATCAGAATAGAAAGAGATGAAAGAATGGAACAGAAAAATCCTCTGGGAGAATTACCGGTTCCGGTTTTATTAAGAAGATATGCGCTGCCCAGCATTTTAGCGATGCTGGTAAGCGCATTATATAATATTGTAGACCAGTTTTTTATCGGAAGAAGCGTTGGAGAGCTTGGTAATGCGGCAACGAATGTAGCATTTCCGTTAAGTACCTCCTGTGTAGCACTGGCACTTTTATTTGGGATCGGCGGTGCAGCTGCGTTTAATCTGACGATGGGAAAAGGAGAAAAAGAGAAGGCACTTTTTTATATAGGAAATGCTGCAACCATGCTGTTTCTCAGTGGTGTGGTGCTGACTGTGATCACGGAGCTGTTTTTGGAGCCGCTTCTTGTTGGGTTTGGCTCTCCGCAGAACGTACTGTCATATGCCAAGACATATACAGGCATTACAGCGATCGGTTTTCCGTTTTTGATCCTGTCTGCAGGCGGCGGACATCTGATCCGTGCAGACGGCAGCCCGTCCATGGCTATGATCTCCAACCTGGCAGGGGCTGTGATCAATACGGTTCTGGATGCCCTGTTTGTGTTTGGATTCAATATGGGGATGCAGGGCGCTGCACTGGCAACGGTGATCGGGCAGTTTGTGGCAGCTGCGATCATCGTATGGTATTTATGCCGTTTTAAGACTGCACCGCTTTCCTTGTCGCATTTCAGACCGAAGCTGTCTGTTACCGGCTTTGTGGCAAAGCTTGGTACAGCAAATTTTTTTAATCAGATCGCTATGATGATCGTGCAGATCGTTATGAATAAATCATTGACATATTACGGATCACAGTCTGTGTATGGAGAATCCATTCCACTTGCCTGTGCAGGTATCATTACAAAGGTCGGTATGGTATTTTTTTCTATCTGTATCGGTCTGTCGCAGGGAATGCAGCCTATTGTCAGCTTTAATTACGGTGCAGGCAATTATAAGAAGGTAAAGCAGGCATACAGGCTTGCAGCAGGGATCGGAACGATCATTTCGGTCATTGCTTTTTTTGCTTTTCAGATTTTCCCGCGCCAGCTGATCGGTATATTCGGTTCTTCGCAGAATGAAGCTTATTATACCTTTGCGGTACGTTATTTCAGAATTTATATGTTTTTTACATTTTTAAATGCTATACAGCCGATCTCCTCCAACTTTTTTACGGCGATCGGCAAACCGGGGAAAGGGATTTTCCTTTCCCTGACAAGGCAGATCATTTTCTTACTGCCGCTTATTGTGATCTTTCCGCTCTTTTTGGGCGTGGATGGAATTATGTATGCAGGACCAATCGCAGATTTTATTGCAGCTATGGTTTCAATGATCCTGATCTATAAAGAATTTGGAAAAATCAACAAATTGGAGGAAGCAACATGCGAATCATAATTGTAGGATGTGGTAAGGTCGGAAGTACCATTACCGAACAGCTTGTCAAGGAAGGTCATGATGTGGCGGTCATTGACAGGGATTCGGACGTTATTCAGGATATCACCAATAATTTTGATGTGATGGGAGTAGTCGGAAACGGTGCCAGCTATTCCATTCAGAAGGAAGCGGGAATTGAAGATGCCCATCTTCTGATCGCTGTCACGGGATCGGATGAGCAGAATCTTTTGTGCTGTCTGTTTGCAAAAAAAGCAGGTAATTGTAATACGATCGCGAGAGTCCGTAATCCGCTTTATAATCATGAGATCCGGTTTATCCAGGAAGAACTCGGACTTTCCATGACGATCAATCCGGAATATGCAGCAGCAACGGAAATTGCACGTATCCTGCGTTTCCCGTCAGCGATCAAGATTGATACCTTCTCAAAAGGAAGGGTAGAGCTGATCAAGTTTCTTGTTCCGGAAAATTCACCGATCGATAACTGCAGCCTGATCGATATTTCCCATAAGATCAAGACGGATGTTCTGGTATGTGCGGTAGAACGCAAGGATGAGGTCGTGATCCCAAATGGTTGTTTTGTTATCAAAGCAGGCGATACGATCAGTATTGTGGCAAGCCCGACCAAGGCAAGAGATTTCATCAAAGAGATCGGTGTCCGGGCACATCAGGTCGGTAATGCCATGATCGTCGGCGGTGGAACGATGGCATACTATCTGGCCGAACAGCTTCTCAGCATGGGGATCCATGTCAAGATCATTGAGCGGGATGAAGAGCGCTGCGAGCAGCTTTCCGAGCTCCTTCCAAAGGCTATGATCATTCACGGAGATGCAACAAACCAGAATATTTTACTGGAAGAGGGCATCCAGAACAGCGAAGCATTTGTATCACTGACAGGCATTGACGAAGGAAATATCTTTTTGTCTCTGTTTGCGCAGAGCTGCTCCAAGGCGAAAGTCATCACCAAGATCAACCGGATTTCCTTTGGGGATATCATTAATGACTTCCAGCTTGGCAGTCTGATCTATCCTAAGTTTATTACATCCGAATATATTACAAGATATGTACGTGCCATGCAGAATTCTCTTGGCAGCAATGTGGAAACACTGTATCATCTGATCGAGAATAAAGTAGAGGCATTGGAGTTCCACATCCATGAGGGAGCGCCTGTTGTGGATATCGCACTGGAAGATCTGCCAATCCGGGATAATACGCTGATCGCCTGTATCAATCATGCGGGAACGATCATCAGACCGAACGGTAAAACAAAGATCAGTGTTGGAGATACGGTCATCATCATCACAACACATAAGGGGCTTGGAGATATTAAGGATATTTTACAGAAATAGCCTGGAGGGACATTATGAATCACGCAGTTATCCGTCGTATTTTAGGACTTATTTTATTGTTTGAATCTGCATTTCTGCTGCTGCCTTGTATGGTGGCAGTGATCTACAGGGAAAAGCAGGGGCTGTCTTATCTGGCAGTTGCTTGTATCTGTCTGGTGATCGGTTTCTTACTGACAAGAAGGAAAACCGAAAATCAAATGTTTTACGCAAAGGAAGGCTTTGTGATCGTGGCACTGAGCTGGATCGTCATGAGTTTTTTCGGAGCAATGCCTTATTACCTGAGCGGAGATATCCCGGATGTTTCGCAGGCATTATTTGAAGCTGTTTCCGGTTTTACGACAACAGGAGCAAGTACCTTGAGCAGTGTGGAGGTACTCAGCCATTGTACCCTTATCTGGCGTGCATTTACAATCTGGATCGGTGGTATGGGGGTTATCGTATTTCTGCTTGCGGTCCTGCCTCTGACGGGCGGTTATAATATGCATCTGATGCGCGCGGAAAGCCCGGGGCCTTCTGTCGGCAAGCTTGTGCCAAAGGTAAGAGAGACAGCAAAAATACTGTATCTGATCTATATTTCCCTGACTGTGATCGAAATTGTACTTTATATACTGGCAGGTATGCCTGTGTTTGATGCGGTCACGACCGGATTTTCAACAGCCGGAACCGGTGGATTCGGTATCCGGAATGACAGTATGGGATCTTATTCTACCGTTCTTCAGATTTTGATCACGATATTTATGATCCTGTTTGGTGTGAATTTTAACTTTTACTATTTTCTGCTCGGCAAGGAAAAGAAAGATGCCTTTAAGATGGAAGAGGTACGCTGGTACTTTACGATCATCGTTGTGGCAGCACTTCTCATTGCAGTTGATATCAGAGGTATGTTTGATAATATCGGAATCGCCCTGCAGCAGGCTTTTTTCCAGGTTGGCTCCATTATCACAACAACCGGTTTTTCAACGATAGATTTCAATCTGTGGCCGCAGGTATCGAAAACGATACTTATACTTCTGACATTTTTAGGTGCCTGTGCGGGATCTACAGGTGGTGGTATAAAGGTATCCCGACTGATGATCCTTGTCAAATCGATCAGACAGGAAATTGCTTATTTTATTCACCCGCGAAGTGTCAAAGTCATTAAGATGGATCAGAAAGCGATTGATAAAAGCACAGTGCGAGGAGTACATGCATTTTTTGCAACGTATATGATGATCATCGTCGTATCTGTTTTTCTGATTTCTTTTGACGGATTGGATCTTGTGACGAATTTCACAGCAGTTGCGACTGCATTTAATAATGTGGGTCCGGGTCTTGAACTGGTCGGCCCGACTGGGAACTTCGGCTGTTTCTCGGATTTTTCCCATTATGTGCTGATGTTTGATATGCTGGCAGGCAGACTGGAGCTGTATCCGATCCTTCTGTTGTTTACACCGGCGGTCTGGAAGAAAAATTAAAATACAGAGAATTAGGAGAAATTGAACTTCATGGGTAAGCAAGAGGAGAGTAAAAATAAGAAGAACGAAAAGATCATCAATACGGCATTCCGTATTTTTGTGGAGAAGAAGATAGAACCGGTATCAATTACTGAGATCGCAGAAAAAGCAGGTGTCGGAAGGGCAACCGTATTCCGTTATTATCCGACGAAGGTGGATCTGGCTATTGCTGTCTGCAGTGCCAAATGGAAGGAATATCTGGATGAGCTGGATGCAAAGCGACCGATCGCTTCCGTCAAGGATATTCCTGCGATCGACAGACTGATCTTTACACTGGACAGTTATATCGATATGTATCAGAATCATAAGGATCTGTTGCAGTATAATGAAAATTTTAATCATTTTGTCAGTCATTCCGGCGGTGTGGAAACAGCTGGTATGATGGCAGATTTCCAAGCCTCTTTGTATTCGGTCGATACCAGATTGCATATGATGTATAAGCGTGCACAGGAGGACCACACATTCCGGACGGATATCCCGGAGGAAGAGTTCATGCGGGTTACCGTGCATACAATGATGACCGCGTGTGCTTATTACGCGGGAGGCTTTATCTGGGGGCGAAAAATAACAAGGATTATACGCCGGAGCTTCTGCGCGTCAAGGAAATGATTCTGAATTATGTGAAAGTCAATGCATAGAAAAAGGAGATCCACATATTCATTATAACAAGTTATTTACGCAAAAGGTTCAGCATCAGGCATTTATGGAAAAGCTTGATGAGTTTATGGAAAGCCATAACAAAGAAGAGGAAAATCAGGATGGGCAGATTCCACAGGAATGATTTGATATATAGGAGTTTATGAAAGAGATTTATGGATGAAAAACAGTTAAGCATAGATATCGTTGGTTTGGCAGGAGCATATTCTTATGCATTAGATTGTATAGAAGCCGAACTGGTTAATATTACAAACAAGCATGGAAAAAGAGTTGCATACATGAGTGTATGCATGGCAAAATATTGGAATGTCGAAAACGATGCATTGCAAGATTTAGCAATTTGCGCATTACTACACGATAATGCTCTAACACAATATATTACCGAAGAAGTAAAAAAGAATCCTGGTATAGATATAGGGGAAGATTTTTTGAATGAAAAAGCAAATCTTCACTGTATTTATGGCGAAAACAATATTGCTAAAATTCCATTTAAGACAAATGTATCAAATGTAATTTTATATCATCATGAACTTGCTAACGGAAAAGGACCATTTAAAAAGGCTTGGCAGGAGGTCCCTTTATTTGCGAGGATTATTCATCTTGCGGATGTCATAGATGCGATTGCTAACAATATAAAATTTAGACAGGAAAAATGGGATAAATGTTGTGAATTTCTTGTAAAACAAAAAGGAGTATTATTTGATGATGAGTGTGTAGAAGCCTTTTTGGAAATGATATCAAAAGAAACATTTGTTTCGTTAGAGGATGGAACTTTTGAGTCAAAGTTATGGGAGATTGTTCCAAGAAAAAAACAGATGTTTGATTGGAATACTTGTAAAAATATTGCAGATTTCTTTGCAAATATTGTAGACTATAAATCTCCCTTTACAAGTAGACACTCTATTGGTGTTGCAGAAAAGGCTGCGCAGTATGCAAAGTATATTGGATATGATGTTTTAGATATCGAAAAAATGTATCTGGCGGGAGCATTGCATGATATCGGAAAAATGGCGGTCGGCAATGAAATATTAGAAAAACCGGATAAACTTACGGATGAAGAATTTGATAAAATGAAAAACCATGCGGGCTACACATATCTTATGTTGTCACAAGTAGATGGTTTTGAAGATATACGAGATTGGGCTGCACTACATCATGAAAAACTAAATGGGAAAGGGTATCCATTTGGAAAAACTGCAGATGAATTAAATGAGCAAGAACGAATTATGGCATGTGTTGATATTTATCAGGCGCTTACGGAAGAACGTCCATATAAGAAAGGAATGTCGCATGAAAAAACATGTGATATACTTGATGAAATGGCAGAAAAAGGTTTTGTGGATGCAGATATTTCACGTAAAATGAGAGATTGTTTTCATTAGCATAGTATGAATGTTTTTTATATAGTTCATGAAACACTTGAGTATAATCCGGATGTGAAGTGTTCTCACCATGAGCACAACCATGGGGAAGGACATACGTGTGGTGAGCATGGATGCGGAAGCCATAGCTGTCATTAAGAAGAATAAAAAAATACAACACGAAAGGATGCGTCAAGGTAATGCCAGAATTATCGTGATACATCCTTTTGTATTTGGATTGATTATTTTTTTCCCTGCTTGTCGAAAGTAATGGATGGAATGTATAATATTGTTAATGATCCAGAGATATTTATTTTGGAAACAGCTTAATCAATTTGGAGGTATAAAATGAAAGCACATAAATATTGGTCAATCGGAGCAATAGTTACAATGGTTGGAACTTTTTATACAGGATATAAAGGGTTAAAAGCAGCACACAAATACTTTGC
>OLWL01001272.1_pt1 | contig 14341 bp, 9 predicted proteins | sample 1674151 | NCBI WGS metagenome assembly OLWL01 (sample SAMEA103958148, study PRJEB25191) | human gut metagenome
ATCATAGCTTTTCCTTTCTCCGGGATATTCCCGGCATCACTTCATATCCTGTAGTGCCAGTGTATACTTGACCAGCGCATACAGCTGATAGCCCCATGCGCAGTGTGCGTAGTTGTTCGGATGCCAGTTGGGGCCTCCATACTGACCCCGGCCGTATGCCATGTGCAGTACCCTGCCACTCTGTCTGCCAACCGAATCCGCAGACACATAATCCAGTGTAGGGTAACTCTCCACGGCAGGCTGGATCAGATGCCCACTGCATACATAGACACCGTTTGCCTCATCCTGCAGTTCATCGCAGAAATACTGGTAGATGCTCACATTCTTGCTGTGAAGTCCTCCCAGCGTGATCTCAGAATCCCGGTACTCCGGGTATTTTGCCGGGAAGTAAGTGCCGGTCTCGTCAATGGACATGAGGATCACGATGATATCCGGATACTCACGCTTGATCGTTTTCACGATATCTGGGATATTGGCTTTGTACTCTGCAAGGGAACTGTTATGGTTCAGGTTGATCACCACATGGGTCGGCGTGCACAGGTCATAAGCGTTGGCATCTTTTACTTCCGTGCCTGCGGTTTCGCCGGGGATAAGCCGGGTCATGCCGTTATCCGCCAACGTCCTGTATTTATCCAGACAAGCCTTCAGTGAGAAGCCCTTCGTCTTTTCATCGTAGAACGGGTTAATATTAGATGCGCTCTCAAAAGTTGCAAGGTTCAGATCTTCTGCACTCCAGCCGCCCTTACCCATCGCATAGTTCACAACCGTCTTTCCATCCAGCTTGAACGAGGACGAGGAGCCGTAATGCTTCCCATTCACTGTTCCCGGCATGCCGACCATCAGACAGCGGTATTCGGTTTCTGCCGCTTTCGCGTCCTTGCGGTCCAGATCAAACAGGTAGCGCACCCACGACCAATAGTGGGTCGGAAGATCCGCATCTGTTTTCCCAACACCGGCCAGATACCCATCCGTCACACTGTCACCGATAACAAGGATCTTCGGGAACTGGTTCTTTCCCATACTGGCCAAGGTGCTGCGGTGCTTGAATTTGAGTTTCTGCGTCTTATAGACATCTGACACAAACGATTTCTCTACCGTCTGTTCCAGAACATCCTCCCCGCTGTTGACTGCCGTGTTGGTAAACGGTGAATACAAGTCAAAGCGCTCCTCCATCTCCGTACCAAAACCAGCCGCTCTATCCTTCCAGCCGGTCTCAGCGATCAGATGGTCCACCCAGACTGAAACATGATAGTTTCTGGCGGTCGAAAGGTTATTGCAGACCGTATACACCGGAGCCGCCGGGACAAGGCGAAGGTCTTTCTTTTCCGGCACGGCCACCAGCTGATCCAGCCGGGTCGTCAGATCTGTCAGCTGCTTTTTCTGGTTATCCGCCTCCGTCTGCAGGGAGTTCACTTCCTGTTTCAGATCATCCAGCGGCTTATAATCCGTGTATGCTTCGTATACATACTCCGTTCCCTCAACAACGCAGAGCTTCTGTCCGGAAGAGGCCATATAGAAGAACATCACATAGGCATCGCCTTCCTGATAGGTGTACTGGTCATTGGCATCTACATAACGGAGCACCTTCTTCGCCTTGTCAAACACGACCTGGCTGGTTACACCGTTCGTGCCGGAGCCTTTGGTCACAAGACCTTTCTCGCTGACCGGGATATAATCCGTGGAACCATATCGGAGATTGTCTGCATGATACTGAATAACGGACGAGTGTACATAGGCAAACCATCCCGGACGATACCTGGAAGGGTCGAGGAGGTTTCGGCTATGGACTGCATCCAGCTTGCCGGATGCCAGGGTATCCGTGTATTCCCGCTCATCCTTGAAAGCCTGTCCTACAACGGCGGCATCCGCAGCCATTCCGGAATAGGATAGCGTCGTATCCACCTTACCTGTACCAATCAGGATCTTGCCCATAAAGACGATCAGACGGTTTTTGTAATCATACTCCACATTCCCGGACGGTTCATTGCTGAAGAAATCGTTGCGGATTTCTTTTCCGGTATTCGGGCGCACCGGATAATAGAGCACCTTGTCTGTACTGCGCACACGCAGTTTGTATGCTCCTTCATCTATAAATCGGTGCAGAATCAGGGTGATCCTGTTATCTCCCTTCACTAGTTCTACCGACTGGCGGAACACCTCGCCTTCTTCCGATTCAAGCATGGCAGTCAGGATCGTCTCCCCAATGGTTCGGAGTGTGAACTGGATTTCCTGTACAAACGAGCTTTGCAGAACAGTCAGCGGCACATAGTAGGTCTGGAGTACCGGGCTGCTGCCTTCCCAGATATTGCTGACACCGTCATATAAAAAGGGCAGATCCAGACTGGTCATCGTTTCCTTTGCCAGTGCATCATCCGCACTTCGCAGTGCTTCGATCTCAATTGCCATCTTTTTCTGATTCTGTCGCTCCCTCTGAACCTGATTCCACAGCTTTACAGACTCTCCGCACACCTTCAGGCTCAGGTCCTTCGCATAGGAGCTTGCCCGGATCTGGAATACCCCTTCCGGGATCTCCAATTCCTTTTCTTTGTACTCCTGCGGCTGTTCCGTATCCCTAGAATCCAGAATGGATGCCACAAACGTGCCATTGGCATCATAGCCTGCAACTCCGATCCAGTTGAACACCTGCCCAGTATAGTAAACTTTCTGGCAGGCGGTATCTACCGGGATCAGTGCTGTTGTCTGAACATGCTCAAACTTCTGCGTTTCTCCATTGATCGTGTTGACTGTAATGCCTTCTGTCAGTTCGCCGGTCGCATCATAGTTTGCATCCACCTTGGATTCCTGCAGTGCATCCAGCCCTTCTTTTGCTTTCGGATAGATGGAACGGATCGCTGCTCCAAGGTTGTCAAAGGTATTCCCCTCCGAATCCACTCTTGCATCAAGGACTTCTGTGTCAGAGGTTCTCCCTTTTGCAATCTGGTCCATCCGGGCATTCAAAGCCTTGTTTGTCTGTGCGACATCCTGGGCGTTCTGGTTCATCTGCTGCTCTGCCGCAGCGACTTTTGCAGTCAGATCCGATTTTGCATTCTCCACACGTGCAGTCACACGGTTTTCTGTCTCGGACAGGCTGGTGTTTACCTTACTTTCTGTGCTGGAGAGACTTTCATTGATACGGCCTTCCGTGTCGGATACATTTTTGTTGATCCGGTTTTCTGTTTCCGAAAGCTCTGAGCGGATATCTTCGGCCGTCTGGGTCAGATGCTCCTCTGCCTCTGCGATCTGCTCACTATGCAGGCTGAACAGACTCCAATACTTCTCATCATCCAGAGCCGTCCCCTTCGGCACCGGAAGATTGGAAATAAAACTGTTGCCGCTGTCTGTATCCAGTACGATCTGCAGCTCTTCATATTCTTTCCGGATGTCCCATTCGCCTGCATGTTTGGGAACGATCCGGCGGCCTGTGTATTTTGCCATATTACCCCTTTCTGTCAGCCTTACACTGACACATCATCCTCGCCATATTCCACAACCAGATGTCCTTCCTCATCGGTTGTGAATATCAGCCCAAGGTCGCATTTTGTTTCAAATGCAAAATAGCCATCCTCCGTGATCGATCCTTCCACGATTTCACGGCACAGCTTTTCTACGGAACTGGACTCCGATCTATCACTCAGTCCCAGACCGTCATCCGACTCAAAGCCAAAGCAGCCTGCCTTGTCTATAAACAGATTTCGGATGCCATCCCGAACAGCTTTCAGGAATGCTGCAAATGTGTAAGTGGCGATCTTGCCGTTATTGATGGCCGCCCTCTCCACCTTTAACGTAAGAGAGAATGAGCCAAGGACATCACCTTCTGTGCTGAGCATAACAACATCCAGCGGAAAACGTCCGGCCTGCGCCGTCATGAAGGTCGTGATCGTAAAGAGGACTGCCCCCTTCTCAACGAATACAAGGTCTGGCGCAGTTTCACTCGTGTAGTGGAAGATCGTACCGTCCGGACGGGTACCGGAACAGGCTACAATACAATTCTGCGGCACGGTATATTCCACAGAGTTGTTATACAAAACACAGCGAACTTTTCTCGCCTTGTTGTCATACTGCTTGACCGGAACCGTCACCGGGATCAGATTCTCCGTCAGCGACAATTCCACTTCCTGATAAATGCCTGTGACCATTACGAACTCCCTCCTTCCTGATCCGTCTCCTTATTATCTGTTTCCTCTCTGTTTTCCGTATCCTTATCTTCACTACCCGGCTTTTCGGTATCCGGGGTTTCAGGCTCAGTCGGTGTGGTCGGTTCCGTTGGCTCTGGATCAGGTTCTTCCGGTTTATATCCAATCGTCTGCCACTGTTCTCCGTCCCACAGTTTTAACCGAAGGTTCTTCTTATCGACCCAGAAGGAATCCTCTGCCGGGTCTTCCGGCGCACTTTCGGACACAGGGATATACGGCTGATACTTCGCGTCCAGTTCCTTCTGCAAATCATCTGAGATTTCCGTGAGGGTGCTGTACCGCCTATCCAGTTCCTCATACAGTTCTTTGGACAGCTTCTTTGCCGTTTCATACCGCTGATCGAGCGTTTTCTGAAGTTCTGCAGAAATAGCGGTCGCTGTTTTATACCGCTCATCCAGTTCCTCCAGCAACTCCTCGGAAAGCTCGGCTGCTTTCTTGTAACGGTCGTCCAGTTCCTTGAGTGTCTGCTCCAGCAGGATTGCTGTTTTGACTGCGGAATCATCTGACTCCCAGCCATATCCCCATGTCTTCCCGCCATCTGTGGAAACAAAAAATCCGGCCGGACTATTCTTCCACGCAACCGTTGACTGTTTCAGAGTTGCTGCGTTGAATGCGTACCGAGTCGTATTCCCCTTACTGTCCGTCTCATTTTTATAATGAAGGCCGAACAGTGCAGCAAACAACGCACCATCATAGATAATGGAGGCCGAAATGCCGCCCATCTGCTCTCCCACTGCTGTTTCCACACGGACTGCGGTATCGTATGCGGCGGTTGCTGTATTTCGGATACTGTTAAGGGAGCTTGTCAGGGAGGAATTTCGGCTGCTGACCGTAGAATTCGACAGCGTGATGCTGTTATACCGTTCCAAAAGCGAGTCATATTCGGTTTCTGTAACCTTGGAACTGGCTTCAATGCCCAGCTTCGAGATATACACATGAACCGTATCACAGAGCGAGACCTGTTCTGCCTGTACAACATCCTCATATCCGGGTGTATTCCAAAGCTGAATGAAGTCGATTTTAATGTCGACCTCCGGCTCTGTCAGGCTGGTCGTATCAATATAGTCCTGTGCATACTCTCGCAAAGCCGCTTCCGATGGCTTTTCCTGAAAGGCACTGGTGCAGTCCAGCACCGTAATCTTCTGATACGGCACAGATTTTCGGCTGACCATGACCACTTTTTCTGGCAGTTCCATAACCGCCTGTGTTTCGTTGTCTACCCAGTACGGATGCACTCCTGTAATGGTATTCTCGATGGATTTCTCCATCTTGAAATCCGTCAGGTTTTTGCCGTAGACGATATGAACGTTGTGGTCCGCACCTCTGGCTCTGTGAAACTTGACTGTGTAGCGGTCCCACTCGAACTCTCCTCCAAAAGTATCCAATACCGAACCATCCATACCGCCCAGACAGTTACGGAAAGATGCCGGAACGGACACAGTAAACATCGCACTGGATGCCACATCTGTCCAAACTGAGAACGGACAGTCAGAAGCCGCATGGCTTTTCAGCCCCTGCATTGCCCCGACGCAGCCGGTCACTGAAAAAGGCGATACCGTGATAAAGTTGAGCTGATAGGAAATATGCCGTGCCTGAACTTCCAGCTTTCCATCAATAGGGGTCGTGATCTTGTAGATACGGAACGGCTGCGGCTGCATCGTATCAGATGGTTTGGCAAGGATGACGTTTCCCTCCTCCAGCATCTCTGCATGGATGCCATCTGCCGGACAGATGAGCTTCAGCTCATAGCTACCGTTTCGTTTTTCAGTCACGGTACAAGACTGTGCATCTGCCAGCTTTCCAATGCCGTTATTATCAAATTTCATTTCTCTGGAATCATATAAACATGGGATCACTGGCTGCACCTCCCCTCAGAGCGTCCACCAACGGGGAATGACTTCCACCGCCGTGATACCGCCTGTCCATGTGATCTGTGTCTTTCCCTCCGGCAGTTCCGGGAAGTCATCCGAAAGGATGGTCTCATTGCAGAAGCCGGAAGCGTTGTAAGCGTTGTGCGTCTCACAGTTGAGCAGCACATAGTCTTTGATGCTGTGGATGGTGATCTTCTCTTCCCCCACATACAGCTCGCCGCCGCTGTCTCCGTAAACCTTGAAGATGGGCTGTGCAGGAAAAGCGAAGGGGTTCTTTAAGGTCGACCTGCCATCCAGCCGGATTGTCCGCTGCCCGTCCACGCTCCACCTCTGGGGCTTACAGTTAAATGCCAGCTCCATCTCAGCGGCTTTCTGAGCAGTCACATCAAAAGCAAGGGCATCCTTGCAGACCGCCATCCGAAAGAAATCCGGGTCGTAGGTATCCTGCAATTTCTGATACCCCACCGGCGACAGAAGCCATGCCTTGACTGCTGCTGTCTTAGCTGGCAGTCCGTTGAAGAAAAAAGCTTTATACTTGATATCCACGTTCTGATATCTGCGGCGGCCTGCCTTTGCATTCTCGGTGAGGATGTCTCCGTTCCTGCCGGGTACGGAGGTGCTCTCCACATCCGCAGCCGGGGAATCATATACACCGGGACCAGACAAATATAATAGGAAGTCTTTGCTGGACTTCCCGGCAAACGACAGATACTGTCTGGCATATCTGTCTTTTAACTGAAACTGTGATACTGTTTGCTTTGGGGTGTTATAGCCCATACGCATCTCCTCCTTTACTTGAAGACCGAATCATCCTCATGGATCATGCCGTTGATCTTATCCGCAACGGTCTGTGCGAGTTCATCGTCGTTCCGGGCATTATAACCGTTGACTGTGATATACACACCGCCAAGGTTGGTCGTCCGGGTGGTGCCACCTCCGGCCAGAGCCGCCTGCGGGAAGTTCCAGCCGGAGCCATCGAAATGTGGCAAGGTCAGTTCCGGCAGACTGAAGGAGCTGATGCCCTCCATACCCTGCTGTACCTTTGCTGCCATCGACCTGATCTGGCTGATCAGTCCGCCTTCGCCTTTCTTGATGCCGCCGGAAAGCAGCTTCATGAAGTCGGGCATATAGGTGTCGGCATCTGCCAGCGGCCCTTCATCCGGCACAGAGAAGTGCAGGAACGAGCGGATGCCATTTGCCACACTCTTGACCGCATTGCCGACCCAGCTCACGCCTTTCTTGATACCGCCCGCGATACCGCCAACGATGTCCTTGCCCCAGCTGACTGCCGAAGAAGCCACGTTCTTGATACCACCCCAGATGGACGATGCCACGTTGCCGATGGCAGAAGCCGCATTGGAGATACCGTTCTTGATGGCATTTACTCCATTCGAGAATACCGAAGTGACCTTGTTCCAGATATTCGTGACTCCTTCCCGGAAGCCATCGCAGTTTTTCCAGAGAGCGGTCAGTCCAAGACCGATGCCGCCAACGGCCGCCACTGCGATACCTGCAGGACCCGCCAGACCAGCAAGTGCTGTGCCTGCGGATGCGAGGAACCCACCTGCGGAGCTTGCTACGCCTGCAAGGGCTGTACCCGCGCCAGCGGCCAGACCGGATACAGTCGTACCCACAGATCCGAGCAGACCGGAAAGCGTTGTGCCGACTGTCCCGGCAATACCGCCCAGCGAAGAACCGATAGATGATACGATACCGGAAAGGCTGCCGCCTAAGCCGCCGATTTTTGACACTACACCGGAAAGCAGCCCACCCAGATTCGACAGGATTCCCCCACCGCTGGAGCCAAGGCTTCCCAGCTTCGAGATGATGCCGGAGATTCCCTCTCCCAGACCGCCCATTTTGGAGGTCAGCCCAGAGATCAGATTGCCAAACTTCGACACGATCTGACCTCCATCTGCACTGCCGATCTTCGACAAGAAATCTCCGATGTTGGACAACAGACCACCGCCGTTCTCTGTACCGAGGACATTGCCAAGGTTCTGCATCGTATTTCCGAGATTTCCGATGGTGTTCTTCATGGAGCCGAGCTTGTCCACTAGACCCGTGACCGTATTGACCGTGTCACCGACCTTGCTGATGCCGTTGCCCAGGCTCTTTAGGAAATCCGAGTTGAAGGTATCGCCAAGACTGCGGATCGCATTTCCAAGAGAACTGGTCTGAGAACTCAGCTCTCCAACGGAATCCTTCATATCCGCAAAGCCCTGCTTCACTTCATCGCTCATGCCGCCGACTGCGGTTTTGGTGATACCCTGCAGATCAGTCCAGATCTGCTGGAACTGTGTTTTCAGACCGGAAAGCCCGGACATCAACTGGGACTGGATACCGCTGCCCACATCCCTTGCAGCACTACCGATACCGCTCTGACTTTTCTTGATCGTGGTAGCAAAACTGCCGACCACGGAATCCATCCAGTCGCCCAGAGAATCTACCGGGGTCGTGAGGTTGTTGCTCATAGACCCGGCAAGTCCCTGCACGGCTTTTACCACCGACTTGACATTTTTCTTAATGCCGGTCGCCAGCAGCTTCATGAAGTCCGGCATATAGGTATCTGCATCGGACAGAGGTCCTTCATCTGGTACAGAGAAATGCAGCAGACTTCTGACCCTGCTTGCGACATTTTCTGCTGCTGCGATCACGGAACCGGCTGCTGCCCGGACACCTGACGCCATCTGGGAACAGATATCTGCACCCCAGCGGTATGCCGAGGAAGCAATCGAACCGAGCGAGTTAAAACTGCTCCTGATACTTGCAACACCAGAAGAAACCGTGCTGCGCAGGCTGGACATTGCCGAAGACACCGTAGACTTGATGCTGTTGAAGGCAGAGGTCGTGGTAGATTTCAGTGTGTTCCAGCCGCTTGTGACCGTACTGCGGACAGCCGTGACAGAAGAAGTCGTAAGAGACTTGATACTGTTCCACGCCGTCGTAATGACCGTCTTGATACCATTCCAGCTGGTGTTCGTCAGAGTTTTCACTGCGTTCCATGCGCTGGTCATGGAAGATTTGACAGCTGCCGTCGCAGAGATGGTAAGGGATTTAATCCCGTTCCACGCTGTGGTAATGACCGTTTTAATTCCGTTCCAGCTGGTCGCTGTCAGCGACTTCACCGCATTCCATGCACTGGTCATGGAAGATTTGACAGCTGCTGTCGCAGAGGTCACATTGGTCTTCACCGCCACAAAGCTGGTCTGGATGGTGGTCTTGATGCTGTTCCATGTGCTGGCGGTACTGGTCGTAATGGAACTCCATGCGGATATCATCGCAGCACTTACACCTGCCGTTCCGGTTTTCACCGTCTGGCTGATGGCGGCCCAGCTCTTACTGTATGCCTGCTCCACACCCCTCATGGAGTTGGTGATGGAGGTAGACAGCGTGGTGGACAGGTTCTCCGCCGCCGCAGTCACAAGGCTGGTGTTGGTCGTGATACCGTTTGCCAGACCCTGCATGAAGTCCGGCATCCAGCTTTCCATATCCGCCAACGGTCCTTCATCCGGCACAGAGAAGTGCAGGAAGGAACGGATACGGTCTGCCACTCCCGATACGGCACTTGCCACATCCTGAATCCTCGACTGGATACCGGACACAATGTTGCCGATCATGTCAGAGCCCCACGAGAATGCCTGTCCGGCCAGACCCTTGATAAAGGAAACTGCACTGTTAAAGCCGTTCGTGATGGTGGTCTTGATACCGGAGATCGTAGAGGAAATCCCGGATTTCATCGAGTTAAAAGCTGTGGTCGCCGCACTTTTGATGCTGTTACTGAGGGACGATACTGTGGATTTCATGGCATTCCAGCCGGAAGAAACCACCGATTTGATGCCATTTACCACACCGGAGATCTTGCTGCTGATGGCAGTCCAGATAGAAGAAACCGTGGACCGAATCGCAGAAAGGACAGTCGAAATGACCGTCTTGATCGCATTCCATGCCGTGCTCATCCGGGTCTGAATACCAGTCAGCAGCGGAGACAGGAACGATACAATGGCATTCCATACCGTCGTCACTGCAGTCTGGATTGCTGTCAGCACCGTAGAGATAGCTGTCTGAATTGCTGACCAAACTGTAGAGAAAGTCGTCTGCAATCTGGTCAACATCGGAGTCACAAAAGCGACGATAGCATTCCAGATGGAAGTGATCTTCGTCTGGATCGCGGTCAGTGCTGCGCCGATCAGGATCTGTATTGCCTGCCAGATGGTCTCAAACAGATATTTGAACGCATCCAGCAGAGGCTTGATGGTGTTGTAGATGCCATTCCATACTGTAGTGATGGTCGTGCTGATGGTGTTCATGACCGTAGAGATCGCGGTCGAGATCGCCGTCCACACAGTTGTTACCGTGGTATGGATCGTATTCAGCACAGAGGAAACTGCTGTGGAAATGGCAGTCCAGATGGTGCTGAAAGTTGTCTGGATACTCGTAAGGACGGTGGTGAAAAATCCAGACACTGCTGTAAATACAGTCGTTGCCACACTCTGGATAGCAGAAACTGTGTTCGAGAAGAAGCCGCTGATTCCGTTCCACACAGTCTCAAAGAAGTTCTTGATACTGCCCCAGACAGTCTGCCAGTCCGTACCGAACAGGCCAAGGAACACATCCAGCGCGCTCTTTAGTGCGGTAAGCGTAGTGGTAAATACAGACTTCACACCGTCCCAGATGCTGGAAAAGATGCCTTTTACTGCTTCCCATGCGCCGCTCCAGTTGCCAGAGAACACACTGGAAAAGACGTCGAATAGACCGAGCAGTGTATCCAGAACGACGCCGAGGATGGTGGCAATATTCTGGAACGCTCCCTCAAACAGCGGTGCAAGCACCTGACAGAAGCCATCCCAGACTGCTTTCAATACCTCAGTGACATCCTTAAAATCAAAGCCCAGTCCGTTGATCCGCTGTGTCAGCTGATCACAGAAGCCTTTCACCTTGGAAACGATGTCGTTCCAGATGCTGGTAATGGCAGTACGGAACTCCTCGTTCGTATTCCAGAGGTTCATAAACGCCGCCACCAGTGTGCCGATGACCGCCACTACAGCTACGACCGGCCCGGACAGACCACCCAGAATCACACCCAGCTTGCTGAACACACCGCTGGCACTGCCCACATGGGTGATAAGAAGTCGGACACCCTTTGCTAGAGAACTGAATCCCCGCATCGCTGTGCCGACGGTCGATATGATCTTGCCCAGCACAATGAGCAATGGACCAATGGATGCGGCCAGAAGTCCAATCTTGATGATCGTTTCCCTGGTACCCTCATCCATGCTGTTGAGCTTGTCCACGAACTGTTGCACGGCAGATACGATCTTACGGATGGTGGGCATCAGGATATCGCCAAAAGAAATAGCCAGCTCCTCCAGCTGAGATTTCAGGATGGTGAGCTGACCATTTAAATTGTCCTGCATGGTCTCTGCCATGCTCTCGGATGCGCCATCGCAGTTTTCAATGGCACCACGCAGTTTGTTGATGTCCGTCTCGCTGGAATTCATCAGGGCAAGGAAGCCGGACATCGCATTCTTGCCGACCAATGCCTCTGCGTTGGCGGCCTTCTCAGATTCCGACAGCCCGGAGAATGCCACACGGCAGTCTGCAAGGATGTCGTTCAGGCTTCTCATGCTGCCATCTGCATTGCTGGTTGCAATCGTGACCTCACCGATGTTTTTACCCACAAAGGTCACTTCACCGGAAAGGTTGTTCATGATGGTACGAAGGGACGTACCAGCCTGCGAAGCCTTGATACCACTGTTTGCCATAAGGCCGATGGCTTCTGCGGTATCCTCTGCCGAGAATCCCAGCGCACCGGCGATAGGCGCACAGTACTTGAACGTCTCGCCCATCATGCTGACGTTGGTATTCGCATTGGAAGAAGCAGCTGCAAGGATATCTGCAAAATGCCCGGAATCTGCCGCAGACAAACCAAAAGCTGTGAGGGCATCCGTGACGATATCCGAAGTCGTGGCGAGGTCTTCACCCGAAGCGGCCGCGAGGTTCATGACGCCCTCGATGCCGTTCAGCATGTCGGAGGTTTTCCACCCGGCCATGGCCATGTACTCCATCGCCGAAGCAGCCTCTGATGCGGAGAACTTGGTCTTGGCACCCATTTCACGGGCTTTTGCACGAAGCTGGTCGAAGTCATCCCCAGTCGCACCGGAAATGGCAGAAACCTTGCTCATCTCGGAATCGAAGTCGGCTGCGGTCTTCACTGCGGCAGTGCCAAGACCCGTTACAGCGGCAGTCACCGGCAGGAACTTCTTACCGACATTCTCCACAGAAGATCCAATGTTCTGGAGCTTTTCTCCGGCTTCATCGATCTTGGCAAGGGTCGCATTCGTGGTCGCCGCCTGGTCTTGTAAAGACCGCAGATTCTGTTCGGTCTCCACGATCTCACGCTGGAGGGCATCGTACTGCTGCTGGGTGATCTCACCGTTGGCAAGCTGCTCATTGGCCTGCTGTGCAGCAGTTTTCAGAGTTGCCAGCTTTTCCTTGGTGGCTTCGATGGCATCCTTGAGCATCTTCTGCTTCTGGACAACCAGTTCTGTATTGGAGGGGTCCAGCTTCAGGAGTTTGTTGACATCCTTCAGTCCGGACTGCGTCCCCTTGATTGACTTGTTTACACTTTCCAGTGCTTTGGAGAGCTTTGTGGTATCGCCGCCGATCTCAACGGTGATGCCCTGGATTCTGGATGCCATGTGGATGACCACCTCCTTTTGGGCATAAGAAAAGCCCATCTGCACGAAGCAGACAGGCGGAAAATAATCTGAAATTTACAATTCTGTCGTTGCTAAGCGGCAGAAAAAGAGCTATACTTAAATTGAGAAATTGTACTCAAAGGAGGTATGCTCTATGAGTGGATATAATATTGACATTGCCGATATGCAGTGCTGGGTCTTTCGGATGGCTCAATCCAAATGGAAAATGTCTCCCAGCGACTGCGCAGAACTGTTTAAGAAATACGACATTCTCGGATTTATCGCTGACTGCTATGACATTCTTCATTTGAATAGCTACGAATGCGCTTTGCATGATGTTGAAACCCTGCTCAAGAATCGAGGTGTTACCGTATGATAGGACTTGAAGATGGAATGCTGCTCTACCACGGAAGTTATGTCAGTATTCCTGACATCGACTTAAGCCGCTGTATGGGTGGTCTCGATTTTGGTCGTGGTTTCTACTTAACCTCATCTTATGAACAAGCATATAACTATGTCCAGCTTTCTGTTCGCAAAGCAAAACACCTCGGTGCTGTTCCAAAAAACTTTGATCCAGCTGACGGACAAATATCCGTCTACAAATTTCACTATGACCCAAACATTCTCGCTTACTTTTTTCAAGAACCCAGTATCGAATGGCTGCATTTTGTAGCGGCCAATCGAAAGAAAGACCTCTTTCCTCAGCTTCTGAAAAAATACAGCGTAATTGATATCATCGGTGGAAAGATTGCCGACGATCAGACAGCCCGTACCCTTCAGATTTATATCAGCGGTGAAGGTGCTGGTGAGCCTGGGACTCCAAAAGCAGACAAAGAAACGATTGAAAAACTTTTACCGAACCGTCTCAAGGATCAGTTTTGTTTCAGAACTCAGGATGCCGTCGAGCATCTTGAATTTATAAGGAGTGACCGCTATGGTGACATCAAATTGTGATAATGCTATAAACTATAAATCTACAGATTCTCAAAAGGAATGCTGCGCAGTAATTGCGATGCGCGAAGCTGTAGAAACCCTTGCAGCACGAGAAAATATTTCATACGAGGAAGCTCTTCTTCGTTTCACAAGTTCTCGTGCGTATGAAGCCCTCTTTGATTTTGACACAGAGATTTGGAAAGAAGGCTCTGATTATCTGCTGAGTCTTTATGACTACTGCACTTCCAAAAAGACTGCATAAAAAATAATTGCTAGGAGGTGGTTTTATGAACGAGGTTGTCATCGATGATTCACAACGCGAAATGTGCGCCGTACTCGTTATGCGCACTATGCTCACAGACTACTGTGATGATACCGGTGTTTCCTTCAACGACGTATTTTTTCGCTTTGTAACCTCTCCCGCATACAAAATGCTATTTGACTATTCCACCGGACTCTGGATGGACAGGAAAGATATCATCATTGAAGACGAAGACTTCAGCCTGACACGGGAAATGATCGTACGTTTTGCAAAGACCGGTCGTGCTGTACTGAATTAATATCGTGCTGTATTTACATATTTCGTAACTGTTCAGTACCCTCACAGTTACGAGTCGAAATGCATTTCTAATCACCTTCGGTG
>OLWL01001282.1_pt1 | contig 14270 bp, 6 predicted proteins | sample 1674151 | NCBI WGS metagenome assembly OLWL01 (sample SAMEA103958148, study PRJEB25191) | human gut metagenome
CAAATAGGAAAAGGCACAGGCAAAGAATAGCGTGCCCACATAAAAGAACAGGAAGTCGGTCAACATGACAAACGGACTGAGTTCCACCCAAGAGTCCAGTCCACTATTGGTCAAGAAGAGCCAGGCGATGAGATTGCATCCCATCACAAAGAAGGACGCAGCCATGCACCACTTAGCCTTTCTGTAAGGTAAGTACGCATCTGTCTTGGGTACATTCAAAAACAGCAATATGATGCAAATAGCAAAATAGAATGCACTTGCAAACTCTATGACAAAAGGGAAAAACCCTTGTAAGCTCCAAACCATAAAAGTATGAACAGTTGGTTTATATCGAGGGCAAAGATACGATTTTTATACGAAAAAGATTCAACTACATGTTGAAAAAAGGTAAAATTGGCAGAATTTGTCGTAAAATAGACATTAAAATGCGGATATTTCGACCCCTCAGTGGGATATAAAACAAATTCCTACCACATAAAAGACATTTTGCAACCCCATCATACCACAAAAGAGATGAAATAATGGAAAATTTCCAAGTTGACAAGATGTAATATCGTCAATTTTCTGTTTTTGCAACGCCCATATCGGGCAAATCACTATCTTTGCACCACGAAAAATGATAATAATAAGTAAAAGATGATACAAGCTAAAGGTACCACAAACTAATGAGGGGGATGCGAAAGCGCCCCCTTACTTTTGAATTTCAGCAGGAGCAACTTATCTACATTCAGTTATTCTCCTAATATATATAAAGTATTAAAGTTATCAAGACGATGAAAAAGATGAATGATATAACGGAACTCAAGCACATATTCGTCTCTTCACAGACGAAGTTGTTTGCTGCACTTGCCATCATTACTTTCATGATAGCAGGCAGCCTACATGCGCAAGCTCAAAATGATAACCTTGCAGCATCCATCGACAACCTTGACAAACTGATAGGTTGCAATGAAGCTGAAGTGAAAAGCAAAGCTATCAGCGACAACACTTTCCCTACCGACGACAAAAGCAAGATTTTCTTTCTTTACAATGTCAAGACCGGATTGTTACTCAATGCCGGAGGATATTGGGGTACCCATGTGTCGCTGAAGGAATTCGGTATGCCTCTGTGGATTCATAAGGATAAGGATGAGTACATTCACTTCGCCCAGAAGTTTGACAAGTCAGGAGCAACCTCTGAAGAAGGCAACTACCTTGAATACCAATATTCAAGTACAACCTCAAACAAGGAATTCGACAATGGAGTGTATATAGATAGAAGCTATCTATCAGACAGCACGATTGTCAAGAGAGGTTGGGCTTTGGAAGCCGTATCCGGCAAGACCAACATCTACAAACTCTACACCTATTTATATAGTGGTTCTTCATTCAATACACAAACCAAATACTATCTCATTGCCTACACCGCACAAGGTGACGTAGATAAGAACTGCGGTGCCGCAGCAGAAACGAGTGACGACTACAAAACTGCCAAGTCGGACAGCAGCGATGAGTGGAAGATTATCACCTACAAACAGATATTTGAACTGCAAGAAAATCAGTCTCAGACATTGATCAAGTCGCTCGACCTGACCTTCCGCTTGCAATGCCCTGGATTCTCACGTGAGAATGGTGCCTTGAGCAATTGGAAGACGATCAAATACGGTGGCGAAGGTAATCTCCGCTTCGGTTTGGAGCATTATTACAAGACGCCCGATGGCAATGGCAATATCAAGAGTAGCTACGAAGATGACTTCAGCACCACGTCCAAGAACCAGATCTCCAGCTATACATTCCTTGATGGCACGGATGCAAGAACCTTCACTGAAGCCCAAGACTACGAGCGTCATTGCGGCAAGTACTATGCCGCCGATATCAAGAAAGCCCATGGTGCCATCTACCAAGAATCACCGTAACCCATGGTGGTGCATACGTCATCGAGTGCAAGGGATTCTCCACCACGACCAAGGCGAAGCTCTTCGCCGTCGTGGTAAAGAAGGAAACGGGGACTGATGACAAGGAGACGGTCGTGAACTTACCGAACTCCCTCCACATGACCATACTCGGACAGACCAACTATATGTCGAACGATGAGAAGACGGCTCTCCACATCAGCGAACAGAACATGGACTATGCCGCCAAGGAATTCTATGGCAACCACAAGTATATCAGCAGTGTGCTGGTACAAGTGCCAGAGAATGGCGGAACCATCCGCTTCGGCATCGAGGTGGGAGACCATAGTGAGAAGGAAACAGGCAAAGGAGAATATGAAGACAACGAATGGACAGTGTTCGATGACTTCCGATTGCTATATGCCAGCAAGACCACGGATGGCGACTTGATACTGGACGAAGACAGAGATGAGCTCACCTACCTGAACAATGAGGCTGAGAATGGTTGTTCCAACACCTACCAGCACGTGACTCTCCATCTCAACAAGACATTCAAAAAGGATAAGTGGAATGGTTTCATTCTGCCAGTCGATTTGACTCGCGACCAACTCACCCAGGCTTTCGGACCTAATGTGCGCTTGGCAGAGTTGCATCAGGTGACAGACACCGAGATACAATTCAAGAGCATCAACGTGACAGACCAAGACAACGATGCTGTGGTGATGCACGCCTACATCCCATACATCATCTTCCCTACCAAGCACCTGGAGTTGGAGCAAACCCCTGCCTACACAGCACTGCTGACAAAGACGGGAAGCAATATGAATGCCAAGGATGTTCACATTACGGTCAAGAAGAATCACATCGACATCCCGAACGTATCGTTCGCCATCAAGAGTTCGACTGGTAGTACTGTCAACATAAACGACCTCACGAACATGAACACGACTGCTTGGACAACGAATAGTAACACTGTGGTGAATGCAGCAACAGGCAGTCCTATCGTCAGCAGCAACAACAAGATGACCGCCTACGGCACGTTCGCCAGAACCTTCGCCCCTACTGCAGAGGGTAATTCCACTGCTGGTAGCTACCAAATAACAGAAGAGACGAACGAGGATTTTGGCAAATGGGTGCTCAACAACAAATCCGCCTTCATCAAGGGGCGTGACGACTTGAAGGGATGCTACTTCTTTGACCAAGGCAACATGTACTATTCTGCAACTCGTCCTCGTGGTCTGAGAGGCTTCAGTATTTGGTTCCGCCCTACCACTGGCAACACCGCAACTGCCAAGACATTCATCGATGGTGTATGTGTATCTTGGGGTGAAACCACAGGCATCGACTCCATCATCTATGGTGATGATGGCTTCGGAGACAACGCTAGCGGAAATGGTCGATTCGCCCGTGGCATCTACACACTGCAAGGTCAGTTCATCGGAAGCGACTGCAGTAAGTTAGCCGGATTGCCGAGCGGCATCTATTTGGTCAATGGCAAGAAGGTCGCAGTGAAGTAAGACCATCGCAAGACAACAGAAAACTATAATACTCAATAAATCGTGTAAAAGATGAAAAAGATATATATGAAACCTGAGACCACTATGGTGATACTAGATACATGCCATATCTGCGCAGGCTCACCAACGCTCAAATGGAAAGTAGATGAGGCGGATGTGGACGACCCTGAAAATCCACACTGGGGACCTATCAAACCCGACAAGGGTGAGGGCAACATGGGCAGCTACGACCCATGGGACTCAGACAACTGGTAATATTTAAAGGAAATCAAGATATTTTTATTACCAATGACAAGAAACAATTGACACATCAAAAGATAAAAGAAACGGACGCTGATGAGATCATTACTCACTAGCGTCCGTTTCTTCTATTAAAAAGTATATTTTAGAACTCCAGCTTCGCTTCCTTGAGATCGACAGCCTTGGCGGTCAAGGTGCCCTTGCCTTTCAAGACCACGAGACATTTACCGAAGAAAGCCTTGCGGTTGTCAGCCTTGAAACGCTCCAGGGAAGTTTGGCAGCCATTATCGACTCCGAGAATTTCAGGCATCTGCTCTCCTACCTTGCACTTCAATGCTTTCTGCAGGGAGAAGAAGACTTGGTTCTCGGCATTCGGACAGAGATTGCCATCCTTATCCACTACATCCACCTCGACAAAGGTAGTAGGAGTTCCAACGCCGTAAGCAAGATTGCCCTGATAGGTCTTCTTCAAGACGATATGGTCGGGAGCACCAGCGGTCTTGATGGTCTGCTCTCCCACTTGCTTGCAATCCTTGCGAGCGATGACCTTCACCTCACCCGGCTCGAATATCACACGCCAACAAACGTGATACTCGGTTGACATATCGTAGGCCTCACCGACATTCACTGCCTCTTGCGAAGCAGGAACATATTCCTTCTTCTTGCGAATGCCCTGGCTCTTGCCATTGACGAAGAGTTCGACCTCATCAGCATGGTTGAAATAGCACCACATATCTATCGTTTGTCCCGGAATCCAGTTCCAGTGAGGGAAGAGATGGAGCACCTTCTTCTGCGTCCACTCACTCTGATACATATAGTAACTGTCCTTAGGGAAACCAGCGAGGTCGATGATACCGAAGTAACTGCTGCGGGCTGGATAAGCGTAAGGAGTTGGCTCACCGATATAGTCGAAGCCAGTCCAGATGAACTGACCGCCCACGAAGTCATTATGCTTCACCACATCCCAAGTTTCCTCGTGCGTACTACTCCAAGAAGCATGGAAGTTGTCGTATGCCGAGCACTTGAACGAAGGGTCTGAGTATGGCAACCACCATGCCACCGGTGCCGTATAGATGCTATCACTTGGCATCATATAGAAGCCACGGGTCTGCAATGCCGACACACTCTCCGAGAAGATGAATGGCTTGCCGGGGAAGTTCTTCTGCACATCCTTCACCCACTGATGATGATAGTTGAAGCCGATGACATCGAGCGCACCACTCTTGAAGAGATGGTTGTTCGGATCAGGCTCATTGCATCCTGAGGTGATAGGACGAGTGCCCCAAGGGTCATACTCCTTCACGATTTCGGCGAGATGCTGGGTCAAGAGTGAGTTGACACTGAGTTCACCATCCTTTGCCAAGGTTGAGGCATCATGACCTGCATTTAATATCAAGTTGGCTTGCTCCAACGACAAGGTATCTGCAGCTGCATCCGACCACTGTTCGAGCACCTCGTTGCCGATGCTCCACATGATGACGCTCGGATGGTTTCGGTCACGCTTCACCAAGTCGGAGAGGTCACGCTGATGCCACTCATCGAAGAATCGAGCATAGTCGTTCTGCGACTTCTTGCGTCGCCACATATCGAAGCTCTCGTCCATCACAAGGAAACCCATCGTATCACACATCTTCAAGAGTTCTGGTGCTGGAGGGTTATGACTGCAACGGATGGCATTGACACCCATATCTCTCAGTATGAGAAGTTTGCGGCGGAGCGCATCCTCATTGAGGGCAGCACCCAAACATCCGAAGTCGTGATGCTCGCACACACCATTGAGCTTCATATTCTTGCCATTGAGGAAGAATCCCTTCTGGGCATCAAACTTCACATCACGGAATCCAGTGGTCGTCACCTCGGTATCCACCACCTTGCCCTTCACCAAGAGTTCGCTCTTCACCTTATATATATATGGAGAAATCACATCCCAAAGTTTCGGATTCTTCACTTGCAGGGTCTGCTCATTAGAAGCACTGGTCTGGGTAGCCACCACCTTGCCCGCTGCATCATAGATAGTATTGCGGAAGGTAGGCTTCAAGGAAGATTTCACCGCCTTGCCATCTGCTGCATTGGCAGGAGCATCTGCCGTATTGATGCCAGCAGCATCCGTCCAGTCGATGCGGATTCTCACCGTCCCATCGGGAGTGGTCGATACATACTGTCCCCACTGGGAGATATGGGCAGCCTTTGACATAACCAGCCACACGTGGCGATAAATACCACAACCCGAATACCAACGGCTGTTGGGTTGGTCTCCATTATTCACTCGCACGGCAACTACGTTGTCGCCCTTCTTGTTGAGGTAAGGTGTGAGGTCGTACTCGAAAGAACTATAACCATAGGGACGAGAGCCGAGGTTATGTCCATTGACATACACCGTGGCATTCATATACACACCATCAAAGGCGATGGCATACTTGTCATATTTATCCTTCGGACTGACGGTGAAGTGCTTGCGATACCAACCGATGCCCCCCGGCAAGGCTCCCCCACTCGCCCCCGACGGATTCGTAGGCGAGAAGTCGCCCTCTATCGCCCAATCGTGCGGCAAATCGAGATGTCGCCATGTCAAGTCGGCATAGTCGTTCTTCTCCATTCCCACACTATCAGCGAGGGTAAAGAGCCACCCCTCATCGAAATTCAGTCGCTCTCGAGCCTGCATTGGCAAAGCTGCAAGGGCGAGCAAACTAAAAGATACCAGAGATTGATTCAATTTCATAACATTACTTCAACTTCACTACTACCTGCTTACCGCTGTAAGATACCATCTTACCCTTAGGAGCCTTGTCAAGACTTACGCCCTGCCCCTTGGCAGCATTGACAAGCACGACATTGAAGCGACGCTTCTGAAGCATTCCATCAAAGCTACCCTTGCGAGCACCGATGGTAATGGTCTTCTGTGCGTCATTGTACTGGAAGTCGATAGTAGCATACTTGCCTTTCTCGTAGTTGTAGTTGGTACCCTCATCCTCATACAAGGTATAAGAACCATCCTTGCCAGCATATACATAGAGGTCGATGAGCTCAGCCTTCTTCTGGTCGCTCCACTCCATCTCAGGACCTACAGGAAGGATAGCTCCCTCTGGTACATAGACAGGAATCTTATCATATGGAGCATCTGCCAAGATGGTCTGACCACCTGCATAGTACTTGCCGGTATAGAAGTCGTACCAACCCTTCTGCTTAGGCAGATAGACATTGCGGCTATACTGCTCGTACTTGCCCACAGGACAAGCCATCAAAGCAGAACCAAACATCCACTGGTCCTTGATGTCGAGCACCTTGTCATCGCCATTGAAGTCCATCACGAGCGCACGCATCATGGTGTAATCCTTCAAGTGAACCATACCAGCCATACTATAGAGGTAAGGCATCAAGCGATAGCGAAGCTTATCGTAAGCCACGATGGTCTTGTAAGCAGGATGATCGGCAGGAGCGATGTTCCAAACCTCACGAGTAGGCCACTGACCATGGGTACGATAGAGAGGAACGAAGCAACCGAACTGGTTCCAACGAGCCTGCAACTCACGCCACTCCTTCAAGTCGGCATTCTCCTTGCCAGTCTTGTCAAACTCCTGTTGAGCAGCCACATAGCGGTTCTCCACACAGAAACCACCCTGGTCCATACCCCAGAAAGGAAGACCAGCTAGGGAGTAGTTCAAACCAGCAGTCATCTGCGCACGCATATCCTCCCAACGAGTTGCGATGTCGCCCGACCAAGTAGCGGTGCTATATCTCTGTTCGCCTGCGAAACCTGAACGAGTCAAGAGGAAGACACGCTGGTTAGGGTTCACGCTACGCTGACCATTGTAGATAGCGTCGGCATTGACGATGCTGTAAGCATTGAAGTATTCGGTAGAAGTACCGAGAGCGGTAGGACCACAGAGTGCCTTGCGATACCACATAGGGGTACAGTCGCGCACATTAGGCTCAGAAGCATCCATCCACCAGGCATCGACACCAAACTTATACTTAGAATAGAGATTCTCATCCATCTGACGCCAGAACATCTTGCGAGCACCGGCATCATACGCATCATAGAAGGAACCACGGAAGCCGAGCCAGTCGTGGATGTCATCTGCTATAGCCTGATGGTACATCCATCCCTTGGCATCTATCTCCTTGTAGTTCTTCACGGTATCGTAGAACTTAGGCCATACTGAAATCATGAAACGACCATTCATGGCGTGTACGCTGTCGAGCATAGCCTGAGGGTTTGGATAGCGAGAAGCCTCAAACTCATGGCTTCCCCAAGAGTCAAGAGGCCAGTAGTTCCAGTCCTGTACGATGTTATCCACAGGGATATGGAGGTCACGGAACTTCTTCAAGTTCTCCTCGATGTCCTGGCTGCTCTGATAACGCTCACGACTCTGCCAGAAACCGAGCACCCACTTAGGATAGACCGGAGCCTTCCCCGTCAAGGTACGATAGCCACTGATGACCTCGTCCATGTTCTGACCAGCGATGAAGTAGTAGTCCATATCAGGTGACATCTCACTCCAGATGCTGAGTTGGTTCTTCGCTGCCTCAGAACGAGGAGCAGCCACACGAAGACCGCAGTAAGACACATCACCATCAGGTTGCCACTCGATGCGGATAGGAGTCTTCACGCCCTTCTGGATAGGAGTCTCAAACTTATAAGAATTAGGATTCCAAGCAGTACGCCAACGCTCAGGCACTACCAACTTGCCGTCGATATAAATCTTCATGTAGCCGGCATAGTAGAGGATGAACTGGTAGAAACTATTGGCAGGAGCCTCTACATATCCCTCATATACCACCTTCGAACCATTCAAGGCGAAGCCCTGAGGCAAGTTTTGGATGCCACCCTTGTCGGTCTGCTTGCAGATTTCAGAAGCCTCTGGCATGGCATACTCGAAGTAGATACTATCCTCGCCACGTACAATCTTCTGTCCATTCTTGTCGGTGTAAGTACCGGTCAACTGACCTTCCTTGCCATCCTTGTCATAGAGTTTGAACGCGCGGTTCAACTGGAGATAATCCTCTGGATTACCCCAACGGCAGTATGAATAAGAATCCCAAAGGATACCATAATTCTTATTGGAAACCACGAAAGGCACGCTCACCTTCGTATTATATTGGAAGAGGTCCTCGTTCTTGCCCTTCATGTTGAGCTCCTCGCTCTGGTGCTGACCCAAGCCATAGAAAGCCTCGTTGTCAGGACTGTCGAAGAGGGCATGCCAAGACCATCCGTGCTTCTGAGCCTCTGGCACCTTGGCGATGTCAACACCCATCTCACGGTCTGGCACTGTGAATGGCTTGAAAGTCTTACCGCCCTGTGCCACCTCATTCAAGAGCACATTGCCTTTGAGGTCGTAGAAGGCGATATGACCAGTAGCCTCGTTGAGCACAGCACGCATGGCAGAGGTTGTGATGACGAGGTTGTCGCCCTGCTCTTCCACCTGATACTTAGCCTTACTCTCCTGAGGAACGATGATGAGGCTCTGCTTGTTGCGGAAACTTTGCTCTGCGGTAGCCTGGACACGGATAATCTTGTCGCTGACTACCTGAAGACGAATCTGACTAGGTCCTTGGTTCTGATGCTGTTTCAACTGCACAGTAAGACTATTGCCTTGCTGAGAGAATCCTGCTGCTTGTGCGCCTGTGGCACTCAAGAACAGAACTGCTGAAATCATAAGTGTTTTAGATATTCTCATACTTTTATGGGTTAGTATTTTTATTGTTTTGTTGTCAATTATTAGTTTGCACTCAATATTGTTGCTGCAAAATTAGGAAAAAATCCCCAAAGCATAAGTGTCTTTTTGTTTCTAAAGCATGTATGAAATGTTACGAAAAAGAGAATGTCTCCCCTTTCTGGGGGGAAACGTTCTCTTTTGAACAGTTTTTCGACATATCGACCATACGATATTCATCGTATATAGGTCTGCCATTGATAGATGAGAAATCTATCGTTGATGGTCTTTCTTATACTGTGATGGCGTCATGCCATACTCATCCTGGAAGTACTTGGAGAAGTAGCGTGGATTGTTGAATCCCACCTTGTAGGCGATCTCGCTCACCGTAAATTCACCAGTACACAAGAGTTCCTCGGCACGATGGATTCTCTTCGCCCTCAGATACTCGGAAGGAGTGGTACCTGTGAGCGACACCATACGCTTATATAATTGTACGCGCGAGATGCAGAGGTGAGAGCTCATCGACTCGACGGTGGTCTCAGGGTCACCCATGTTGTCACGGATATAGATGTCGATGTCATTGATGAATCGCTTGTCATTCTCGGTCATCACATACTCAGGCACTCCAGCTTGCTCGCCAGTTCCATCGCCTTCTTGTCCCGATGTGCCCTGTGAGTTCGCATCATCCGGGATGACATCAGGATGAGAGAAATGACTTGTTGGGTGAGTTTCCTCCTCCTTGCCAGCACCCTTTCTCGCCCACTTCACGAGGTTGCGGATGCGAAGGTTGAGCAAGTCGATGTCGAATGGCTTGGTGATATACTCATCCGCACCATTCTCGAAACCTTCCTTCTTGTGCTCGGTGGCGAGACGTGCCGTAAGCATCACAAATGGGATGTTCGCGGTGCGAGGTGTCTCCTTCACCAGTCGGCAGAAGTCATTGCCATCCATCACAGGCATCATCACGTCACTGAGAATGATGTCTGGCAGGTCGCCCTCCTGCAACTTATCCCATCCTTCTTTACCATTCACGGCTTGCTCCACGATGTAGTTCTCCGACAAGATTTCGGTCATGAACTCTCGGAAGTCATCGCAATCATCTACCAGCAAGACACGGAGTCGCCCCGTAGGAGCCACACTCTGCTGGGTAAGGTCGCCTGCACCATCAGACGTACTTTCCGCAGCACTATCCGGCAAGATATTTTCCTTCACGGCTGCATTACCTCCCTCGTCCACTTTCGTCTGCTCGAAGGCTGGTTCTGCATCGGTATCTCCTTGCTTCAACGGAATATCTATCGTAAAGACGGTGCCACCGCCTGGGTTGTCTTCCACGGATGCCGTACCTCCATGCAAGTCGGCAAACGACTTCACGAGGTTGAGTCCGATGCCACTGCCACCAAATGGTTGCATCTCGGTACCATTCACCTGGAAGAAGCGGTCGAAGATATGCACCTTGTCCTCATCGCTGATTCCCTTGCCGGTATCAGCCACCTTGATGCGAAGCACATCCTTGGCAATGCCCTTGATCTTCACTTCCTTCACTATGTCGAGACTCACCGACACACTACCGCCATCTGGGGTAAACTTGTAGGAATTGCTCAACAGATTGTTGATAATCTTGCCCACCTTATCAACATCGAAAGACATGACAAGCTTCTTGAAGGTGGAAGTGAACACCAACTGTATCTTGTTGTTGCCCAACACCTGGAAGGAGCGGCAGATGTTCTCCATAAAGGATACCACCTCCACCTGGGTCAAGGTCAACTTGCCACTGTTCTGCTCTATCTTTCTGAAGTCGAGTATCTGGTTGACGAGATTGAGAAGGCGTTCGGCGTTACGATGGATGAGCGTCAACTTGCGCTTCTTGTCCTCATCGTCTTCCCTCTTGATCATGCTGACCAGAGGAGAGATAATCAGGGTCAATGGTGTACGAAGCTCATGGCTCACATTGGTAAAGAAGTTGAGCTTCAGTTCGTTCAACTCCCTATCTTTCTTGATGTTAGCCTCCATTCTCTCACGTTCGAACAGCATCTTCTGTCGGTCGAGCGCACGCTTGCGATAGAGATAGACTGCCCCACAAGCCAAGAGGATATACACCATCAATGCCCAGATGGAGAGATAGAAAGGAGGATTGACATTGATTTTCAACTCACTGATGTCGTCACACACCGTACCATCGCTATTCACCACCTTCACCTGCAAGGTGTAAGAACCCGGCGAGAGATTGGTAAACGTTACCTCCGGACGACCAGAGGCTGTCATCATCCACTTGTCGGTGACTCCCTCCATGCGATAGAGGAAGCGGTTGCGAGAAGGCACGGTGACATCGCTCGAAGACAACTGGATGGTGAAGGCATTGTCCTTATAGCTCAGGTCGAGCTTTCGGCTAGACTCCAAGGAACTCTCCAATACGACCCCTACCTTCATACTCCTCGCCTGCCATCAGAGGATGGTCGAAGAGCACGAGACCACTGAAGAGTGCCTTCACGTGGCGATTGGCATTGCGCTCCATCTTGGTGTGGATGATATTGATACCATCCTGACCGCCGATGGCAAGGTCGCCATTTGGGGAGAGATAAGCCGAACGATAGTTGAACTGATGTTCCTGCAAGCCATCCATCGAGTTATAACTGGTCATGTTCAACTCCCACTTGTTCTTATTGTTCTTGGTGAGTTGCACGTGGGTGACGATAAACTCAGAGATGAGCCATACGGTCTTCTGCTGGTCTTCCACGACTGCACATCCCACGGCTCCTTGCGTACCATTCAGTTCGTTGATGATCTCCAGTTGTCCATTGTCAGGGTCGTACATCGTCATGCCGGCAGGGGTTGCCATCCAACAGATACCACGGCTATCCACAATTACATCGTTGATGGAAGGACTTGGGAAGGTCATGCCGCCCTTGGTCGTGTTTTGGTTGGTCAACGAGAAGTTGTTGACATCTAAGATACTCACGTTTTGCGAGTGTCCGATGAGCACATTGCCACTAGGGAGATTGCAGAACGAACTGATATAGTTGGATGAAATCTTCGAGTTGTCGAGGTTGAGGGTCTTGATAAATCGTTCGGTCTTCGGGTCGAAAATCTGCACACCGCCTCCCAAGGTTCCGATGAGGAGTCGATGGTACTTATCCTCGCCAAAAGCCCACACACTCTTGTGAGCCAGACCATTCGGCGAAGCCTGGAAGCTCTTCCATTCGCCATTGCGATAGCGTGCCATACCTCCATTGAAGGTACCAAAGTACATCGTGCCATCGCTCATCGTGATGCTGCTCACCACGATATTGGAACTCAAGCCCGTCTGTGCCATGCCATAGTTGATGCGGAGTCCGGTCTTCGGATTATAGCATACGATACCGGCATCATTGGTTCCACACCAGTAGTTGCCCAACTTATCTTGCGTGATGGTGCAAACATCACCTAAGTCGATGGTATTAAACTTGGTGAAGGATGGCGAGTTGTATGCCACACCATTCTTATAGGTACCTATCCATACAGCTTGGTTTCGGTCGATATATACTTTCTGGAGGGAGTTGTCGGGCATAGAACCCGGTATGTTGTCATGCTTGATGAATTGGTGACATATCTTATGGGCATAATCTACCACCAAGAGTCCCAAGTGGTCGGTGGCAATCCAGGTTTTTCCATCCTTCGAGGTGGCGATGTCTCTGATGAGCACTCTCTCGCGGGTAGGCATAGCCACTTTTTGGTTATCCATAAAGGCATGCATACCTACGTACCACTTTTTCTGGGCAGAGCAATAGATATAGGCTTCGCCATTGGTGAGCACCCAATAGTTGTTGCGACTGTCGATAAAGCTGAAAGTACCATCATCCTTGTTGGGATGGTTTTGGGTGAGGTAAGGGTTGGTCCAAAGCACCTTCTTGTGGATGCCATCGATGCGGCAGAGCGTACCATTGCTGAAGGAGAGCACGGCTGTACCATGCTGTTCGGTAATGGAAGATACGAGTTTTCCCTTCTTCACACCCATATCCTTATAAGAGAAAAGGTGGCTCTTCAAGGTCTGTCCTTCTACGAAGCAACAACCTTGGTCGTAGAGCATAAACCAGAAGTTCTTGTTGGAGTCGATGAACACCTTATATATAGTACCATTCACGCCGACGGAGCTGAGCCACTTCTCAGGATGGCGGTCGAAAGTCTCCTTGTCATACTGGTAGATACAATAGCCTACACCGGTATGAATCCAGAGGTTTCCCTTCCAATCTTGCTGGATGTCATCCACGGAGTTGTTGGGAATGGTCTTCTCATCCAAGTTCTTATTAAAGAAGTTCCTGAAGCGAAAACCGTCAAAGCGGTTGAGACCCGACTGGGTGGCAAACCACATATATCCCCTTTTGTCTTGGAGGATGCAGTTGACCTGCCCATTGCTGAGTCCGTCACGATTGGTGAGGGTATTGAACTCCAAGTTCAACTGCTGCGAGAAGTTACCATAGGCAGGCACCGCCAGCAGCAGCAAAACCAGATTGGCATATAATAGTCGCAAATAGTTCATCATCTTATCTTGGTTTTAGTTTATATCTTTAGGTTTATGTAGTTTTATCATAGCTCCAGAGAGTCCAGTAGCTTTCTGTAGTTTGTTTTTTTATGAAAGGAGTCTCACGATGCAGCGTCCTTCTCGGAGCTTTCTCGTATCTTCAATATCATAGGCACTACCACCTTGTGTACCTTTTCGTCACCATTGATGTTTTTCATGAGGAGTTCGCAAGCCTTGGTACCCTGCTCGTGTGCCTTGTCCATGATGGCACTCAGTCGTGGGGTAACGAAAGCGGCGGTGTCTCCATCGGTGAATCCGATGATGGCAACATCCTGTGGGATGCGCAAGCCCTTGGCCTTGATGGCGTCGAAGGCAGCGTAGGTGATGATGTCGTTGAAGGCGAGGATGGCATCAGGGCAATGCTCGCTCTCCAAGAGTTTGAGGGTGGCGTTGCGTGCCACGTCAAAGTCTATCTTGTCGCATACCACGA
>OLWL01001289.1_pt1 | contig 14194 bp, 8 predicted proteins | sample 1674151 | NCBI WGS metagenome assembly OLWL01 (sample SAMEA103958148, study PRJEB25191) | human gut metagenome
GGCCGAAAAAACGGGGCGGACCCGAAAGCCCGCCCCGCCGCTGAAAAAGTTGGCGTCACCCCTGTTCTACAGGTTTTTTTTTCAACTCCCCCGTTTTTTCCGGCCGGACGGGGCGTTTCATCCGCTCAAGTTCGCGCTCCAGCAGTTTGTCCACCAGCTTGCGTTTGGCTTGCCGGGCCTCGAACGGCGTGGGCGGAATGTCCGAAACGTCCATCTTCAGATAATCCAGATAACTCTGATAGGAAATGCCGAAGGTGTAACGTCCGAGCCGTTCCCAAACCCGTTTGTGGCATTTCGCCTTGTATTCGGGTTCATAATACATTTTGTCAAATTCCTGAACCGCCTTGACTCTCAGGCGCATGTAGAAGTTGTTGTAACTCATAAAATAAAAAATTTTAGTTTTTTGAGCGATATTGCTCACTAAAATTTATGCAATTAATTGCGGTTCAGGTTAAAAGAGAAGTCCCTCAATTCCTCTCGCGTGGAGAGCCTGCAAAATAGGTATTCGGCGGGCAGGAAGGTCCAATAATTATACTTTCTCAGATCCGCCGAGGAGGTTTCCAGACAGATGCGGTCCTCGGCGTCCCGGTTGCCGACGATTCCCCATAGCGACGTTCGGCTGTCGCAGCCGGGATCTGTCGCATGGAACAAATAGACGTCGCCGATGCGGAATTTGCAGGTTTTTATGGTCATATCAGGTTCGTTAGGGTTTTACGGCGGCAAAGGTGAAAATCCTGAAGCGAACCTCCAACTTGCGTGGTAACCGTTACGACATTAATCTGTTCGGGAGAGGGCAAATGAAAACTCCGGATGCGAATGCGCATCCGGAGTTTTCACTGTTTTTCGGTTCTTCGTTTCCGCTTCCCGTCATTCGGCTTTCAGCTCGACGACGACACTGCGGGCGCGGTCCGTCGAGAAGAGTTTCAAACCTGCCTTCATCAGGTAATCGCCGCTTACGACGCGGTCGTTGTGCTCGATACGCGGATTCTGCCCCGGCATGAGGTTTATTTCGCGGATGCGGTAGCGCAGATCGGGGTCCAGTCCGGTCAGCCGTACGGCGGGCAGCTGCTCCCCGTAGCGCGGATTGAGGTCGTAGGCGAAGACTACGGAGCCGGTCCGGTCCGCCGAGACGGTCTGCATGGCCGCATGCTGTCCTTCGTAGGGCGAAACGAGCCGGTAGAAGTCTCCGTCGAGGATGGTGTGTTTCAGCCGGTTGTAATTCCGGAGCGCCTGCCGGCAGAATTGCAGTTCGTCGTCCGGCAGATCCTTGACGATGATGTCGAAGCCCAGTTTGCACATCATGGCCACGTCCGTACGGAACTTGATCGAAGTCGAGCGGTTCCAATTCGTCACGTGTGCGCACATGCTTTTCAGCGGGAAGAAATGGGAGTAGCCCCACTGGATGAAAATGCGCTCCAGCGGGTCGGTGTTGTCGCTGGGCCAGAATTCCGTGAAGTAGCGCAGCGCCCCGTAGTCGGTGCGTCCCCCGCCGCCTGAGCAGAGCATCATCGGCAGGTCGGGATATTTGGCCCCGATCCGTTCGAGTACGCTGTACAGGCCCCGTACGTAGTCGATCCACAAGTGCGACTGTTTTTCGGCCAGATAGGCCGAATGGGCGTTGATGATCGGGCTGTTGCAATCCCATTTGAAGTAGGCGATGCCGGGATTTTCCGTCATCAGACGGTCCACGACGCCGAAGACGAAGTCCTGCACTTCGGGGTTGGCGAGGTCCAGCACCAGCTGGTTTCGGAAGTAGGCTTCGTCGCGGTTGGGATAACGCAATACCCAGTCGCGGTGCTTTTCATACAGCTCGCTGCGGGGATTGACCATTTCGGGTTCGATCCAGAGACCGAAGCGGATGCCCTTGCCCTCGGCAGTTTCGACCAGTCCGGCGATGCCGCCGGGCAGTTTGCCGCGGGTTTCGTCCCAATCTCCGAGTCCCTGCGTGTCGTTGTGCCGCGGATGCTTGTTGCCGAACCATCCGTCGTCGAGCAGGAACATGTCCACGCCGAGTTCCGCCGCGTCGTCCATGAGCGCAGCGAGTTTTTCTTCGTTGAAGTCGAAATAGGTTGCCTCCCAGTTGTTGAGCAGCGTCATGCGGCCCTTGCCGCCGTCTTTGAGCTGGTGGCGGCGCGCCCAGTCGTGCAGGCTGCGGCTTGCGCTTCCGGCTCCCCCGGTGCTGAAGGTGAAGATGAATTCCGGCGTGCGGAAGATTTCACGGGGACGCAGGGAGTATTCCGACGCGAAGGGGTTGATGCCGGAGAGGATGCGCAGGCCGTTGTTCTGGTCCACTTCGAAGGTGAACCGGAAATTGCCCGTCCATGCCAGCGTGCCCAGAAGCACCTCCCCTTCGGTTTCGGACATCGGGCCGTCGAGGGTTACGGCGAACAGCGGAGGGCAGAACATGTTGGCCCGCGAGCCGAGCGACGAATCGAGTACCTTCTTGCCGAAGTCGAGCCTGCGCTCGCTCTTGTTGACCTCGTGCGCCCAGTCTCCGGTAAATTCGGTTAGGTAGTAGCTCCCTGCTCCGAGGCGAAGCATCGACGATGCGTATTCGTACAGGGTGACGGGTTTGCGCTCGTAGTGTACGATCTCGGTCCTGCTCTTGATGACGTTCTCGCGTTCGAAGGCGGTTAGGATCAGCTTTACTTCGACGGGGTATGCCTCGTCCCGGAGCAGGATGCTGGTCTCGGTGACGCCGTCTGCCGCAGAGCGGGTTTCGTGCGATACGTAGGCGAGCTGCAGGGAGCCGTTGCCGTCGTTGTGCGTAAGGCGCAGGGCCGGGGTGAAATAGTTTTTCGAACCGTACGTCGTGAACGCTTCGTCGCCGGCCGGAAGCAGGCGCAGGTCTTCCGGGCTGCGGAAGGCCGGTCCCAGATAACTCTGGCAAAGCCGTCCCTGATCGTCGATACGGTACAGGAGGTCGGTCTGATCGGTGTGGATGCGGATCAGGGGCTTTTCGGCAGCGCAGATGTCGGCTGCGAGCAGTGTCAGCAAGAGGGTCAGTAGCTTTTTCATCGTATGTGGTTTATTCGGTTTTATCGACGGCGGATGGCGTAGAAGCGGACGTCTTTGCCGGGGATGGAAATTTCTGTTGGGCGGCGGAGTGTCAGGTGTTCGCCGCTCCATAGCTCCTCGAAATCGTACTCGGCCGCAGGATCGAGTCCCAAGCGTCGCGGGTCGATCGTGCGCCGGGTCTCCTTGTCGCTGTAGTTGAAGACTGCGTAGTATGTCACGCCGTCGCGGGGACGTGATATGAACTGGTTCTCCGAACGGATTCCGTCGCCCTCTACCGGGCGGAACGCTTCGCCCGTCGCGGCGGCGTTGACGCGCGGATTGGTCAGGAACTTTTCCGCACGACTCTTCGATTCGGCGGGACCTCCCGAACTGAAATCGTCGCCGCAGATGTAGATTCCCGTGATGATGCCCGATGTGATGCGGGCGCGGTTCTCTCCTTCGGAGGCTTCGCGCAGGACGATGTGGTCGGCGTCGTTGTAATTGTAGATCCGGTCCTGCCACCAGCCGTATGAGGTGGCGTTGAGCGTATATTCCGTATCCTTGATCTTGTTCCACGCATCGCAGGCTATGCGTCGCGAGTTGGCGTAATGAGCCGGGAATACGGGCGAGATCGAAAGGTTGATGTACATGTCCCCGAAATATTTTTCGAGCAGGGCCATGCCGTAGTTGTATCCTTCGATGCCGCTCCGGATCTCCGGATTGTGCCATTTGTCGGCCTCCATGGCCCCGTGGGTCATGAAGTCCATTTTCACATAGGTGAATCCCGTGCGGCGGAACAGTTCCGAGAAATATTTCATCCGCTGCTCGACGGCCGGGTGGGTGGGGTCGAGCGCATAGGCGCCGTCCAGCTTCTGCGGCTGTCCGTGGGCGTAGAGATAGGCGTCGCCGAAGGTGTATTGCTCCGCGTGATCCATCTTCTGCCGCGGATTGCAGCCCCAGTCGGTGAAGGGCGTCCAATAGATGCCGGCCTGCTGCCCGTTGGCCCGGCAGCGAGCCGTGAACGCGGAAAGCTGCTCCTCGCTCATGGCGTTCCACCCCGAATCGAGTCCGACGTAGAGCGTATTGTCGGCCGTGTGGAACGAGTTGCCTTGCAGGCGGTCCCTGAGGTAGTCGGCCACTTCGGAGGCGTTTTCGTAGTTGAGCCGGAACTGGAGCGCACCCCAACTGTTCCAGCCTACGGGCATGGCGTGTTCCCAGTGCCGCGGCGGCGCTATGGCGGCGTTGGCTTCGCCGTAGCACTCCAGCCCTTCCCGCCAGTCGGCGAAACACCCTATCAGGAAGCGCGGCGACGAAACGCGCCGCCCGTACAGTGCGCCGTGTTCCTTCACGTCGCGCGTCAGTGAGTCGGCCGCGCCCGCTTCGCAGACGATCCCCGTGATGCGGTCGTCCTCCGAGGTGAGACGCACGGCGCTTTTCCAATGGTCGTGATCCACCGAGCCGAAGACCCAGCCACGGCGCGTGTCGTTGTCGTAGAGAGCTGTCGCTTCATAGCTCGTCAGGCGTCCGAAGCCGAGCGGATGCGACGCGTAGCGGATCCAGCAGTCGTTGTCGAAAGGGATGAACAGGGCGCGTGCCGTACCTCCGGGCCGCAGCGACTGCTTTTCGGCGGCGACGGGCGTCAGTCCGTTGGTCGATACGCCTTTTTTATCGGAGAGCGTCGACTGCACGGTGACGAACCGGCCGTGGTCGTAGAGCCGGTAGCTGATTTCCATTTGAGGAAGCGCCCGGTCGGTATGGCGGATGCGGATTTCGAGGGCCTTGCCCAGCGGATCTTGGGTGCGGCGGGTGCGGACCTGCTGTTTCCGGTACGACTGCGACGAAACGGTCCGTCCGTCGAGACGTGCTGTCGAAGCGGCGCGCGACAAGAGCGTATCGCCGTTGCAAAGCAGTGTGACGGTGTGGTCGGAGTTGGTGACGACCTCCCAGCGGCCGTTTCTGTTGTCGGCCGTGATGTTGCAGCTCCAGAGCAGGAGAACCGCTGCCGCGCAGGCTTTCAGTAGATGGTGCATTGTTTTTTGTTTTGGAGTTTATACCGCAAAATTATGCTCGGAACCCCGCCTCAAATAGCAAGGATTCGGCTAACTATAGTCTTTTTGATGCATTCCCGCTTTTCGGGCGGCTTTCAGGCGTGTTTCGGGGCGTCTCCGCCGTCGGTCTGCGGTTCTTCGGGCTTGTGCATCTTTTCGAAGTCGCGCGGGCGCATGCCGAACTGTTTGTAGAACAGCCGGCTGAAATACGACGGGGAGGTGATGCCTACGGCGTAGCACACTTCGTTGATCTTGTGTTTCCCGTCCTGCAGCATGCGGGCCGCTTTTTTCAGACGTATCAGGCGGATGAAGTCCACCACCGAGAGGTTGGTGATGTTCTTGACCTTGCGCAGCAGGCTCGAACGGTTTATGTGCAGCGCTTCCGACAGCCATTCGACGTTCAGCTGTTCGTTGGTCATGTGTTCTTCGATGAGCGCGATGATCCTGTTGATGAACTCCTCGTCGGCCTTCGACATGCGTATGTTGTGAACCGGTACGAAGGGGCGTTTGATGAAGGCTTCCCGCTCCTTGCGGCGGTTGTCCATGATCGAGAAGATCAGGGCACGCAGATAGCTGAACGAAAAGGGCTTTTCGATGAAGGCTTCGGCGCCGATGTGCAGCCCTTCGATCTTGGCCGTCATGTCGTTCTTGGCCGTAAGGAAGACCAGCGGGATGGAGTGCAGGTTCTCCTCCCGTTTCATCGTGCGGCACAGCTCCATGCCGTCCATGCCGGGCATCATGATGTCCGAGACCACGAGGTCTACGGCCTGATTGTGCAGGATTTCGAGGGCTTCGGCGCCGTTGGAGGCGGTCAGCACCACGCATTCCCTGCGCAGGCGGCCGGCGAGATACTGCTGTATGGCGGTGTTGTCCTCGACGAGCAGTACCGAATAGTCCTGTTCCGACGAGGCGGTCTCGGTCGGCTCCTGCGGGTCGGCCAGCAGCATTTCGGTCTCTTCGCCGGGGAGTTCCGCGAGCGTTTCCGCCTGCTCCTGAAGATTGATGTATTGCTCTTGCACGAGCGGGAGGGTCAGCACGAACGAATTGCCCGGAGCCGCCGTGTCGAGGAACAGATGCCCCTTGTGCAGCTGGGCCAAGGAGCGGGCCATCGGCAGTCCGATGCCTGCTCCGGGAGCCTGCCCCGTGCGGTCGATGCGGAAAAAGGGTTCGAAAATCTTTTCGCTCAGGTGTATGGGTATCTTCTCGCCGTCGCTCGTCACGCGGACCGAGAAGGTCTCGCTGTTGTGTTCGAGCGCCACCTCGATTTCGTGTTCGGCGTACTTCAGCGCGTTGTTCAGCAGGTTGCTCACGATCTTGGTCAGCGCCTCGCGGTCGGCTGCGGCTTGGAACGAGCCTTCGCCGGGGCGGAGCGTCAGGCGAAGCCCCCGTTTCTCGATGGTCGGCTCGAAACGCTCGACGATGCACTGCAGCTGCATCGGAATGTCGAAACGCACGAAGTCGAGCCGCATCTTGTTCGAATCGACGTTGCGGAAGTCGAGCAGCTGGCGGATCAGCTCCAGCAGGCGTTGTGTGTTTTTGTGGATGACATGCAGGTTCTTCTCCAGCTTCGGGTCGGCGTTCATCTCCATGATGTCCTCCAGCGGCCCCTTGATGAGCGTCAGGGGCGTCCGGACCTCGTGGGCGATTTCGGTGAAGAAGTCGATTTTGGCTCCGTACAGCTCCTTCTCCTTCTCGGCCTCGAACAGCCGCTGCTGTTCGAGTATCTGCTTGCGTTTGCGTCGCAGGTAGTAGCGGAATCCGGCGGCGGCGCCTCCGGCGACGATGAGCAGGTAGGCGATCTTGGCCAGCCCCGTGCCCCACCACGGAGGGCGGATGACGATCTTCAGCGACCGTTCCGCGCTTTGCCAGCCGCCGTTGCGGTTGACGGCCCGGATGCGGAACGTGTAGTTGCCCGGCTGAAGCTGGGCGAAGGAGATCGGACGTGACCGGTCGGCGGCGATCCACTCCGTGTCTACCGGTTCGAGTGCATAGTAGTAGTCGATCGAGCCGGTTTGCGAGAAACTGGTGCCGGCGAAACGGAGACTGATGTTCGATTGGTTGTGTGCGAGGGTGATGCGGTCGGTGAAGAGCGGACTCCGGTCGAGGGGCGATCCCTCTCCCCCCGACGCTCTGCTCCTCGTTGTTGATACTCAGTCCCGTGATGTAGAGGGCCGGTTCGGGCTTGGGCGAGAAATGGTGTTGTGAGGGATCGAAACCGACGATGCCGTCGAATCCGCCGAACCAGAATTTCCCGTCGCGGCCGCGCAGGGCGGCGTGGTAGTTGAACTGGTTGCCAAGCAGGCCGTTGTGGCGTGTGTAGGTGCGGATTTTTTCGGTTTCGGGGTTGAACCGCACCAGCCCGTAGTTGGTGCCGAGCCAAAGCATTCCTTCGCTGTCTTCGAGAACCCGGTAGGTGACGTTGTCGGGCATTCCCTCGCCGAGCGAGTAGCTGCGGAAGGCGTCCGTGTCGTAATCGTAACGGCACAAACCGCCGCGGTCGGTCGAAAACCAGAGCGTTCCGTGCCGGTCTTCGCAGACGTTGCTCACCGCATTGGAACTCAGCGATGCGGGATTCCCTTCTTCATGGGCGAAAAAGCGGCGTTCGCCGCTGGCCGGTTCGTACCGGCATAATCCGCCGCCCAGCGAGGCGAACCAAAGGTTTCCGCGCGAGTCTTCCGTGATGTCGAAGGCCCAGAAGGTGCTCAGAAAGTCGATCTGTTCGAATCGGGCCTTCCCGAAGCGCCGGACATAGACCCCCTGACCGGAGCCGATCCAGAGGTTGCCCTGCGAGTCCTTGCAGAACGAGTAGATGCTCGACTCGCCGATGCCGAGAGAGGCGGCGTCGTAGTGCGTGAGCTTCCCGGTGCGCATGTCGAGCCGCCCGATGCCGTGTTTGAAAAAGCCGATCCAGAGCTGGTCGCCGTCGGCCATCGTGCCGAGGGTGTTCAGCAGCCGCTGCCGCCGCGTAAACGTGTAATCGACGGTGCGGAACTCGCCCGTCGCGGGATCGAAGACGCAGACTCCCTCGTCCTCGGTCCCGATCCAGATGCGGCCGTCGGGGCCTTCGGTCAGCGACCTGATCTTCTTGCAGAGCACCGCGTGTTCCCGGTCATAGGGGATGTATTTGTCGAAGACGAAATTCAGGTTGGCGCAGTAATTCACGCCTCCGAGCAGCGTGCCGACCCAGATGCCCCCTTCCCGGTCGCGGCAGAGCACGCTGCAGCTCTTGTCCGAAAGGCTGTAGGGATTGAGCATCTCCTCGCGGAAATGGGTCGTGCGGCCCGTACGGTCGTCGATGACGAAGACCCCTTCGTGGGTGGTGACCCACAGTTCGTCGTCGTAGCTCTCGACGTCGCGCAGCATCGTGCCGTGCACTTCGGGAGCGTCGATGACGCTGAGCGTCATCGTTTTCAGGTCGAGCCGCTTGAGTTGTCCGTCGTGAACGGCGATGGCCAGCGATGAGCCGTGCTCGCACAAGGCGAAGACGTATTCGCCGCGGAGCGTGCGGCCGTCGCGGTCGGTGTGGAAGCCGTCGAAACGATCCTCCGCGGCATTGTAGCGGTAGAGTCCGTCGGCGTAGGTGCCGACCCAGACCTGTCCGTTGCGGCGTATGCAGAGGCATTGGGGGCCGGGAACCGGATAGGTCCGGAGCTGTCCGTTGCGCCAGCAGAAGAGTCCTTGGTTCGGAACCACAGCCCAAACGGCGCCCGAAGGGTCGCTTTCGATGGCGGCGACCCAGTTCGTGATGGCGGTGCCCTCCTCCGTCGTGTGGGTGAACTCCTCGAAACGTTCGGTCAGGGGCGTGTAAATGTAGATGCCCCGGTCGGTGCCGCACCAAAGACGGCGTTCCGTATCTTCGTAGAGTGACGAGATATTCGAGTCGCCGTGCCCGGTCGCCGGGTCGAAGCATTGGAAAATACGGATCGAAGAGCCGTCGTAACGGTTCAGTCCGTTCTTGGTTCCGATCCAGATGAAGCCGTAGCTGTCCTGCACGATGGCTTTGATGTGGTTGTGCGAAAGGCCGTCGTCGAGTGTCAGGTGCGTGAAGTAGCGGTTGCGCGCTTGGGCGGCAAGGCAGGCCGTGCAGAGCAGGGCGCCCAGTAGCAGTAGTTTTTTCATGGCGGGTCGGTGACTCTTTGCAAAGATAGCGAATTATGTGCTCTCCTCTTCGTCGGAAGAGGTAAAAACGGGCCCTGCGCTCCATGGGAAGTGCAGAGCCCGTAGCGGAAACGGTTCGGTGCCCTTAGCGTCCGTCGTTGTAGGGTGTGACGCTTACGACGGGCTGCGCGGCGTCGCCGAGCAGCTCCTTGTCGAATTCGACATGGACGGTCTGCGTCTCACCGGGAAGCAGCATGAAATAGTTGTCGTCGTAGAGCGCGGGAAGGATGCGTTCGCCGCTCCGGGGATGGCGGAGCTGCACCCAAGTTGCGAACGATACGGCCGGGGACGAGGCGAGGTTCGTGACCTTCACTTCGGCCACGTATTTGCCGCCTTCGGTGCGGCCCTTCTGCTGCACCTTCAGACGGGGTGCCGGCAGGGTGTTGAGCGCCGTGAAGTCGGTGCGTTTCAGTCCGCGCCAGTAGGTGTTGCGGTCGACGACCCTGCCTTCGGCGTCGCGGAGCGTGAGCCGGATCAGGTGCACGTCGCTCAGCCCGGCCTGATGCTCCTCGCCGCCGTAGACTTTCATCTCGTAGAGCGAGTAGCCGTAACCCGTGCCGCGGCGGATGCCCTGCACCTTCACGTAACGGCCTTTCACGTCGTCGAAGAAGATGTCCTGCTTGCCGGCCTTGCCCGTGCGCTCGTGCGCCGCGTCGGTCCAGTGCTCGGCATCGTCGGAAATCTGTATCTTGAACTCCTTGCCGAAGGCGTTCTCCCAGTTGAGGCCCACGCCGTAGACGTTCATCCGGCTTCCCAGATCTATGTAAATCCATTCGTGGTCGCTATAGCGGCTGCCCCAGCGGGTGAACTCCGAGCCGTCGACGATCTCTTCGGGGCTGCCGGCGTCGGTCGACGACGCCACGACGCGCTTGCCGCGGGCGATATTCTCGACGTTCTTGTAGAAGGGGATCGTGAAACAGCGCAGTGCGGTGTTCGGGGCCGAATTTACGGTCGCCGTACCTGTCAGCGCGTCCACGCGCCTGCCGTCGGTGTTGAACACCTCGGCCGTTGCCGTGAGTCTCTCGTAAGTCTGCGAGGTGGTGTTGGTGATCTTGACGTCGTTGGTTACCGGGTTCCAGAGGATGTGCAGCGGTTCGCAGGCGCGTTTGCAGCCCCAGTAGGCGCCCGTCAGGTCGTAATAGTAATCATAGGTTTGCCATACCAGCGAGGGGTAGGCCGACTGTCCCATCCATGTCATGATGCCGGAGGCGTCCTCCCACATGTGGTCGAGCCATCCTTCGTAGAGGGCTTGGTTCGACTCGATGTTCAGCAGCTGGGCCTTCCGGCAGAAGTCGTCGATGTCCGCAGCCTTGCCGTAACGCTCGTTGAGCATCCGTTCGTACTGGTCGGGCAGTCCGTTGAAGGCCTGCTGACCGAAATAGTGGAGGTTCCACATCTCGTTGCGGGGCCAGAGTTTGTCTTCGGGGATGAACTTGCGGAAGCTCTCGGCATTGACGAATACCGCCGTGCCGATCTCGGTGCGGAAACCCCAGCCGGGCGTGCCGACCTTGTTGTAGGGATAGGGGTAGTAGGTGAAGTAATAGCGCGGGTCGTAGGCTCCCCACGGACCGCTGCCCGAAAGGTGTCCTTCGTGCGAATTGGACTGGTAGTAGCGTTCGCCGCCGTCGAAGACCCGGACATTTTCGCGCAGGTAGGTGTCCAGCGGCGGTTCGGGCCAGCCTTCGTTGTTGCCGCACCAGACGGCGATCGACGGGTGGTTGCGCAGCCGCTTGATCTTTTCGACGGCGTTGTAGTTGAAGGCGTGGATGTCGTCGGGAAGAATCGGGTTCGAATTGAGCCAGAAATCGTCCCATACCATGATGCCGTACTTGTCGCAGGCTTCGTAGAACTCCTCGTCGGTGGTGGTGCCCAGCCAGTTGCGGATCATGTTGAAATTCATCTCTTTGTGCAGTCTTACCTTGGTGAAGTATTCCTCGCCGCGGCAGCGGAGCATGTACTCCGAAAGCCCCCAGTTCGCACCTTTGACGAAGATGCGGCGGTCGTTGATCCAGAGGTGGAACACGCCGTCCTTGGTGTCGTAGTCGTATTTTTTCAGACCGAAGGTTATCCGCTGCGTGTCGGAGGGTTTGCCGTCGATCTCGACGGTCAGGTCGCAGGTGTAGAGGTTGGGTTCGCCGTAGCCGTTGGGCCACCACAGGAGCGGATCGTCGATCGAGAGCGCCGGGCATTCGCTTTTGTCGAAACGCACTTCGGCGGTGCGTCCGGGCTCGACGTTGACACGGGTCGAGAACCGGATATCACCCGGCATGATCACGCCGCTCACCTCGCCCGAAGCGTATCGTTCCGAGTCGTTGCGCACTCCCAGCCGGATGCTGACGTCGGCACGGGCCGTCGAGGGCAGTTCGCTGCGGATCCATGGATCGGCGAGCGTCAATGCGTTGCTCGTCGAAAGATACACCTTGTCCGTGATGCCTGAGTTGAGGCCCGGCACGTAGGGCATCCAATCCCATCCGGCGCTGCAGATGTAGGTCGGCGAGGCGTTGTTGCCCAGCGATCCGCGCGGAATGTCGACCAGTACGGCCAGCGTGTTTTTACCGCTGCGGCGAACGATCTTCGTGACGTCGAACCGGCCGCGGTGCATGAATCCGTCCAGCTCTCCCAGACGGGTGCCGTTCAGGAAGATCGTGCCTTTGCGGTTGATGCCGCGGAAATTGAGCCAAAGCAGCTCCTTGTCCAGCTCGGCGGGCACTTCGAATTCGGTGCGGTACCAATATTCACGGTCGTATTTCGAACGGTCTACCTGATGGATGTTGTCGCCGAAATTGGGGTCCTTCTCCTTGCCGGCATCGACGTAGGAGGCGAATACGGTCCCCGGAACGGTCGCTTCGGTCCATTCGAGGCGCTCTTCGGGGGCCGGCGGTGCGGTGTCGGGCGATCCGTAGGCTGCGCCGGCCGGTGCGACGTACCATTTGACGGCCGGGTTGTCGCTGTTGAGCGACCATGTCTGGGCGTGGAGCGTCATGCTGCCGCAAAGAGATGCGGCGAACAGAAATCCACGGGCAAGATTGTTGATTTTCATCTGTTATAAAGTGTTTACGGGTTTTGTATGGGCGGACCGCCGCGCCGGACGGTCCGCCGCATATGGCAGGTTACTCTTCTTCGGGAATTTGGCTCAGTTTGAAATAGGGGAACTGGAGATACTGGCTGTCGCGGCTGATTGTGACCACCAGACCCAGCGATACCGGGCCGGCTTGCGTCACGGTGAAGCGGATGCTGTTCTCCCTGCCCTGATCCGACGGCAGCAGGTGTTTCCACGCGAGCGCCCTCGTCTCCATGTCGGCGCGGTCGGGAAGTTCGCTGCCCAAGGCCGCGGCCAGATGGATGTACTGATCGTCCGCCGTGTTGCCGCGCAGGTAGAAGACCGTGAATTCGTAGGTTCCGGGCTGCAGCGTCGGGGTCTGCCATACCTTGCCGTTCTCGAATCCGGGGCCGCCCCAATCCTGCGACTCGAAGTGGATGAGACCCTTGTACTGTTCGTACTGCTCGTCCTTCCAGCCGCCGACGGTGTTGTTTACTTGATTGCGGAGGTTCGGCGTAATGTTCCAGTCCTTTGGTACGCCCCACGGGCTGCCGTCGGGCTTCTCGGCGCCTTGGATGTTCGGGCCGGCGTTCTTCAGGTAGAGTGAGGTGATGTCGCTTACGAAATAGAGTTTTGCTTCGGGGCGGAAGAGGTCGATGGCGTTTTCTTCGGGCAGATAGACGCTCTGGACTTTGAACTGGTTCTCGCGCACCTGCGGCAGACGCGTCTGCTCCTCCTTGGGGCCGACCTGCACCTCGACGGGCTTGCCGTCGGCTCCGGTGTAGGTCACGACCGTGTAGGGCGAGTTCTCCGATCCGCTGTACCACTCGATGGCGATGTCCTCGCCGTCGAGTGCGCAGGACTTCACCACACGGTTGTAGAGTCCTTCGAGGTAGTTCGCCCCGTAGGAGTTGCCCGAACGGGTCATCGGGATCGAGTGGTTGCCGGCACTGTCGTAGGTGTATATCTGGAAGTTATAGCTTCCTTCGCCGAGCGCTATCTCCTGCTCGACGATTTTGTCCTTGGCGTAATCGACCTCTATCGAGAGGCTGTCCTGCTTGGTGCCGACGTTCCAGTAAAGACCGATGCGGCTGACTTTCGGGTCGGAGGAAAGCTCGCCGTGGAAGAGCAGCCGTCCGTTGCCCGCGAGGAAAACAGCCGAGTCGAGCTTGCCCGTGTAGGTGCTTGAAACGCCCTCGGTAAAGCGCAGGTAGTCGTCCATTTCGGTACACGAGACTACCGAGGCTGCGGCGCCCGTGAGCAGAAGCAGACTGATGTATTGTGTAAGTTTCATAGCGTAGGTTCGGTTTTAGGTTATTGTTGCACTTTGTCGTCGCCCCAGAACGAGATTTCGGTAAAGGTCATGTTCGTATTGCCCGACCAGTTTTTCAGGCAGCGGATGCGGATGTAGCGCACGGCGGGAAGGTCGCTCGAAAAATTGCCGCTGTCGCCGTTGCGGCCGGCGATGCGGTCGTCCTCGGAGAGTACGCCTACGGGATAGCCCGACGGCTTGACGTTCTCGACCTCGGCCAGCAGCACCCAGTCGTCCCACGAACCGTCGGCAGGCGGCGTGCCGGCGCAGCCCCATATCTGGTAATTGCGCGGCGAAACGTCGTTGTACCAGTGCTTGTCGTCCTGCAGCTGCCAGAGCTGGAACCGGCTCAGTTTGGCTTTGACACCCATGTCGAAGGTGAAGTATTTCGGTACGCGCGAACCGTCCGAACCGGTGTGGCAGCCCGTCCGGCCGTCCGAGTCGGCTACGATCCGGCCGTCCCAGATGTATTCCATCTTGCAGCTCCATGCGTTGCAATCGGCGTCGCCGGGCAGTATCAGTTCGCGGAAGAGGCTCTTGTCGAGCAGTTTCTCGTAAACCGGCGTGTAGGTTCCGACGAATGTTTCCGAGTAGTTGTCGTACTTGTCGCGTACGCGGATCCGGAATTCGCGCGGAACG
>OLWL01001294.1_pt1 | contig 14153 bp, 13 predicted proteins | sample 1674151 | NCBI WGS metagenome assembly OLWL01 (sample SAMEA103958148, study PRJEB25191) | human gut metagenome
TCAAATCAGATGCATATCTTTGTGGGCAAACATAATTTGACGACACTATCTAGGACAGGTTCCTGCCGGTCGGCGGCAAAGGTGGCCAGCTCCGGCGAGACATACGGATCTTCCAGAATGATCATGGGGCCCCTCGTGCAGCATGGCTGCGTAAAAAGCGCAGGGCCGGGATGTTTCCTGACCCTGCGCGATGTGGTGGCTGGAGAAGCACCCGGAACCCCTCCCCGCGAGGACGGCTCCGGCAGTGGCGGGAAATGTCTCACGATGGCACGGGCTTTCCCGCGGAGCCGGGCACCATCATTTTGAGATCGTGTGCAGGGGGAGAGCCTCCCCCTGCGTTCGTTTTTGTTAATCCAGCACGCGGAAGTACACGGCAGGCTGGCGCAGCATGCCGGTGTCCAGGGTGCGCTGCAGGGCGGTGCTCATGGCTTCTTCGGTGGTCTCATGGGTCATGAAGACCAGCGGCACGCCCTTGCCTTCGTCGGTACGCTGGATGACCTGGGCCATGCTCACGCCCTGGTCGGCCATGCAGCCGGCCAGATCGCGCAGCACGCCGGGCTCATCCTCGACCATGACGCGCACATAGTAGCGCGAACGCCATTCCGCGGGCGGCACGATGCTGGCGCGGGGCAGGTCGTCACAGGCGTAGCCGGTGTTGTGCGGGTTCTCGTCACGGGCCACGGCCATGAGGTCGGCCAGCACGGCACCGGCGGTGGGCAGGTCGCCCGCGCCGCGGCCGTGGAAGAAGAGCGAGCCGCAGGCATTGCCGCTGACGCGCACGGCGTTGTACACGCCGCCCACGCGGGCCAGCAGCACCGTATAGGGCACCAGGGCCGGGAACACGCCCGCCTCCAGCCGCACCTTGTCGTCGGGCTGGCCGGGCTCGCGGCGTTCGCGCACCTGGGCGATGAGCTTGATGCGGTAGCCGAACTCGCGGGCCAGGGCGATGTCCAGGCTGGACATGCCGCGGATGCCGCGCACGGGCATGGCCGTATAGGGATAATTGACCCCGTAGGCCAGGCGGATGAGCAGGGTCAGCTTGTGGGCCGCATCGTGGCCGTCGATGTCCAGGGTGGGATCGGCTTCGGCATAGCCCAGCTGCTGGGCCTGTTTGAGGGCTACATCGAAGTCCAGACCGTTGGAGGTCATCTCGGACAGGATGTAGTTGCTGGTGCCGTTGAGGATGCCCATCAGGGACGAGATGCGGTTACCGGCCAGGCTGGTGCGCAGGGCCTCCACCACGGGGACGGCGCCGGCAACACTGGCCTCGTAGCGCAGGATGCGGCCCTTGCCGGCGGCCTTCTGGAACAGGGCGAGCCCTTCCTCGGCCAGCAGGGCCTTGTTGGCGGTGACGATGTGCTTGCCGGCGTCCAGGGCGCGGTCAATGATGGTGCGCGGGGCGTCGATGCCGCCCATGAGCTCCACCAGCACGTCGATCTCGGGATCGTTGATCAGCTCGTCAGGGTTGGTGGTCAGGTCGGCTCCGGGAGGCAGGGGCACGGTGCGCGCCTTCTGGGCATTGCGCACCAGCACCTTCTTGACCTGGATGTCCCGGCCCGTACGCTGACGGATGATGCCGGCGTTCTCTTCCAGCAGGCGGGCAAGACCGCCGCCCACGGTGCCGAACCCGGCCAGACCCACTACCAGAGGCTTGTTGCTGTCGGCCATAGTGTCCCCTAATCGCTGGAGCCGCCGAGCAGGCGGCGGATGTTGCGCACGGCCTGACGGGTGCGGTGATCGTTCTCGATGAGGGCGAAGCGCACGTACTCGTCACCGTAGGCGCCAAAGCCCAGGCCCGGCGAGACGGCCACCTGCGCTTCGGTGAGCAGCAGCTTGGAGAATTCCACGGAACCCATCTTGCGGAACTCTTCGGGGATGCGGGCCCAGACGAACATGGTCGCCTTGGGCGCGGGCACTTCCCAGCCGATGCGGTTGAGGCCGTCGATGAGCCAGTCACGGCGCTGGCGGTAGATGTCGCAGATCTTGGTGACTTCTTCGTCGCCGCTGCGCATGCCCACGGTGGCCGCGATCTGGATGGGCTGGAAGATGCCGTAGTCCAGGTAGCTCTTGATGCGGCTCAGGGCGTGGATGAGCTTGGGGTTGCCCAGGCAGAAGCCCACGCGCCAGCCGGGCATGGAGTAGCTCTTGGACATGGTGTAGAATTCCACGCCCACGTCCTTGGCGCCCTTGGCCTGCAGGAAGCTGGGGGCCTTGTAGCCGTCGAAGACCAGGTCGGCATAGGCCAGGTCATGGATGACCCAGATGTTGTTCTCCTTGGCGAATTCCACGACCTTTTCAAAGAAGGCCAGGTCGGTCACTTCCGTGGTGGGGTTGTGGGGATAGCACAGGAAAAGCAGCTTGGGACGGGGCCAGGCCTGCTTGGTGGCGGCGGTCAGGTCCTCGAAAAAGTCACGGCCGGGCCCGATGGGCACGCTGCGCACGTCGGCGCCGGCGATGATGGGCGCATACTTGTGGATGGGATAGGTGGGGTCGGGAGCCAGCACCACGTCGCCGGGCGAGAGCATGGCCAGCGAAAGATGGGCGAGACCTTCCTTGGAGCCCATGGTCACGATGGCTTCGGTGTTGGGATCGAGGTCCACATCATAGAGGCGCTTGTAGCGTTCGCACACGGCGTCGCGCAGATGGGGGATGCCGCGGGAGAGCGAATAGCGATGATTCACCGGCTTCTGTGCGGCTTCCACCAGCTTGTCCACGATGTGCGGCGGGGTGGGAATGTCGGGATTTCCCATGCTGAAGTCAACGATATCGATATTCTGGCGACGCAGCTTCATTTTAAGGTCGCCTACCACCGCGAAAACATAGGGGGGCAGGCGCTGGATGCGCGAGAACTCTTCCATGGGGACGCTTCTCCTGCTGAAGTTCAAAAACTTCAGCCAGATTAGCCAGTGCGTTCGGCATTTGTAAAGCACTTTGCCAAGATAAGGGCTTTGCGCTACCGTGGTCGGTATTGGACAGGCTACGCCATCTCACGGACCCTTTATCGCCCTTCAACCATCGAGGACCGCATGGAACACCATATCCGTTTCGACGCTGACGCCATGACCCTGTATCTGCTGGACCAGCGCGCCCTGCCCGGGCGCGAGGACTACCTGCCCATCCGCACCCTGGACGAGACCATCCGGGCCCTGCAGGTGATGGTGGTGCGCGGCGCTCCGGCCATCGGCGTCACGGCCGGTTTCGGCTGCGTGCTGGCCCTTGAGGAACTGCGCCGCAGCCTGCCTGCCGGTGCCGACTGGCGCACGGCCTATGACCAGGCCCTGGTGCGTCTGGAGGCGGCCCGGCCCACGGCCGTGAACCTGCGCTGGGGCGTGGAGCGCATGCGGGCCCTGTGGCGGGCCCATGCCGGTCTGGAGATGGAGGCCCTCATCCCCGTCCTGCTGGCCGAGGCCGAGACCATGCGCCGCGAGGACGTGGAGATCTGCCGCGAGATCGGCCGCCACGGGGCGTCCTGCATCAACGACGGCGACACCGTGCTCACCCACTGCAATGCCGGGGCCCTGGCCACGGCCGGTTACGGCACGGCCCTGGGCGTCATCCGCGGCGCCCTGGAAGCGGGCAAGAAGGTGCGGGTCATCGCCGACGAGACGCGGCCCTTCCTGCAGGGCGCGCGCCTGACCGCCTGGGAACTGCAGCAGGACGGCATCGACGTGCGCGTGGCCTGCGACAATGCCTGCGCCCTGCTGATGCAGAAGGGCCTGGTGCAGTGCGTGGTGGTGGGTGCCGACCGCATCGCGGCCAACGGCGACGCCGCCAACAAGATCGGCACTTTCGGCGTGGCCCTGCTGGCCAGGCATTTCGGCATCCCCTTCTATGTGGCGGCGCCCCTGTCCACCATCGACCCGCGCACGCCCGACGGCGCGCACATCCCCATCGAGGAGCGCCCCGACCGGGAAGTGACCCATGTGGGCGAGACCCGCATCGTCCCCGAAGGGGTGCCGGTCTTCAATTTCGCCTTCGACGTGACGCCCGCTGACTGCATCACGGGCATCATCACGGAAAAGGGCGTCCTGCGCGCGCCCTACGGCCCGGCCATCGCCGCGGCCCTCAAAGCCTGAGCCTGCACGGACGGCACCATGCCGTCCGTTTTTTCTTCCCCTGTCCGGAAAGGAGCGCCCATGAAAGAACTTACCTTGCTGGCCGACAGCAGAGCGCCGCTGGCCTTCCATCTGGAGACGTCCGCCGCCGTGGCCCACTGGAACCTGCGGGACGTGCCCGGCGACCACATCTCGCTGCCTGCCCTGTGCGATGCCCGGCTGACGGAGATCCGGCGCGAGCACGCCGCATGGGCCTGCCGGACGGGCCTCAGGCCCGTGGAGGGGGCGCTGCTGCACGAGCATTTCCAGGCCGGGGAAAAGCTGTCCATGTGGTGGTGTTCGCTGCTCTACGAGCGCCATCCCAAGATGACGCCCCTGCTTTACGAGATCTACAAGCTGCGTACCCTGGAGCATCTGCTGGACGAGGGCGGCTTCACGGCCCTGCGTCTGGTGGGCGGCGACGACCGGCTGTGCGAGACCCTGCTGGCGCTCTGCCAGGCCACGGGGCGGCAGTTCGCGGACTATCACGATCCCAAGTGCCGTGACGGGCGCTACCGCAGCCGGCTGCGTCGCATCTATGAGGCTTGCCCCTCCCTGCTGCGCGCGGCCGGGCGCTTCCTCCACTGGTGGTTCCGGGTGCGCCTGCCCCTCCGGCCCAGGGGCGGGGCCCTGCCCACCCTGCCGCCCGCGCATGTGACCACGGGCACCATCGCCACCTATTTCCCCAATGTGGACATGGAAGCCGCGGCAGCGGGCCGCTTCCGCTCCCGTTACTGGGAGGGCCTGCACGACGCCCTGTGCGCGGCGGCGGCCAGGACGCCCGTGCGCTGGCTGTTCATCCGCTTCCCGTCGCCGCAGATGGATCTGGCCGGCTGCATCAGGATGCGGGACCGTCTGCGGGCCGCACGGCAGGACGGCGTGAGCTTCCACTATCTGGAGGAATTCCTCACGACCGCCGACCTGCGGGCCGCCTGGAAGCGCTATCTGCGTCTGGCCTGGACCAGCCGCCGTCTGGAGGCCTCCATGCGCGAGCTCTGCCGTTTCGAGGGCTCCCGCCTGAACTTTTGGGCCTATATGGCCGAGGACTGGGCCGAGACCTTCCGGGGCTGGCGCTGTCTGGAGCGCTGCCTGCAACAGCGCGGCATCGACAATTACGTGAAGGCCGCCGGGCCCCAGCGCTGGTTCACCTTCCCGCTGGAGAACTGCCCCTGGGAACGCATGCTGACCCATGCCGCCCACACCACGCCCGGCGCGGGCGGGCCCGTGTACGGGGCGCAGCATTCCACCATCCGGCCCACGGACTTCCGCTATTTCGACGATCCGGTCACCTTCACGGACAGCGCCTGCGCGCCCTTCCAGCCCGACCGCATCTGCGCCAACGGGCAGGGGGCCCTGCGGCAGTGGCAGGCCGCCGGTGTGCCGCAGGAGCGGCTGGAGCTGGTGGAGGCCCTGCGCTACATGTATCTCGTCGATGCCCGCAAGTCCGCCGTGCCGCCGCAGGAAGGGCAGACGCACCACCGCCTGCTGGTGGTGACCGGCTTTTTTGCCGACGAGACCGCCGACCATGTGCGTCTGCTGGCCCGGGCTGTGCACGCGGGCTTGCTGGACGGCTGGGAGATCGTGGTCAAGCCGCATCCCTATCTTTCCGTGGAGGCCGACCTGCGTCACGAGCTGGGGGCCCAGGCCGGGCGCCTGCGTTTTGCTGACGGCCCCATCGCCACCCATCTGGTGCCCGGTACCGTGGTCTGGTCGTCCGCTTCCACCACCGTGGTCTTGGAAGCGGCCCTCAAAAAGCTGCCCGTCATGGTCATGCTGCCCTCGGACGGCTTCGACCTGTGCCCCTTGCAGGACGTCCCCGGCCTGCTGCGTACCGGCAGCCTGGACGATGTGAAGCGGGCCCTGGCCCAGGCCGCGCCGCCCGCCCTGCCGGACGACTATCTGGAATTGCAGCCCGAGCTGCCCCGCTGGCGGGCCTTGCTGGAATTGTAACGAAGGCGGACGGGCCTTGGTCCCACGGGTTTCCCGGGCGCTGTCCGCGCCGTGGAGGCCGCCCGGTGTCTGATGGAGGCGCAGGGCGGCTTTTTCTTTCCGGGGCCTGCCATACGGCCCGATCGTTTCCCGAAGGCCCGGCAGGGAGGGATGGGCCTCCTGTGACCGGGAGCATGGCACGCGGACGGACGGCTCCGGAGCGTGCGGGATGCCTGCGTCCCTCGCAGCCATCCCGCGGGGCTTGAAAAAACAGGCTCCGCTGGGTAGCGTCAAAAGAGCGGCTGCCCCGGGAAAGGGCGTCGCAGAGCAGGCCCCGCAGGGGGCGTGCGGGAGGATGTCATGGTGTTCAGCGAACGGGTCAGGAATTACGGCTCGCGCGGCAAGGGCGTGAGCGCACGTGACAACCATATCATCAAGGGCATGAAGGCCCTGCACCTGCTGGCGGCCCTGGCCTGGGCGGGCGGCGCCTTCTCCATGCAGGCCCTCGGTTTCCTCAAACTGGGCATGGACGATCCGGCGACCGTGAAGCTGGTGGAATACTGCCGCTATATCGTGGATTCCTGGGTGGTCATGCCCGGGCTCATCGGCTGTGTGCTCACCGGCCTGTTCTATTCCATCTTCACCTCGCTGGGCTTTTTCAAATTCGCCTGGGTCACCTTCAAGTGGATCATCAGTTTCTGCGCCGGTTTCTGGGGCACCTTCTTCTGGCTGCCCGTGGGTGACCGCTGCATCGAATGGCTCACGCCCATGGGGCTGGACTGGCCCTTGCGCTTCGTGCGCTCCTGTATCCTGCCGGAAGAGCTCTGGGCCAGCCTGGTCCAGGTAGCCATCATCTTCGCCATGGCTCTGATCTCCATCTACCGCCCGCTGACCTGGAAGATGTACGGCGATCCCATCGTGCCGCCCACGTCGTAGAAGAAAGATCCTCGAAGGAGCCCCCCTTGCCCGGCGCAAGAAAGGGGGCTTTTCCTTCCGGCTTCCATCTTTCCCCAGTCGCTCCGGCAGGCTGGAAACGAGGGGACGGGAAACAGCTGATAAAAGAACAAGGGACGCTCCCGTACAGGGAACGTCCCTTTTGTTTTGGACTTTCGTCCGGGGCTCCGGACGGCGGACTGCAAGCCTTCCCGTATGGCGGCTGGGATGTTTCAGGCGGCGTTTCGTCTGTGGGGCCGATAGCCCGGGGAAACGAATAGAGGCGCGCGGGCTTCGAGAAGACCGCAGCCGTGGGGCATCCGCTGTCGGACACGGCGGCAGGATGCCGCCCCCGGCGTGGAGGAATCAAAAGGGCAGCCCCTCCGGTCCTTTGTGGAGACATTTCCCCGGAGAAAGCGCGCGAGGGGTGGGCCCTCTTCGCGCTGGCGTGAGCGGGCCATTTTCTTCTCCGCCTGTTGCCGCGAGGGGCACGGACAGCGCGGCAGGCAGGGATACTTCCTCCTCAGGGCTCTTTGGTTCAGGCCTCGAAGACCAGGCTTTCGAACCAGAAGAGCAGGGCCTGCGGATCACGCCAGCTGCCTGCGGGCAGACCGGCCTTGCGGCAGAGATGTTCCAGATATTGCCCCAGATCCCAGCCCTGTTCCACGGGCACCTGCGGCAGGAAGACGCCCTGGCGCATGCCCAGGCGCAGCAGCAGGCCGTGACGGCCGATGACGATCCGCGCCGGGTCCGGGCAGGGGCTCAGGGGGCCCAGCACGGAGATGTGCAGGTGGCAGTGCGGCCATTCCTCCGCATCCAGGGCAGGGAAGCGGGGATCCTCGAAGGCGGCGGCACGGGCCATGCGCCAGGCGTTCTGCCAGAGCGGCTCCCGGCCCACCATGTTGCCGATGCAGCCCCGCAGGTCGCCGTCCTTGTTCAGGGTCACGAAGGAGCCCAGGGACTGGGCCAGCGTCCCTCCGGCCAGCGCGGACGGCAGGGGCGGCGGGACGTCCTCCCGGCCCTCAAGGGCCGTGGTGATGCTTTCCCGGGCCAGCCGGGAGAGCCATTGCCGTTCTTCGTCATTGAGGGAAAAGCTGACGCCCATGACAGACCTCCGTAACGGGCGCGCAGGAAGTGCGCGATCCCGAAGGGCTCGCGGCCGCCTGATGCCCGCACGGGAAGCTGTGAGGGGCGGCAGGTCGCGGCATATGGCCGCAGTGTAGGCGGGGCGGGCGAAGGATTCAAGCCGGCTGTGATGCGGGCGCAGGAGGGGCGGCATGGGGAGGAGGGACCGCTCAGCCCGGTACGGAGGACGTTCTCCCCACGCGCGTACGGGGGCCGCTCAGCCCGGTGACCGGCAAGTACAAAAGCGCTGCCCGGGCGCAGACAGGAGGCGGAGGGACTGGCGCAGGCCCTTGCCCATCCCTGCCGCCGCCGGAAAGCGGGACGGGAAACACCGGGGGCTTCCGGACGCAGGCCGCCGGGGACGATAGGCGGGGCAGGGCCCCTTGCCTTCGCCGGACAGGCGTTGCATCCGTGCGGAAAACGGAAATGCCGCGATGGCTCGCGGCATTTCTGTGGGGTAAGGCAGAGCACATGCTCCTGAACGGTATTTGGCGGCATACCGTATGATATTTGCGTCCGTCGCGGTCCCGACTGCGTGGGGTGCGGACTGTTGCCGGTGCGGGAGGCACGACCGCCCGGCAGTCGCTTAATCTTCGCCCTCGGTGTGGGCCTGTTTGCCGGCCCCCTTGAGGCCGTACATGGTGGTGGAGCCGGAAGACCAGAATTCCAGCACTTCCTCATTCACCAGCCTGGTGAGGATCTTCTTCACTTCGCGGGGGCCCTTGTCGGGGAACAGCTCCGTGAAGTCCTTGAAGTAGAATTTGGACTTGGAAGCGGACTTGCCCTTCAGGAATTCGACGATGATGTCTTTTTCGTCAGCCATGTTTTTTCTCCTGGCCCCGGCGACACTGCGGCGCGCCGCCGGGGCGTTTTCAAGACCGGCCTAGAACTTGAACTGGGTGCTCTGGCGCCAGGTGTAGTACGCCGGGTCGCGGAAGTCGTCGATCAGGTGGTGGGTGAACTTCAGGCCGGTCAGCTTGAAGAAGCTTTCCCAGCCGATGCGTTCGGCCCAGTCGCCCAGACGTTCGTACTTGTTGGCGTTGGCGGCATAGACTTCGACGATGTGCTTCACCGTCTTGGTCAGGGTGGGCCAGCGCGGCGGCTCGTTGGGGATGTAGCCCACGACCACCTTGGAGAACTTGGGCATGCTGATGCGGTTGGAGACCTTGCCGCCCACCATGATGGCGATGCCGTCGCCTTCGTGGTCGGCGATGGGCAGGGCGGGGCACATGGTGTAGCAGTTGCCGCAGTACATGCAGCGGTCCTGCTTGATGGCGATGGAGTTCACCTTCTGGCCGTTGTGTTCCACCTTGGTGGGACGGACGGCAGCGGTGGGACAGGCGGCCACGGCCAGCGGGATCTCGCACAGCTGGTCGGCCCATTCGTGGTCGATCATGGGCGGTTTGCGGTGGATGCCCACCAGGCCGATGTCGGAGCAGTGCACGGCGCCGCACATGTTGATGCAGCAGGCCAGGGAGATGCGCACGGGCGCGGGCAGGCGCATGTTCTTGAAGTCCTCGAACATGGCGTCCATGACGCATTTCACGGGGCCGGAAGCGTCGGTGGCGGGGGTGTGGCAGTGCACCCAGCCCTGGGTGTGCACCATGTTGCTGATACCAGCGCCGGTGCCGCCCACGGGGAACTTGAAGGAACCGCCGTCGAACTTGCGGCTGTTCAGGTCGTCGCGCAGGGCCTTCATGGTTTCTTCGTCTTCCACCATGAATTCGATGTTGTTACGAGTGGTCCAGCGCAGGTAACCGCCGCAGTACTTGTCGGCGATGTCGCACAGTTCGCGGATGTGGGTGATGGACATGGTGCGGGTGCCGCCCACGCGGACGGTGTACACCTTGTCGCCACCTTCGGCCACGTGCATCAGCACGCCGGGCTCAAGAATTTCGTGGTACAGCCACTTGCCGAAATTCTTTTTGATGACCGGCGGGAAGTATTCGTCGTACTTGTGGGGGCCGATGTCGGTAATGCGGCCTTCCATCGGTTTGGCGGGATTGTACCCGGAAGAAATAAAAGCCATGTTCTTCTCCCCCTTAAACTAGCGTTGATGGCGTTTGCGGAATTCAGCCAGGTCGCGGGTCCAGCCGCCGGGCACTTCTTCTTCCTTGAAGAAGATGTACGGGTTGGAGCGGGGAGCCGTGACGTGGTACGGAGCGGCCTCGGTGTCGGTGACTTCGAGCAGCTTCTGGAAGGAAAGACGCTTCATGGTCTCGCCCACGCGTTCGCGGTTCTTGCCTTCTTCCATCCACCAGTCCCAGATCTTTTCGATGACTTCCTTGATCTCGGTATACGGCGCTTCACAGGAGATGAAGGGCACCAGCAGCGAACCCATCTGGGCGCCGTCCACCACGGGGGCCTTAGCACCCACGAGGATGCTGGCGCCGCGTTCGTCACCGATGTGCAGAGCGCGAGGCATGGTGTTGATGCAGTGCATGCAGCGCACGCAGTCGGCGGTCTTGATGGACAGCTTGCTGCCGTCCCAGCTCATGCACTTGGAGGGGCAGAGGTCGATGACTTCCTTCTGGATGTCGAATTTGCCCCAGTCACGACCGGCGTGAGCACCGGCGTTGGGCTTGAATTCGCCGCCCACGTAGGCTTTCACGGCATCCTGGTCGATCTTGATGTCGTCCTTCCAGGTACCCACCACAGCGAAGTCGGAACGGGCCATGGCGCACACGCAGCCGTTGGGGCAGCCGTCGAACTTGAACTTAAACTTGTAGGGGAAGGCGGGACGGTGCAGTTCGTCCTGGTAGTCCTGGGTCAGCTGGTAGCACATGTCCTGGGTGTTGTAGCAGGCATATTCGCAGCGGGACTGGCCGAGACAGGCTTCTGGGGTGCGCAGGTTGGAGCCGGAACCGCCGAGGTCGTTGTGCAGCTTGTGGGTCAGATCGTGGAAGATCTCTTCCAACTGCGGGGTCTGGGTGCCCAGGAGCACGATGTCACCGGTGGAACCGTGCATGTTGGTGATGCCGGAACCGCGCAGGTCCCAGATGTCGCACAGGTCGCGCAGGAATTTGGTGTTGTAGTACTTGGCAGCGGGCTGGGCCACACGCATGGTGTGGAAGTGGGCCACGCCGGGGAACTTTTCGGGCTGGTCGCAGTAACGGCCGATGACGCCGCCGCCGTAACCGAACACGCCCACGATGCCGCCGTGCTTCCAGTGGGTCTCCTTTTCTTCGTAGGAAAGTTCCAGAACGCCCAGCAGGTCTTCAGGGGCATCAACGGGAATCTGGTAGTCGAGCCCTTTCGGATTGGCCGCACGGGCGGCGGCTTCCTGTTTGATGTCGGACACAAAGCTCGGCCAGGGGCCGCTTTCAAGCTGGTCCAACAGGGGGGTTGCATGTTTCGCCATTGCCATACCTCCACATGGTTTGTTGTATCACATCGCGTGATGTGCCTTCGTCATGACGCTTGGGGCCGGAGTAGCCCGGAACCGCACACGACAAAACGCCGCCGGGGCGGCCTCGTCTTGCGGCCTGCACACATATGTGTGCCGCCCCAGGTGCTGTTCCCTGTCCGGCGTAGTCAGACGGGGGATCGCAGGCGCAGCGGCAGACGCTGTTGGACGTCCGGCACTGCGGGCTGCAATGCAGTTCTGCTTCTTTTAGCGTATTTCTTTGGCGATGACAACCACTGTTTCTTGTGATTGACCGCTTTTTCACAGCACAGTCACAATGCGGGCTGCGCAGGCATGTTGTTTGTATGGTGCGGATAACTATGTGAAAAAAATGTCATATCAACTTCTCCAAAAATATACGCTATGCCGCCCTGATAGACACGGTGCAGTCACGGGACCGGTCCATTGCCGGGCAGCCTGTGCAGAGCGTTCCGCTGTCCCGTGCGGGAGCGCCCCCTGTGCTCGCCTTGGCAAAAAAGGCATTAGCGGCTATGGTTCGGGCAGTATTTCACAGTGCCGCCGGGAGCGGCCCAGCAAGGAAAAAAGCATGAAAGACGAGCGTGGTTTGTACTATTTCCCCAATGCCGCGGACCACAGGGCCCGCATGTACGTGCGGCGCGGTGAGGACGGCGGCGTGCAGTTCCGCCTTTGGCAGTCCGACCATCCCGAGGTCTGGGACCGCCACCAGTGGCTGGACCTGCAGGTCATCGAAGACGCGGCGCGCCTGTACCGTGAGGAGCGCAACGCCGATGCCGATCCCCTCAAGCTCTATGATGCGGCCGTGGCCCGCGCCCTGCTGGAGGAGGCCGGTCTGTGAACGGGCGCTGGTCGCCGGAACGCAAGGCCTTTTTAGTGCGCGACCTGGTGCGTGACTACTGCCAGGTCTATGAGGGGCTGGAAGAGCAGCGCCGCCGTTTCGATCACGAAGGCGCCGTTTCCTATTCGTCCATCCGCGACCTCCTGGGCGAGGCCATGCGCAAGGGCGTGTTCTGGCGCCTCAAGGACACGGCGCATCACCTGTTCCGCAACAGCCAGTCCCAGACCCCGGACAAGGACGCTATCCTGCTCTGGCAGTATTCCGGCAGCCGTCATCCCGACGGTCTGGTCAGCCAGCAGCCGGTGGAGGCGCTCATCGACTGGTGCGTGGGCTATGCCTTCCATGAGTGCGCCAAACTGCGCGAGGACGCCTTTCAGCGCCAGCACTATGCCAACCGTCTGGCCCAGCTGGGACGCCATCAGGGCGTGACGGCCGAGCTCTACGATCCTTTGCGCCAGCTGGGCGAGCAGACCGCCGAGAGCTCCGCGCGCGAGCTGCAGCGCATCCTGCATGTGCTGCGGCATGGTCTGTTCCTGCTGCTGCGCTATCTGGAAGGGCAGGAGGACAACACCCATCTGGCCCGCTGGCTGGTCATGGAAGAGGCCCGTGCCCGGGCGGTCTTCGCCGACCTGTATGACGACCTGCTCTCCGCCCTGTACGGGAGCCGGCCCCAGCGCCTGTACATGCTGGCGGCCTGGGACCTGCTGGAGGCCGGTCGCAGCGAGGAGGCCCGCTGCATGCTGGAATGCGCCGCCCGAATGGGCCGCCTGGATGCCGAGAGCCTGACCCTGTTGCGGCAGCTGGAACAACTGCAGGAAGAGGGACGATGATGACGGAGCGACAGTTTTCCTTCCCCCGTCTGCTGGTGAACCTGTCCTGCCTGTTGCTGGCGGCCGTGCTGCTGGCCGGTTGCGGCAGCAGGGACACCTCCTGGCGCAAGGGCGGCGTACCGGGCTCCAAGCCCTATACCGTGCGCGGCAAGACCTACTATCCGCTCAAGTCGGCCCACGGCTTCGTGGAAGAGGGCGTGGCCTCCTGGTACGGCCCCGGCTTCCACGGCAAGAAGACGGCCAGCGGCGAGCGTTTCAACCAGTACAACATCAGCGCCGCGCACAAGATCCTGCCCCTGGGCACGGAAGTGCGCGTGACCAACCTGGAGAACCACCGTTCCCTCATCCTGCGCATCAATGACCGCGGGCCGTTCGTGGACGACCGTGTCATCGACCTTTCGCGCGGGGCCGCCCAGCGGCTGGGCGTCATCGGCAAGGGCACGGCGCGGGTGCGCATCCAGAGCCTGGGCGACGTGCCCCAGGTGGAAGACGGCGATGTGGTGCGCGGCAACTTCTTCGTCCAGATCGGCGCGTTCTCCAAAAAGGACAACGCCCAGGGCCTCATCGAGCGTCTCACCCGCAGCGGCCAGAAGGGCCGCATGATCTTCGGCAGCAACAACCTCTGGAACGTGCAGGTGGGCCCGTGGGAAGACTCCCGCAAGGCCGACGAGATGATGCGCGTGCTGCGTGCCCTGTACCCCCACGCCTTCGTGGTGGGCGACGGCGGCGCGAGCTAGCTTGTTGCCATCCTTTGACATGTCGAACGGGCCGTTCCCTGCGGGGAACGGCCCGTTTTTTATGGCATGGAGACGGCTTGAGGGGGGAAGGGGCCCCTTTTGAAAAAGGGTCTCCCTTCCCCCCTCAAACTCCCCCCATCCTCCCTAAAACTTTTCTTTTGGAGGCATGGCTGGTCTCCGTCGTTGTCCGGCAAGGACGATACCGCGCAAGGCTTGCTGCTCCGCTCCATCGGGTCCCGCCGTTGGGCGACAAGGGCGGCTGTTTCCTGCCCGGTGAGGGCA
>OLWL01001301.1_pt1 | contig 14105 bp, 14 predicted proteins | sample 1674151 | NCBI WGS metagenome assembly OLWL01 (sample SAMEA103958148, study PRJEB25191) | human gut metagenome
CCGACGGTACCGGCGTGCGCGACTATATCCACGTTTGTGACCTGGCCTCGGGCCACGTTGCCGCCCTCAACTGGATGAACGGCAAGACCGGCGTCGAGATCTTTAACCTGGGCACCGGCACCGGTACCTCGGTACTCGAGGTCGTCGCCGCCTTCTCCAAGGCTTGTGGCAAGGAGCTGCCCTACGTGATCCGCGAGCGCCGCGCCGGCGACATCGCTGCCAACTGGTGCGATGCCTCCAAGGCCGAGCGCATGATGGGCTGGAAGGCCCAGTACGACATCGCGGACATGTGCCGCGATAGCTGGAACTGGCAGAGCCACAACCCCAACGGCTTCGCCGACGCCGAGTAGCAAAAACCTACATACCACTCTTGCCCCGATCTCACGTTGTGAGGTCGGGGCTTTTTCATAGCATGTAGCCATTCGCCGAAAATCGACCAACTTTTTTATCTTGCCTGTACATGTTTAAACAACATGTTTTACAATAGGCATATCGAATCAGAACATCGGGGGCGGACTGCACATCCATCGGCAGGCCGACCCCACAACAAGAAGGTTGGTGAGCGCATTCATGGAGCGTGCAAGCGGCGTCCTCATGCCCGTCTCATCTCTGCCCGGACCATATGGAATCGGCGGCTTTGGCTGGAATGCCTACGACTTCGTCGATTTTCTCGCCTCGTGCAAACAACATTACTGGCAGATTCTGCCCCTTACGACGACCAGCTATGGCGATTCGCCCTATCAGTCGTTCTCGGCCCGCGCAGGCAACCCCAACTTTATCGACTTTGCCGAGCTTATCGAGGCAGGGTATCTGGAGCAGCGCGATATCGATGGTGTGTATCTGGGATCCAACCCCAGCAATGTCGACTACGGCGCTATCTTTGGCGGTCGCCGTCAGATTCTCGACCGCGCCGCTGAGCGCTTTGCTGCCGACAAGCCGGCCGATTTTGATGACTTTATCCAGGCCAACGAGGACTGGCTCATCCCCTACTGTGAGTTCATGACCGTCAAAGAGGAGTGCGGTCTCAAGGCGTTTTGGGAGTGGCCCGCGGAGCTCCGTACCCGCGGCGAGGCTTCCGCCAAGGTCTGCGCCGACCATCCGGCGCGTATGCTCTACCACCAGATGACGCAGTACTTCTTCGATCGCCAGTGGAGCCGCCTCAAGGCCTATGCCAATGAACGCGACATCCTGATCATCGGCGACCTGCCCATCTATGTGGCGATGGACTCCGCCGACGTGTGGGCAGAACCCGAAATGTTCCAGCTCGACGAGCACAACGTGCCCACCGAGGTCTCCGGCGTCCCGCCTGACTGCTTCAGCGAGGACGGGCAGCTCTGGGGCAACCCGCTCTACAACTACGAGGCCATGGCGAAGGACGGCTTCGGCTGGTGGATCCGCCGCATCGGCGGCGCGCAGAAGCTCTACGACGTCATCCGCATCGACCATTTCCGCGGCTTCGAGAGCTACTGGGCCATTCCCTACGGCGAGACGACCGCCAAAAACGGCCGCTGGGTCAAGGGCCCCGGCATGTCGCTCGTCGGCGTGCTGACCGGCTGGTTCCGCGACCTCGATTTCATCGCCGAGGACCTCGGCTATCCCTCGCCCGAGGTCGTGCAGCTGCTCTCCGATTCCGGTCTTCCCGGCATGAAGGTCCTCGAGTTTGCGTTCGACTCGCGCGACCCGAGCGACTACCTGCCGCATAGCTGCAACTTCAACAGCATTTGCTACACCGGCACGCACGACAACGCGCCCCTCGCCCTCTGGCGCACGGAGGCGGATAAGGCGGACATCGCGTTCGCGAAGAAGTACCTCGGTCTCAATGACGAGGAGGGCTTCAACGCCGGCATCATCCGCGGCGGCATGAGCTGCCAGAGCAGGTTGTTTGTCGCACAGATGCAGGACTATCTGGGCCTTGGCAAGGGCTGCCGCATGAACACCCCCGGCACGAGCAGCGGCAACTGGCAGTGGCGCATACTGAGCGGCGAGGCGAGCAAAAAGCTCGCAAAGTCCATCCACGAGACGACCCGCATCTACGGGCGCCTGTAAGGAAAATATGGCACGGCGGTTTTGGGCATACGCCCAAAACCGCCGTGTTTCGTTATATTTCGGCAAAATATTACGAATTGTATTTATATTTTGACGGAAAAAGAGAGCTGGGTATTACCCTGCTCTCACTTTTTCAATTCACAGGAGTAACAGTTTGCTGTAGTCCAGTGCAACGCGGACGGCTGCCCCCGCTTGCAGATCACTTTCATGTCCAACAGTGATACGCAGCATCGGCGCGCCTTCGGCGCTGCCCTCCGGACGCAGCAGGAGAATGTTCTCCTCCACGCCGAGGATCATGCGGCAGACGGTGCAGCTCATGGCGCCGTTCTCGCTCATGGTGACGGCATTGTCTGGAATGCCAATCGTCGTAAAGGTATTTTCCATGCCAGCAAGCGGCAGCGCCACGTTCCACTCGGGCAGGTAGACTTTGCCGTCTCTCGCCTCGGCGGCGAAGAAGTTCTTGCAGCCCGCGAGGCGCGCCGCGCTGACGCTGCCCGGATGGCGGATCATCTCGTCCATCGGCGTGACCTCGCCGGTCCGACCGTCTTCCATCACACAGACGCTGCGGCAGTTGCGGTAACACTCATCGCGGTCGTGGCTGACCCAGAGGATGGGGCCGTTGAACGTCGCGAGCAGGTCGGCAAGCTCGATCTCAAGATTCCACTTTAAGTAGCTGTCCAGCGCGGAGAACGGCTCGTCGAGCAAAATCGCCTCCGGCTCGGAACACAAAATGCGCGCGAGCGCCACGCGCTGCTGCTGACCGCCGGAGAGCTGCGCGGGGTGCTTTTTCTCAAGGCCCTCAAGGCGGAACATGCGAATTTTTTCCGCCAGAACATGGCGCTTTTCCGCCTTATCTCCGCTGCGGATGCCGCAGAGGATATTCTGCTCCACGCTCATGTTCGGGAACAGCGCGTACTGCTGGAAAAGATACCCGACCCTGCGCTGCTGAGGCGGCAGATTGATCTTCTTTTCGCTGTCAAACAGCACGCGGCCGCCGAGCACGATGCGCCCGCGGTCGGGCGTCACGATGCCTGCGATGCACTTTAATGTCATGCTCTTGCCGCAGCCCGAGGCGCCGAGCAGCGCCATCGTCTCGTCCGGCGCTTCAAACTGTGAGCGCAGATGAAACGCGCCAAGCTTTTTTTCAATATCGACAGACAAACTCATCTTCTCGCCCTCCTCGCCTTGCTCGCATCCGTGAGGAAGTCACGCCGCTCGAGCATGTTGACCGCCAGCAGCACGACGGCGGAGATCGCAATATTGACCAAGACCCACTTCGTCGCCAGCACATCGTTGTTCGTCTGCCAGAGCTGATAGACTGTGGTGGAGATCGTCGCGGTCTTGCCGGGCGTATAGCCCGCGATCATGCTCGTCGCGCCGTATTCGCCAAGTGCTCTGGCAAAGGCCAGCACTGTGCCGGCCAGCACGCCCTGACGGCAGTACGGCATGCGGATACGCCAGAAAATGTAGGTATTCGACAGGCCCAGCGTCTGTCCAGAATAGGCCAGCGTCTCGTCAAAAGACTCGAACGCGCCGCGTACCGTGCGGTACATCAGCGGGAAGATGACGACCACCGTGGCAAAGATGGCCGACCACCAGGTCATAACCATCTTGACGCCGAACGTTTCGAGCACCCACGCGCCGATGACGCGCTTGGGGCCGAACACGCGCAGCAGCAGATAGCCCACGACCGTCGGCGGCAGCACGAGCGGCAGCGTCAGAAGCACATCGAGCACACCTTTGACCAGGCGCGGAAGCTTTGCGATATAATAGGCGGCAACAATGCCGGCAAAGAAAATAACGACCGTGGAGATCGCCGCAATGCGCAGCGAGTTCCATAAGGGGTACCAATCCATAAGTGACCTCCGATTTTCTGGAGTTTGGGAGATTCAGGCGATCTCCACGCCGCCGCAAATGCGGCGAAAAAAGTTTGCCACAAGACAAGCGGGTTTTCCGCCAGTGGCGGTGGAAAGTTCGTGCCGCATCCTGCGGCAGGAAACGGGACAAAAGGGGATATCTCTTCCGAAAGAGATATCAAAAAGCGTCGCAGACTTTGCGCCGCGCACGGCGCAAATAATCTTGAAATTTTTTGCCGCGACATGTGCGTGGCAAAAAATACCTCTCACGCAGCGAGCGTTGAAGGCCGCTCACCGAAGTGAGCGGCCAAGGCGCAGAGCGTAGTGCAGCTCTTTAAAATGAAAGCCTTTTAGGCTTTTATTTTAGTTAGCGGGGGAGAAGCCGACGCTCTCGAACACGGATATGGCGTCAGCGGTCTGGAGGTAGTCGAGGAACGCCTGGGCGACTTCTTCCTTCTCGCCCTTCAGGACGGCGGCGGGATAGATGACCTGGCCGCACATCTCGGCGGTGGCGCTGTCGACGACTGTGAGGCCGGCGGAGTAAGCGTCGGTGGCGTAGATGATGCCGCAGTCGGTGCTGGCCTCGCTCACCTGAGTGGTAACTTCCTTGACGTTGTTGCCGTAGGTCAGGCAGTCGGTGAGCGCCGCCTCATCAAGGCCATAGTAGGCAAAGATCTTCTGCGTATACTGGCCGACGGGCACGTCGCTGTTGCCGATGGCGAGCATGATGTCGCCGCTCTTAAGGAGTTCAGCAAGCTGGTCGAAGCTCTCGATGCCCTTGGGGTTGCCCTCGGGAACGGCGAGCGTGACCTTGTTCTCAAGCAGGTCGATGCGGCTGTCGGTCACGATGAGGTCAAGACCGTCGGGGTTCTTGTCCTTGTCGTCAATGAGGCTTCCGTCCATGGCGTTCATCTGCTGGGGGGCGGCGGAGATGAACAGGTCGCAGTCAGCACCCTCGCTGATCTGGGTGAGGAGCTTGCCCGAGGAGTCAAAGTTGTAGGTGATGTTGACGTTGGGGGCAACTTCCTTGTACATCTCGGCGATCTCCGTCAGAGTCTCGGTCATGGAGGCGGCGGCGAAGACAATGAGATCAACGCTCTCGGTGTTTTCACCGTTCTGGGCATCGCCGTCAGTGTTCGCGCCGTCGTTCTTGCTGCCGCAGGCGGCCAGAGAGAACACGAGCGCAAGCGCAAGGAGCAGAGACAAAAGCTTTTTCATGTTTGGATACTTCCTTTCAAATTTTTTCTTTTTCGCGCATTCATTGAAAAGCGCGGCGATACAGGAACGCGCAAGAACACGCCGCACGCAATTTATTTCCAATCCCCAGCGAGGAACTTGGACAAAATCATTTCGCTATCCTCAAAATAGATAGCGCTCCCCCAAGATTTCGCGCCCGCAGGCGCGAAGCGTTAAAGTTGTCAAACAGCACCGACTCATTCGGTTCAAAAATCCACCAGTCCTGCTCCCCTAACCCCGCGCCCCTGGGGCGCGATCTAAGCGCCGCAGACTTTTCCCCGCAAGGGGGATGCGGCATCCGTAAAGCGGCAAAGCCGCTAACGGCTGCCCAAGCCGCCGCGCACGGCGGCAAATAATCTTGATCCGTTTTTTGCCGCGGTCACCGTCGCGGCATTACGATTCCCGCGCCCGTTGGGCGTGCCAATCGTGCCGCTTCCTCGAAACTGGCTCGCTTCATCCGCCGCTGGCGGCGCTTCGCCAATTTCCATGCGCGTGGCAAAAAACACCTCTCAGCCTGCAAGTGTGCGAGCGCAAGCGAGTGCGCGCAGCAGGCTGCACCCCCCTCAAAACGATGGCTCCGCCATCGTTTTGAAGTTTTATTTTCCAAACGGGCAGATCGGATAGTGGCACGGCTTGCACCCAAGGCATAGCCCGCCTTCGCCGAGCGCCGCGAGATCCGCGCGTGTGACGGGCACATCCGCCGCGATCTTCGGCAGCACCAGATCAAAGACCGTCGCGCCCGCATACATCACGCAGCCGGGCAGGCCCATGACGGGCATACCGTCGTCAAAATAGCCGAGCAGGAACATAGCCCCCGGCAGGACCGGCGCGCCGTAGGCGATGATATTCGCGCCCGCGGCCTTGATGCCGCCCGGCGTGTTGTCGTCGGGGTCGACGCTCATGCCGCCGGTACAGAGGATCATGTCGGGCTTCTTTTCGCGCATCGCGAGCACCGCGTCGCGCACATTCTCCACCCCGTCGCCGGAGTAGACGACCTCGAGCGTTTCGATGCCGTAGGTCTTGAGCTTGTCGATGACGACCGGCGTGAACGTATCCTTGATGAGGCCCTTTTTGACCTCACCGCCGGTGGCGACGATGCAGGCGGTCTTGCGCACATAGGGCTTGAGAGACAGCAGCGGCTTATCGCCCGCGGCCTGCTCGGCCTTTCGGAGCTTTTCTTCCTCGATGATGAGTGGGATGACGCGCATGCCCGCGAGCTTGTCGCCCTCGCGTACAGCCATGCCGCCCTTGCGCGTGGCGATCATCACCTCGTCCTGGCTATTCACGGCGACAAGGCGCGCGGAATCGACCAGAAACACGCCATCACAGGCGGCCTTGAGCTCGATCTTCCCCTCTTTCACGCCGCTGCGGATCATGTTTTCCTGCCCGCAGAGGGCCAGAAGCCGCTCCGCCGCGTCGTTTTCGTGCACCATGCCGGGCGTCATCTCCCAGACGTAGAGGTGCTCCTTACCCATGCTGAGCAGCACGGGGATGTCCTCTTCCGTCACGACGTGGCCCTTGCGGAAGCGCGCGTCCTTATACTGGTCCTTGATGATCTGCGTCATGTCGTGGCAGAGCACATGGCCCACCGCGTCCTCGGTTTTGATAAGTCTCATTTCTTCAGCACCTCGATCTCGTCTCCGGCCTGCACGCGGCCCTCTTTGACCACGACGGCAAAAATGCCCTCGGTCGGCATCACGCATTTGCCGGTCGCGCGCTTGATCTCGCAGTCGTTGTGACACTGCTTGCCGATCTGCGTGACCTCAAGCTCCGTCTCGCCCACGCGCAGGCGCGTGCCGACGGGGAGCGTCTTGAGCTCGATGCCTCGGGTGTTGATGTTTTCGGCAAAGATACCCGCATCCAGCTCAAGCTGGCAGATAGCGCGCATCGTGTCCACGCTCTCCTCAGCCAACAGGCTGATCTGGCGGTGCCAGTCGCCCGCGTGGGCGTCGCCCACGATGCCGTGACGGAGCTTCAGGTCGATATAGGGGACCTCGTGCTTGCGCACCCCTTTTCTTTCGCTGATGTTGACTGCGGTCACCTGTGCCATTTCTTCATTCCTCCGCTTCATAAACGCCGCTCTTGCCGCCCTCTTTATAGAGAAGGTGGATACCGTCGATGCGCATATCGCGCTGCACGGCCTTGCACATGTCGTACACCGTGAGCGCGGCGACGCTGACAGCTGTCAGCGCTTCCATTTCAACGCCCGTTTCGCCGTGGCAGCGGACCTCGCTGCGGATGTGCAGGGCGGTTTCTTCGATTTCAAATGAGATGTCCACCTTCGTGAGCAGCAGCGGGTGGCACATCGGGATCAGCTCACTGTTTTTCTTCGCGGCCATGATGCCCGCGACCTGCGCGACCGCCAACACATCGCCCTTGCCGATGGAGCCCTCTTTGATCTTGTCCATCGTCGCTTTTGCCATGCGGACCGTCGCGGCGGCGCGCGCCACGCGATAGGTCTGCACCTTTTCGCTCACGTCCACCATGCGGGCGCGGCCCTGTTCGTTAAAATGCGTCAGTTCCATCCTCAGCCTCCGATCGCAAACATGCCGCGGTGCGTCTCCGTAACGCCAGTCTCGTCCATGTGGTGGCGCTCCGGCTTCATCAGAATGCCGCGGCGGATGGCCTGCTCCAATTCCTCACCGGACAAGCCCCGCAGCGTGATCTCTGCGTCCGAATGCAGGCACGGCTTTAATTTCCCGTCCGCCGTGATGCGGATGCGGCTGCACTCTGCGCAGAACGCGTGGCTCATCGGCGCGATGAGGCCGACGGTCCCCTTTGCATCCGGCAGACGGTAGCACGCGGCCACGCCGTCGTGCGAAACGGCCTCCAACTCCGGACAGCGGTCCAAAACCGCCTGCGAGGGGAGGTATGTACCGAAATCCTTTCCGCAGCCCATCGGCATGCGCTCAATGAAGCGCACCTGCCACGGATGCTCGCGCGTTAAGTCCACAAAATCGGCGATCTCGTCATCGTTGACGCCGCCGAGCAGCACACAGTTGAGCTTGATCTTCGCAAAGCCCGCGCGCTCCGCCGCCTCGATACCGTCCAAGGTATCCTGCAGCGTGCCAAGGCGCGTGATGGCGCGAAAGCGCTCCTCGTTCAGCGTGTCGAGGCTGATGTTGAGGTGCGTGACGCCCGCGTCGCGCAGCGGCCGGGCAAACTCCTTGAGCAGGCTGCCGTTTGTCGTGACGCAGAGCTCTTCAACACCCGCAATGCTTGATAGCATGCGGCAGAAGTCCACCGCACCGCGGCGCACGAGCGGCTCGCCACCGGTGACGCGGATCTTTTTGACGCCGCACCTGACCGCCGCGGCGGCCATGTCGCGCAGCCCTTCCAAAGAACAGATGTCCTCGTGCGCACACTTTTCAATGCCGCCGTCCGGCATGCAGTAGCGGCAGCGATAATTGCAGCGGTCCGTGATGCTGATGCGCAGGTATGTAATTGATCTTGCAAAGCCGTCCAGCATCCGAAACACCTCTTTCTTCCATGGTACAGCATGATATTTTAGCAAATATCACGCTCTTACGCAACATAGTTGTCCGATAATGTCGAACTATATTTTTATATTATCGTAATCTTGACTTTTTCCGCAGTATTTTTTAGAATACAAGCAACGATTTTTGACCGGGAGGGCCGATTTATGACTGACGGCAACACCATCCGCTCCGTGGCGAAGGCGATGGAGCTTTTGCAGCTCCTCAGCGACGCGGGCGAGGCGATGACGCTCACGGCCATCAGCGAGCGCGCAGGGCTGCCCAAGAGCACAGTGTTCGGCCTTTTGACCACCATGCGCGACTATGACGTCATCACACAGCACGCAGACGGCAAATACGCCCTCGGCCTGCGCCTTTTTGAATACGGCTGCCGCGCCAGCGCGTTCTGGAACATCTCGTCCCTCGCGCGGCCTTACCTCGAGCATCTGGCAGAAGCGACCGGCGCCTCCGCCATGCTCTCCACCTATGAAAACGGGCACATCGTGGCCCTCGACCAGGCCGAGGGGCGCGACAGCCTTCGCATCGTCTCCGCGCCTGGGGCGCGGCTGCCGCTGCACTGCACCTCGCAGGGCAAGATCGCCCTTGCCTGCATGAGTGAGAGCGAGGCGGCGACTCTCCTTGCCCGTGTGCCGCTCACGCCCTACACCCCGCACACAGAAACGGATGCGGGTGCTTTGCTCGCATCGCTCCCCGCCTGCCGCGAGGCGGGCTTCGCCGTGGAAAACGGTGAGTATAAGATCGGTCTTCGCTCCATCTCCGCGCCGGTGTTCACCGGCGGCGGCGCGCTCAAGTACGTCGTCAGCGTACTGGGGATGTTCCGCTCCGTTCACTCGGACGAGTTCGCGCACGCCGAGCGCGCGGTCGTCGCCGCGGGGCAGATGCTTTCCGCCGCACTGGGCTATCCGGGAAAGTGAGACTTTTTCCCGCGCGGAAAAATCTACGCTTGACTCTATAATTGTTATAGAGTTTATGATGACTCCATGCTATACTGATAAGGAGTCCTTTCCGATGCAAAACGATCTCACCACCGGCAGCGTCTTTCGCAACGTTGTGTCCTTTTCGCTGCCGTATCTGCTCTCTTACTTTTTGCAGACGCTCTACGGCATGGCCGACCTCTTCATCATCGGCCAGTTTGAGGGCGTCGCCAGCACGACCGCCGTCTCCATCGGCTCGCAGGTGATGCACATGCTCACAGTCATGCTCGTCGGCCTTGCGATGGGCGCGACGGTCAGCATCGCGCAGGCCGCCGGCGGCGGCGACAAAAAGCGCACCGCCTCTGCCATCGGCAACACGGTCACGCTCTTCATGCTGCTGTCTCTTGCGCTGACGGCACTGCTGCTCGCGCTGCGCGGGGGTATCGTCTCCATCATGTCCACACCGGAGGAGGCCGTGCAGGGCACGCTCGCCTATCTCACGGTCTGCTTTATCGGTATTCCGTTCATCACGGCGTACAACATCATCGCCTCGATCTTCCGCGGCCTTGGCGACAAAGAGCCCCATGTACTTCATCGCCGTGGCCTGCGTCGTCAACATCGCGCTCGACTACTACTTCATGGGCACGCTGCACCTCGGCCCCGCGGGCGCGGCGCTCGGCACCACGCTCTCGCAGGCGGTGAGCGTCCTCGTCTCGCTCGCGATCATCTTGAAGCGCAGGCTCATCTCCGTCCGCCGCGCGGACTTTCGCCCGCAGCGCGCCGTCATGGGTAAGCTCCTTCAGATCGGCGTGCCCGTGGCTCTGCAGGACGGCTTTATTCAGGTCTCGTTCGTCATCATCACGATCATCGCCAACCGCCGCGGTCTGACGGATGCGGCCGCCGTCGGCATCGTCGAAAAGATCATCGGCTTCCTCTTCCTCATCCCGTCGTCGATGCTCTCGACCGTCTCGGCGCTCGGCGCGCAGAATATCGGCGCGGGCAAGCCCGAGCGCGCGCGTCTCACGCTGCGCTACGCCGCGATGATCGCCTGCTCGTTCGGCATCACGATCGTCATCCTCACCCAGTTTATCGCCGAGCCGCTCGTCGGTCTCTTCACGCCTGATGCCGCCGTCGCCGCCGCGGGCGGGCAATATCTGCGCGGCTACATCTGGGACAGCTTCTTTGCCGGCGTGCAGTTCAGCTTCAGCGGCTATTTCTGCGCCTGCGGCAAGTCGGGCATCTCGTTTCTGCACAATTCACTCTCGATCCTGCTCGTGCGCGTGCCGGGGGCGTACCTTGCGTCCAAATACTTCCCGCAGACGTTGCTGCCCATGGGCCTTGCCAACGCCGCGGGGTCGCTTTTCTCCATCCTCGTCTGCGTGATCGCCTACGCCATCCTCACGCGGCGGGAAAAACGTGCGCAGGAGGCATCATAAATGGCTCTTCCCCAGCTTTTCTCCATCGGCGAAATGGCAAAAATTTTCCATCTCAGCGTGAGCAGCCTGCGCCACTACGAGGCGCTCGGCCTTGTCACGCCGGAATACGTCGACCCGTCGACGAACTACCGCTACTACAGCGTCCGCCAGTTCGAGCCGCTCAACACCATCCGGTATCTGCGCGCGATGGACATGCCGCTCACCGAGATCGCCGACTTTCTGCAAAACCGCGATGTGGAGACGATCGAAGAAAAGCTGCGCGCGCAGAAGGCCGCCGTCGTACAGAAGCAAAAGGAACTCAAGCGCATCGAGCGCACGCTCGACGCGCGCCTTAGCCAGCTCCAAGATGTGCGGCATGCGCCGCTCGGCGAGATCACGCTCATCCATTCGCCCGCGCTTCGCCTTTTCTGGATCGACACGGCGCTGACCGCGCCGGACTACTCCGCGCTCGAGCTCTCCACGAGCCGTCTTGCCGCCGCGCAGGCCGAGGCGCTGGTCTTCCTCGGTAAGGTGGGCTTCAGCGTGTCGCAGGAGCATTTGAACGTGGGAAGCTTTGGGCAGTATGACGGCGAATTTCTCGTGCTCGACGAGGCCGACCGCTTTGCGGGCGACGTCATTGATCTGCCCGCTTCGCTCTGCGCATGCGTGCGCTTCCGCGGACACCACGCCGAGTCGCCCGCGCAGTACCGTCGCTTGATGCAGTTCATCCGCGAGGAAGGCTGCACCGCCGCCGGATTTTCGCGCGAGATTACAGTCATCGACTACGGCTTCACGCCCGACACGGAAAAGTTCGTCACTGAAATCATGATCCCCCTGCAAAAGGTATAAAAAAAGTTCCCGCGTTCATACGTGGGAACTTTTTTTATACTTTTTACTCAATGCCCGCCGCCGGCGATCATCTTGAGGGCGTGGTCAAGCGCGCCGAGCACGGCGCTCAGGTTTTCGCGCGCAGCCTTTTCCGAGCCGGGGAGGTTCAGGATGAGGCTGTTTCTTCTCGTGCCGGCCACGGCGCGGGAAAGCATCGCGCGCGGCGTGATCTGCAAGCTGTAATAGATCATCGCCTGCGGGATCGCGGGAATTTCGCGCTCGAGCACGGCGCGCGTCGCCTCGGGCGTCACGTCACGGGGAGATAAGCCCGTGCCGCCGCTCGTGATGACAAGGTCGCAGTGCTTTTCATCCACGCAGGAGATGAGCTCTTCGCTGATCTTCTCCTGTTCGTCCAGCACGATGGACGTGTACACGACCTCGTAGCCAGCCTCCTTCAGCATCGCGGCCACAGCGGGGCCGCTCTTGTCCTCGTACACGCCTGCGGACGCGCGGTCGCTCACGGTGATGACTGCCGCCTGATAGCTCATAGCATTGCCGCCTTTCTCAAAAGTCGATCGTGCCCTCGCGCACGCGCAGATCATAGGGCTCGTAGACCACCTTGCGGTACGCGTCCACGTCGAGCTTCACACCCGTCCAGTCGGAATGGATCTCGCCGGTCTGCTTGATGAGGATATCATAGAGGATATCGTAGGTCACGCCGTCGTCACCCGTCTCCACGATGGTGGAATAGGGCAGCGTCTTATGGTAGGTCATGTGCAGGCCCTTGTAGTCGAAGTGGTAGCCGTTGCGCATGCGGCAGCCGTCGAGGCCCTTGTAGGTGAAGCGCTTTTTAAGGTCTGCCAAAATCTTGTCGCCCTCCTCCTGATAGAGGTTCTCGGGCGTCGTCTCGGTGTAGTCGTAGCGGAACTGCACGGGGATGTTGTACTTGCGCCAGCGCTCTGCGTAGTCCACAAGCTCGTCGGCGGGATAGTCCATGTACAGCACGCAGTTCACACGCTTGGGCGTTGCGATACAGGCGACGACCTCGTCGGGTGACTCCTCGACATACTTCGTCAGGTGGCGCGAGATGTTGATGCAGGTGATCTTGTCGCGATTGCGCTCGGTGAAAGCGATCATCTCCTCCGCGCTGCATCCAGGCTGCACGGGGAAGGTCGTGTTGATATAGACCTTGTGGGTCGTGGGGATGGCGTCGAGCATGCGCTGGAGCGCTTTTAAGTTGGCAAACGGCTCGCCGCCGGTGAAAACAAAGTCGCAGCGCGGCGTGATCTCGTCCATCACGGCGATGCTCTTGAGGATCGCCTCCACGCTGAAGCCCTCAGCATGGGCGTATTCCTGCTTGTTCACGCAAAACGGGCAGTGGTTCCGGCAATCGTAGGGTACAAAGATCGTTACCGTCGCGCCGCCCTCGCGCGTCTTGTAGGGATGAGTCATTGGTTCTTGTCCGTCCTCTGTTAAAATTCTATAATGAAAATAGTTTACTCTGAAATATGCAGGATTGCAAGCGATCTTCTGACAGTTTTCTCATTTTGTCGGACATTGCTTTTCCTCGCGCAGAAGAGCGCGCACATAGTCGAACGCCGCGTCCTCGCCCTGCTCCTTGAGTACGAGCAGCATCTTGCCGATGAGCTCGCCGGTCTCGGGATGGATGAGGATATGGCCGCGCGACTTTTCGTAGTAGTCGTAGGCCGAGGCGTCGGTATATTTGTCGCCCTGATAGACCTTGCAGGCGGCAATGCGGTCGCAGAACATTTCGGCTACATATTTGAGCGGCATTTTGCACCCGCCCATGTAGACCTTACCGTCGTCGGCAATACAGTAGTCGATCCAGTATTCAAAGTGGTGGCGGTTGCGCCCCTTGTGGTGGAGCCACGCAAGGCTCACGCCGTTTTCGCGCCGCTCAGCGTCGTTCGGGCTGCGGTAGCCCTGATAATACTTGACGCCGCGCCAGAATTCCGAGGGGCTGTATTTGCTCAGGTCATGCGTTAACCCCTGATAGTACAGGCCGAGGCGAAAACAGTATTGCCGCACCAGATGGCGATGATGCGTAATGGTTTTAAAGTGCTCGATGGCGCGCATACGGACACCTCCCTGCGTATTCCGGCAGGCCGCCCGCCGCGGTTCGCCGCTTTCCCGCGCGCGTATGTTTCCGTTTGAAGTAATACATGCACAGTTATCGAAATTTTATATCAAATCAGCAGAAAATGCAATAAGGTATTTTTGCAAATAAATTGCGCAAATGTAGGACTACAATACATCTTGGACAAGTGAATAAAATGATATGAAGGATATGGT
>OLWL01001302.1_pt1 | contig 14100 bp, 14 predicted proteins | sample 1674151 | NCBI WGS metagenome assembly OLWL01 (sample SAMEA103958148, study PRJEB25191) | human gut metagenome
TCGATTACGATGAGGATGATGTGATTAACGGCGACATCGTGATTTCGCTCGATACCGTGCGTACCAATGCCGAGCAGTTTGGCAAGACCTACGATGATGAGCTTCATCGCGTCATTATCCACGGCATCCTGCACCTCTGCGGCATCAACGACAAGGGCCCTGGAGAGCGAGAAATCATGGAGGAGAACGAGAACAAGGCGCTCGCCCTGCTCGAAGGTGCTTCGATATTGAAGAAGTAAGAAGTTCTGATTATGGTAGGTTGTTTAAGGCAATAATAGATGATATTATCAAATATTTTTTAAACAATGGGGAATAGAGAGTGGATTGCTTTTGCAAATGAGAAAAAATGTAATCACGCAAAGAGCTTGATAAAGAGAGGATTTATTAGTTGGGTAAATACAGCTAATTTTGAAGTAGGAGATATAGTATATTTGTTTATGTCAAATACTAGAAACGTTAGATTTAAAACTCAAGTTGTTGCCGATAATTGTAAGCGTGAGGATTCTGAATATTGGCTTGAGCAAGCTCCTACGGATATTACTTTTAGATTAAAGTTGGTTGCAGAATATTCTGGAGACCAATTGAATGAAAGTGTATTGATTAAACATGGTTTTAAGGGTGGTAGATCACTTCAAACTCCAAGCTATAAGAATGAAAATTTGATGGATTATATAAAGTCAATCTTTTAAAAGTAAAAGGGAGAAACTAACAGGTGTCTGTTGGATTCTCCTTTTTTGTTTCTTATTCTATCGCCTTGATTCTCTCGCGGCATTCTTTCAATATCTCTTTTAGTTCCTCCACTGTCGTGGCTCTCAGCATGGCGATTCTCGTCTGTCGGAAGTCGGGGATGCCCTTGAAGATAGGGGAGGCAGCGAGATGACGGCGAGTGTGGAGGATGCCACGATACTCGTCAATGCGCTCCACATTGATGCGGAGCTGCTCCTCCAAGAGGTCGATTTTCTCATCCACCGTCAATGGGGCGGCACCTGTATTGTCGAGATAATCACGGATTTCCTTGAATATCCAAGGTCTGCCGAAGGTGGCTCTGCCAATCATCACGGCATCCACGCCATAGCGATCGAAGGCAAGCTTGGCTTCCTCAGGAGTGGCGATGTCACCATTGCCGATGATAGGGATGTGGATGCGAGGATTGTTCTTCACCTCACCGATGAGGCTCCAGTCTGCCTCGCCCGTGTACATCTGGCTTCGGGTTCTGCCATGGATGGTAAGGGCTTGGATGCCACAATCCTGCAACTGCTCGGCTAATTCGGTGATGATGAGGTTGTCGCAATCCCATCCCAGACGGGTCTTCACGGTGACTGGCACGTTCACTGCCTTCACCACCTCACGAGTGATGTCGAGCAACAAAGGGATGTTGCGGAGCATACCTGCTCCCGCTCCCTTGCCTGCCACCTTCTTGACCGGACAACCGAAGTTGAGGTCGATGACATCGGGATGCGCTTGCTCCACTATCTTGGCAGCCTCCACCATATCGGCGGTAGTGCGACCATATATCTGAATGCCCACAGGACGTTCCTCGTCACTGATGGTCAACTTGTTGACGGTCGATTTGATCGAGCGTACCAAGGCTTCTGCCGACACGAACTCGGTATAAACCATAGCGGCACCAAATCGTTTGCAGAGCATACGAAATCCAATATCTGTCACGTCTTCCATCGGAGCGAGGAAGAGGGGCTGAGGCCCAAATTCTATATTTCCTATTTTCATGAATCTAACTTTTTGCGGCTGCAAAGTTACTGCAAATTTTTGAAAATCAAGAAGACTACATCAACAAATGATACATTCCCCCTGCCAATGTCTTGATGATGCCCTTCATCTCCAGGGTGAAGAGGAGGGCAGGGAGGCGAGTCACCTCGATGTGGGCTTGTACGGAGATGACGTTGATTTGCAAGTCGTTGTGCTGGGTGAGGACATCCACGATGGCTTGTTCTTCTGCCGAGAGGTCGGGGAAGAGACTTCGCTCGATGCCTTGTCGCTTGGCTTGCATCAGCTTCGAGTCGTCTTGCCATCCCATGTCCTTCACGAAGTCGGCGGCACTGGTGAGGAGCGTGGCACCATTCGAGCGGATGAGGTTGTTGCAGCCCTCGCTGTAGTAGTCGCCTATCCTGCCAGGGAAGGCGAAGACATCACGGTTGTAGGCTTGCGAGATCTCGCACGTGATGAGGCCTCCACCATGGGCGGCACTCTCTATCAAGATGCAAGCATCCGACATGCCTGCCACGATGCGGTTGCGGCGCACGAAGTTGATTTTGTCGGCGTTCGTCTGGGTGAGAAACTCGGTAAGCAGTCCTCCTTGCTCCGTCATTCTGCGAGCCGTCTCCTTGTGTCGGGAAGGGTAGAGGTCGTCCAAGCCATGCGCCAACACGCCCACCGTCTCATATCCCTTGTCGAGGGCTTGTCGATGCGCCAAGATATCTACTCCGTATGCCAAACCGCTCACAATGAGTACTTGCGGACAGAGCTGTCTGAGGTCGCTCACGAAGCGGCGGATGAGGTCCTCGCCGTAAGGAGTGCAGTGGCGAGTGCCCACAATGTTGATGACTCGTTGCTGGTTGAGGTTGGCATTGCCCTTGTAGAAGAGCATGAGCGGCGCATCGTCGCATTCCTTCAGACGCTGGGGATAGCGGTCGTCATTCATACAGATGGCTTCTATGCCATAGCGTAGGTTGTACTCCAGTTCCACCTCGGCTCTCTTGCGTGCCTCGTCGGTGTTGGCGAGGGCGGCGAGGAGCTTGGACGAGGCATCGGGGAGGATGTCTTGGATGTTGTCCTTGTTCTCTAGGATAGTTGTTGCCGAACCCACCTTGCGGTAGAGGTTGAGCATTCCGGCAAGGCTGAAATAGTTCAGTCTCGTCAGCACGATTGTATTTAGTATTTCTTGTTGATCCATCACTTTCTCTTTAAGTATTCGTATCCGATGCGACAGCGGAGGCATTCCTTCTTGTCGCAATATTCTTTCTTCAGTTGGATGAGGGCTTGGCTGTCCCCGGCGTTCTCCACTGGCAATCCGCATTGCTGCCACATTCTCACGATATGGTTGTTCTCGGCGTGGAGTGATTCGAGGAAGTCGAAGGCTCGGTCGCAGTATTTCTCCTCTCCTCGGTGTCTGCCGTAGGCGAAGAGGATGGGGATGACGGTGTTGATGACGAGCAGGTTGAGCGAAAAAGGCGAGATGTGCTTCTCGTTGCGGATGCTCTCGCTTCCGAAGGTGTAGTGCGTCTCCCAGTAGGGTGTCACCGAGGTGGAGAGTACCTGTTTCGCTTCCTTCACCGAAGTGGCATCGAGCAGTTGGCTGAGGCTCGCCTTGCGCTGAAAGTAGAGGTTGGCGAGTTGCGAGAGGCGGATGTGAGGGAAGTTCTGTGGGCGCAGGCGAAGGAATCGCCATAGCTTGCTGTCCATCGGTGTGAGCGAGAACTTATGGGCGAGATAGAGATACTCATTCCGAAGCTTCGAGAAATTGCCATCGTTGAGTGCATCCTTTTGGTATTTTTCGGGGATGGTGTTCAGTTCCAGGAGACCTGCCTGACCTAGGAAGATGGCTTCTATCTGGAAGAGGTTGTCTCGATGATGATCCACCGAGTGGAGGGGAATGCCGAGTGCCCATTGCTCGAAGGCGTCGCCGTTGATGCCGAAGCCATAGTTGCGTGCGAGGGTTACGAAGTAGGCGTTCTCCCAGTCGCCATTGCATTGGCGCACACGCTGCTCGATGGCATCCGTCTTCTGCGAGAGGCGTTCCGTCTGTAGGGCGCTCATCCAGGAATGCACGGTGAGTCGGGTGAGCGAGGGGATGATTTGATAGCAAGGAGGATATTGGTCGATGCTCAATAGTTCCTTGTAGTGGCGCATCACATTGTCGGGGATGCTGAGCAGCATCTGCGTGAGCGGTTCGCCCTTAGAGTTTCTAGCCTCTAGGTCGATGATGCCGCATACGTGGAGGATGACGTTGTCATATCGCTCGTCCTTTTCGTGGCCGTGCAGATACCAGTCGCTCGCCTTGTCGTGAATCTCCACGTTGCCCACCCAGAGTGTGCCGTTGATTTTCACTTTTGCATTGAAAAAGTCGGGACCGGCATTGCGGTTGTGCAATCCGGGGTCGATGACTTCCACCGGCTGATGCAACGTGGTGGAGAGAGGGGAGAGCGGAAACAGTTTGTGTTTCCACACATAATGCAATAATTGCTCCATAATGGTTTTCTGTTTATTTGGTTATTGTTTATTGGGATTTCTTGGGAATTTAGGGGAAGTTAAGGGACAATAGTTTTCGTGAATGAATTGTCTTCGCTGGGTTTTCGCCTATGGGAAAAACAACTGTTACACTGTTACATTGTTACACTTGCCAAGAGGAAGAGTGCTGAAACTTCTCATTGCAAGAGAATTCTTCACTCTTCACTCTTCGCTCAGCAGCGCCTTGTCGTACTCTTCGCTATTGCCGAGCTTGCCATTGATGAGGCACACCAGCTCCACTGTGGCGCGGAGGCAGAGTCGCTCGTCGGAGGCACGGAAGATGTCTTGGTGGAAGATGTATCTCACTCCCTGCTTCTCCAGCCAGAGGCGAGAGATAAACTCGTCATCGCACTGCAATGGCGTCTTGTACTGCAAGTTCATGCGAGCCACCACGGCATCCACACCCTTGCGGTGCATCTCGGCGAAGCTGAGGCCTCGCTTCTGTAGGAAGAGGTGACGGGTATGCTCCATGTAGTGCAGGTAGTTGGCATTGTTGACGATGCCCTCGATGTCGCACTCATAGTCGCGCACCTCCATCTTTGTCTCAAATATGTATTTCATACATTCATTACTTTTGAATCCTATTTTATAAGGGCAAAAGCCCTAAAACACTGCAAAAATAAGCAAATTTTTCTATTTATTACTATATTCCGAGTGTTTTTTACTAAAATAAGGGTGTTTTTTGCAGAAAAATGATTATTTTTGCCGAAACGTTCGGATGAAAGGCCGAAATCAAGAGGAGAAAGCGAAGGTGCTAATACGGTGTTTTACCGTATCATGTAGTCTAACTCTCTAGGAATGAGTAAAAACAATAAAAACAAGATAAAGATGAAAATTGCTTTGATCGGCTATGGCAAGATGGGACACATGATCGAGGAGATCGCCCTGCAGCGTGGCCACGAAATCGTTTGTAAGATTGACGTGAATAACCCTGAGGACATCGACAGCCCTGAGTTCTGCTCGGCTGATGTCGCTATCGAGTTTACCAACCCTACTGCCGCTTACGGCAACTATTTGAAGGCTTTCGCTCACAACGTGAAGGTGGTGAGTGGCTCTACTGGTTGGATGAAAGACCACAAGGAAGACGTGGAGAAACTCTGTGCTGATGGCAAGCAAACCCTCTTCTGGGCTTCCAACTTCAGCATCGGCGTGGCTATCTTCTCTGCCGTCAACCGCTATCTCGCCAAGATTATGAACGGTTTCCCACAGTACTCCGTGTGCATGCAGGAGACCCACCACGTACATAAGCTCGACGCTCCTAGCGGCACTGCCATCACCCTGGCTGAGGAAATCATCGACAACGTGGATAGAAAGAAGGACTGGAAGCGTGGCGTGACCTACTGGACAAACGATGGTCATAGCGATGAGGGCGACCAGAACATCACCGACGAGGACTTGGTCATCAACTGTGTGCGTGATGGCGAGGTGCCAGGCATCCATGCCGTGATGTACGACTCTGAGGCTGATATGATTACCATCGAGCATAGCGCTCACTCTCGCAAGGGATTCGCTCTCGGTGCCGTATTGGCAGCTGAGTTCACCGCCGACCATAGCGGCTTGCTCACCACATCTGATTTGTTTAAGTTCTAAATTAAGAGAAAGGAATGCTTGACGTTTTCCTTTTCACAAGAAAATATGATAGACAAAGAGAAACAACAACTGAACATGAAGGTGCAGTGGGCGAAATTCGCCGTAGTCATCGTGCTGTACCTCGCATTCTTGATATGGCTGAAGAGCTGGCTGGGACTCATCGTGGTGCCATTCATCTACGACATTTACATCACCAAGAAGATACGTTGGCAGTGGTGGAAGGACGAGGAAGGTCCGGTGCGCTTCATCATGAGTTGGGTGGATGCCATCGTCTTCGCCCTCGTGGCAGTGTATTTCATCAATCTCTTCTTCTTCCAGAACTACGTGATTCCATCTAGCTCCTTGGAGAAGAGCCTCCTCACGGGCGACTACCTCTTCGTGAGCAAGGTGAGCTACGGACCTCGCATCCCTGAGACACCGCTCACCATGCCTTTGACCCAGCACACCATGCCGCTCGTCAATGTGAAGAGCTACCTGGAGTGGCCTCACTGGGATTACCGCCGTGTGAAGGGATTGGGCAACGTGAAGCTCAACGACATCGTGGTGTTCAACTATCCTGCTGGCGATACCCTCGTCAATGAGGAGCGCTACCAGGCTCAGGACTACTATCAGATGGTATATAGCTTCGGCGAGCAGATACTGGACCAAAACGGTCAGGCGAAAGACGTGCGCACGATGAATCCTCTGCAGCAGCGTCGCTACTTCGAGCAGGTGTATAACATCGGTCGCAGTTACATCGCCAATACCCCAGGCGAGTATGGCGACATCATCAGCCGTCCTACCGACCGCCGAGAGAACTATGTGAAGCGATGCGTGGGCTTGCCAGGACAGACCCTCCAGATCAAGAACCGCATCGTATATCTCAATGGCAAGGCCAACAAGGAGCCTGACAACGTGCAATATACCTATAAGATGAAGCTCAAGGGCGAGTTCCCTGTCGAACTAGCCGACCAGCTTGGCATCACCAACGAAGACCTTCTCACCTACAATCAGACGGGAGCCATCCCTCTGACCCGTAAGGCTTACGAGGCTTTGAAGGCGAACAAGAACTTGGTGCAGAGCATCTCCATCAATACTGATGCCACCTATGGAGACCTCTATCCGCTGAACGCCTATACCGGTTGGACGCGCGACAACTACGGTCCGGTGTGGATTCCGAAGAAGGGCAAGTCGATAGCCCTCACGCTGAAGAACCTTCCTGTGTATGAGCGCTGCATCAAGGTGTATGAGGGCAACGACCTGAAGGTGGATAACAAGGGCAACATCTTCATCAATGGCAAACAGGCGAAGAGCTACACCTTCAAGCTCGACTACTACTGGATGATGGGTGACAACCGTCATAACTCTGCCGACTCACGCTATTGGGGCTTCGTGCCAGAAGACCATATCGTGGGCAAGCCTATCTTCATCTGGTGGAGCCACAGCCCAGACCATCCGGGCTTCTCCGGTATCCGCTGGAACCGCCTCTTCACGTTTGTGGATAATATCAAGTAAGTTTGAAAATAGCTATCAAATTCCTGATCTCGTTGGTGCTGGCATTGCTCCTCGCTTGGGTAATCCGCACCTACGCATTCACTGTCTATTCGGTGCCTTCGGGCGGTTTGCCGCCTCACTTGAAGGGGGGCAACCGAGTGATAGTGAACAGGATTGATTGCGACCGATTTGGGCGTGGCGAGACGATAGTTTTCACCGATTCGGTGGAGTGCGTGGTCACCCCGAAGTCGAAATATACGGGCAAGTCGATGGAAGGTTATCGCTCGAAAGGTTGGAAAGAGGCGTTTTTCATCGGTCGCATCGTGCGCTTGCCAGGCGACACCATCCGATTGGGCAAGAGCCAGTACATCATCCCTACCATCTGCTGTGAGCGTTGTGGCTGCAAGGATTGCCGCTACTACCTCGTCAAGACGGCAGGGGGCGAGACGCTTGTCCACAAGCATCAGATAGTGGGCAAGGCGTATAAGATATTCTAAGTGAAGAATACTCTGGCTTAGAATGCGCTCATTTATTATTTATTCATTATAATTAATAATTTAATTTTGACTGCATTACTTTCTTCCACCTATTTTGGTCCTGTGCAGTGGTATCAGAAGCTGAACCGCTACGACGAGTGCTTGATGGAGCGTCATGAGAGCTTCATCAAGCAAACGTATCGCAACCGTATGATTATCGCCACCACGAATGGACCTCTCTCCCTCACCATCCCCACCAACCACGACACGTCGATGGCGATGAAGGACATCCGTATCTCCGACCATGCCAACTGGCGACACGTGCATTGGAATGCCCTCCTCTCGGCATACGGCGAGAGTCCTTTCTTCGAGTATTACCAGGACGACATCCGCCCTTTCTATGAGAAGAAATACGATTTCCTCTTCGACTTCAACATGGAAATCATGGAGAAGATGATAGAGCTCCTCGACATTCGTCCGAACGTGAAGGTGACGGATGAGTACTTCCCGAAGAACACTCAACACTTTGATGTCGTGGACTTCCGTGATGCGATTCGTCCGAAGAAGCCGCTTCCTGACCCCGATTTCACACCGAAGCGATATTATCAGGTGTATGAGCTGAAGCACGGCTTCCTGCCCAATATGAGCATCCTCGACCTCCTCTTCAATGAGGGCAATGAGGCGATATTCCATCTCTAGGAATACCGCCTCATTCTGTAATGTGATGATAGAAAACAACTGTTACACTGTTACAGTGTTATATTTTTATCTCACGATACTCCGCCAAATGACGGAAAGGTAGGTGTTTAGTCGGAATAAGCATTTCACGAAAAATGGTGGTTGACTATTGTTGTGGGTAAAACTTGATACGTTATGAGTGCCCGTCCATCTATGGATGGCACAAGGCTCATCTATGAAATGCAGTTTGTTCCTCCACTTTAGGCTATACTGGATATATTTGTCGTGACCAGCCACAAAGGATGGAAGCGGAAGGATATACTTCAACTCTTCCTTGCAGAAACCCATGCTGAAACCATAGATTCCTATCTGGTCCTTTAAGGAAAAGAATGGGGCATGATGATTGTAAATCACTTCACCGATATGGTGAAGATTCTCGTCACCTACATAAAAAGCAGCGCCTATACCCCCCGTATTTTCTGAGAATGGTCAAACTTTTGTCAAGTTTCGATGGCATCCAAACATCATCTTGGTCTGAGAAGAAGAGATAATCGCCATGGGCATTCAACAATGCGTTCCCAAAATTATCGGAAGCCAATCGATTTGCATTGAAGTATTTGTATTTCTTCTTGTCCTTATGCGCGAAAATCTTGATTCTAGGGTCATGATAAGCCTCCAATATTTGAATGGTGTCATCGGTGGAGCCGTCATCGCTCACCACGAGTTCCAATTCCACATTTGGATTTTCCTTGAATTCTTGATTCAAGATGGAATCCACTTGCTCACGGATATATTTGCCACCATTATATGTGGCCATACATACAGAAACTAATGTCTGATCTGCAAGATTATCTGTTATCTTGTTCATGAAACATCTCATTTTTACGTTAGTACTCAGTTACAAAAGTATGAAGATTTTCCGAATAATAGACAAAATGAAGTGTTAAATAATCTAAATCGTAGTTTTGCCGTTCGCAACTCATAGTTTTCTGGTTCGTAAGTCGTATGTTCGCTAGCTGAGAATCGAAAGTGTAACAGTTGTTTTTTTGAAAAGAGCCAAATGTTAAATGGGCTCTAAGCGCAAGGCGAAATTTGGCGGTTTGGATTATTTTGATTACTTTTGCAGCCGATTAACCACATTGGCAATCAAGCTCTGCAAAAAGAGCTTATTAAAACACTAAACAAATTAATATTATGTTACAGTTACAATCTCGACTCCTACAAGGAGCTGACTCGCCAGGCTTGTCTCTTGCGCTACATCTGCAATAGTGAGGCGGCTTGGATCAAGGAGGGCATCCTCACCTTTGGCGAGGACGAGCAGAAGGCTTTCGCCACCGTGGAGAGCGCCAGCAAGGTGAACCAAAGTGGATTGCAAGAAGGCACGCCAGTTGGCAGAGCGGCTTGAAGGCGAGATCATGGAGACCGCCCTGCTTGCCGACAACAAGGCTTATGCCGAGTTTGCCAGGCGAGCTTTGGCGAATGGTTATCGCAAGGTGCTGGTGCTCTGCTGGCGATGTGGGCGAAGCGTGGACACTACGGCACGCCAATGGCAGCATAAATCAAGTATGGACACTATGCCAATGGCGGCATAAGATAAAGGAAGGGGGAGTGCTTGCATGGCATTCCCCCTTTTTCTTGACCTTCATCAAGAAATGAGGCTTTATCGAAAGAAAGTTCTTAAATTATTTGTGTGCGCACACAAAAAGCATTACCTTTGCACTCGAAATAAAGAAAGTAAGGATAAAAGATTAGTAAAAAGGATAACTGAAAAGATTGATTCAGGTAACTGAAAAGATTGATTAGGTATTAAAAGAAAGGAAAAAGATTATGATGACATTTGGGATAATGACAGTAGCAGTTGTAGCATTTGCAGTGATCGCTTTCGCAGGTATAAACCTCGGAATCAACGCTTGCAAATAAGCTGCAAGGCTTCTCGGAAGAGAAAGCATAGAGGCCCTGGAAGGGGTAAGGAAATAAAGTCGGCTTCTACGTGTTGAGGCTTGTGTCTCCTCGCTGAGGCTTACGATATACAAGGAAAAAGATTTAAGGATAACAGATTTAATAATTAGAGAAAGGAATAAGTTATGTTAGTATTAGGAATGGTTTTCGCTGTAGTAGCAGCATGTATCGCCCAGGCAGTATCAGTCAACAACAAGTTGTGCATGGGCAAGTAAAATTGAAGAAACAGTTTTTAATTCAATAGGTAATATACGAGAAGGCAGTCGCCAAGGGATTCCATATCCCCCAGCGATTGCCTTCTTTGCGTATTATTGCTTTTTGTCGCTCGCTTCCTCACCCTCTCTTTCCTTCTCTATTCTTTCATAGCTTCGTGTAACACTGTAACAGTTCGATTTAGCTTTACTTGAATATCAGCGTGGTGAGACGATGCTCATCGAATAGCTCCTGGGCGACGGCTTGCATCTGCTGGGCGGTGATGGCATCCACTTGCTCATAGAGGCGGTCCACGTTCTTCTCCCAGCCATAGTGAAGGAAGCTCTTGCCGAAGTCGAGGGCGAAGTTCTCTCGGTTGTCGCAAGCCACGCCTATCTGTCCCTTGATCTGTTTCTTGGCAGCACGCAGTTGGGCATCGGAGAGAGGCTTCTCTATAAACTTATCCAACTCCTTGCGTACCAAGCGGAGGCAGCGCTTCACATCGTGCTCGTCACAACCGAAATAGATGTTCCAAGTGCCGGTGTCGCCATAAGCCACCATCGTGCTCTCCACGGTATATACGAGGCCGTTGTGCTCACGGAGGGCAAGGTTGAGCTTGGCATTCATGCCGGGACCGCCGAGGATGTTGTTCAGGAGATAGAGCGGCATGCGGCGGTCGTCATACACATCGTAGGCCTGGGTGCCTATCATCACGTGGGCTTGATGGGTATGTTTCTCCATCACGATGGTTTGCCCTTTGGGGGAATTGGATTCTTCACCCTTCATCCTTTCTTCTTCACGGCTATTGAATTCTTCGTTCTTCACTCTTAACTCTTCACTTCCCACGCTCCTTTTCAAGAGCGTCACCAGCTTCTTGAAGTCGATGTCGCCGTAGGCGAAGAACACGGCGTTGTCGGGGCGATAGAGCTTTCGGGTGAATCGCAAGGCATCCTCGGTCGTGAACTTGCGCACTTGTTCTGCAGTACCCAAGATGTTGTGCCCCAGGGAATTTCCCTTGAAGAGGATGTTCTCAAACTCATCGTATATCAATTCAGCTGGCGAGTCGTTGTAGCTCTCGATTTCATCGCAGATGACCTCCACCTCCTTGTCTATCTCCTGTTGGGGATAGGTGGAGTGGAAGACGATGTCGGAGAGGAGGTCCACGGCTCTGGCGATATGCTCCTTCAGGATGGCAGCATAATATACCGTTCCCTCCTTGTTGGTGTAGGCGTTGAGGTCGCCTCCCACGCTCTCCAGGCAGTTGAGGATATGCCAAGCCTTGCGTCGTTCGGTGCCCTTGAAGGTGACGTGCTCGCAGAAGTGAGCCAATCCCTCTTCGCCCGGCTCCTCGTCCCTAGTGCCAGCGTTGATCTGATAGCCGCAATATACCACCTTGCTGTCGGAAGGCAAGTGGATGATGCGGAGTCCATTGTCGAGTGTATATGTATTGTATTTCATCTTTTCAATATTTTTAGGCAAAGGTACAACTATTTGTTTAGATAGCAACCAAAAATGAGAAATTTGTTCAGAGCGTTGAACAAATACGGAAGTTTTTACATCGCTTTCTTTATCTTAAGTTCCTTTCCTCTCTCTTCATTTTGTAAAAAAGATAAAAAATGAGGCTTTCTTTTTGTGTTGTCACAGAATTCTGCTATCTTTGCTCCCTATTAAGAGGAATCGACTTTCTCTATGCTAATGAGAAAATCATCTCCTTGTTTTGGAAATAAAAAAGTGATAAACGATAAAATAAGAAACATCAGATAAACAAATGCGCAAGGTAATAGGAATAGGAGAAACCGTGCTTGACATCATCTTCAAGGGCGGCAAGCCGATAGAGGCTGTACCGGGCGGCTCGTCATTCAATGCCCTCGTCTCGTTGGGACGTTCGGGCGTCAACGCCTCCTTCATCAGTGAGGCAGGCAACGACCGCATCGGAGAATACGTGATTCAGTTTTTGAGAGACAATGGCGTGGATGCTGACAACGTGAGCATCTTCCCCGACTCGAAGTCGCCTCTGTCGTTGGCTTTCCTCGATGACAACAACAATGCCGACTACATCTTCTACAAGGATCATCCGCACGACCAACTGGAGTTTGCCACTCCCGACATCCAACCGAACGACATCGTGCTCTTCGGCTCCTTCTTCGCCCTCAATCCAGTGGTTCGCCCACAGGTGGCAGGCTTTCTGGAGTATGCCAAGGAACATGGAGCCATCCTCTATTATGACGTCAACTTCCGTGCTTCTCATCAGAACGACATCATGAAGATTACGCCTAATCTGATAGAGAACCTGGAGTTTGCCGACTTTGTGCGTGGCAGTCATGAGGACTTTGGCATCCTCTACAAGAAGCCTGAGGCTGACAAGGTGTATAATGCCGAGATCAGCTTCTACTGCAAGAAGTTTATCTGCACCCAGGGAGCAGAGCCAGTGGAGGTTCGTGCCGAGAATGGATTTGCCAAGAGCTATCCTTCGGAGAAGACCCGGACGGTGAGCACCATCGGCGCAGGCGACAACTTCAATGCTGGCTTCGTCTTCGGATTGATCAAAGACGGCATCACCCGTGAGGACATCGACCGAGGACTGACCGAGGCACAATGGGATAGCCTGCTGGCATCGGCACAGCAGTTCTCCAGCGAGTGCTGCAAGGACATCTACAACTATGTGTCGAAGGAATTCGGTGAGAAGAAGAAAAAAGAATTGAAATAAATAGATGGGAATTTATAGAAGTAACTATGACTGAGATTACAAACAAGATTTATTATGTAGGCGTGAACGATCGCAACAAGCATCGTTTCGAGGGCCTCTGGCCTTTGCCTAACGGAGTGAGCTACAACTCTTATATCATCGACGACGACAAGGTGGCACTGGTGGATACCGTGGAGGTGGACTTCTTCACCCAGTTCTTGGAGAACATCCACGAGGTCATCGGCGACCGTCCTATCGACTACCTCATCATCAACCACATGGAACCCGACCACAGTGGATCCATCGCCCTCATCAAGAAGTATTATCCTAACATCAAGATTGTGGGCAACAAGAAGACGCTCGGTATGCTCCAGGGCTTCTATGGCGTAACCGACGATGTGGTGGAGGTGAAGAATGGTGAGACCTTGAACCTAGGCAACCATGAGCTGAGCTTCGTCCTCATCCCAATGGTTCACTGGCCAGAGACGATGGTGACGCTCGATGCTGCTCACAAGGTGCTCTTCTCAGGCGATGCCTTCGGATGCTTCGGAGCCTTGAATGGTGGCATCATTGATACAGAAATCAACTGCGAGACCTTCTGGTTGGAGATGGTGCGCTATTACTCCAATATCGTGGGCAAGTATGGCGTGCCTGTGCAGAATGCTTTGAAGAAGTTGGCTGGCGTGGAGTTGGATTACATCTGCTCTACCCACGGACCAGTATGGCATGAGCATATCGAGAAGGTTATCGGCATGTATGATAAGATGTCGAAGTACGAGACGGAGCCGGGCCTCGTTATCT
>OLWL01001303.1_pt1 | contig 14093 bp, 14 predicted proteins | sample 1674151 | NCBI WGS metagenome assembly OLWL01 (sample SAMEA103958148, study PRJEB25191) | human gut metagenome
TGAGCAAACGGCGGGATCTGATGCAATTTGCGGCAGAAAGCAGGATCTGCCGCAATGGGGGCAAACAAAAACGGCCAGCGTATCATGTGCTCTGTGATATGTACCCCGCCTGTGGAACCAGCTGCCCGCAGAGGATGGGGAATAAAAGCCCTTGAAATACGAAAAAAGACACCCGAAAGGGTGTCTTTTTTCGTATGGGCCAGGCAGGACTTGAACCCGCGACCAAGCGGTTATGAGCCGCCAGCTCTGACCAGCTGAGCTACTGGCCCATATGGGTGCTGCATTGCTGCAACACGCACTAGTATAACAAAAACCGCGCAAAAAGGAAAGCATTTTCCGCAAAAATCATTTGGTGCGGTGGGCATCCAGCTTTTGCAGCATAAATTCGTCCAGCATGGCGGGCGGGAACAGCGGCTCTTTGTAGCCAAAGGCCTCCCGGATAAAGATCAAAGTCACCACGGTCTGGCGGCCGGGGTCCAGCCGCAGGGTGTACAAAGTGTCCAGCGGCTGCTGGCTGGGCTGGTGCAGCGTCAGGTGCAGCAGAAAGCTGCCATCGTTCTCCCGGCGGCACTCGTAGGCAAAGAGGTCGGTGTCGCTGCGGGAGTCCAGACGGTCAAAGCACTCGTCCAGCGCAAGGCCGGTGCGGAACTCGGACAGGCCGGCGGGGCCGTACTGGCTGCGGCGGGTTGTCTCCCGCCGGGAGAGCAGGTACACGATGATGCCCAGCGCACAGGCCAAAAGACAGACGGAAACGACAGCGTTCATGGAAAGACCCTCCCCAAAAGAGTTTTCCTTATTGTAACACAACCTGCGGGGGTTTGTGCTATAATATTTACAATTCTTTTTTAAATTTTTCTGCAAGCCGGGCGCAAACGCCCGGGGGAGGGCTTCATGAAGCTTAAATTTACACGCAAGACCTGGTATTTCTTTTTGCTGGCTGCAGCGGCAGTGTCCATGCTGGGCGGCTTTGCCGTGCTGGGCGGGATGGATTTTTCCGGGCTGGAAATGATCGTGTTCTGCCTTACCGGCATCGCGGTGCTGTTTTTGGCGGCGCAGAAGGGCGCACCGGCAAGGGAAAAGCGCAACTACACCGGCGTGTTCGTGGTGCTGATGCTCAGCAAGCTGGGTGCCAGCGGCTGGGCGGGCGATATCTGCTCGGCGCTGGTGTGGCCTGCCTTGCTGGCAACGGAGTACGAGCGCGGCAGACCCATCCAGCGGCAGCTGCAGCTGGTGAGCGCCGCCGAGGTGCTGCGGCTGGTGTTCTGGATGCTGACCAAGTACGCGGGCATGAGCGGCCTTGCCTTCTGGACGAATATTATGTTCGTGCTGCTGACCTGCGCCCGGGGCTGGGCGGGGCTTACCCTGTATAAGAACCAGGAGGAGACCCTGTGACCCAGCGCTGCAGGACGTCTAAAGCCAAGGCAAAACGCCGCTTTGGCCGCAGAGCCTTTCTGACCGGTGCGGGCGCAGCTGCCTGCGGGTTGGCGGGGTGGTACCTGCGGCAGAAAAGCGATGCAGACCACACTGCTGCCTCCGGGCAGGATACGCCCCCGGCACCCAACCCCGCCCTGCCCGCAGGAGAGTGGCGGGCGGTGTGGGTGAGCTATCTGGACTGGGCACTGCTGGATTTTTCTACTGAGGACACCTTCCGCGCCGGGGCAGCGCAGCTGCTGGACAACTGCGTCGGGCTGGGACTGAACACCGTGCTGGCGCAGGTGCGCCCCTTCGGGGATGCACTGTACCGCAGCAGTTTGTTCCCGTGGAGCCATCTGTGCACCGGGGTGCAGGGCAAAGACCCTGGCTTTGACCCGCTGGATATCTTTCTGACCGAGGCGCACCGCCGGGGCATCGGGGTGGAAGCGTGGGTCAACCCCTACCGCCTGCGCTCCTCGGCGGCGATGCCGCCGAATCTGGCAGAGAATAATCTGGCCAATACCCACCCGGACTGGCTGTGCACCGCCGGGGAGGGGCTGTACCTGAACCCCGCCGTGCCTGCCGCCGCAGACTATGTGGTGCAGGGGGTGGCAGAGCTTGTGCAGAACTACCCGGTGGACGGCATCCACTTTGACGATTACTTTTACCCCACCACCGATGCCGCCGTGGACGCGGTGCAGTTTGCGGCAAGCGGCGCAGCCGACCTTGCCGCGTGGCGGCGGCAGAACGTTACCGCGCTGGTGGCGAAGGTGCACCGCACGGTAAAGGCGGCAGACCCCACCCTGCGGTTCGGCATCAGCCCGCAGGGCAACCCGGACAACGACCTCAATCAGCAGTACAGCGATGTGACCGCATGGCTGGCGGCGGGCGGGGAGGAAAAGGTCATTGACTACCTCTGCCCACAGGTGTACTGGGGCTACGGCTTTACCTTGCAATCCGGAAGCACCCGCTTTGCCTTTGAAAACATCGTCCCGGCGTGGCTTAGCTATCCCCGGGCGGGGGATGTGGCGCTGTATTTCGGGCTGGGCGCATACCGGGTGGGCACCGGGGACGGCGGCGCGAACCCGGACAGCGTATCCGGCTGGAGCACCGGCAGTGCGCTGGCGGCGCAGGTAAAGGACTTACGGCAGCAGGCGGCGGGCGGCTGGGCGCTGTACCGCTACGGCAGCCTGTTCGGGGCGGAGGCGTCCGCACTGGCCGAGGCCGAGTGTGCAGCGCTGCGGGCGCTGAATGGGTGAAAATTTGTGCAGAAACAGGCGGCAAACCGCACAAAATAAATACAGGTATCTTGTGCAGAGCGGCAAAATGCGGTATACTTACCCTGTATCTGCCCGTTGGCAGAGACGCACGAAAAAGAAAAGTTTCTTTGTTTCTATGAGGAAAGCTATGAAGATGAAAAAACAGCTTTTGGCATTGCTGCTGGCGGCGGTGATGGTGCTTAGCCTGACCGGCTGCAAGGAGACCCTGAAAAAGGTGGCGCAGAAGATAACCGGCCACTCCGAGGAAGTACAGGAGGAGGACACCACCCGCTGGGCGGAAGCCACCACCGACCCGCTGATCATTCAGGGCATTGCGGATGCCTCGGCAAAGTATGCCACCGCCACCGCAGACGGCTGCCTGTATGCGGTATTCAACGGCATCTGGAGCCGCAACACCGGCTACTTTACCGTGCCGGGCGGCAGTGTGAACATCATGGCCTGCGGCACCGCCGAGGGTACCCAGAAGTTCAAGGTTGCACTGTGGAAAAAGGTGGACGGCGGCGCAGAGTATGTGCCGGACAGCACCTACTATATCAAGACCGATGGCACCGACTACCGCTGCACCATTTCCGGGCTGGACCCGGCGGCGCAGTACCGTGTGACCATCTCGTATGATTCCAGCCGGTACTACCTGTATGGCCTGATGAAGGTGGAGGGCATTGACGGATGACGAACCAGACGAAAAATTCAATGCTGCTGATGCTGTGCGCCCTGATCTGGGGCACAGCCTTTGTGGCGCAGAGCGCCGGCTCCGGCATGGGCGCGTTCTCCTTTCTGGCAGGGCGCAGCTGGATGGCGGTGCTGGTGCTGCTCCCCACGGTCAAGGCATTTGACGCCTTGCACCACCGGCAGGGCAGGCCGGACGGCAAGCCCAAAACGGCGGCAGAGCGCAAGCTGCTGCTGAAAGCCGGGCTTGTGTGCGGCACGCTGCTGTTTCTGGCAAGCGCGGCGCAGCAGCTGGGCATCACGCTGGACCCCTCCACCGCAAAGGCGGGCTTCCTGACCGCCATGTATGTGGTGCTGGTGCCGGTGTTCGGCCTGTTTCTGGGCCGCAAGAGCAGCGCACAGCTGTGGGTGAGCATGGCCATTGCCGTGGTGGGGCTGTATCTGCTGTGCATGAAGGACGGCTTTGGCAGCATCCAAAGCAGCGACGGGCTGCTGCTTTTGTGTGCGGTGCTGTTCAGCTTCCAGATCATGGCGGTGGATCATTTCTCCCCGCAGATGGACGGCGTGCGCCTGAGCCTTGTGGAGTTTTTTGTGGTGTCGGTGGAAAGCACCGTGGCGGCGCTGCTGTTCGAGCAGCCTGCCATGGCAGAGTTTGTCACCTACGCCGGGCCCATCCTGTACTGCGGCGTGATGTCCAGCGGCGTGGCCTACACCCTGCAGATTCTGGGTCAGCGGGACCTGAACCCCGCCGTTGCCAGCCTGATCATGTGTCTGGAAAGCGTGTTCAGCGCCTTGGGCGGCTGGCTGCTGCTGCACCAGAACCTTTCTTTCCGGGAATCTACCGGCTGCGTGCTGCTGTTTGCCGCCGTGGTGCTGGCGCAGCTGCCCCTTGGCCGCCTGATGCGGAGCAAGGCCTGAGATGCCGGCAAAGCCGTGCGCCCAGCTGCGCAGCGTGGAGGGCATCCAGTACGAGCTGGTGCGCAAAAAGGTAAAGCAGCTGCATCTGCGGGTGCGCAGCAACGGCACCGTGATGGTAAGCATCCCTTTGACGGCCAGTCTGGAGCAGGCTGACCGTTTTGTGCTGCAAAACGCCCAGTGGATCCGGGATACCCGGGTGAAGAACATTGCCAAGCTGAACAGGGACAACGCCGACCTGCCGGATAAAGCCACGGCGCTGGCCTACTTTACTGCCATGAGCGATAAGGTCTACCCGGCCTTTGCCGGGGTGCTGGGCGGGCAGAAGCCTATCCTGAAAGTGCGCAGCATGACAAGCTGCTGGGGCGTGTGCTGCCCGGCTAAGCGGCAGATCACCTTTGCTTTGCAGCTGTATAACCAGCCTCCTGCGGCGCAGATCTATGTGGTAGTACACGAGTACTGCCACTTTTTGCAGTTGAACCACAGCCCGGCTTTCTGGGCAGAGGTGGAAAAGCTGCTGCCGGACTGGAAAGCCCGGCGGGAGCTGCTGAAAAGATAATCTATCGTAAAAACGGAGGGAAATTCCCTTGGAAAACGAAAAAAAGACCGGCGATAAATATTCCAAGCTGGCCGGCAATACTTTGATCTTTGCAATCTCCAGCTTTTCGTCCAAACTGCTCACTTTGATCGTACAGCCCTTTCTGACCTACGCCATGGCGGAGATCTCGGATCTGGGTCTGTCCAAGATCCTGAGTCAGTACGCGAACCTGCTCATCCCCTTTGTGTCCATGGGCATGTCCAACGCCATCATCCGCTTTGGTCTGGACAAGGGCAACAGCGAAAAACAGGTGTTTACCAACGGCCTGCTGACCATTCTGGGCGGCTTTGGCATTCTGGTGCTGTGCTGGCCGGTCACCCAGTTTTTGCCGGATATGGCGCAGTACGGCCTGCTGATCTACATTTATGTGCTCATGAGCTGCCTGCGCACCCTGTGCACCCAGTTCGTGCGCAGCCGCCAGTGGAATAAGCTTGTGGCAGTGGACGGCGTGCTGTGCACCGTGGCGACCATGGCGTTCTATGTGCTGTATCTGGTGGGCTTCAAGTGGGGCGCCAACGGCTACCTGCTGGCCATTATCAGCGGTGACCTGACCAGCGTGCTGTTCTTGCTGTTCACCGGCAGGCTGTGGAACTATGTGGAGCTGAAGGGCATCAACAAAAAGCTGTGGCGGCAGATGCTCAACTTCTCGCTGCCCATGATCCCGGCGCAGATCAGCTTCTGGATCATCAACGCCTCCGACCTGTTCTTTGTGCGCGAAATGTGCGAAGGGCTGGATGGGCGCACCGGCAACGCATGGAGCGGCCTGCTTTCCACCGGCTACTTCCTGCCCACCATTCTGACCACGCTGGGTCTGATCTTCTACGATGCGTGGCAGCTTTCCGCCGTCACCGAGGAGGAAGGGCGTGCACGGTTCTTTACCCAGATCTTCCGCACCTATTCCAGCGTGCTGTTCTGCTGCGCGGCGGGCATTATCTGGCTGTGCCGCCCGGTGATGCACGTCATGAAGTCCAACTATTACTACGCATGGCACTTTGTGCCGTTCCTCGTGCTGGCTTCCACCTGCAGCTGCTTCAACCAGTTCATGAACAGCGTGTACGTTGTGACCAAAAAGTCGCAGCGCAGCATGGTCACCATGATGGCGGGTGCCATCAGCAACTGCATCATGAACTATTTCTTCATCAAGCTGTGGGGACCTGTGGGCGCGACCTATGCGTCCTTCCTTGGCCTTGCGCTGGTGTTCACCCTGCGTGCGGTGGACGCCCGCCGCATGATCGGGATGCGCGTCCACCCGGCGCGGGTGCTGGCAAATGCCGCCGCACTGGTGTTTGAGGCCTTTGTGCTGTTGGCAGAGCCGCCGCTGTACGGGCTGTGGACGGGGCTGATCACGCTGGTTATCATCCTGTACAACTTTGCGGGCGTATGGGCCATGGCGAGGGTGCTGCTGCCCCGCCTGCTGGGCCGTCGGGGCAAGGCGTTGGTAGCCGCCGTGGACGGCTGGCTGAAGCCGAAAAAGGCGTAAAGCGGGACGATTTGGAATGCGCTCCGCATTTGCTTTGCGCATATTCAGCGGAAAAATTATTTATAAGTTCGGAATACCGGAGCGTCTGCGGACGCTCCGGTATTCCATTTTCACGGGAGGGGTCGTGGAGGCAAATGGCATTTGCAGCGCCTGCTTCCTGCGGAAGCGGCGGCGCTGCGGAGAAGCTGAAGTTTGCCTTTAGTGGAAAACGTAATTTTTTACAATTTATGGAACTTGCTCAAGTTTTTTCCTTCTGCGGATTGACGGCATAGTCCTGAATCCGTATACTATAAATATATCTTGCACAAAAGTGTACAAACAGGATACAGACGAAAGGCGGTGGACATCATTCTCAGACGATCGCTCCCCAAGCTGCGGGAAAAGCTTTTGGAGGCGCTGCAGGCGGTGCTGCCCATTGTGGCCATTGTGTTGGTGCTCTGCTTTACGGTAGCACCGGTATCGCCCAGCATCCTGCTGTGTTTTTTGCTGGGCGCTGCCATGATCGTGGTGGGCATCATGTTCTTTACTCTGGGTGCAGAGATGAGCATGACCCCCATGGGCGAGCGGGTGGGTGCAGTCATCACCCGCAGCCGCAAACTGCCCCTCATCCTCGTGCTCGGCTTTTTGCTGGGCTTCCTTATCACCATCTCCGAGCCGGACTTACAGGTGCTGGCAGATCAGGTGCCCTCCATCCCCAGCGGCACGCTGATCCTTTCGGTGGCGGCGGGCGTGGGCCTGTTTCTGGTCTTTGCCTTCCTGCGTATGCTCATCGGCGTTGCGCTGCCGAAGTTGTTGCTGCTGTTCTATGGGCTCATCTTTCTGCTGGCGGCCTTTGTGCCCAAGGAGTTCCTTGCCGTGGCGTTTGACTCCGGCGGCGTGACTACCGGCCCCATGACCGTGCCCTTTATCATGGCGCTGGGCGTGGGCGTTTCCGCCATCCGAGGCGACCGCCACGCGGCAGATGACAGCTTTGGTCTGGTGGCCATGTGCTCCATCGGCCCCATTCTGGCGGTGCTGACGCTGGGCATCGCGTTCCGCGCAGCGGACAGCACCTACATCCCGCCTGTTCTGCCGGAGGTGGCAGACTCGGTGGAGCTGTGGCAGCTGTTCCGGGAGGGTCTGCCCACCTATCTGGCCGAGATCGCCCGCTCGCTGCTGCCCATCGTGCTGATGTTCGGAGCATTTCAGCTCATCGCCCTGCGGCTGGACCGCCGCACGCTGGGGCGTATCGGCGTGGGCCTTGTGTATACCTATATCGGCCTTGTGCTCTTTCTGACCGGCGCAAACGTGGGCTTTATGCCCGCCGGTAACTATCTGGGTCAGGTGCTGACAGGCGGCGGGATGCGCTGGGTGATCATTCCCATCGGGATGCTTATCGGCTACTTCATCGTCAAGGCCGAGCCTGCGGTCTATGTGCTGAACAAGCAGGTGGAAGAGGTGACCGACGGTGCCATCTCGGCGCAGGCTATGGGTCTGGCGCTTTCCGCCGGTGTATCCATTTCGGTGGGTCTTGCCATGGTGCGGGTGCTGACCGGCATCTCCATCCTGTGGTTCCTTGTGCCGGGCTATGTGTTCGCCATCAGCATCTCCTTTGTGGTGCCCAAGCTGTTCACCGCCATCGCGTTCGACGCGGGCGGTGTGGCCTCAGGCCCCATGACCGCTACCTTCCTGCTGCCGCTGGCGCAGGGTGCCTGCGTGGCGGTGGGCGGCAATATCGTCACCGATGCTTTCGGCGTGGTGGCGATGGTCGCCATGACTCCGCTCATCACCGTGCAGATGATGGGTCTGGTGGCGCAGCTGCGCACCCGCAAGGCACGGACGGCACAGCCCGCTGCGGTGCTTGCCACCGTGTTTGCGGACCTGCCGGATGACGCCATTATCGAGCTGTAAAGGAGGCAGAACGTGAGCAGTTTGTTTTTGATGATCACCATCACCGACCGTCGCTCCACCGACGGCTTTTTGCAGCTGTACAAAAGCCACGGCGTAACGGTAAGTATGCGTACCGTGGGTTCCGGCACGGCGGTGCAGGAGACGCTTTCCACCCTTGGGCTGGAAAAGACCGAAAAAGCGGTGCTGCTGGCCGTGGTAACGGCAGAAAGCTGGCAGAAGATCCAGAAGGATCTGCGCCGCAAAATGCAGATCGATGTGCCGGGCACCGGCATTGCGTTCATTGTGCCGCTGAGCAGCATCGGCGGCAAACGGGCGCTGATGTTCCTCACCGAGCACCAGTCCCTTACATGGAAGGAGGAGAGCACCTTGAAGGATACCCGCTACGAACTGCTGCTGGTGGTGGCAAATCAGGGCTACACCGGCTCCATTATGGATGCTGCCCGCACCGCCGGTGCAGGCGGCGGCACGGTGATCCACGCAAAGGGCACCGGCATGGAGGGTGCAGCCGCCTTTCTGGGCGTGGAGCTGGTGAACGAAAAGGAGCTGGTGCTCATCGTCAGCCGCACCAGCCAGAAAAACACCATCATGAAGGCCATTATGGAGGGGGCAAACCCCAAGGCGGGCGCCATTGTGTTCTCGCTGCCGGTGACCGATACCGCCGGTCTGCGGCTGATGGAAGAGGACGAGGCTCAGCCGGAAGCTGCCCTGTGACCCCCTAAAAATCGATCCCGATATCCGCATTTATCGCCGAAGGCTTGATAAATGCGGATATTTTCGTTATCATAGTAGAAGATACTTCAACTATAAACAAAGGAAGATGAAGATGACGCAATTAACACACAAGCAACAGCAGCTCTTCAACGCACTGTCCATCGTGGTGGGCAACGCGATGTATGCGCTGACTGTGGTATTATTTCTGATGCCCTCCGGCCTCATCACCGGCGGTGCTACCGGTATCGCACTGGCGTTCAACAAGGTCACCGGACTGCCGGTGTCCGCAGTGCTGTTCGTGGTCAACGTGGTCATGCTGCTGCTGGGCTGGTGGGTGCTGGGAAGCCGTTTTGCCCTGAACACCATGGCAAGCACGGTGCTCAGTCCCTTTTTTATGGCACTGTGGGAGCGCTTGCTGGGTGATCTTGTGCTGACCGATGATCTGGTGCTGAACACCGTATTCGCGGGCTTTGGCATCGGCATCTCGCTGGGCATCACCATCCGCGCCGGTGCTTCCACCGGCGGCATGGATATCCCCCCGCTGGTGCTGAACAAGTGGTTCCACCTGCCGGTGTCCAGCACCATGATGGTTTTCGACTTTATCATTCTGGCGGCGCAGGCGGCCTTCAGCCCGGTGCGGCAGTCCCTGTACGGCGTGGTGATGGCCATTATCTACACGGTCGTGCTGGACAAGGTGCTCATGCTGGGCACCACCCGCACCGAGGTAAAGATCATCAGCGCCAAGTCCGACGAGATCTGCGCTGCCATTTTTGCGCAGCTGGACCGCGGCGTGACCATCCTGCACGGCGAGGGCGGCTACCTGCGGGAGCCGGAGTCGGTGCTGCTGAGCGTGGTCTCCAACCGGCAGCTGCCAAGGCTGGAAAAGCTGGCGCATGCCATCGACCCCACCTGTTTTATGATCGTGAGCCATGTTACCGAGGTAAGCGGGCGCGGCTTCTCGCTGGAAAAGGACTATCAGGCGGAGGGGTAAGCGGATTTCCCCAAGGCTCTTGCAAAACTGCCCCGGTTTGGGGTATAGTATAGAGGAACAGTAGGTTATACTGTATCTCACCCAAAACAGAAAGGAAAAGCTATCATGTTTGATATTTTCAATATGCTCAAAAAAGAGGCACACACCGCACCCAAGCAGGTGACCCGCGATACCATCATCGGCGACATTCTGGATATGGACCAGACCACCGCACCCTACTTTATGGAGATCGGAATGCACTGTCTGGGCTGCCCGGCTTCCCGCGGCGAGACCATCGAGGAAGCCTGCGAAGTGCACGGCGTGAACTGCGACGAGCTGCTGGAAAAGCTGAACACCCATCTGGCAGCCAAGAAGGCCTGAGTGCTGCCCACACTGGATGCGCGTCTGACCGCAGCGGCAGAGCTGGTGCGCCCGGGACAGCCGGTGGCGGACATCGGCTGCGACCACGGCAAGCTGACGGCGGTGCTGGCGGCTTCGGGCAGGTACCCGAAGGTCATCGGGGCAGACCTGCGCCCCGGCCCGCTGGCAAAGGCAAAACAGACGCTGGAAAATGCAGGTTGTCTGGACCGCGCTGAGCTTCGGCTCGGCGACGGTCTTTCTGTGTTGTCTGCCGGGGAGGTGGGCAGCATCGTGCTGGCGGGCGTGTCGGCGCAGACCACTTGGGAGATCATCGAAAAAGCGCCGTGGGTGTCCGCTGTGGGCGGGCCGCGCCTTGTCATGGTGCCCGCCACCCGGCACAGCGAGCTGCGCCGCTGGCTGTGGCAGCATGGCTTTGCCCTTGTGGCCGACCGTCCGGTGCAGGCCGCAGGCCGCTGGTATGCGGTGATGGCGGCAGAGTACACCGGTAAGGTGACCGAGCCCACCTTTACCCAATGTCTGCTGGGGGACACCGGCCGCTGGCCGGAGGGCGCGGGCTACGCCGCATGGCAGCGGGCAAAGCTGCCCCGGATGCGGCTGGGCGTGCCGGACGGCAGCCCGCTTGCCGCAGAGATGGATGCCATTCTGAAAGAGGGAAACTGAAATGACCACGGTACAGCAGGTATACGAAGTAATGCAGCGGCTTGCTCCGCCGGAACTGGCAGAGCACTGGGATAACCCCGGCCTGCTGGTGGACTGCGGCGGCGCGGTGCGCCGGGTGCTGGTGACGCTGGACATCACCCCGGAGGTGGTGGCAGAAGCTGCGGCAAAGCAGTGCACAGTCATCGTGGCGCACCACCCGGTCATCTTTGACCCGCTCAAGCGGCTGTGTCCCGCCGATGTGCCCTATCAGCTGGTGCAGGCGGGCATTTCCGCCATCTGTATGCACACCAATCTGGATGCCGCCGAGGGCGGGGTGAACGATGTGCTGGCGGATATTTTCGGCATCCGGCAGCGCACCGCCTTTGCAGACGGCTGCGGCCGGGTGGGGGACATCGACCCCATCACCGTGCCGGAACTGGCCGCGTTGGCGCAGCGTAAGCTGGCTGCCCTGTGCAACGCGCCGGACACCGGCACGGCAGTACAGGTGAAGTTTGCCGACACCGGAAAGCCGGTGCGCCGGCTGGCGGTCATCAGCGGCGCGGGCGGCAGTCTGTTTGCCGAAGCCATCGCCGAGGGCGCGGACTGTCTGCTGACCGGCGAAGCCAACCACCACCATGCACTGGACGCCAAGCGGCTGGGGCTTTCCCTGATTGCGGCGGGGCATTACGCCACCGAGTTCCCGGTGACCGCCGCTGTGGCGGCTGCTCTGCGCACCGCCCTGCCGGAGCTGGAGGTGCTGGTAAGCACCGAGAACCGCGACCCGTATACTTATTTATAAAAAGAGAACCCTCTCCGTCATTGCTGCGCAATGCCACCTCCCCCGAAAGGGGGAGGTCTTTCAGCATAAACCGAAAAACTGGCAACGCCGCAGGCGACTGAGAGGGTTATAGATAAAACGAGGTAACATTTATGGCACTGGATGCCGCGACACTGGCGCTGACGGCAGCGGAACTGAAAGCCACCCTGACCGATGCCAAGATCGCAAAAATTTTTGAACCGACCCGGGATGAGCTGGTCATCACCCTGCGCACCCGCACCGATACCTATGCCCTGCTGCTGTCTGCCCGCAGCGGCTCTGCACGGGTGTGTCTGACCGAGGAGACCTTTGAAAACCCCGAAACGCCGCCCTCCTTCTGTATGCTCATGCGCAAGCACCTGACCGGCGGCAGACTGCTGGATGTGCACATGGAGCCGGGCGACCGCATCGTCTACTTTGATTTTCAGTGCACCAACGAGATGGGCGACCTTGTGCGCAATACCCTGTGCGCGGAGCTGATGGGGCGCTACTCCAACCTTGTGCTGGTGCAGAGCGGCAAAATCATCGACGCCCTCAAGCGGGTGGATTTTGAGGACAGCGACGTCCGGCAGCTGCTGCCGGGCTTGCCCTACACCACACCGCCCAAGCCCGCCCGCCCGGATTTTCTGCTGGTGAGCAGCGCATCCATCGTGGCAGCGGCCTGTCAGCGGGAGCTGCCGGTGGCGGATGCCCTGAACAAGACGGTGGCCGGTGTAGGGCCGGTGGTCTGCCGCGAAGCCGCATGGCGCGCCTTTGACGGCGAGCACCTGCCCGCCAACGAGTTGACCGATGCCCAGAAGCGCAGCCTGATGGCGGCAATCGACGAGCTGAAGGAGCTGCACGCGCAGGGCGGCTGTCCCTGCAGCGTCACCGCGCCGGACGGCAAGCCGGTGGAGTATACCTTCTTCCGTCCGCAGCAGTATGGCGAGCAGTACACCATCCGGGAGTGGCCGTCCTTCAACGCGATGCTGGAGGGCTACTATGCCGAGAAGGACCGCGCTGAGCGGCTGCGCACCAAGAGCAAGGAGCTGCACAAGGCGGTGCACAATATGTACGACCGCGCCCTGCGCAAGCAGGCGGCACGGCAGGAGGAACTTGCCGCCAGCGGCAAAAGCGAAAAGCTGCGCCTGTACGGTGAGCTGCTGTCTGCCAACCTCTATCTGGCGCAAAAGGGCATGAAGAGCCTGACCGTGCCCAACTGGTACGACGAGGGCAAAGAGGTGACCATTCCGCTGGATCTGCGGTTCAGCCCCAGCCAGAACGCCCAGAACTTCTTTAAGAACTACAAAAAGAAGCAGACCGCCGCCCGGATGCTGGTAGACCTGCTGGCAGAGGGCGAAAAAGAGATCGCCTATCTGGAAACGGTGCTCTACGAGGTGGAAAGCGCCTCCGGCGAAGCTGCCCTGAACGAGATCCGCATGGAACTGAAAAATCAGGGGTACCTGAAATACTATAAGCAGCGGGACAAAAAGCAGAAACCTGCGGACTTTTTGCGCTATACCTCCAGTGACGGCTTTGAGATCCTGGTAGGCCGCAACAACGCCCAGAACGACAAGCTCACCCTGCACACCGCCCGGGGCAAGGACCTGTGGTTCCATGTACAGAAAGCCCCCGGCAGCCACGTTGTGGTCATGAGCCGGGGCGAAGACATCCCGGACACCACCAAGCAGGAAGCGGCGGAGCTGGCGGTCATCCATTCCAGCGCCTACAAGGCGGGCACCGGCGCCAAGGTGGCAGTGGACACCACCGAGGTGAAGAACATCTGGAAAGCAAACGGTGCCAAGCCCGGCATGGTGCTGTACGAGGTGTACACCACCGTCTACATCACCCCGCGGGAAGGGCTGGAGGAGCAGCTGAAGAAGAAATGATCTGAACTGCGCGCCGCGCTGCTCTGCGCATCTTCAGCGGAAGAAAACTTTATAATTTCGGACTGCCGGAGCGTCTGCGGACGCTCCGGCAGTCCATTTTCACGGGAGGGAGTTCTCCTATATAATAGGTATAACCCCTGCCTTTCCCGCCCATACTGATGCTGCAAGGGGACGCGGGGGAGTTTTCCAACGGCAAAAAGCGCTGAGATTGTGCATCTTGCACAGAAAATGCGGCTATTGACAAAACAGAGAAAATAAAAAAGAAAAATCGTAATTTTCTGCAAAAAACACTTGCCAAATAGACGAAGATGTGATAAAATATCTCTCGGCTGCAAAAGGCTTGTGCGATACAAGTCGTGCAGGCCAGCGATATGCGTTGATGCGGGAGGTTGTCATCCGGCGATAGCTGCGATGGGTTATTTCCGCGGAGTATGTCCGATCTTAGAACCGGGCGAAAAAATTACT
>OLWL01001304.1_pt1 | contig 14074 bp, 12 predicted proteins | sample 1674151 | NCBI WGS metagenome assembly OLWL01 (sample SAMEA103958148, study PRJEB25191) | human gut metagenome
TTGTGGGCAAACATAATTTGACGACACTATCTAGGTCAGCTTTTCTGACTTTGGCCCACGATACCGACATTGCCCTGCGACACTATGTGGCCAAACTCCCGCAGGGAGCTATGCTCATTCTCTGGGGGGATCACCGTTCTTATAGTCGCGATAATTCCGGCCTGATTCCATTCCTCGTCTATATCAAAGGGAAAAACCTGCATCTCGATGGCCGCAACTTGCCTGTCATGAGCCGTTGTAGCATGTACTACTATCTGCAAAAGACCTTCTGCAAGACCGCGGATGCGCTTTTCTGAGGTAATTCTATAAAAAAATTCCTGATTTCGCTTACCTGCCTTTTCCTGGTCTTCGAAATCGTCCACAACAGTGGAGCGGCAAAGAATGAGCTAACCAATACCGCAGCCTCATGTTTTGAGATTCCGCTCAATCCCGGCGTATTTACCTTTGCGTCCACATCGCGGAGCTGAATATCGCCCACGCAGGCGGCGTTATCGATGGATAATGCTATACTAACAGCCGCGAAGCCGTAGAAGAGTCACTGCGTCGCGGCTACCACTATATCGCTGGACTTACAGGTGATGCGGGATACCCCCTTGTAGCCATGCCTAACTGGGACAGCTGCATAACATGGCCGGGGACCCGGATCTTCCTGTACCGCCCCCACTATCTGAAGCATGTGACCTCACTCTCAAGGGCGGACTCCATGTCCTTGGAGGCAAAGACATTGCCGAATTCATGCTCCGCCACCCGCAGATGATCCTGGTCACAGACAAAATCCATGATATGCCCCTGCTGGCACGGGAACTTCCCTTCCATGACAGACTCATTGCGGAAGTCTTCAACCGCTGGGGCTATCTGGTCTGCCTTTGGCATGGCTTCACACCCGTTTTTTCCCTGCCTTGGAAGCTGAGCGATCTGAACATGTTCTGACGCTCAATACATCTCGGTATACGGTATCAGGAAGATCATGCGCTGCTGCATATCTCCGTCCTGCGTTGCAGGCAAAGAGATACTACTGTTCCAGGCAGCATGTCCCAAATGGCTGGCCATAGAAGGACAGGTTTTCTCCAGCAGAATGTCGGCCTCTATTTCACAAAACTCTATACGGATGCCCAAAGGGACCTGTCGCTAGATGTGCGGTAATGCCAGGAAAGGAGTACGGGGGAGACTCTTCCGATACCGGAGATGCCCCTCTACCTTTACCCGCAAAGCAAAGATCGATTCTGTCAGCCACAGCCGTAGTTTGCTCTGTCCGCATCGCCCTATAATCGTCCCCAAACGTAGCCGCCCCAGACGGCAGCCAGGAAAAGCTGGGCCGTGAATTGGGCGGCGCTCCCCATATCCTTGGCCTTCTTGGCCAGCGGATGCCATTCCAGCGAAATACGGTCCACCACGTTCTCGATGGCGCTGTTGAGCAGTTCCACCAGCAGACAAAGCACCAGCGGCACGGCCAGCAGGACGGATTCCGCCCAGTCCCGCCCCAGCCAGCAGGCCAGGGGCAGGCCGATCACGGCCAGCAGGCATATCTGCCGGAAAGCCTCCTCGTCCTGCCAGGCGGCTTTGTAGCCGGCCAGGGAATACCGCGTGGCATTCAGCAGGCGGACCAGTCCCCTCTTTCCCTTCAATTCATTGCGAGCATCCATACACACCCCCATTCACAGCTTTGCCGACCCGCCTTGCATGCCTGCAATCACAGTGGTGCCCGGCGGCTTTTCCCTTGTGGCGTTTTGCGCTATGGTGGCCTTCGCATCGGAAGGCCCCGTGCCCTGCCGCCCGACGGCATCAGGGCGCAGGCTTTTCCGGGCGCCGGTCTTTCCCGCGATCCCGCCGGGCCGGGGACGAACCGTCGCTGTCCTCCCCAAACACAACCGCGGCATTGCCGCATCGAGGTAGAACCATGTCCCAATCCTTCCATCGCGGCAGACGTTTGCGCTGGACCCCCGAAATCCGCAGCATGGTGCGCGAGACCCCGCCCCTGCTGGCCGAAGACCTCATCATGCCCTACTTTGTGGTGGAGACCGAAGACCAGTCCTTCCGCAAGGAGATCGGCGCCATGCCCGGCCAGTACCAGCTGTCGCTGACCGAGCTGGAAAAGCAGGTGGAAAAGGCCGTGGATGACGGCCTGAAGTCCGTGATCCTCTTCGGCATCCCGGCCGTGAAGGACGAAAAGGCCAGCGGCGCCTATGCCGAAGACGGCATCGTACAGGAAGCCGTGCGTCGCCTCAAGCATCGCTGGCCCTCGCTCTACGTCATCACCGACGTGTGCCTGTGCGAATACATGAGCCACGGCCACTGCGGCATCCTGACCCCCGGCGGTGCGGTGCTCAATGACCCCACCCTGGAACTGCTGGCCAAGACCGCCGTGAGCCATGCCGCCGCCGGTGCCGACATGGTGGCCCCCTCCGACATGATGGACGGCCGCGTGGCCGCCATCCGTCGCGCCCTGGACGAATCCGGCCTGGTCATGGTGCCCATCATGTCCTATGCCGTGAAATACGCCTCGGCCTTCTACGGCCCCTTCCGTGAGGCCGCCGAATCCGCCCCGGCCTGCGGCGACCGCAAGAGCTACCAGATGGACCCCTGCAACGCCCGTGAAGCCATCATCGAAGCCCTGGCCGACCTGGACGAAGGCGCCGACTGCCTCATCGTCAAGCCCGCCGGTCCCTACATGGACATCATCCGCCAGGTGCGCGACGCCGTGGACGTGCCCCTGTGCGCCTATCAGGTGAGCGGTGAATACAGCATGATCCGCGCCGCCGGCCTCAACGGCTGGATCAACGAAGAAGCCGTGATGATGGAAAGCCTGCTGGGCATGAAGCGCGCCGGCGCCAAGATGCTCATCACCTACTTCACCGAGACCCTGCTCAAGCAAAGGCTGGTGCGCTGATGCATGACGAGAAGCACATGCCGGGCCATCCCGGCGGCATGGGGGGACACCCCGGCGGCCATCCCGGTGCCGCGGGTGCCCATCCCGGCGGTCATCCCGGGGGCGCGCCCGGCCACAAGATGGTGCGCACCCTTGAGGACGGCACGCCCGCCTGCAAGCTCATCGCCTGGGAAGTGACCCGCTCCTGCAACCTGGCCTGCAAGCACTGCCGCGCCGAGGCCCACCCGGAACCCTATCCGGGCGAGTTCTCCACCGAAGAGGCCAAGGCCCTCATCGACACCTTCCCCCAGGTGGGCAACCCCATCATCATCTTCACCGGCGGCGATCCCATGATGCGCCCCGATGTCTATGAACTGGTGGCCTATGCCCACAACAAGGGGCTGACCTGCGCCTTCTCGCCCAACGGCACCCTGATCACGCCCGAACTGGCCCGCAAGATCAAGGAAGCCGGCGTCAACCGCTGCTCCATCTCCATCGATGGCGCCGACGCCGCCAGCCACGACGAGTTCCGCGGCGTGCCCGGGGCCTTCGAAGCCTCCATGCGCGGCATCGAATACCTCAAGCAGGCCGGGGTGCCCTTCCAGATCAATACCACGGTCACGCGCAACAACCTGCACAGCTTCAAGGACATCTTCAATCTGTGCGAGCGCATCGGCGCGGCCGCCTGGCACATCTTCCTGCTGGTGCCCATGGGCCGGGCCTCCGGCCTGGCCGACCAGGTCATCAGCGCCGAGGAATACGAGGACGTGCTGCACTGGCTCTACGACTTCCGCAAGACCACCAGCATGCACCTCAAGGCCACCTGCGCGCCGCACTACTACCGCATCATGCGCCAGCGCGCCCATGAGGAAGGCGTGGCCGTCACGCCCGAGACCTTCGGCATGGACGCCATGACCCGCGGCTGTCTGGGCGGCACGGGCTTCTGCTTCATCAGCCATACCGGCCAGGTGCAGCCCTGCGGCTATCTGGAACTGAACTGCGGCAACGTGCGCGAGACGCCCTTCCCCGAGATCTGGCGCAACAGCAAGTACTTCCGCCAGTTCCGCGACCAGAAGTGCTACGAAGGCAAGTGCGGCGTGTGCGAGTTCCACAAGGTCTGTGGCGGCTGTCGCGCCCGCGCCTGGAGCATGAACGGCAACCATATGGCCGAAGAGCCCCTGTGCACCTATCAGCCCAAGCGCGCCACGGGCGCAAAGTGAGCGAGCATGACGGACGCCCCTGAATACTGCGGTCCCCACACCACGCAGGAAGCCCTGGACGAGACCGACCGCCGCCTGCTGGACATCATCCAGACGGCCTTTCCCCTGACGCCCCGCCCCTATGCCGACCTGGGCACGTTGCTGGGCATCCCGGAGGAGGAGGCCCTGGAGCGCGTGCGCAGCCTGCGCGAGCGGCGCGTCATCCGCCGCCTGGGTGCCAACTTCCAGTCCGGCAAGCTGGGATTCGTCTCCACCCTCTGCGCGGCCAAGGTACCCGATGACAAGATGGACGACTTCGTGCGCGAAGTGAACGCCCGTCCCGGCATCACGCACAACTACCTGCGCGAGCACAACTACAACATCTGGTTCACGCTCATCAGTCCCTCGCGGGAAGACGAGCGCGCCACGCTGGATGACATCACGGCCCGTACGGGCATCCCCATCCTCAACCTGCCCGCCACGCGTTTGTTCAAGATCCGCGTGGACTTCCGCATGCAGGACTGAGACCCGTTCCCGATACTGAGGGGAGGCCGCAAGGCCTCCCCTTTTTTGTCTGATACTGCCGCCGCTGCCTGCGGCCCTCCGCCGCCCCTCCCGAGGGGCCCCTTGCCCCCCCTTGAGCTCCGCCAAGGCCTGTGCTAACACCTCAACATCAGTTGTTGAAAATTGTTTTCACTTACAGCCGTGCGGATTTCCGGGCCTGAGCCCTTCCGGTGCGGCCCGGACGTCCGCCTGCTTTTCTTCGCTTTTTCTTTCGCGATCCTGTCCTAAAATGTCACAGAATTGTCACAACCATGCAGCAGTATTCCGGGAACAGCTACGCGCACAAGGAGAGCGGCATGACCTCCCAGATAGTCCTCAAGTATCCTGAGCAACCCTGCTCGCCCGAAGACATGCAGGACCTTTCCTGCCCCAACCTTTTCCTCAACCGGGAAATCAACTGGCTGGACTTCAACGCCAAGGTTCTGGACGAGGCCCTCTCGCCCCAGCAGCCCCTGCTGGAACAGCTCAAATTCCTTGCCATCTTCTACAACAACCTCGACGAATTCTTCATGGTCCGCGTGGCCAACATCCTGCGCCAGTACCGCAACGGCGCCCCCAACGGCTCGGCCGACCGCATCACGCCGGCCAAGCAGCTGGCCGAGATACGCCGCCGCACCCTGCTGCTGACCTCACGCGCACAGAGCCACTGGCTCAAGAACCTGGCCCCGCAATTGCTGGAAAGGGGCGTGCGCATCGTGCGCTACACCGATCTTTCGGAAAAGCAGCGCCGCTTCCTGGACGGCTATTTCCGCAACGAGATCTATCCCGTGCTCACGCCCCAGGCCATCGACCCGGGGCACCCCTTCCCCACCATCTCCACCACCTGCCTCAATTTCATCATCCAGCTGCGCAACCGCGACAACGAATCGCGCTTCGTGCGCCTGAAGTGCCCCAACAACCTCTCGCGCTTCATCTTCATCCCGCGCAACAAGGAGGCCAAGACCTACGCCTCCCTGGGCTTCGACCCCAACGTGCGCGGTGATGACATCGTGCTGCTGGAAGACCTCATGGCCCAGTATCTGGGCCTGCTCTTCCCCGGCCATACGGTGGTCAGCTCCGCCCTGTTCCGCATCACCCGCAACACCGATCTTGAGATCGAAGAGGACGAGGCCGACGACCTGCTGGAAGCCGTGCGCGACCTGGTGGAACAGCGCCGCTTCGGCGACGTGGTGCGGCTGGAGATCGCCCACAAGGCCTCGCGCGAGCTGGTGGACTTTCTGGCCCGGCGCCTGCGCCTGCAGCCCTTCCAGATCTACCGCATCAAGGGGCCCATGGGCTTTTCCGAATTCATGACCCTCTATAATGTGGACCGGCCCCAGCTCAAGACGCCCGGCATCCAGGGGCACATCTCGCGCCTGTTCCAGGAAGGCGACATGTTCGGCCACCTGCGCAAGCGGGACGTGGTGCTCTTCCATCCCTACGACAGCTTCAAGGCCGTGCTGGACTTCATCCGCCGCGCCTGCGAGGACCCCAACGTCCTGGCCATCAAGCAGACCCTGTACCGTGCGGGCAACGATTCGCCCATCGTGCGCGCCCTCATCGAAGCCCGGCGCCGCGGCAAACAGGTGGTGGCCGTGGTGGAGCTCAAGGCCCGCTTCGACGAGGAGCGCAACATCACCTGGGCCGAAGAGCTGGAAAAGGAAGGCGTCAACGTGGTCTACGGCTTCATCGGCCTGAAGGTGCACGCCAAGCTCTGTCTGGTGGTGCGCCGCGAAGCCGGACACATCACGCGCTATGTCCACATCGGCACGGGCAACTACAATGCCTCCACGGCCAAGATCTACACGGACATGGGCCTCATCACCTCCAATGAGGACATCTGCGCCGACGTCACCGACCTGTTCAACGTCATGACCGGCTATGCGGACCGCGACCTGTACCGCAAGCTGCTGGTCTCGCCCCAGGCCATGCGCGGCCCGCTCATGGAGATGATCCGCCGCGAGATCGAGCTGCACAAGCGCTACGGCAACGGCGAGATCATCTTCAAGTGCAACCAGCTTGTGGATGCGGGCATCATCCGCGCCCTGTACCGGGCCTCCATGGCCGGTGTGCGCGTGCGTTTGCAGGTGCGCGGCATCTGCTGCCTGCGCCCCGGCCTGCCGGGCATCAGCGAGAACATCACGGTCACCAGCATCGTGGGCCGCTTCCTGGAGCATTCGCGCATCTACTGGTTCCATGCCAACGGCGAAGACATCATGTACATCGGCAGCGCGGACCTCATGCCGCGCAACCTCGACCACCGCATCGAGGTCCTGACCCCCATCCTCGATCCCGAACTGCGCCGCAAGATCCGCGAGGACATCCTCGAAGTCCACCTGGCGGACAACGTCCAGACATGGCAGCTGCAGGCCGATGCCACCTATACGCGGCTCAAGCCCTCCAGCAAGGAGGCTGCCGTCAACGCGCAGGAACGCATGATCGCCCAACATATCAGCAGGGACGATATCTGATCCCAAGGAGCTTTCATCATGGCTACCAAAAAACGCCCCGCCGGCAAGACCGGCAGCAGCACCAGCCGCAGCCGGCAGCAACGCCAGGGGCAGAGCTCTACCACCGCCGCCGCTCCCCGCAACGACAGCGCCGAACTTCTCCAGGCTTCCCTGCCCGGCACGGCCACGCCGCAGCCTGCTCCCGAAGCCGCCGAAGCGCCTGCCATGACGCCGGTCGTCGCGGAAGAGGCTGCCCCGGAGCAGCCGAAGGAGTGCGCGGCCGCTGCCCCCGAAGTGCAGACAGGCTGCCCTGAAGAAACGATGAAGGAGGAAGCGGTCCCCGCCGAAGAGCCCGAACGGGCTCCGGCCGAAGCGCCCGTGACGGCGCAGGAAGCTCCGGCGCCGGACGCCGGAGCGGAGCAGGAAGCCGCAACTCCCCAAAAGAAAGCCAAGAAAAGGGACAAGGAAGAAAAAAAGGCCAAGACGGGCAAGAAGCGCGTCAAGGTCGCCGGGCCCGAAACGGCCGATGCCGCTCACGACTGGACGCCCCTGCCCTGCGAGGCCCTGCTGGAGCATCTGCTGCCGGGCAGCCCCGAGCTGGAGGCCACCCGCCGTCACGGCCAGCATGTGGCCCATCTGGCGGAACAGCTCTTCGATCAGCTCCAGCCCCTGCACGGTCTGGACGGTCGCTGGCTCTACCGCCTGCGCATCGCCTGCTGCCTGCATGACATCGGCTTCGCTTCCGGGCGCAAGGGCCACCACAAAAAGGGCATGCGCATCGTGGAGCAGGACACCAGCCTGGCCCTGCTGCCCGAAGACCGCTCCCTGGTGGCCCAGCTGGTCCGTTATCACCGCAAGGCCTGGCCCGCCATGCGCCACCGCCGTTTCGCCGCCCTGGGCAAGAAGGACCGCGAGGCCCTGAACAAGGCCGCGGCCCTCATCCGCATGGCCGACGCCCTGGATTACCGCCACATGGAAGCCGTGCGCGACGTGGCCATCGACCTGCAGCCCGGCAAGGTGGTGCTGACCCTGAGCGGCGCCCAGGACTGCGCCCCCGAGCAGGACCGCCTGCTGGTCAAGGGCGATCTGTTCATGCACATCTTTGGCGTGGAGCTGGAGTGCGTATGTCCCATCCTGTAGTCCCGGATCAGGCGGGGCCTGACGGGGAACGCGTCATCGGCATCATCGACCTGGGCAGCAACTCGCTGCGCCTGATGCTGGTACGCATCCTGCCCGACGGCTCGCACACGGTCCTCAACCAGGTCAAGAACATGGTGCGCCTGGGCGAAGGCGCCTTCGAGACGGGACATCTGCGTGAAGAGAGCATGGCACGGACCATCAACGTCCTGCGCGGCATGGCCGAGATGTGCGGCGTCTACGGCGCCTCGGAGGTCATCGCCATCGCCACGGCCGCCGTGCGCGACGCGGCCAACGGCCCGGACTTCATGCGCCGGGTCAAGGAGAAGACCGGCATCGACTTCCGCGTGGTCTCCGGCCGCGAAGAGGCCCGCCTCATCTATCTGGGCGTCTCCAGCGGTCTGGCCCATACCGAGAGCCTGCGCCTGTTCATCGACATCGGCGGCGGCAGTACCGAGCTGGTGGTGGGCAATTCCGAGGAATACCGCAACCTCGATTCCCTCAAGATGGGCTGCGTGCGCCTGTCCAACCTCTTCTTCGACAAGGACTCCGGCACCATCTCCGCCAAGCGCTACGCCGCGCTGCAGAATTACATCCGCAACAATGCCCTGCGCTCGTTCCAGCGCATCGCGGACTTCGTCATCGAAGAGGCCGTGGCCAGCTCCGGTACGGCCCAGAACCTGGCCGAGATCGCCGCGGCCCTGGATGCCGAGGATGCCGCGCGCACGGGCCGGGCCCCGCAGGAGTCCCGCGACGTGCTCAGTTACGGCGGCCTGCGCCGGGCCGTCAAGGAACTGTGCGGGCGCACCCTCAAGGAACGCCGCAGCGTGCCCGGCATCAATCCCAACCGTGCCGACGTCATCGTGGCCGGTGCGGCCATCCTCCAGACCATCATGGAGGACCAGGGCTTCGACAGCGTGCGCATCAGCAACCGCAACCTGCAGAACGGCATCCTGGTGGATTACCTGTCCACCCGCATGCCCCATGCCGACGGCAGCTTCCATCCCGTACGCAAGGAGAGCGTGCTGCATCTGGCGCGGCGCTGCCGCTTCGAGGAACGCCACTCCCGCCATGTGTCGCGCCTGGCCCTGGATCTGTTCGACAGCGCCAAGGCCATGGGCCTGCACGACTCCGGCGACCTGGCCCGCGAGCTGCTGCACTATGCGGCCCTGCTGCACGACATCGGCATCTTCATCTCCTTCTCGCGCCACAATGCCCACAGCCACTACCTGATCCGCAACACCGAGCTGCTGGGCTTCACCCGCCGTGAAGTGGACATCATGGCCGCCCTGACCTACTTCCACCGCAAGCGTCCCTCCAAGAAGGTGCCGCTGTTCATGGAGTTCGACCAGGAGACCCGCGAGGAGATCCGCCTACTCTCCCTCTTCCTGCTGCTGGCCGAGCGCATGGACAAGAGCCATCGCCAGATCGTGCGCACCGTCCGCTTCGAGGCCCGCAAGGAAGGCGGCCTGCAGCTCTCGCTGCGCGCCCCCGAGGAATGCCCCATCGAGCTGGATCTGGTGCGCGGCAGCGCCAAGCTGGTGCGCAAGGTCTTCCGGCAGGAGATCCCCGTGGAGGTGGTCAGCAGCTTCCGCCGCTGATCCCGCGCATCCCGTCACACGCCATGTCAGGGGCCCCGCACGACGCGGGGCCTTTTTTTCACAGGAGCGAACGCCAACCGTCATGGCTTTGCCATGCCCCGGGGCGCGGGCCGGTGTATCCTGCCGGGAAATCATCCCCCGGAGGTCTTGCCCATGGACGACGCCCAGCACCCAGCATTCCCTGCAACGCAAACTGGAACAGGAACGGCGGCACCTGGCCTGCCTGTGCGCCGGATTCGCCCTGCCCCACGGCCACGGTGACGAGGCGGACAACGCCCGCGACGAGATGGCGGAGCTGCTGGCCTGGAGCCACGCCAACCTGTGCGCGGCGCGCATCCGCGCCCTGGAGGGCCTGCTGGGCGACCTGCGGTGCAGCGGCCGCCGCCTGTGCATGGACTGCGGCGAAGAGATCCCCCTGTCCCGGCTGCTGGCCGTGCCCGGGGCCTGCCGCTGCCGCGACTGCCAGCAGCTGGCGGAAGAGGAAGGCCCGGTTTGCGACCAGCGCCCGCCCTTGCTGCCGGAAGGACTGTTGCCGCTGGCCGCTCCGCTGCGCTGAGGATTGTGCCTCACGGGACAGCACCCATCCCGCCCACGGCAGGCCCCTGGGCCTGCCGTTCCTGCAACAGCACACCAACCACTGTGAATAACTCGATTTATTGTTTGCAGCTTCGTTGACGCCCCGCCAGACATTTGGGCGCGGGCGTATCGTCGCCCGAAAAATCTCAAAAAATATTTTTTTACCATATCGACGGGCTCTGCCATTGTGGTGAGCCCCCCGCCCCATTGCAGCAACGGCCTGCCATGTCGTTCCTGCGACCCTTTTCTTCGTGTTCCCCCGATCGCTCACCTTTCATGACTGCCATGGATACCGCATATGCGTCCATGCTTATTTTATTATGAAAAAAAGAGTTCTCATAATACGTTACTTATGAAAAAATGCACATACTTTTGAATATATCCCTTCAAAATAAGACGTGAATAAAATCATATCATATTATGTTGTGAATTATAGTTTTTTATTTTTTCTGCATACAAAACACAAATACCATGGTATCTTGAGAAGAACAGGAGTGTATTACGTTTTGTAAAAGTATGTAACGACACAATGAGGGGAGAACGATGGCCAGCTGTGAACGACACGAACCGTCCTTTGTCCGGAAAAGCCTTTCCGCCCTGCCCGGTATCCTTCTGCTGACAGGCGTCGCCGTTTTTTCGTGGTTCATAACGCCGCGCCTCATCGCCCTGCATCCCTTCATGAAGTCCCTCAACCTGAGCGATTTCATCGTGGCCATCATCCTGGGCATGGTCATCTGCAATACCGTCGGTGTGCACGCCGTCTTCCGGGACGGCCTGCGCTTCTCCACCACCCTGACCAAGACCGGCATCGTGGTCATGGGCTGCAAATATTCTTTCGCCGGGCTCATCAAGACCGGCTCGGAAGCCATCATCATCATTTCCGTCTTTCTGTTCACCTCCGCCATCATCCTGATGTGGCTCTCCCGCCGCCTCAGCATGTCGCCTTCCCTGGGGGCCTGTCTGGCCGCCGGCCTGTCCATCTGCGGGGTCTCGGCCTGTGTGGCCATCGCCCCGGCCGTCAGGGCCAAGAATGAAGACATCGCCTACACCATCGCCGTGGTGCTCATGTTCGGCCTGCTGGCGCTCTTCATCTTCCCCTTCATCGGCCACTGGCTCGACCTCAGCCCCAACCAGTTCGGGGCCTTCGCCGGTGTGGGCATCGTCAATTCGGCCCAGGTGCTGGCCGCGGGCTTCGCCTTCAGCAATGACGCGGGCATCGTGGCCGGTGTGTACAACATCGGCCGCGTCATCTGTCTGCCCCTGGTGGTGCTGATGCTGGCCATCATGGTGGCCGCCGAGGACGCCAAGGTGCATTCCCAGCTGGCCAATACCAGCAAGATGCGCATCATCCTCGACAAGTTCCCGGTCTTCGTGCTGGGCTTCCTGGCCGTGGTCCTGCTGAACACCTTCGGCTTCATGAGCAAGGAAGAAGCCAAAATGGCCGGCAACTTCATGAACTGGTGCTTCCTGCTGGGCTTCTCCAGCATCGGCCTCACCACCCACCTCAGCGACATCAAGGCCGCGGGCCTTTCCGGTGCGCTCATCGGCTTCTGCGTGGCCTCGGTCAAGGCAGGCCTGGCCCTGCTGGTGGTCCTCTGCTTCCTGCAATGACGGACAGGCGTTGCAAGGGCCTGACGGGATGCACGCAAGGCCCCTGCGTCTCTTCCCGACGCGTTCGATGACCGGACGGCATCATCCCGGACGGAAGGCAACTTCTGATGCCGCCTGACGGAAAACCACAAAAACAGAAGGGACGGCTACGACATGCCCCCGGAGGACATCATGTGGAACAAGATCTCCAAAAGCAGACAACAGGACATCATCGTCATCACCTGCGGCCTCCTGCTGATCCTGCTGGCCAAGGTGCTGGCATGATCTGCTGTCTGGCTTCCGCCGCCTGCCCCCTGCGCGACACGGCCGCCCCGCTGGCCGCCTGTGGCGGACGGGAAGGCATCCGTGCCGTCTATGATGCCGGTATCGACCTCGGCCATTACGGCGAGGTGGACCAGCTGGCGCCCGCCGGAGCCATGGCGGAGTTCACGGCCTATGTGCGCCGCCAGAGCGAGGAGGAAGCGGAAGCGGCCTTCGCGCCGCTGCGGCAGGCCGCCCGCAGCCGGGGCGTAGAAATGCGCCTGCATGTGGTCTACGGCCCCAGTGCCGTACGCGATCTGCTGCGCCGCTGGGGGGAAGAAGAGACCGTGCGGGTCTTTGGCGGGGAAGGCATGTCCCTTGCCTGACTCCCGGCTGCGGGCCGGGCCATGCCCCAAAGACCTGCCACAGGGAGCGGGAAGGAGCGGAGGTTTCCTTCCCGCTTTTCTCCTTGCGAGAAGGCCGTGACAGAGGACACGCGGCAACGGCGCAAGGGAGCGGGCATGATTATCCGGATATGCGGCACGCGATGTGCTGCTCCGGGGCGCAGCCCGTACGGATGAAGGCCCGTATGGGCATCGGGAAGCCACCGGTAACGCCGGGACAGTCCCGCGAACCGGGACAAAGACAGGACGAAGGAAAAAGCGGGGAAAGAAGGAGGAAGAGCGGGAAGGCCCGCCCGATGGAAGCGCCCCCGGGCGGCTGCCCGCAAACGCGCGTCCGGCAAAAGCCCATAACGAAAAAAGGCTTGCAACTTTCGCTGCAAGCCTTTGAATTCCCTGGTGCCGAGGGACAGAATTGAACTGCCGACACGGGGATTTTCAGTCCCCTGCTCTACCAACTGAGCTACCTCGGCGTGAGGTGGTGTTGTTCGTCACAACAAAAATGCTTGTACAGATTTCCCTCCGACTTGGCAAGCATTTTTTTTCGTTTTTTGCCAAAAACTTGAAATTTTTTTGTCCAGCCTCCATACTGTTCCTGTCAGGACAGGCATTCTCCCTATATTTTCAGGCTGTTGCAGGCACATTTTTTTGTGCGCCCTGTCCGCGCCCCTCATCCCCACAGGATACCCATGGCCTTCCGCCCTTCTCTGCCTCCCTTCATCCTGGAATCCGCGGCCCTGCGCAGTCAGAGCGCCTGGACGCTCATGGCCCAGGCCCTGCTCACGGGCCTTGTCTCCGGCGGGGTCATCGGCCTGTTCCGCTGGCTCTATACCATCATCAATGGCGCCGTCCGCGCCCATATGGCCGGGCAGGATCCCTTCGCACCGGCCACGCTGGCCCTGATGGCCGCCGGGCTGCTGCTCATGGCCCTGACGGCCGGGCTGCTCCTGCGCTACGAGCCCCTCATCGGCGGCAGCGGCATCCCGCAGGTGGAACTCATCGCGGCCGGAAAGCTGCCGCCCATGCGCTGGGCGCGGGTGCTCTGGTGCAAGTTCGTGGCCACCCTGGCCGCGCTCAGCGCCGGTCTTTCCGTGGGGCGCGAGGGCCCCTGCATCATGATGGGCGCCACCGTGGGCGCGGGCGTGGGCTATATGTGGCACGACCGCTGCCGCGCCAACCGGCCCCGCTATCTGGTGGGCGGCGGCGTGGCGGGCATGACCGCCGCCTTCACCGCCGAGTGCGGTGGGGAGGTCCGGACGGCGGAGGGCACCCTCACGGAGTGGCAGCGCTTCTCCGCGGAGCTCCCCTACCCCCTGACGGATGAGAACATCACCCTCTCCGTGTCCTTCACCCTGCCGGACGGCACGGTGGAGACCCAGCTGCTGGACGCCGGCTATTTCAACGGCCTCTATTCCCGGACGCTCCCGTCGGTCTATGTAGGCGTGGACAC
>OLWL01001323.1_pt1 | contig 13962 bp, 9 predicted proteins | sample 1674151 | NCBI WGS metagenome assembly OLWL01 (sample SAMEA103958148, study PRJEB25191) | human gut metagenome
GCATTCCGTTTACCGACCCGCAGGGCGCGTATTTCGTACTGGCTGATATCGGCCCATATATGCGCAAGGGCGAATCCGATGTGGATTTCTGCCTCGAAATGGCGGAAAAGGTCGGCGTGGCCTGCGTTCCCGGCACGTCGTTCTTCAATGAGAACATCAATCACATCGTCCGCGTCCACTTTGCCAAGAAGGACGAGACGCTCTATGAGGCGCTTGAACGCCTGTCCCATCTGAAGGAAAAAATGGGCTGATATCAAAAGCAGCGGCTTCCGAACCGGAGGCCGCTGCTTTTGCATAGCAGATGTTTTTTTCTCACATACTATCCCGACTTAATATTGGAAAGCGGGGATACGCATGAAGGGATTTGCAATGCTGAGGATCGGCGAGGTCGGCTGGGTGGAAAAGCCCCGTCCGGTATGCGGGCCGTTGGACGCGGTCTGCCGTCCGCTTGCGGCGGCAGTCTGCACGTCGGACGTGCATACGGTCTGGGAGGGCGCAGTCGGCGACCGGCACGACCTGATCCTGGGGCATGAATGCTGCGCGGAGGTTGTGGAGACCGGCGCGCTGGTAAAGGACTTTCAGCCCGGCGACCGGGTGCTTGTTCCGGCCATCACGCCGGATTGGAGTTCATTGGAGGCACAGGCGGGCTATGCGATGCACTCCGGCGGAATGCTGGCCGGATGGAAGTTTTCAAATATCAAGGACGGCGTGTTTGCAGAGTATTTCCATGTAAACGACGCCGACGGAAATCTGGCGCATCTGCCGGAGGGTATGGATATTCTGGAAGCCTGCATGCTTTCGGATATGGTGCCGACCGGCTTTCACGGCGCGGAGCTGGCGGACGTGCAGTTCGGCGATACAGTGCTTGTGGTCGGTATCGGCCCGGTCGGACTAATGTCTGTGGTGGGCGCAGCCCTTCGGGGCGCGGCCAGAATCCTTGCGGTCGGAACACGGCCCGTCTGCGTAGAAGCAGCGCGGCAATATGGCGCTTCCGATTTTATCAGCTACAAAGACGGCCCCATTGACGAGCAGGTTCTGGAACTGACAGGCGGCAAGGGCGTCGACTGCGCAATCATTGCGGGCGGCGATGCGGATACGTTCATTCCGGTCATAAAGGCTCTGAAGCCGGGCGGAAACATCGGAAATGTCAATTATCTCGGCAGCGGAGAATATGTGCGCCTGCCGCGTGCGGAGTGGGGCGTCGGGATGGGCCACAAGCAAATAAACGGCGGTCTCATGCCGGGCGGACGGCTGCGGATGGAAAAGCTGGCCGCGCTCATGACAAACGGGCGGCTCGATGTAAAGCCGCTGATCACGCACGTTTATGACGGCTGGGACGCGCTGCCGCAGGCGCTCCGGCTCATGAAGGACAAGCCGCGCGATCTCATTAAGCCGGTTGTGCGGTTATGATGGCTCGGAACCGGCTGTCAGATTGAGATAGTAATATTCCGTCTGCGCGGACAGCGGAACAGCGTTCCCCTGTCCGTCAAACTCAAAATTTTGCCCATAGATCGTAACCAGACCGTGCGTATCCAGACGCGCGGTCTGATTTTGCAGTGTCAAAGCGCTTCCGGTTGTCATAATTCCATAACCGTCAACTAATTCATTATAAAATCCAAAGAAATCGAAGCTGTGCGGTTTGCGGAAAACAGCTTCAACGCAGACCGTGCCGCCTGCCGGGATGGTGATCTCCGCTGCGGCATAGCAGACACGCTGAACGTTTTCCGCGTCCTGGAGCAGATCGTCCAGCCGGCCCTCACTGTAACGTTCGGCGGGTGTGGCGGAGCAGACGCCGTACTGCGTCAAAAGCTCCGCGGCGGCTGCTACAAGCCGTTTTACCTCTTCGGCAGAGGCGTCCGCGCCGAGCTGCGCGGCGGCGATCTGCCGCAGAAGCTCCGCAAGGGGCAGTTCCGTGCGCGTCACGGTTCCTTCGAGCGTATCCAGCTCCTTCCCCTGTTCGCAGCTGCCGTCCGTATAGCCCTGCATGGCGCAGCCGGTCAGATCCTGCCCGAGCACGGCAAGCAGATGCAGCGTCTGATTATGTACCCTTGTAAAATAGCTGTACTGCGGCTGGCCTGTCGCTTCGTTCTGGCCATAGCCGTTGATCCCATAGGTCAGGATCGTCGTCTTTTCCGGGTCTGCGTCAACTGTGATAGCCAGCGTCGCCGCGTTTGCCGTCGTTTCGCCGGATGCGGTAAAGGAATAGACATAGACGGTTTGCTCCGGCAGCGTCTTCGGCGCAAGCGCGTCAGCCTGATAGCTGCCGGTCAGCAGCGTTTGGTACTCCGTCCAGCTTTCCGCGTGTCGAATGTTCCAGCGTTCCTCCGCAAGCTCCGGCTCAGCACTGGCCGGACCAAACCAGCCGGGGAACGCGCCGGGATAGAGCGTGCTCCGCACGGCAGCTCCATCTGCCGTAAGCGACGGTCGGAGCGAATCGAGGTCACTGAGGCTGGAAACGAAGGGGTAGAGCACCGTCACGGTGCAGTCTTCGCCGGAATCATTGCGGATCGTGTACCGATCTGCCACAGTGATCGCGGCGGCATTCTCTTCGGCATAGGGCGCGCAGTCGAGCAATACCTCCCGGTCGGCGGAAAGCGCAGGCTCCGCCTGCGCCAGCGTCAGCGGGAAAACCGGGCCTGCGTAGGACATGAAATCCGCTGCGTCGACCGGTTTGGCAGGGCCGCTGCCGGGGGTACTGGCAAGCTGCCCGCCTGATGGAGAAGCAGCACAGCCGCAAAGCGCGGCGGCCAAAAGAAACGCAAGGAGCAGAGCTATCGTGCTTCGTACTGTTCGCATGGAATTTCCCTCCTGATTCTTCCTGATACTATCTAAGACGGAATTTGCGCGCGTTGGTTGCAGAAATGGAGCAAAAACGCCCTCGCAGCATTCTGCAAGGGCGTTTGGGGATATCAGCAATAGAAATCCTTGATCTTTTTTGCGCGGGACGGGTGGCGAAGCTTGCGGATGGCCTTGTTTTCGATCTGACGGATGCGCTCACGCGTAACACCGAAGATCTGACCGACCTCCTCAAGCGTGTGCGTGCGGCCGTCGTACATACCGAAGCGCATACGCAGCACGTCCGCCTCACGCTCGGTCAGTGTGCCGAGAATCTCGGTCAGCGCCTCAGAGAGCATGGCGTTGGACGTTGCATCGACAGGGCCAGGGGTATTATCGTCCTCGACAAAGGAGCCGATGGTCGTATCCTCTTCATCGCCGACGGGCATATCGAGAGAGAGCGTATCGGCTGCGGTGCGGTTGGCTTCGATGATTTTTTCAATCGGGAGGTTCAGCTCTGCGGCGATCTCCTCCAGCGTCGGCTCACGGCCCAGCTCCTGTACGAGCTTGCGGTTGCAGCGGTTCGCCTTGTTGATGACCTCGACCATATGCACCGGGACGCGGATGGTGCGCGCCTGATCGGCAATGGCGCGGGTAATGGCCTGCCGGATCCACCACGTTGCATATGTAGAGAATTTGTTTCCCTTTGTATAGTCGAACTTATCGACCGCACGGATCAGGCCCGTGTTGCCCTCCTGGATCAGGTCCAGAATGTGCAGACCCCTGCCGGAGTATTTTTTTGCGATCGACACGACAAGGCGCAGATTGGCCTCAGTCAAGCGGTCCTTGGCCTTTTTATCGCCCTCGGAGACGCGCTTGGCCAGCTCGATTTCCTCCTCGGCAGTCAGCAGCTTGACCTGACCGATCTCCTTGAGGTACATACGCACCGGGTCATCCAGATTGTATTCTGCAGCAAGCTCCAGCGGGTCTACAAGCTCTTCCTCGTCGTTGTCGGGAACCTCGTCCATGTCCATACCAAGATCGTCGGAGACGTCCAGCTCCAGCTCAGGGCTGACGATCTGGATGCCCATCGCATCAAAAGTATCGTAAATATGCTCGATCTTCTCGACCGGCAGATCCAGCTTTTCCAGCTCGGCAGTCAGCTCGCTCGACTGAATGCTTCCTTCGCGCTTTGCCTTTGCGATCAGCGCGGAAACCGTTGCCATTGCGTCCTCAGTCGAGGGCTTCGGGTTCTTTGTGTTTGCCATTCTTTCGCTCATCCTCATTCATCTGGTAACATTGCCGCGCACTCGCGCAACTGTGTTATTATAACCCCAACTTTATCGTTTTGACAATGCCTGATTTGACTTTTTTTCTGTTTTTTCTTGTGTTTCAGAAAAAATCGCGAGTCCGGCGTCCTCAGATCTCCATAATGACCGGCAGGATCATCGGATTGCGCTTTGTTGTCTTGAACAGATACCCGGACAGGTCGTTTTTGATGTTGGCTTTCAGCACACTCCAATCGCTGCGGCCATTCTGGCTGCACCGGTCGATGGCGTGCGCGGCGATCACACGCAGCTCTTCCATCAGGTTCTCCGACTCCTTCACGTAGACGAAGCCTCTTGTAATGATGTCCGGGCCGGTGATGACGCTGCCGTCCTCGCTGGAAATGTTGACGACCACGACGAGCATACCGTCCTGCGCCAGATGCTTCCGGTCGCGCAGAACGACGCTTCCAACGTCGCCGACGCCGGTGCCGTCGACCAGAATCCTGCCGGACGGAACGGTGCCGCCCCACTTGCAGGTGGCCTTTGTAAGCTCAAGCACCTTGCCGATATCGGAGATAAAAATATTCTTGGGATCCATGCCCATAGTCTGGGCCAGACGCGAATGCGCCTGCAGATGGCGCTGCTCGCCGTGGACGGGAATAAAGAATCTGGGCTTGAGCAATCCGTGGATGATCTTCAGTTCCTCCTGGCAGGCGTGGCCGGAGACGTGCAGGCCCTCAAGCTTGTCATAGATGACCTCTGCACCCTTGCGGTAGAGCTCGTTGATGATCTTGCCGATGGATTTTTCGTTTCCGGGGATGGCGGACGCGGAGATAATTACACGGTCAGACGCTGTGATCTCAACCTGACGGTGGCCAGAGAACGCCATACGGTAGAGCGCGGACATATTTTCGCCCTGTGAGCCGGTCGAGACGATCACAAGCTTGTTGTTCGGGATCTGCTTGATCTGATTGATATCGACGAGCGTGCCTGCGGGGATCTTCAGATAGCCAAGCTCTGTGGATACCTTCAGGATATTCTCCATGCTGCGGCCCGTGACCGCGACCTTGCGGCCGAATTTCTTCGCGACCGTAATGAGGCTTTGCAGGCGGAAGGCGTTGGAGGCAAAGGTCGTGACAATGATGCGCTTATTGCAGCCGGTAAACTGCCGCTCGAAGCTGCCCGCGACCGTACGCTCGGACGGCGTATAGCCCTGCCGCTCCACGTTTGTCGAATCGCACAGCAGCGCCAGCACGCCCTCCTTGCCCAGAGCGCCGAAGCGCGCAAGATCGATCATGCCGTCCTCTGCTGTGGCGTCAATTTTGAAGTCGCCCGTCATGACGACGGTGCCGACCGGGGTTTTGATGGCAAAGGCGACTGCGTCGGCGATGGAATGGTTCACATGGATGAATTCCACCGTAAAGCAGCCGGCCTTGACCTTCTCCCCTGCCTCATGCGTAAACAGATGCACCGCATTCTGGAGCTGATGCTCCTCCAGCTTCAGCTGGACGATGCCGGCGGTCAGGCGTGTGGCGTGGATGGGGCATCTGAACTGCTCCATGGCGTAGGGAATGCCGCCGATATGGTCTTCGTGGCCATGCGTCAGGAACATACCGCGTATTCTGTCCTTGTTTTTGACAAGATAGGTCATATCGGCAATGACCAGATCAACGCCATACATCTCATCGTCCGGGAAGCCGAGACCGCAGTCAACGATGATGATATCCTTGCCGTATTCAAGTACGGTCATATTCTTGCCGATCTCATTCAGACCGCCAAGCGGGATGATTTTTAATTTTTCTGCCAAATGATTTCACTCTTTTCTTAAAAAAATAGGTATGGATTAGGCTGCGCAGCGCCGTTCTGGCAAACGGATCACGCGCGGAACAAATGCAAAAAAGACGCAGGAGAACAGGCGCATGCAGGGAAGTGTCCTGAGCCCCGTCTCGCCCCGGTCTGCTTCGCCGCTGCCTGCGCTCCATATGAATATGCAGTTGATCTATTTGCTGCGCCGTCCGAGGCGGCGCATAATCCCAAAAGAAAGCCTCCCGTGAGGCAATTCTAATTAAGTATATCACACTTTTTTCAAAAAGTATACCTTTTTTCTATCTTTTCTGGAAGTATTTCCGGAGACACGGCTTTTCGAGCCGCACGAAAAGCCGCGATTTCTGTTGATTTTACGGACATATCTGATATAATATATATAAATTTGTTCATTGCGAAATGGAGGCGACAGTATTTGAAAAAACCTGTCTGGCGTCTGCTCAACCCCAATACGATCTGGTATTTTGTGGTCATGCTGCTCTTCGCCGCCTCAGCTGCCGTGCTGCGGCAGTATTATCTGGCGGGCGGTGCGCTTCTTGCCACGGTGATCGTTTTTATTATCAGCCGTGCCCAGCTCTCCAGGCGCAAGCGTGAGCTTATGAGCTATGTGCAGAAGGCGACCGATTCTGCCGGTATTTCCGTTCATGCCGGGTCCGCGTTCCCAATGGCAGTCATCCGGCTGCCCGACAACGAGATTATCTGGGGAAACCCCAGCTTCTTTGCTATCACCGGCCTATCCGACACGGCCAGCTATCAGAAGCTCGAAGCCGTGATCCCGGATTTCTCCAACAAGTGGCTGAGCGAAGGCCATTCCGAGATGTCCGGCGACCGGAACATCGGTGACCGGCGCTATCGCATCTACGGCAACTTCGTCCGCTCTGAGGACAGCACGACGACCGTGCAGCTCGCGACGATCTACTTCGCCGACATGACGGAGATGTTCAACATCCGCGATGAATTCATGCGGACGCGTCCGGTTGTGTCGATCGTTCTCATTGATAACTACGATGAGTTGACCACCAATCTTTCCGATTCCGCCATCTCCACGCTTGACGCGCAGCTCAACGACGTTGTGGCGAACTGGACGACGGGGCTGGAGGCGCTGTGCCGGAAAATCGAGCGCAACCGCTATCTGGTGATCTTTGAAAGCAAGGATCTGCCCCGGCTTCAGGAGAGCCGTTTTTCAACGCTTCTGGAGGATGTACGGCACATCACGTCAACCGGCGGGATGTCGGCGACCATCTCGCTCGGCATCGGCAAGGACGGCGGGAGCTTCGCGGAAAATTACCAGTTTGCCTCGCTTGCAATCGAAATGTCACTCTCCCGAGGCGGTGATCAGGCCGTTATCAAGGACCGGTTCAATTTTACCTTCTACGGCAGCAGAGTCAAGGAGACGGACCGCCGCACCCGCATCCGCTCCCGTCTGATCGCAAGCTCCCTGTCAGAGCTGATCAGCCAGTCCAGCACCGTATATATTATGGGGCACCGTATGGCGGATCTCGACGCGCTCGGCGCAGCCGTCGGTCTTCTCTGCCTGTGCCGTATCAAGGGCTGCCGGGCAAAAATCGTAATTGACCTTCAAAAGAACGCCTGCCAGAGCCTGATTGCGGAGCTCAGGGCCATTCCGGACTATGCCGATCTGTTTATTTCCGGGCAGGACGCGCTGGTCGAGGCGGACAACCGCAGTCTTCTCATCGTAGTCGACACGAACCGGCCCGGTCAGGTCGAGAGCAGGCCGCTGCTGGAAGCGATCTCCCGCGTTGTTCTGATCGATCACCATCGCAATGCTGCGGATTCTATCAGCCAGACTGTTGTCAAGCTGCACGAGCCGTCTGCTTCCTCTGCTTCCGAGCTGGTGACGGAGCTTCTGCAGTATGCGGTCAATCAGCGCGATCTGAAGCCGATCGAGGCGCAGGCGCTTCTGTCCGGTATCGTATTGGATACGAAAAATTTCTCCATCCGGACAAGCCCGCGCACGTTCGAATCGGCGGCATATCTGCGTAAGGCCGGCGCGGACCCGGTCGAGGTCAAAAAGCTGTTTCAGACAGATCTGGACGATACGCTTCTGCGCTATCGCGTTATCCAGGCGGCGCGGCTGTACCGGAATGAGATCGCCATTGCCTGCGTAGACGAAAAGCTCACCCGCGTGATCGCGTCTCAGGCCGCGGATGAATTGATCAACGTTTCCGGCATTACCACCTCCTTCGTTCTCTTCCCGGACGACGGACAGATCATCATCAGCGCACGCTCCATCGGCTCGTGCAATGTTCAGGCGGTTCTGGAAACGCTCGGCAACGGCGGCGGAAATGGCGCGACAGCCGGTGCACAGATCAAGGGAAAGCCCCTGCAGGAGGTTTTGAAGGAGCTTATCGCCGCAATCGACGCATTCTATTCCTGAATTCCCCACAATTTATCCCTCCGACCCGATCGGAGGGATTTTTTCAGCTTCGCTTGCATATTTTCCCGCCGGGCGCAGAAACTACCTCCGTAACATCAAAAAGGAGGTTTTCCCTTTGAAACACCGTACCTGCCCGCTTCGCGCCGCGCTTGCCGCAGCGCTGGTTCTGATCATGCTCTGCGTGCCTGCTCTGGCCGCTGAGATCGCCGTCGATTATACCTCGGAATACAGGTTTACCGCCGCAGACTTTTCTGATTCCGACGGATTGGAGGGCGTCTACATTTCCTCCGTCCCTCCCGCGTATCAGGCAGAGCTTTGCATCGGCAGCCGCGTGATCTGCCGGGGCGACATTCTGCCTGCGGCAGCACTGGAAAAGTTGAAGCTGCGCCCGGTCTGCCTTGGAAACGCCGACTGTGAGCTGGTCTACTGCCCGATTGAAGACGGGACGCTCGGCGATGCCGTCACGGTATCCCTGCGCATTCTCTCCGGCACGAATACCGCGCCGGTCTGCGAGGACGGAACGCTGGAAACGTATAAGAACATTGCGAACACCGGCACGCTTTCAGCCACAGATCAGGAGGATCAGGAGCTGACGTATCAGCTTGTCAAGGAACCAAAGCGCGGCACGGTCGAGCTGCATACGGACGGCAGCTTCACCTATACGCCGGATAAAAACAAGGTCGGCAAGGATTCGTTCGTTTTTACTGCGACCGATCCGGCCGGGAACGTCTCGAATGAGGCCTGCGTCAAGATCCGCATTCTGAAGCCCGCGGATAAGGCAACGTATCAGGATATGTCCGGTGACCGCGATGCGTTCGCCGCCATGTGGCTCAAGGACAAGGGGCTTTACACCGGCAGAGTCATTGCCGGGAACCTCTGCTTTGAGCCGGACTGCCCTGTCAGCCGCAGCGAGTTTCTGATCGCCTGCATGAAGCTGGCCGGACTTGAGCAGTCGGACGGGACGATCTCGACCGGCTTCGCGGATGAACTGGAAACGCCCCTCTGGCAGCAGCCGTATCTGGCCGCAGCCTATCAGTCCGGCATGATCTCCGGGACGCCGACCGAGGAGGGGCTGGTTTTCCGCCCGGAGGAGGATCTGAGCCGCGCAGAGGCAGCCGTCATGCTCCAAAAGCTCCTGCGCCTGCCGGGCGATGCCGCTGTCTTTGCGCCGGATGAGGCTTCCGCCATTCCTGCCTGGGCGCAGAGTGCGGTCAGCGCGCTCTCAAACGCAGGCATCCCGCTTGCTGCCTCGGACTATGAGGCGCCGCTGACGCGGCGTGAGGCGGCAAATATGCTGCTTGCAGCCGCTCCCGCAGCCGAAGCTGCCGGGCTTTACTGGTCAGAATAACCGAATCGGGCCTGCCGCGTTTGCGGCAGGCCCGACGCGCAGCCGCAGAAACGGCAGGATGCGCGTTTTTTGACGGTGGATTTTTGGGCGCTCGTCTGCTATAGTGTAACTGATTGAAAACAAAACAGGACAGGAACAGGCATGGCAAACAGAGAAAAACAGGATATGACCGCCGAGCTGGCAGAGGGAAAAATCCTGCCGCTCGTATTCAAACTCACCATTCCGGCTGTCATTGCGCAGCTCATTACATTTTTATATAATATCGTCGACAGAATGTACGTCGCGCGGATCGAAGGCTCCGGCATGGACGCGCTGGCCGCGCTTGGGATCGTACTTCCCATCACGCTGATCATGCAGGCATTTGCGAATCTGGTCGGGCTTGGCGGCGCGCCGCGGGCGGGCATCAAGCTCGGCGAGGGAAAGGCGGATGAGGCGAACCGGATCTTTCACACTGCGTTCTGCCTGCTGGTCCTGCTTGGCGTTGTGATCGGCGCAGCGGCGTTCTGCTTTGCGCGGCAGATCGTACTGCTGTTTGGATGCCCGGAAAGTGCGGTGGAGTTCGCCGTTTCCTATCTTAAAATCTATGCCTGCGGCACGATTTTCGTCATGCTGGCGCAGGGACTCAACCCGTTTATTCTGACGCAGGGCTATTCGTGGCTTGCAATGAGCTCGGTGCTGCTGGGCGCGCTTATCAACATCGCGCTCGACCCGCTGTTCATCTTCACCTTCAAAATGGGTGTCCAGGGATCAAGCCTCGCGACGATCCTCTCTCAGCTTTGCTCGTGCATTTGGATCGTCTGCTTTTTCTTCTCCCGGAAGAGCCTGTTCCGCTTTCAGGCAAGCCTGCTGGGCCTGTCGCCGGGGCGCATTTTCAGCATTCTTTCGCTGGGCTTTACGCCGTTCATCATGACGCTGACGGAATGCGCCATCCAGATCGTCTTCAACATCAATCTGAACCGCGCGACCGGCGGCAACAAGGACTATACCGCCGCGTTGACCGTCATGCTGAGCGCGCTGCAGCTTATTTCCCTGCCCCTGAACGGTCTTGGAAACGGTATGCAGCCGTTCGTGAGCTATAATTACGGAAAGGCAGACTCCGCACGCCTGAAACAGGGGATCAAATATGTGACGATCATCGCGTTTATCTACGCGGTCTGCATCTGGTCCGTCTCAATGGCGTTCCCGGTAGTATACGCAAGGCTATTTTCCGCAAGCGAGGCCGTCACGCAGATCGTCAAGTGCTATACGCCGATGTTCCTGATGGGTTCCATCATGTTTTTCGTGCAGATGACGCTGCAAAACGTCAACGTCGGGCTTGGGCAGGCCAAGGAGGCGCTGCTGCTGGCGGTGAACCGGAAGGTCGTCATTCTGATTCCGCTCTGCTTTGTGCTGACGCATTTCCTCGGCTTCAAGGGCGTATACCTGTCGGAGGGCATCGCCGATCTGGTCGCAGGAATCGTGACAGCAATCGTCATTTTTACCAGCTTCCCAAAAATCTTCCGCCGCCGGGAGGAAGAAGTCAAACAGGCCGCGTCGAACTGACGCGGCCTGTTTGATAAGATCAAAAACCGGAAATCAGATGATGTTGTATTCCTTCAGCAGCTTCTCAATGTCGGTGCCCTTGATCTTGCTGAGGGCTTTTTCGAGGGCTACCTTCTGGACGAGGGAAAGCTTCATATCGGTGGGCTTTTTGCCGTCGCGGAGCTGGACGGTGGCGTTCAGCAGGTCGCGCACGTCATACACGCTGCCCCAGACCTCCGGGACGCCGCGGTCGACGTTCAGGAGCGTATAGACAGCCTCCATGCCGGTACGCATGGAATATTCGGTCGTGAAGATGGTGTCGCGCGGGGTCTCGGCGAACTGGCCGAGGAAAGCGAAGTTCACAGCACCGTCGGGCACGACCTTCGGGCGGTCGCCATAGGCACGCGGCATGAAGAACGCGTCGATATACGGCATCATGACGGGAACGGTGTTGGCGCTGTTCGAGGCCAGATCTTCAATCTGATCCTCCGGCACGCCGATGTGGTACAGCCACTCCATGCAGATCTCCTTGCCGGTGCACTCGCGCATGGGCTTCTTCACATAATCGCCGGGCTTATCGGTAAACAGCGAATAGACCCAGACAAGGCAGTGATCTTTGGGCTGTGCGCGGAACTGCGGCTGGCGGTTGATCGTCCAGCTCATGAGCCAGCTGGAATCCTTGACGGTGACGATGCCGCCGGTCACAACATGACCGGTGAACGGGTCGCGCTTGCAGATATTTTTGATATAGGGAATGATCTTCTGATCGAGCGTTTCGACGGTTGCACTCATCCAGTTCGTCTGCTCGGGGTCATAGCAGAACTTATCCGGATGGCCGAAAGACGGGTCCTGTGCGGCGATCTTGCGCCACATATCCCAGCCGCCGCCGGGTTTGATCTCGGTGTTATAGGGTGCGGGCTCGTTCTGGCTGCCGCGGGAAGAATTTTCGACGCAGCCGCCGTTGGTGATGAAGACGAGATCGTTTTCGGTCAGGTCGATGGCGTCTTCCTTGCCGTCGCGGATAATGTCGATGCGTTTAGCAAGCTTGCGGGCCGGGGTGCAGTCAAATTCCACGTTCACGACCTGTACGCCATAGTGGAACTGGACGCCGAAGCCCTTGAGATACTCGATCATCGGCAGAATCATGGACTCATACTGATTATATTTCGTGAAGCGCAGCGCCTTGAAGTCGGGCAGACCGCCGATGTGGTGGATATAGCGCTGGATATAGAGCTTCATTTCCAGGGCGCTGTGCCAGTTTTCAAAGGCAAACATCGTGCGCCAATAGAGCCAGAAGTTGGAGTTGAAGACCTCGTCGTCAAAGAAGTCTGTGATGCGCTTGTCCTGCAGATCTTCATTCGGGGTGAAGAACAGCTTCATGATCTCCATCGCCCCCTTGTCGGAAATGTCGAACTTGCCGTCGGTATGCGCGTCCTGACCACGGTTGACGGTAGCGCGGCAGAGGGAATAGTTCGGGTCTTCCTTGTTCAGCCAGTAATACTCGTCGAGAACGCTTACGCCCTCCGTCTCGATGGACGGGATGGAGTGGAACAGATCCCACATGACCTCGAAATGATTGTCCATCTCGCGGCCACCGCGCATGACATAGCCGACGTTTTCAAACTTATAGCCGTCGCAAGCGCCGCCGGGAATCGAATCCTTTTCCAGAATATGCACGTGTTCGCCCTTCATCTGGCCGTCACGGACAAGATAGCAGGCTGCCGTCAGCGCCGCGAGGCCGCTGCCGACAATATAGGCCGATTTCTGATCGACGCCATCCGGCTTTTTGGGCCTTGCAAATGCTTCATAGTTACCGCTCGAATAATACATGATTCATACCTCCATAAAAAGTCTGGAAACATTGCTTTATGTTTCCCTTTCGATGGTATGAGCATACTACGGATTCAAAAAATGCACAATAAGCAGAAAACGCCCTGTGATAAAGTTCTTATCACAGGGCGTTGTTCTGTTCAATTTCTTATCAATCAGCCGGATTTGATGGAGTGTCAATCCGGAAACGGCCAAGCGCGGCGGCGACGCTTCCGTGAATGACGCGGTCAAGGCGGTCGATAATCTCCTTCGGGTCGCCCTTCATGTCGTGCTTGATCCAGTCGAGCATGAGGCCGACGAAGCTGTATTTGTAAAAATCAGCGATGAAGGCTTTGTCCTCTTCGCTGGCCGCGATCTGCTGACTTTTCTCGTCGATGACGCCGCGAATGAGATCAGCGGTGAGGCTATAGAGAAAACGCTCCATGCGCTCGCGGTCGAGGGAGCGGTAGGCGTTCAGCACAAACGGCTTGTTGTCATAGACAGCCTCAAAAATCTGCGCGAGCCCCTCGCTCCAGGTGTCCGCCGTTTTCTTTCCGGCGAGCGCTGCTGTGGCGTCCTCGATGCAGGCCCACTCGACCAGATCGTAGATGTCCTTGAAATGATAATAAAACGTCATGCGGTTGATACCGCAGTCGTCGGCAATATCGCTGATGGTGATTTTATGGAGCGGCTTTTGCAGGAGCAGGTTTTTAAGCGACTGCTCCAGCGCACGTTTGGTCAGATCGGACATATGGGCCTCCTGTCTCGAAAAGCGTACAAGTGCTTTTTTTCAGAGTACCCGCTTTTTGCAGAAATGTCAAGATAGCGGCTTGACAGGTAAGTGTACTATGTGTATAATACAGCCATCAAGTGTATGAGTTGAGTAATACGGTGGTGACGGATATGGTGTCGTTTGAAGCGTTCCGAGCAGTGGACGGAACGCCGGTGTATCTGCAGATTATCAATTTTATCAAACGGGGGGCGATTGCCGGGACGATTCGGGACGGCGATGAACTGCC
>OLWL01001324.1_pt1 | contig 13953 bp, 17 predicted proteins | sample 1674151 | NCBI WGS metagenome assembly OLWL01 (sample SAMEA103958148, study PRJEB25191) | human gut metagenome
CTCCACAGTCTTTCCGCTATCTGCCGGAGGATACGTCCCCGCACCTTGTCCAGGGGAAACTATGACAAGCCAGGCCCTTTCACCGTGAGCGACACGTCGCCCGCCGTGGAAGGGCTTTTTTTGTTAACATGCTATAATCATTAAAATCGAAATCGAATAGTGGGCGATATGTCGCCCAAAATGTACACAGGTTACGATTATAATACGGGGAGGAGTGAGACATTTCTGCTAGTTCTGGCAGATACTAAACACTCCAAGCGGAACCTGTGCAAATATAAGACTTCATCATGTGGGGGATATTCATATGACGCAAATTCAAATCAGCAAACGTCCATTTTCGGAAGTTGATATCAATGATCCCTTCTTCGACTCATTAAAAGCTGATTACAAAGGTTTTACTAAATGGTTCGAAGGCAAAGCTCAGGAACTCGCCTATGTAGGTTACGATTCTAAAAATAATGTACGCGCCTTTGTTTATTTGAAGAGAGAGGATGAGACGGTTACGGATGTCACTCCGCATATCCCTGCACCTTGTCTAAAAGTTGGCACCTTAAAAATAGATGCCCATGGAACAAAACTTGGGGAGCGGTTTGTAAAAATTATTTTTGATGAACTTCAACGAGAGGGGCTTTCTTTAGCTTATGTTACTATATTTGAGGATAAGGAGCCCCTAATCAATCTACTTACAAAGTATGGTTTCACTGAATTCGGGAAAAAAGGAGATGAGCTCGTCTATACTAAAGAAATACCTACCCGAACGGGAAATCATCTTTTTGACTATCCCGTCATCCATGCTACAGGTGTAAAAAAATGGATGCTGGCTATTTTCCCTCAGTTCCATACGAGGCTATTTCCGGACTCCATCTTGTGTAACGAATCTCCTAGCATTATTAAAGATGTCCCTGAAACAAATGGTATTCATAAAGTTTATCTTGGTGGCATGTATGAGTTGCCGTCGCTATCTCCGGGGGATTGTCTGATTATTTATCGGTGTCAGGATACTTATGCGGGAAATGCATGGTTTAAGTCTGTTGCGACCTCGCTGTGTGTTCTCGAGGAAAATCGTCCCAGGAACGATTTTAAAGACGAGACAGATTTCCTTGAATATTGCAAGAAATATAGTGTATTTTCAGATAAAGAAATTATTTCAAAATATCGAACCATGAGAAGATTGCACGCCTTGAGGATGACCTATAATTTTGCTTTCCCACGAAGACCTATTTTAAAACAAATGGTAGAACATGGTGCCGTTCCCCATCCACGGGAAAGACAATATATGGGGTTATTGCGCCTGTCGGATGATGCCTTCTCTACTATCTTACGGCTTGGTGGAATTGATGAAAAATTTGCCATTTATTGACTCCGAGCAACAATACTCTTTCATCGAAGACTCACGTTGATTCACATCCACAGCCCGCCTTCCGTCGGGCTTTTCATCCCCGCTTATCATCCCTTTTAACCCCCTTTAAAAGACGATCCTCGCAGGGCCACCGTAGGGTGGCCCTATGCGTTTCCCTGACCAGACGGGAGCGCATCCGGCCGGTGCGCTGTGTGCTGGCCGGGACTTTTACCCTCCGAGGTCGTCATGCCCCGTTCTGTTTCTCCCCGCCGGCAGCGTATGCTGTCCACCCTGCGTCCTTTCTATGATTTTCGCGGTCTGTCCCTGCTGGCCCTGTGCGCCGTCATCGGCCTGGTGACGGACCCTGCCGCCACCCTTGGCCTGGCCGGATACCTGGCCTATGTCATCGGCATGGCCGGGGCCGCGATCATGCTGGCCAAGATCGTCATGCCCTACCTGGACGTTTCCGAGCACGCGGCCTCGGCCCTCAACGAAGGCAACGTGGCCAGCGCCCTAGTGGTGCTGGCGCGCTCCCTGCTCATCATCGGCTTTCTGGTCTGCATCATGGCCTGGGGGAAGTGATGACCGCCGGTTCCGCGTTGCTGGCCCTTCCCCTGCTGGCCCAGCTCTATCTGCCCATGCTCTATGAGGAGCACCTGACCTACACCCCTGACTTCTACGACCCGGCCATCTACGCCGGGCAGGTGGAGCAGGAGACGTGCTACGGCCTTGGCAGCAAACGCTGCTGGAACCCGCGCACCGAGCTGAAAACATCCCGCGAGTACGGTTTCGGTCTGGGGCAGATCACCATTGCCTACGACAGCAAGGGCCGGGTGCGCTTCAACAACTTTGAAGACGTGAAGAAGCTGCACAAGGACCTCAGGCACTGGCGCTGGGAAGACCGCTACGACCCGCGACTCCAGCTGCGGGCGCTGGTCATCAAGAACCGCGCCAACTGGAACGCCCTCAAGGGCTGCGCCACGGACGAGGACAGGGCCGCCATGATGCTTTCCGCCTACAACGGAGGTCTGGGCGGCGTCCTGCAGGACAGGGCCTACTGTGGCCGCATTGCGGGCTGTGACCAGGGACGCTGGTTCGGCCATGTGGAGACCCACAGCCGCAAGTCCCGCAAGGGCATGGGCAAGGCCTACGCGGATAAGTCCCCCTACGGCATAAACCGCGCCTATGTGCGCAACGTCATGGGCGAAAAGCGGGAGCGCTACCGGGCGGCCCTGCAGGAGCTTGCACGATGATGTGGCTTCTCAAGCTGCTGCCCGGCAGCCTTCTGGAATGGCTGCTGCTGGTCTTTGTCCTGGCCGCGGCCTTTGCCGCCGGGCTGGCCCGGGGCATGGATGCCCGGGAAGCCGAGCTGCTGCCCCAGCTGGAAGCTGTGAGCCGGGAGCGGGACGCCTGGCGTCTGACGGCCGCACAACGTCAGACAGGACTGGACGCCCAGACGGCCCTTGCCGATGCCTGCCTGAAGCGGGAGGCCGCGGCCCAGGCCGATGCCGCGGAACGCGAGGCCATCCTGGCCTTGCCTCCCGTCCCTCCCCATCCCACGGAGACCCTCCATGAAAATCCCCGTCGTGCGGCTGTGGCCCGTTATCTCAATCGTCCTCTGTAGCTGTGCGGCCCAGGCACCGTCCCCGCCGCCCGTGGTCCTTGCCCCGGCACATTGCCCGGCCCCGGCGGGCAGCGGCGGCACAGGACGCATCGGCTATGCCGTGCGTCCGTCCGACTTCCGCCGCCGTCTGGAGGACTACTGATGGCCGGAGCTACCCTGGAGTTCACCTTCAAGGACGAGGAAGTGCAGGCCATGGCCCGGCGCTTTCGGGAGCAGCTTGCCCGGGTGCGCTTCCGCCCTCTGCTGGCCGCCATCGGCAACGAGCTGGTCACGTCCGTGTCCCGCCGTTTCGAGACGGGCACGGCTCCGGACGGCTCCCGCTGGCCGGAATCCCTGCGGGCCAGACTGACCGGCGGCCAGACGCTCATCAAGAGCGGCCGCCTGCGGGATTCCATCGCCGAGACCGGGCCGCAGCTCACTGCCCGCAGTGTGGAAGTGGGCACCAACGTGGTCTATGCGGCCATCCACCAGTTCGGCGGCATCATCCCGCCGCACATCATCCGGGCACGGCGGGCGCGTGCCCTGAGCATCCCCGGCATCGGCTTCCGCCGGGCCGTCCATCATCCCGGCGGCACCATCCCGGCCCGGCCGTATCTGGGCCTTTCCGACACCGACGAGCGCGTCATCCAGGACCTCACCGAGGACTGGCTGCGCAAAAAGATGACCAAAATGCGCCCGTAGCGCGGAGACGATCATGCTTGACAAATACCGGGCCGCCATCGCGGCCCATTTAAGAGAACATCTGCCGCCCTCCGTCACTGTTTATGAGCTGGGCAACTCCCTGGATGACGCGGAGCTCCAGCGTCTGTGTCTAGCTGCTCCCGGTGTGGGGGTGGAAATCATTGGGGCCGATGGCGTGGAACTCAAGGGCCGCAGCCCCTATGTGGCCGTCAACGTGGGCGTGTCCGTGGTGGCAGGCCCGGGGCATGACGGCCAGCCCGCGGATAGCGCGGTGCTGGTGCTGGCCGCTCTGGTGGCCGGTGTCATCGCGGATCAGCGCTTCGGCCTGGACTGCATGCGTCCGGAGAGCGTGCGGGCCACCAACATCACCAGCGGCGACCAGGCCACCAACAACGTGGCCCTGTGGACCGTCACCTGGAAGCAGGCCCTGGATGTTTCCCACGTCATCGCCCGGCCGGATCTGGACGACTTTTTGCGCTGCTACACGCGCGAGAAGGAGGACGGCCCCGTGACCGTCGAAACGCATCTTCCCGGCGCATCCGCCGGAAAGGAGAACACACATGTGTAAGCTCATCACCCCGCGCGCGGGCCTGGTGGTGCGGCGTCCCGATACGGGCGAGATCCTGCCGCCCGCCGGGGCCGTGATCCCCTTGGGGCCGCACCGTGCCTACTGGCTGCGCCGCCGGAAGGACGGCGACGTGAGCATTACGGACCCGGCAAGCCCTGAAAGCCAGGAGGTGAACTAATGGCTGTCTCGTTCAATGCCATCCCCGCGGATATCCGCGTGCCGCTCACCTATATCGAGTTCGACAACTCCGGAGCCGTGTCCGGCACGTCGGTCATGGAGTGGCGCGTCCTGCTGCTGGGACAGGCCGAAGCCGACTGCGCGGGCGAGCTGCTCAAACCCGTGCTGATGAACACCGCGGACCAGGCGGCCCGCCTGTGGGGCCAGGGCAGCCAGATCGCGGACATGGTGCGCTATGCCAAGCGTAACAGCACCATGCTGGAGATCTGGGCCATGGCCGTGCCGGACGATGAATCCGCCGTGGCCGCTACCGGCGAAGTGACCCTGTCCGGCAAATGTACGGCCACGGGCGTGCTGTGCCTTTATGTGGGCGGCAGGCGCGTGCGTGTGCAGGCCGTAGGCGGTGAAGAGCTGGCCGCCACCGTGGAACGCGTGGTGCAGGCCGTCAATGCCGACGGCGAGTTGCCCGTCACCGCCGCGGTCAAGGACGCCTCGCCCGGTGTGCTGACCCTGACATGCAAATGGAAGGGCGCCACGGGCAACGACATCGACCTGGCCGCCAACCTGTCCACGGACGACAGCTTCCCTGCGGGCCTTACCGCTTCCTGCGGCAAAATGGCCTCGGGCGCGGCTGACCCGGACATGGAAAACATCATCACCGCCATGGGCGATACCTGGTGGAAGGCGCTGGTGCTGCCCTGGAACCAGAAGGACGGCCGTGTGCTGCTGGAAGAATGGCTGGACGCGCAGTTCGGCCCCCTGCGCCAGCAGGAATGCCAGGCTTTTCTGGCCTATCGCGGCACCCTGTCCGAGACCTCCACCTACGGCAATGCCGGGAACTCGCAGCTGGTGAGCTGCATGGGCATCGGCTCCATCCCCACCTCGCCCTGGAACGTGGCTGCCGCCTATGCCCTGCAGGCCGCGACCTCGCTGGCCAATGACCCGGCGCGGCCCCTGCAGACCCTTGAGCTTGTGGGCGTCATGGCGCCGCCCCGGGAAAAACGCTGGAGCATGGAAGAGCGCAATACCCTGCTTTATGACGGCATCGCCACCTATCGCATCGCTAGCGACGATACGGTGCAGATCGAGCGCGAAGTGACCACGTACCAGACCAATGCCTGGGGCTCGCCCGATCCCTCGTATCTTGACGTGCAGACCGTGGCCACCCTGGGCTACTGGCGCTATGCCGTCAACGCCCGCATCCAGCAGAAGTTCCCGCGCCACAAGCTGGCTGACGACGGTACGGCCTACGGGCCGGGCAATGCCGTGGTCACGCCCTCGGTCATCCGGGCGGAACTCATCGCCCTGATGCGCGAGCTGGAAGAAAAGGGCCTGGTGGAGAACGTGGAGACCTTCAAGGAACAGCTCATCGTGGAACGCAATGCGGACGACCGCAACCGCGTGGACGTGCTGGCCCCGCCGGATCTGGTCAACCAGTTCCGCATCTTCGCCTGCCTGACCCGCTTTGTCCTGTAAGGAGGGACGCATGACCGTCAAAGAACTTATGGAAAAACTGGCCGGACTGCCGCCGGACATGCCCGTCATGTACGACGACAAGACCACCTGCGGCCTGGATCTGGCCGCGGTTTCCGAGGTGTGTATCGGGCTGGATGACGAAAATCTGGAAGTGCTCGTCATTCACGCCGAGGGCGGCCATCCCGGCGCCACCCTGGACGAGATCGACCGGTGTGAAGCCGGGGGAAAGGAGTAAGCCATGCCGCAGATCACAGGCAAGGCCGTCATCCGTGTGGACGGCGAGGAATGGCGCACCGAAGACGGTGCCAAGCTGAACCCCGGCGGCGTCACGCGCGAGGCCAAAGTGGGCGGCGGCAAAGTGCATGGTTTTGCCGAAAAGACCAAGGAACCGGAACTGGAGTGTGCCGTCTATCACACCCGGGATACGGACCTGACGGCCATCAATGCCATCAGGGACGCCACCGTGGTCTATGAATCCGATACCGGAGACCGGTACGTCCTGCGCAGCGCCTTTGTGACCGAACAGGGCGAGCTGGATGCGGAAAACGGCACCATCAACGTCAAATTCAGCGCCATCTCGTGCGAAAGGATCTAGCCATGACCCAACCCGCTCTGAAGGATTTTACCCCTGTGGACGGTATCACCGTGGCTGAAGGTGGCCAGGTGCGCGTGCCTCTGGCCGATGGTCTGACCGTGGGTTCCGTCACCTACACGGCGGCCGTGCTGCGCCAGCTCAATGCCGGGGCCGTGCTGGCCGCGGCCGAAGCTGCGGAACGCCTGGTCTCCACGGCTACGGGCCTGGAGCTTGTTTCCTCCCCGGCTCGCATGGGGGCGGAATTGCTGCGCCGTCAGATCGCACGTCTGGAGGACGATAACGGCGGCAAGTTCGACGGGCCGCTCTCTCTGGAACATCTGGGCAAGGCCTCGGCCCGAGATCTGGACAGCCTTAACCTTGCCGCTCGCCTGTTGGATCAGGGAGCGGAAAAAAGCCTGGAAGGGGTAGCCGGCCGGGGGCGAAATGCTGCCGGTAGCGATCAGTCTCGAGATGCTGCTGGCCAGCCGGGCAGGGCTGCCGGTGAATGAAGGGGCGTCCTGGCCGCTCCAGAGGCTGCTCCGTTTCTTGCATCACATGAAGCACTAGCCGTTGCCCGCGCCAGCGGGCTTACGGATAGCGACAGCGAGTTCTTCACGTCGCCTGTCGCCGTAACCTGTTGTTGTCTTCATCCGTAGCTTCCTGCGTCGCAACGGCTGAAGCATAGGATTGCATCGTGGCGAACCTGCGCACCTCCTTCACGCTTGATCTTGGCGGTAATCTCATTACCCGGGCCAAGGCCTTTTCTACGTCCATATCGGGCATGGCCCGGCAGATACGTTCCAGTCTGGGGGGCCTCAATGGCGTGGCCGCCCAGGCCGGGAAAGGTCTTGAGGCCCTGACCGGGCGCTATGCCGCGGGCTTGGCCGGACTGGGCGTCAGCTACAAGGCGGCCCAGGCTGTCATGGACAGCGCCCGTCTGGACAAGGGCCTGATGCGTACCAGCCAGACCATAGGCCTGACCGCACAGCAGGCGGAGGAGGCTCGCCGGGCATTGTTCGCCATGGCCCGGGAGACCGGCCAGCCCGTGGAAAATCTCAAGGCCGGCCTTGACCGTCTGGGCGCCTCGGGCATGGCTTATGAGCAGGCTCTGGCTTCCATCCGGGCCATCAATCCGGCCATGGCTGTCACCGGGGCCAGTGCTGACCAGCTGGCCAGTGCCCTGAGCGTGGCGGGCGAGATCTTCAAATTCGATCTTTCCCGGCCAGAGACTGCGGTCAGGCTGCTGGACCAGATGACTGCGGCCGGGCGACTGGGCAATGCCGAGCTGGAAGACCTGGCCTCCATCTTTGCCCGTGTGGGCGGCAGCGCCAAGAACGCCGGACTGAGCTTTGGCGAGAGCCTGGCCTTCATCGAGCAGCTTTCCCTCATCGAGAAGGAACCGGAACGCCTGGCCACGCTGGCGGATTCCACCCTGCGCCTGTTCACCAATCAGAACTACCTGAAGGAGGCCGCCGCCACGGGCGTCAAATTTTATGATGCCAAGGGGGAGCGACGGGCCGCCTTCGACGTTTTGCAGGACATCGCCAGAAAATACCAGAAGTTCAAGACCGATGCCCAGCGTGACAAGGCCTTTGCCCAGGCCTTCGGCAAGACGGATCTGGACACGCAACGTGGCCTGCGTGCCCTGTTCGACAGCGGGGTGCTGGTCAATCTGGCAAAACTCAACGCGGAGATCGAGGATGCATCTGGCACCATCGCCCGCGACCTGCCGGATGCCATCAACAACAGCGTGGACCAGGTGGGGCGCCTGAAAGCCGCGCTTTCCCAGGCCGCTGATGACTTTGCCCGTCCTTTCAATGACGCCATCTCCAGCGGCATCGCCATGCTGCTGGATGGTGAGGGACTGTCCGGCAAACAGTTGCTGGGCGGTGCGGCCGCTGCGGGCGTGGCCGGATATGGCGCCCTCAAGCTGGCGGGCATGGGCCTTTCCCGCCTGGGCAGCAAGGCGGCCGGCGGGCTTGTCTCCACCGTGGCCCGGCAGGCTGGGCTTGCCGGGCTCAAGCTGCCGCTGCCCGTCTATGTGGTCAACAAACAGATGAGCCTTACCCGTGAGGCCATGCTGGGCCAATCGGGTGGCGCTCCCGCAGCTCCGGGGGCTCCAGGCGGAAAAAAGGCCGGCAAGGGCAAAACGGTCTCCGGGGCACAGCTTGACGGGGCCAAAAGCGCGGGCCGGGGCGCGGCTGTGCTGACTGCGGCCGCGACAGTGGCACCGGTCCTTTTTGATTCCGATGCCACCATGGCTCAAAAGGTCGACGCCGCTACGGACGCAGCCGGCGGCCTTGCCGGTGGTTGGGCGGGCACGGCGGCCGGCGCCAAGGCGGGTGCTTTCCTTGGCGGTTTTCTCGGACCTTTCGGCGCTGCCGCCGGTGGTGTCGTGGGGGGTGTGGCCGGGGGCATCTTGGGCTCGGAACTGGGGCAAAGCCTAGTCTCCACCGTCAAAAACTGGCTCGGCGTTGGGGAAGGGGAAAGCTCGGCCCAGCAGAAAACGATGCAGACTCTCTTGGCCTCCATGCAGCAGGTCGTCGCCGCCATTCCCACGGGCGGCATCGCTGTGGACGTCAACGTGATGGGCAATGCCCAGGCCACCATCCGGTCCAGTAGCGGCAATATCGACAGCGGCCTGTCCTATTCCCGGCAGATAGCCAACGAGATGATGGAGTAAGCCATGCGTGCCCGCAGCTTTTTCAACAACCTGCGCGAGGCCTCCTTCCGGGGCGCCCGTTTCGAGGTGGACGATGTGGAAGCCTCGGGCGGTCGCCGTGTGGTGCTGCACGAGTACCCGTTGCGGGATACGCCCTACAGTGAGGATCTGGGCCGCCGGGCGCGGGAGTTTTCGGTGCGCGGCTATATCATCCAGGGCCGCACGTATGACTATGCCTCGGCCCGGGCGGACGTGCTCAAGGCCCTGGAAGCCTATGGCCCCGGCGAGCTGGTGCATCCCTGGCATGGCGAGGTCAATGTGGTGGTGGACGACTACCGCCTGCGCGAGAGCATGGAGCGCGGGGGCCTGCTTGAGCTGGATATCCGCTTTCGGGAAGCCGGACAGCTCGCGAACCCCACCGCCTCCGTCGATACGGCCAAGGGGGTCGCTTCGGCCGCCTCCAGTGCCCGGCAAGCCCTGAAGAACAGTTTTTTATCCGCCTTCGCGCCCGCCCTGGACGAGATCGACAAAGTTGTCACGGCGCTCAATGACGCGGCAAGCCTTGCCATGGAATACTTGGGCCTACCCCAAAGCCTTATTGCGGAAGGGCTTGCCTATGTTCAAAGCCTGATCGCCACGCCCGCGGCCTTCTTCGATGCCCTGGTGGGGCTCTTCGGGGGGCTGCTCGGCAATGAGAGCGGGGAAAAAGTCCTGGCTGCTCCCGTGCCGGATGCGTCCTTCAGCATCGCATCCGGGGAAGGCACAGCGCCGCTGGAAAGTATCTTGGGCGGCAGTGCCGTCATCACCACCGAAGCCGAGCGCGTGATCCGCGATACCGTCGCCCAGGTGGTGGTCATAGAGGCCGCCGCATCCACGGCCCACGCGGAGTACGCCACGGCCGACGACGCTCTGGCGGATCGGGATGCCGTGGTGGAAGGCCTGGATACCATCGAGCCGGCGGCTGATGATGCCGTCTTTCTGGGGCTTGCCGAGCTGCGCCGGGCCGTAGTGACGGACCTGACCACACGCGGCGCGGAGCTGCCGCGCGTGCGTTCCGTGACCCTGCCGGGCACCGTGCCCGCGCTGGTGGCCGCCTACCGCATCCATGCGGATGCCGGGCGTGCCGATGAGATCGTGTCCCGTAACCGCATCCGCCATCCCGGCCGCGTACCGGGCGGCACCCCGCTGGAGGTCTTGAGTGAGTAGCCGCAAGCCCGACATTATCCTGGAGGTGGACGGCCAGCGTTACGGCGGCTGGAAATCCATAGATATCAGCCGGGGCCTGGAGCAGTGCGCCGGGACCTTCCGCCTGTCCGTCACTGACCGCTGGCCGCAGCAAAATGAACCGCGCGGCATCAAGGCCGGGGCCGCCTGCCGTGTGACTATCGACGGCCGGGCCGTCATCACGGGCTATGTGGATGATGTGGAAGTCTCCTGGAGCGCCACCTCCCACGAGTATCGCGTCTCCGGACGAGACAAAACGGCGGATCTTGTGGACTGCTGCCCGCCCTCCCTGCAACTCAAGGGCGCGGATCTGCCCGCGCTGGCCCGCCGCTGGGCCAGGCTGTTCGGCATCGAGGTCATGGTGGAAGCGGAATGCAACAAAGCCGTACCCGGTTTCAAGACCGAAGAAGGCGAGACCTGTTTCGAGATGCTGGAACGGCTGGCGCGGGCCAATGCCGTCATGCTCACCAGCGACGGCGACGGCCGTCTGGTCATCACCCGCGCCGGCACACACAAGGCGGCCGCCGCCTTGCAGATGGGCGGCAATCTGCTGCGCCTTGCTTTGTCCTCCAGCATGAAGGACCGCTTTTCGGAGGTGACGGTCAAAGGCCAGTCCGCCGGTTCCGATACCTGGGACGGCCCCGGCAATGCCCAGGCCAAGGGGACGGCCAACGATCTCAACGTGCCCCGCTACCGCCCCCTGACCGTCATCGCGGAACAGGAGGAGTTCGGCAGCGCCACCACCCGCGCCCGCCACGAAGTTGCCGTGCGCTATGGCAAGGGGCATCAGGCCCGGGCGCTGGTCAACGGCTGGTATGCGGGAACGGAGCTCTGGCAGCCCAATCGTCTGGCCGACATCCTGGACAGCAGCGGGCAGGCCATGGCCACCTGGCTCATCGTCAATGTGAGCTGGCACATGGACGACCGGGGCTGCCTTACGGAACTTTCCCTGTCCCCCAGGGAAGCCTATGAACTGCTGCCCGAGATGCCCAAGGGGGCAAAGGGCAAAAAAGGCAAGGAGGCCTCGTTATGGCTGCAATGATCCCCGGGCGCCTCCTGCGCTCCCTGCAACGGCGCATGGCCACCCTGGTTGGCCGTGCCGTGCTATTGGCCGTCAATTCCGGGACAGGCCTGCAAAGCGTGCAGGTGAGCATCCTGGCCGACGAGGTCATGGACGGAGTGGAACATATGGAGCCGTATGGCTTCACCTCCAACCCCCTGCCGGGCGCGGAAGGCGTGGTCCTCAATGTGGCCGGACAGCGCGGCGCCTGCGTGGGCGTGAACTTCGGCAACCGCGGCGTGCGTGTGGCCGGTCTCAAGAGCGGCGAGGTCTGCATCTATACCGACGAGGGCGACAAAATCACCCTCAAGCGGGACCGGCATATGGAGATCGAGACACTGCACCTTGTCATCCGGGCACAGGAAGACGTGCGCGTGGAGACGAAAAGCTACGCGGTCAGGGCCACGCAGGGCGTCACCTATGAGACGCCGTCCTTTGGTCTTGGCGGAGGATCGGGCGGCTGCACGGCGGATATTGCCGCCGACATGGCCATCACCGGCAATACCACGCAACAGGGCACTATTACTGCCAGCGGCGATGTGACGGCCGAAGGCATCTCCACCGCCCACCACACCCATCCCGGCGATTCCGGCGGCAGCACAGGAGAGCCGCGATGAGGCGCGTCAATGACCTGGCCCTGCTTCCCCCAGCGCCTCTGGAGGTCTCCTGTCCGGATTGCGGCATGGAGGCCGGGGATCTGGTGGCTGAAGGCAGCTTGCGCACGGCCGTCATCCTCTCTCTGTTTCTGGACAGGAGGGCAAACGATGATGACATCCTGCCCAACGACAGCGACGACAGGCGCGGCTGGTGGGCAGACACCGTGGCCCCTATGACGGAATACGGCATCGGTGGCGGGCTCGCTTCCGGGGATCGTATCGGGTCCCGTCTCTGGCTGTTGTCCCGCGAAAAGCAGCTTGCCGGCGTGCTGGACAGGGCGCGGTACTATGCCGAGGAGGCCCTTGCCTGGCTGGTGGAGGACGGCGTGGCCACAGCTGTCAGCGTCACGGCCTCCAGCCCTAGGTCTGGCTGGCTTGCGCTTGAGGTGACGATCACCTTGCCCGACTCCAGCGAATACCGGGAAACATTTCCTCTGTCCGTCTGAAGTTTCCCGCGTCGCAACGACTGAAGCATGGCCCGGTTTTTACCGGGCTTTTTTTTTGTGAGAATCCTCACCAGATTTTTACAGGCGCTCCGGGCATGATGTGTCCATGCCATTTGAACGTCCCTCCCTCCGGGAACTCATTGCCCGCATCCAGGCCGATATGGACAGCCGTCTTGACGGCCAGCCCTGGCTGCGCCGCCGCCTGCTGGCCATCCTGGCCCGCATGGAGGGCGGCGTGGCCCACGGCCTGTACGGCTATCTGGGCTGGCTGGCCCGGCAGATCATGCCGGATACGGCCGAGACCGAACATCTGGAACGCTGGGCCTCCATCTGGGGCATCACACGCCGGACCGCCACACAGGCAGCCGGGTATGCCGCTTTCAGCGGCGAGGATGGTGCCGCCATCCCCACCGGTACGGAAGTACAGAGCCCGTCCGGGCAGATCTACGTGACCCTGGCCGATGCCTGGATCGAAGACGGTACGGCCCGTGCGGCCATCGAGGCTGTGGAGGCCGGGCCGGACGGCAATGCATCCGACACAACGCCCTTGCAGCTGACCATACCGGTGGCAGGCGTCCAGGCCCGGGCCGCAGCTTCCGGCAACATCACCGGCGGCGCGGCAGCGGAAACGGATGCCTCCCTGCGCACGCGCCTGCTGTCGCGCATCCGCACCCTGCCGTCGGGCGGGGCCGCGCGCGATTACGTTACCTGGACATTGGAGGTGGCGGGCGTGACCCGCGCCTGGTGCTACCCGGGCGAGATGGGCCGCGGCTCCGTGACCGTGCGCTTCATGATGGACGATGCCTATGAAAACGGCATCCCCCAGCCGGAAGATGTGCAGCGCGTTGCGAATCATCTGGACGGTCTACGGCCGGTCACGGCGGATGTCTATGTGGTGGCCCCCGTGCCGGAGCCCGTCAACCTTGATTTGCGCATCAGCCCGGACAATCCCCGGCTGCGCGTGGTGGTGGCCGAGGCCGTCTGGGCCGTCCTGCGTCGCGATGCCGTGCCCGGCGGCACGGTCGTCATCTCCCGCCTTAACGAGGCCATTTCCGGCGCCGAGGGCGAGGAAGACCACGTTCTCTTGTCTCCCACCCAGAATATCCAGATCCCCACCGGCAAGATCGCCGTGCCGGGCAGCATCACCTGGGAGGAGGCATAGTGTCCTACCGCGAGCAGTTCTTTGCCCTGCAGCCGCCGGGTCAGGCCCTGCCCACAGACCCGGACAGCGTCTGGGGCCGCCTGCTGGACGGTCTGGCGCGGGAATACGGCCGCACGGAGAGCCGGAGCAGCGCCCTGGTACGGGAATCCGATCCACGGCAGTCCGCGGAGCTGTTACCCGACTGGGAGCGCGTCTGCGGCCTGCCCGGAGACTGCGCCATCGCCTGGGACAGTACCTTGCAGGCCCGCCGTGCGGCCGTGGTAGCCCAGCTGACCGGCGCCGGGGGCCAGCGTATCGCCTATTT
>OLWL01001344.1_pt1 | contig 13850 bp, 8 predicted proteins | sample 1674151 | NCBI WGS metagenome assembly OLWL01 (sample SAMEA103958148, study PRJEB25191) | human gut metagenome
ATCCGTTTTCAACAAAATATCCCGGCTGTCACCTAGCATAGATGCTGCTCCGTCAAATCTCATACGCACATTCTGGCTACCCATATCAAACAACTGGCCTTTCAAATGAACCGTATTAATAAAATTTGATTTTTTTTCTGTACACGAAACTGCACATAAAATAATGAATACTATAAAAAAAATATTTTTTCTCATATCGCCAATTATTATAATGTAATTAATAACATATCATTTTGTCAAAAACATACTACATATACCCCAAACGTAGCATCTCAAAAAATCATTGAAGATTTGCACTATTTAAGGTTGTTCATTCATATCTATTTTGTTGAATAGCACCATTGCTTGACCCTATTTCAACATCATTTATTGGCATCGCCCACAACAAACTATTGGAAGGAATCGTATAAGTTTTAGGCTTATCTATAAAAACCTCAGACATTGATATTTCAAAAAAATTCTTTACTACTGTCACATCATCTTCCAATATTTCATTTACACCATAACGTTTGATATCAGGTATACGCATAGAAAATGGCATTTCACGACGTCTTTCAGCCAATACAATAGATAAAGCTTCACTTTGGTTACCTGCGCTAAGAGAAATGTAGGTACCGGCCTCATAACGCTTTTCACGAAGCACGTCCAAAGTCTTTAAACCCTCTTGCCACATTCCTTGGCGAATTTGTGCCTCTGCTTTATTTAATAACATTTCAGCAGTAGTCAAGCCAGATATTATATAACGTCCATCATAGAATTGATTATAACGATATGCTTCATACGGAACTCCCATACGACGGTTTCCATGTTCCACAAAAAACAACTTAAAACGGCGGTCATTCTGCTGATCATATAGACTCACTAAATCATCAGATGGAATAATCCATTGACTACGCGCATAAGTAAAACGTGGGAAAAGAAATTCCTTCCAATATAAATACTTAATCGTTGTCCATTTATGAGTTTCACAATTATATACATCCTGTGCCGGAAGACCCTCCATTTCTGGATAAGATTCAACAGGAGCATAACCCAATTCATTAAAATCCAATAGTTCAGGAGCTCCTTCCAAAGCCTTTTCCGCAGTAGCTTGTGCCTCCTTATAATTCCCCATTGTCAAGTATACACGTGAAAGTAATGCATTTACTGTTGCCTGACAAATACGCCATGGAAAATTAGGATTTACACTCTTATCTGGGGTCACGGCTGCAATTTCCAAATCATCTAATATCAATTGATAAATTTCGTCCAATGACACCCTGGCTATTGACTCCTCAAAATCCGTATTCAAACGTTTGGGAAGTCCCAAAGCATTTTTATTGGCTTCACAATAAGGCAAGCAATAATATTGAGCTAATACGAAATACGAATAAGCACGTAAAAAATGGGCATTACATTTTAATTTTATTTTCTCGCTTTCATCTCCAGTAACTTTATCCACATTGTTAATTATGGTATTAGCTTTAAAAATATTTGAATACTCTCCATTCCATAAACCATCCGAAGCCTGTGAAGCAATCCCTGCTGTATGCAATATATTATAAAAAACCGTACTTGATATAGCAAATGCACTAGGATCAGCTTTATATAATTCGGCTGTCAAGTCGGCATCATCATTGGAATAACAAGCAAAGGGATTGGTTTCATTAATAAATGCTGTTGCATTATCATAAATTGCAACCAGTTGTTCCACGTTATTAATAGGAGCACTAGTAGAAGGCGAAGGCACTTTAGACAGATAACTATCACACGAAGACAATACAGTCAACAAAAAAACATATATTATTTGTTTCATAATCTTTAAATTAAAAATTAATATTAGCGCCAAAGGCAATTGTTGCAGATGGTTTATTACTTCCAGGTAGCCATTCAGGATCATACCCATAATCATTAGCACAATAAATCAATCCTAAATTACGTGCTTGAACAAAAAGTTTCGCCCCCCTAAGATGTAATTTTCCAGCAAGTTTTTTAGACAAATTATATTCTAAATTGATTTCTTTCAAACGAATAAAAGAAGCATCTTGAACAAAATATTCTAAATTCGGAGTATAACGATCCCATAAATAAAAATTAGATTCATCTTTAAGAGGCCAAGTAGGATATAGAGTACCATCACTATCAGCAAAATCCTTAATAGAACTACTGACAAAAGTTTTTCCGCTACCTACAGAAGGAATACTTCCGGCAGTAGGCGCTCGAAAGATACCACCAAAATTACCTGTTAAATAAACATATAAACTGAAATTATTCCAAGTAAACTGATTAGACCATCCAAATGTGTGGGGAGGAATAGTAGTACCACTATAATGCAAGATATCAAGTCCCAAAGAACGATTATGTACAGAAACATCATTCATGGATATTTTATCTCCATTAGCCCCAATAACATAAGGTATTCCATTTTCCGTTCCCAAAAAATCATATGAATACAAACTACCGACTGGTCTTCCTTCGACATGAGTATCTGCTTCTACTAATTCATAACAATAAAGAGCCGGATAATAAAGCTTTAAAATCTTATTGTAGTTATAAGCATAAGTCACAGTGGAACGAATCCCCAAATCTACCGATGGTATATGGAAGTTTCCTGTCAACTCTAATTCAACACCTCGATTTAATATTTCAGCATTATTAAATTTCTGAGTACTAGTACCATATACAGACGGAATAGTAACCTGTCCGATAACATCCTTACTTTTCCGATTATAAAAATCCAACTTACCGGATAATTTACTTCTAAACAAGTCAAAATCAACACCTATATTTGTAGTATAAGTTTTCTCCCAACGCAAAGATGGATTACCAAAGCTAGAGATATTTCCAGTAATAGTACCTGTAGTAGAATTAACCGAACTTCCAACAGAAACCAATGTCAACGGCGAGGTACTTTTTTCCGCATTACCATTTATTCCATAAGTAGCACGTAAATTTAAATAGTTAATCCAATCTATATCTTTTATAAACTCTTCTTTACCTATATTCCATTTTGCGCCAACAGACCACATAGGCGACCAACGCAAAGACGGGTCATCCGAAACAAAATTAGATCCATCACCACGAGCACTGAAAGAAGCTCCATATTTTCCGTCATATACATACCCTATATTAGTATAATAGGATACATATCTGTCACAACGAAGACTATAACTTGTATTTCCACCCTCAATTGTTGCACTATTTCCAAAAAAATTCTTGAATGAGTCTACATTACTACCATACCCATAAGGAGGAACAGATGATGTATTTTTCTCTTTATTATATCCATACACATACGGATTAACAGTACCTTCGGTATCATATTGGCTTATTTCAATACCAGCTAATGCAGATATTTCATGTTTTTCTGCAAATGAATTGTTATAATTCAATTGGTTTCTAAATACATAATTTGAATATTCCGTCTTACCTGATCGCAAGACCCCACCTTTAGGAATACGAGAAACCCCTACTTCCTGTGTTTCATTATTATATTCCGTATATGAGTTTACTAAATTACGCGCATAAAAAGTATCTTCGCTATCATAATTTTTATATTCTGAAGATGTCGATTCATACTGCACACGCATATCATAATTCAGTCCCTTAATAATTTGAGCATTTAACCCCAGCTGAACACGATACATTGTATTTGTAGTCTTATATTCACGCCCACGCACTTCACGAAGCATATTGTATGACCAATCACTATAAGGTAATTTTTCTAAAGGCAATTTTTCTAATTCCGCACGATTATATACATTCAAATTAGTTGCATAACTACCATCTTCATTCAATAACATTTCATAAGGTGACAAATTACTGAATTCACCAATAGTCACGCCAGACGTTTCTTGATCCTTACGTTGCAAGGTTGTTATCAAATTAGCAGTCAACCATTTTGTAACCTTATATGAATTATTATAGTTAATCATGAACTTCTCATATCCACGTTTAATAGTACTTTCATCATTTTTCTCATACATTAAAGACATATAATTTGACATACGTTCAGTTCCTCCAGATATACTGACATTATATTGTTGCAATAACTGTGTTTGCATTAAATAATCTTTCAATTGTTGACGATTACTAGTATTACGTAAACGCTCTAATCCCTGCTCCATTTCTTCTTTAGAAAGCCCTTGATATTTATTAGCATAATATAACTCTTGTGCCAAAGTTAGAGAATTCTGTATTTTTGAAAAAGTTGGAGCATATTCCCAAGCTGCCATCTTCCAGTTATTCTCAAACGCTCTCATTTCATAATCAACCATTGTACGGCTATCTGCCTGATTCATAATATATTCAAGATCAGGATTAGTACCTATACGAACAAATGCCTGTACATCAACTTGAACTTTATCCTTTTTACCTTTTTTGGTCGTAACAACAATAACCCCATTAGCGGAACGAGCTCCCCAAATTGATGCAGCAGCCGCATCTTTCAAAACTGTAACACTTTCCACATCATTCGGATTTATACTACTAAAATCCCCCTGAATAGGAAAACCATCCACTACAAGCAATGGCTTTTTATCAGCATATAATGAACTTGAACCACGAATTAAAAAATCAATGCTTCCATCCTCTTTTTCCGTCGCCTGCATTCCAGCAACCAAACCTTGTAATGCCGTAGAAAGATCTGCTGTCGGACGTGATGATAACACACTGGAATCTACTTTATCAAATGAACCTGTTGCGCGTTCTTTTGATAAGGTCTGATATCCAGTAATCACAACATCTGCTAAAGCAGTTGCATTACTCTCAAGCTGAACATTAACCATCTTTTTATTTACCTGTGCTTTTATAACTTTATCAGTCATCCCCACAAAAGTAAATGAAACTAAATCCCCAGACTGGACTTCCAATGTATATTGCCCATTTATATCGGTAACAGTACCTTTACTAGTTCCACCAATCATAACTGTAGCCCCAATTATACTTTCTCCATCCTCATCCGTAACGACACCCTTCATTAAAAAAGACTGACGATTTACATTCCTGTCAGCCTTTCCCGGCAAAATCAGGATCAAGTTTCTTTTCACTTCATAACGTAACGATGTTTGTTTACAAAAATCTTCTAGAACTATTTTAAGAGGAGCCTGAGTATAAGACAAACTCACTCTTTTATCCTGATCTATGTTTTCTTCATCATAAACGAAATGGACCTTTGTTTCTTTTTGTAACCGTTCCAACGCTGTTCTGATCAACACTTTATCTACATTGATAGTTACCTTCGTCTCAGTTTGAGCAAACAGATTTCCCACTGAACAAAAGAATATGACCAATGCAACAAAGCATTTAACCATGAGATTTCCGCCGTAAAAATTTTTGCTCGAAAGTTTTGCACTCATAATGTTTGTTGATTAATTTAATAAATATATTATTTGTTATAACTCACTTTTCTCTACTATCTTCAATGTAAATCGTTTCTTCTTCGCGAGTAAAATGTACATTAGACACTCTCTCAATCACTTCAATAGCAAAATTCAACTCTTCATCCCTGAAAATGATACCTGCAAATCTTTTATCTTTCAAAGATTCATTTTTAAAATAGATATCTACATTATACCACCGTGACAGTTGGGCAACAATTTCAGACAAAGACGTATTACGAAACTCATAATTTCCTTTCGCCCAGGAAGTAAATAGATAAGCAGGCACATCACGTGTCACTATATCATCATTATTCGGTTCAATAACCGCTTGTTGGTCAGGATTTAACACAACCGAAACTTTAGTTGTACTTACTTTGATACGCCCTTCTGCAAGAGTCGTATATACCTTATAATCAGGATAAGCAGATATATTAAAACTTGTACCAAGTACCTCCACCGAATGTCTGTTTGTATGAACTATAAAGGGGTGCTTAGCATCTTTCGCCACTTCAAAAAAAGCTTCCCCTTCTAGGAAAACTTCTCTTTTTTCTCCAATGAAAGAAGTTGGATAACGCAAAAGACTTTCAGCATTCATCCATATCCTTGTTCCATCCGATAAAATCAACTGATATTCCCCTCCTCTTGGAATAGCCAATGTATTAATCTGAGGAGTTGAAGAAACCTCTTCCACTTTTCTATAAGTCAATAATTGATTGGCATTATTATTGATTACAGTAGAATTTGCATTAGAAATCGTACCCTTTTTAACAGACAGATCCACTTTTTCTCCATTCTCTAAAGTAAGGATAGCCTTGCGGCTGCCTGTTTCCGGAAATGAAACCACAGCAGCCACTACGGCCTCCTTGTTTTGTGTGTTATTGTGAAGAGAGAATATGTGACTGACTCCTAAAATAAGAAAAAGAAAAGCTGCCGAGGCTGCTACACAATATAAACTGAGACGGTGATTCTTTCTTTTTTGAAGCTTATATTGCAGGTTTTCCCATGAACGTTCATGATCATATTGACAACGAAATTCTTCTTTTCGCTGCGCTATATAATACTCAAAAGACTTTTTGTTCTTTTTTGGATTCTCTTTGTTCATTGATTACTTTCTTTTAATAAAAGAGAGTCCAAATTAATAAATGGGTGACAGAAAAAGAAGAAAAATTTAATTTTAGTAAAACAGTGAGTGCAGATTGTATTCTTTTCTTAATTGTTTCAATGCTCTTGTCAGATGAGTTTTTAGGGTATTCACAGAAATATGAAGTTCCTCAGCAGCTTCTTTATATTTCTTATTTTCCATAATGACAGCTCTCACCACTTGTAATTCCTGATGAGGTAATTTTTGTAGTTTTTCCAATAATAACTTATTTCGTTCCTCTTGCTCCTCTTCATCTATAGACTCTTCAGGAATACCCATATCAATGCCTGAGAGTTCTTCCATAGACAACATGTTGTTTTTCTGCAAAGCATTGATGGCCGCATTCCGCACAGACAAATAAAGATAATAACGAAGATTCTGATTTATTTTCAAATAATATTTCTTCTCCCAAAAATAGATAAAGAAATCCTGCACAATATCTTCAGCCATCTCAAAAGAATCGGTCAGCTGCACCGCATATATACATAATTTCATGTGATAAGCATCAAATAATAAACGAAAAGCCTCCTTAGGAGATGTCTGGAACAACTCCAAGATATACTTATCCTTTTCGCTATTATCTTTCAAATTTATCATCATGATAATACACTAATAGACATAAAAACTGAAAAAGGTTCTATAAATCATTAGATTTACAGAACCTTTCATAGGTGAAGGGGTGACTAGTGGGATTCGAACCCACGACATTCAGAACCACAATCTGACGCTCTAACCGACTGAACTATAGTCACCATGTTAGGCTTTCCTTTCGAAAGCGATGCAAAGGTACTGCTTTTTTTTATATCTGCAAACTTTTTGAGGAAAAATTATTCAAAAAAATACTCTTTTATGCCTCCATTCGATTTTCCTAATAAATTTTCAGTTCCTTTCAAGAAACGTTTCATCACATTAAGTTCCTCATTATTAATGGATTTATTAATAAAAGTAACAGGATATAATTCAAAGTTCTTTTTTTTACTTAAAACAGGTCTTGAAGTCCAAACCAATGCATATTCACAATCCGCTAAACGGGTTATTCGAAAAATCCGTTGCAACTTCAATCTTACCATAGCTCCTCCATCCGTTTTTTCTTTCGACATATTTGAGATAAAATTACCTAATGAATAAACAATGACATGCCGGGCAGGAGTCCGGGGGTCTTTTACAATTTCCATAGGCTGGAGTACATGCGGATGCGAACCTATTACATGATCAACTCCTTGTTCAATCAACCAGTTAGCCAATTCACACTCCGATCGTTCAGGGAACGAACAATATTCCACTCCCCAATGCATACAGGCTATAATAACATCAGGAAGTTTTCTGCGTGCATCAAGAATATCTTTTTTTATTTGTTCCCGATTAATATAATTCACCACATTCGGAGCATCAGTCTTCAAGCCATTCGTTCCATAAGTATAGTTCAACAATACAATTCTAAAACCATTCTTCTCAATCAATAACGGGTAGTTCTTATGACGTTCTTCCGGGTTCCTATAGGTTCCAGCATGATGTATTTTCAAAGAATCCAACATCAGAATAGTACGTTCCAACCCCAACTTCCCCTTATCCAGACAATGATTGTTAGCGGTCAGCAATACATCAAATCCGGCTTCCTTTATAGCATGAAGATATTCATCCGGAGCACTGAACGCCGGATACCCTCTATAAGGCTTTCCTCCCAATGTCACCTCCAAGTTCCCTATAGCCATATCCGCCTCACTTATTTCTTTCTTCACATGACGGAAGCAATCATTATAATTATACCCGTCTCCTTGCCTGGCTGCATCAATTTGAGCCTGATGTTGCATCAAATCACCGACAAACAACAAAGAGATCTGATCTTGCGCCGATAGCGACAAACCAAACCATAGCAAAAAAAGAATGAAGATCTGTTTCATCTATTCTAACATTAAAGGGTACAAGATAGGAAAAAATTCGTAAAGAACAAAGTTCTACACTAATTTACAGTTTTCATACGCTTGAATTCCGTAGGAGCAACCCCGAACTGTGCCAACAGGCTTCACTAACCTGCACCCGTTCTGAAACAGCAGTACCATCGTTTTTTTCAAGCGAATAATACAAATAAAAAATTAGAAAGAGGATCTACAAGCATTTGCAACAAATCTTTATATATCACACACATGCCTTATTGATGACAATGACCCCAACAGAAACCACGTCAGCAAGCATGCCAACCGCCAGTCCAAAAGACAAGGACATTTAAAAAAAAGACCAAGACGTTTTTAAAAAAGACGGCGGCCTTTTAAAAAAAGCTCGTCATCTTTTTTAAAAATGACCTGATCTTTTTTACCACAGCCGGAATCCGCCATATTCCATAAAGGTACAAATCCTCCATGCGCACTTCTTACAAAAAAAACCTAAAAATAGCCTACTTTACATCAAAACGGAATAGCCTATAAAAAGTATATATATAACTGTATTCAAGCATTTTATGCAAAATTCAGCTTCACAATACAGTGAGGGCATAAGAGCATAAGTGAGAGCAATATTTTTTGCCCTCACCATCTAAATCTTTTATAATAAACCTATTATACATGCAGTGAGGGCATGAGGGCATAAATGTCCCGAACTTCCCAGCGAGAAAGACCGATACATCAAGGACACTCCCGAAAGTATGATTACTCCGAAGAACAAAATAATCTTTTAAGAGCGAAAATCCTTCCTTATGATTTTACAGGTAAGTCCGAAAAACAGGCATAACTTTTGTTCATGAAAACAAGTGTGTCAAAAGCAGGTCAGCTTATCTTGTAAGCATTACCAAACTTTTGACACATTCTTTTTTATCCAGCAAGCTTCGCAAAGCATGTGGCACTTATTTGTAAATGGCCTTTTTTCCAGCCAGCAACGTATTCTTCATTAAAGATACAATAGTCATAGGTCCCACACCACCCGGAACAGGAGTGATATAAGAACATTTGGGAGCCACTTCATCAAATTTCACATCTCCGGTCAGTTTGAATCCGGATTTCTTTGTGGCATCCGGCACACGGGTAGTACCCACGTCAATAACCACCGCACCTTCTTTCACCATCTCAGCCTTCACAAAATTCGGCTGACCCAGTGCAGCAATGATAATGTCAGCTTCCTGACATTCTTTTACCAAATCCTTGCTGCGGCTGTGACAAACAGTTACAGTGGCATCACCCGGATAAGCTTTCTGCATCATCAGGCTCGCCATAGGCTTACCCACAATATTGCTACGGCCCAATACTACACACTTCTTTCCCTGTGTTTCAATATGGTAACGCTTCAGCAATTCCAGAATACCATTAGGAGTAGCAGATACATAGCAAGGAAGACCAATGGACATACGACCTACATTGATAGGGTGAAAACCATCCACATCTTTCCGATAGTCAATGGTTTCAATCACTTTCTGCTCGGAAATATGCTTCGGTAAGGGAAGTTGTACGATAAAACCATCCACGTCAGCATCCTCATTCAGTTCTCTGACCTTTGCCAGTAATTCTTCTTCCGTCACATCTGCTTCATAACGGATCAGACTGGATTTGAAACCACATACTTCACAGGCCTTTACTTTAGCCGCCACGTATGTCTCACTTCCCCCGTCGTGTCCAACGAGGATTGCAGCTAAATGGGGACGCTTGCCACCTTTAGCCACGATTCCGGCAACTTCCGCAGCAATCTCCTGCTTCACCAGTTCCGAAATAGCTTTTCCATCAATTAGTTGCATACTATTTATTTATAAATAATCCATTGAGCAACAAATGTAGCATAAATCAGCCACGTTGCATAATAAAAAAAGGAGAAAGTTCCGCACTTTCTCCCTACCTGTTTATTTAAACCTTACTTTTTAAGTTTCGGCATCATCTTACCCATCTTGCTGCCGGTCACCATCTTCATCATCTTGCGGGTCTGGTCAAACTGCTTCAGCAGACGGTTTACCTCCTGAATGCTGGTTCCACTGCCTTTGGCTATACGCGTACGACGTGTTCCGTTCAGGATTTCGGGATTTGTACGTTCCTGCGGAGTCATGGAATAAATAATCGCCTCAATGCTCTTGAATGCATTATCATCGATATCAATGTCTTTAATCGCTTTACCCACACCCGGAATCATGGAAGCCAACTCTTTCAGGTTACCCATCTTCTTTATCTGATGAATCTGGCTCAAAAAGTCATTGAAGTCGAACTGGTTTTTGGCAATCTTTTTCTGAAGGCGCTTTGCCTCTTCCTCGTCATATTGCTCCTGCGCACGTTCTACCAAAGACACGATATCACCCATACCGAGAATACGGTCTGCCATACGTGCAGGATGGAACTGGTCGATAGCATCCAACTTTTCGCCGGTACCCACAAACTTGATAGGCTTATTCACAACGGTACGAATAGAAAGAGCGGCACCGCCACGGGTATCACCATCCAACTTGGTCAGCACAACACCGTTAAAGTCCAGACGTTCATTAAATTCACGGGCTGTATTCACCGCATCCTGACCGGTCATTGAATCGACAACGAACAATGTTTCATCCGGATTGACCGCTTTCTTAATCGCCTCAATCTCATTCATCATCTGTTCGTCGATAGCCAGACGACCGGCTGTATCGACAATAACCAAATCATAACCTTTCGCTTTTGCTTCATGAATAGCGTTCAATGCAATCTGCACCGGATTCTTGCTGTCCAATTCACTATATACAGGAACCTCGATTTGTTCTCCCAATACTCTTAACTGTTCGATAGCAGCGGGACGATAAACGTCACAAGCCACCAACAGCGGCTTACGGTTCTTCTTGGTTTTCAGCATACGGGCCAGTTTACCGGAGAAAGTAGTCTTACCGGAACCTTGCAGACCTGACATCAGGATAACCGCCGGACGACCTTCCAACACCAATTCGGCAGTCTCACCGCCCATCAATGCAGTCAGTTCATCATGTACAATCTTTACCATCAACTGGCTGGGCTTCACAGCCGTAAGCACATTCTGCCCCAAAGCTTTTTCTTTCACAGTATCAGTAAAGCCTTTGGCGACCTTATAGTTCACGTCAGCATCCAACAAAGCTTTACGCACATCCTTCAATGTTTCCGCCACATTGATCTCGGTAATCTTGCCTTCGCCCTTCAACAGTTTAAACGATCTGTCTAACCTTTCGCTTAAGTTCTCAAACATAATTCGTATGTGTATTTATATTATTTTCTACTGGATTAAGGGGCAAAGGTACGAAAAAGAGATGAGTATGCGATGAAAGCGATCTCGAAATTCTTCACTTCTCAACGTTTTAGTATACGGACCGAATTAAGAACCGCCAGCAGAGACACGCCTACATCCGCGAAAACAGCTTCCCAAAGCGTGGCAAAACCGAAGGCTCCCGCCACAAGGACTATCACCTTCACGCCAATAGATCCCACGATATTCTGACGGACGATATTCCGGGTAGCACGTCCGATAGAAATAGCTTCCGCTACTTTAGAGGGCTGGTCCGTTTGGATAACCACGTCCGCGCTCTCGATGGCCGCATCCGATCCCAATCCACCCATCGCAATACCGACATCACTTAAAGCCAGTACCGGCGCATCGTTCATCCCATCGCCCACAAAGGCAACCGACTTATCCGTCTCCGCCGTTAATCGCTCTATATAAGCGGCTTTATCCTCCGGCAGCAGATTACCATACGCTTTATCGACACCCAAACGCTCAGCGAATTGATTCACGATCTCTTGCTTATCCCCGGACAACAAGCGAATATCTTTAACATCCAGATCCTTTAACCGACGAATCGCATCCACGGCATCCTTCTTCAAGGTATCCGAAAGGAGAAGATGCCCCGCATATTTCCCATCGATCGCACAAACCACCACGGTAGAAACACTATCGGATAATTCCTTCGGGACAGGAATATCACGTTCGGCCAATAAACGAATGTTACCGACAAGCACCTGCCGACCGTTCACGATAGCCTCGACACCATGCCCTGCCAATTCCCGCATGTCAGTGATTTCCATCGGCACGCTATCTTGTTTTTCCGCATAGCGAACTACAGCCTGCGCTACCGGATGGGTACTTTTCCGCTCTACTGATAACAAAATACTCAAAAGATCAGAAACCGGGATCTCCGTGCTTTCCACCGTTGTGACCTCAAAACGCCCTGTAGTCAATGTACCGGTCTTATCGAACGCTACCGTATTTACCCGTGTGATCGCATCTAAATAATTACCGCCCTTAAATAATATCCCGGCACGAGAAGCGGCGCCTATACCACCGAAATACCCGAGCGGAACACTTATAACCAAGGCACAAGGACAAGAAATAACCAAGAAAACCAATCCCCTATATAACCAATCCGAGAAAACATACTGGAAAGAAGGCGTCACCATCCCTACCAAGGCTGGAACCGACACGATTAGAAACGACAGAAGAATCACGATTGGGGTATAAATCCGTGCGAAACGCCGAATAAACAATTCCGCCGGCGCTTTCCGCTCCGAGGCATCTTTCACCAAAGCCAAAATACGGGCCAAGGCACTTTGCTCGTACGGCCGATTCACTTGTATACGTACCGCCTGCCCCTGCACGATCATTCCGGCAAGCACCTCCTCACCCTCACGGATAGAACGAGGCATACTTTCCCCGGTTAATGCCGAGGTATCGAACTGTGCCTCGGCTTCCAATAAAACGCCATCCAAAGGCACACGTCCGCCGGGTTTCACCTCGATCCGCTCGCCTACTTTTACATCCTTCGGAGATACATTCATATATGTACCCGTCCGCCATACATCCGTTCGTTCCGGCCGGACATCTAATAAGTCACTGATATTCTTCGAGGCTTTATTCACGGCTAGAAGTTGCAACCTCTCTCCTACCGTATAGAAAAGCATCACGGCTACGGCCTCGGGATACTCCCCAATACAAAACGCCCCAATCGAGGCGATCGCCATTAACGAGAACTCACTAAAAAAGTCTTTCCGCAAAGCCGCTTCCCAAGCTTCTCGCATAACAGGAAGTCCTACCGGCAAAAAAGCGACCAGAAACCAAATGGCCTCTATCCAAGACTCAGCAAACCAACTTATCCCCGAGTACTTCCCGATAAGTCCTATCACCAACAAAACGAAAGAAACCGTCGGCATCCATAAACCGGAACTTCCGTGCGAATGGCAATGTTCGCATCCACATGTTGTACTCATAATCTTATCTATTTTAATTATTTACTTCTTGATTACGGTACAAAGGTAAGAGAAGGGAGTTGCAACTTGATTGCAAATTATCAGGGTTTCTAGGAACGTCGCTTATTACACAATGGGCAAACACCCTTTACCGTATAATTAATGGTATCCATTATATATCCTTCCGGCAATTGAGCGACCGGG
>OLWL01001363.1_pt1 | contig 13685 bp, 13 predicted proteins | sample 1674151 | NCBI WGS metagenome assembly OLWL01 (sample SAMEA103958148, study PRJEB25191) | human gut metagenome
GCTCGTCGATGGACTTTTTCACCGCTTCGCGGCGCTCTTCAAGACCGCGGAGGTATTGGAGGCGCTCTTCGAGCGTGCGCAGAGAGGTGTCGTCCATTGCACCGTGGAGCTCCTTGCGGTAGCGGGCGATAAAGGGGATGGTGTTGCCCTCGTCGAGCAGATGCACGACGTTTTCAACGTGCCGGGGGTCTTTGCCGAGCTCGGCAGCAAGGGCCTGAATGAGATCCATAAAATGTTCCTTTCGTATATCGGGCGCCGAAGCGGCGCGGTCAAGTGAATCAGCAATGTCCGCCCGAAAGCGGGCGGAACGTAAAACTCATTATACCGCATCGCGCGGCGATGCGCAAAGCCTTTTGCGCAGAAAAAAGGCGGAGGATCGGCGCGACGGCTGGGGCTTTACATTTTGCCGCTCAAAGGCGGCATTTTTCAGCAAGAGAAGGAGAAAGCAAAATGCAGAAGAAAAACAACAAAGGCGTCATCGCCCTCATCATCGTGCTTGTGCTGGCGGCTGCCGCGCTCGTCATTTGGCAGACAAACAAGCGGGAGACGCAGCAGGGCGGTAAGGAGATCACCGTCAACGTCGACCACCTGAACGGCGATGACACGACCTTCACCATCCACACCGACGAAGAGTACCTGCGCGGCGCGCTCGAGCAGGAAGACCTCATCGAGGGCACAGAGAGCGAGTACGGCCTCTATGTGCTGACTGTGGACGGCGAGACCGCCGACGAGAGCGAGCAGCAGTGGTGGGGCTACAGCGTGAACGGCACGTTTGCCGAGCTCGGCGTGGACAGCCAGCCCGTCGCGGACAGCGATGTGTACGACTTTGTGCTGAATGTCGGCTGGTAAGTCCGCAAGACTCAGCATCCGCGAGATCGCGGAGCTGTCGCTTTTCAGCGCGCTGATGGTCGCGGGCAAGGAGTGCCTGCGCCTTATCCCGAACGTGCATCCCGTCACGCTGCTGCTGCTTTTGGCCACGGCGGTGTACGGGGCGAAGGCGCTCTATCCGGCGTTCGGCTTTGCCCTGCTCGAGATCGCGCTTTACGGCGCGGGGCTTTGGAACCTGATGTATCTCTACGTCTGGCCGATCGTCGTGCTCGCTGCGCTGCCGTTTCGCAGAAGCGAGAGCCGCGCATTCTGGGCGGCCATCGCGGGGCTGCACGGGCTGTGCTTCGGCGCGCTGTGCGCCATTCCGTATTTTTCATCGGCGGATGGCAGATGGCGTTTTCGTGGTGGGTCTCGGGCATCCCGTATGACGTCATCCACTGCGTGTCAAATACGGTCCTCGTCTTCGTGCTCTTCCCGCCGCTGCGGCGAGCACTGGAGCGCGCGAAGAAAACGTCGGGCGGAAGAGAATAGCAAAAAGCACCTGCCTTCGGCTGTGTGCTCGTAAGACAGTAATTCTAATTGAATGGTAACCCAGAGGCGTATCTCAAATCTGTTACTGAGTACAAGCCTTTGGACTAAAGCTCGGTATACCAAACACCGAATTAAGAATGGACTTTGAGAGAAAGTGAGGTATAACAATATAAAACAGATTATTACTATTCAGCACACGCAATCAATTCACCACACAAATGGTATGGTGGGTTCTTGGACAGATTGGGATCTTTCTGAATTAGGCATTGAACAGGCTGAAAGAATAGGGCAGAAATTAGCGAAGCAGTTATCCGGTCACAAAATTGTTATGTATGCTTCCGATCTTCTGCGAGCAAAGCACACCGCTGAAATTGTCGCAAAGCATATGGGAATCACACCTAACATTAGAACGGAACTTCGAGAGCGCAATTTAGGTAAATGCATTGGCAAATCTGTTCAGTGGCTTCGTGAGAACATTGAGGTTCAAGAGAAAACCATTGATGACAGGATGTTTTCTGATGCTGAGAGTAGACGAGACGAATGGAATCGCTTAAAACCTCTTTTTGACGAGATAATGGCAAGTAATGATGAATGTATCATTGTAGTATCACATGGCGATTTGCTGAGCGTTTGGAATACGATGTTCCTCGGAATGGATGTGGAAACGCTGAATCAGTTTGAACTTTTTGGTATGGCAGGCGGCGTTTCTTTCATGCTTCAAAACGATGAGGGTAAGCGATTTATCAAGAAAATGAGCGATTTGTCTTACATGGCAAATCAATTTATATGAGAAAAGCGTGAGGTATAAATAAAACGGACTTTGAACAACTTGCAAAAATAGAAAATGAGAGTGAACGTGGAAACAGAACCTACAATATATTCAACGAGGATGCAAGGCTCAATCATTCCAAAGCCGCACGAGTTGAATTTTTGACTACCGTTCACTACATAGAAAAATATTTGAAAGATGGCGACAAGATACTCGACATTGGCGCAGGTGCAGGTGAATACAGCCTCTACTTTGCTCGTAAGGGTTATGAAGTCTCGGCTCTTGAACTTGCCGATGCCAATATTGCCGCATTCAAAAAGAAACTGACACCCGAAGATAAAATCGATCTTGTTCAAGGCAATGCCCTTGACCTCTCTCGATATGCAGATAAGTCGTTTGATATTGTCCTTCTGTTCGGCCCGCTTTATCATTTGAAAAATGATGCGGACAAACAGAAATGTATCAGCGAAGCAAAGCGTGTCTGCAAGGACGGCGGCAAGATCTTCTTCGCTTTTATTTCCAACGATTTTGTTTTCCTTACCGAGTTCGGATACGATGTGAATTATTTCAGCAACGGTGATTATCCCGAGCTTCCACACCGAGCAGCTCAAAGAGGGCGAGGGCGACGTCATCTGGACGATCTACCTCAAAAACGGCGACACGCTGCGCCTGCACCACACGGTCAAAATCACGCGCATCCCGGTCGTGACGTTGACCGAAAATGACTATCCGATGGCAACGATCGACGACCTGAACGCGCTGCTCGACACGCTCGCGCACGAGGCGGATCGAAAGTCGGTCTACATTTTGCAGCTGCCCGCGGTGACATACGAGGGTGGACTGACGATGAAAAATTTCTGCTGCGACCTGATCGGCAGCGAGAGCGGCACGACGTTCACCGGCACCGTGACGATCACGACGCGCGGCATTCACCCCTCGAACATCACGAACGTCCGCTTTGTGGGCGACGGTACGGGCATCGGCCTTTCGGCGAGCGAAGGAGCGTTCCTGCACCGCTGCACGTTTGAAAACTGGGAGATCGGCGCTTACGGCGGCCTCGGCAGCTGGGTCAACGCCACGGGCTGCACGTTCCGCGGCAACGACGTGGGGCTGTGACTCGACAACCGCGGCGACGCAACGTGCTCGGGCAGCTACTATGGCGACAGCGTGTACGAAGACAACGGCACTGCCGTGCGCATCGCCGCGATGCCGGGCACGGAGACGCTGGATTTCAATAACTGCGTGTTCCGAGGCAACGGGGTAAACGTCGAAAACGCGGCAGGATACGCCGTCGACCTCTCGCAGATCGTAACGGCGGAGAATTAAAGAAAAAAGGAGGAAACGCGGCGTTTCCTCCTTTTTTGTGTTCATTCAGATGTTCAGCACAAAGTGCTCTTTATGATAGTCCAGCAGGCCTTCCTTTTTCATCTTGCCGAGCTCGAGCGACAATCCGCTGCGCTCAACGGCGAGAAAGTCCGCGAGCTGCTGGCGGGAGAACGGGATGTCAAACTCGACCGCGCCGCGCCGCTGCGCCTCGGCGGAGAGATAGGACATGAGCTTGGCGCGCGTCGTGCGCTGGGCGATGTGCGTGAGCTTTTCATTGAGCAGCAGGTTTTTTCCCGCAAGGTCGCTCAGAAGGTTTCGGATGATGCGGCTGTGGTGCGCGCAGGCGGAGGGACAGACCGTCAAAAGGCGCTTGACGTTCAAAAACAGCACCGCCGTCGGTGTTTCGGTCACGACGCTCACGTTGGAGACACTGCTCGGCGCGCAGGCGAAGGCCGCGGCGTAGGTCTGCCCCGGCGCGGTGCGGGAGAGAATGTTGCGGTTGCCCCAGATATCCTCCTGCACGACGAGCGCGCAGCCGGAGAGCACCATGCCGATCTCCTCGACCGTGTCACCGGGATGAAGGAGAAACACGTCCTTGGGGAATTGCTCGGCCTTTGCCGCAAGGCAGGTGAGCATCGCGTCGAGCTCGTTCTCCGTGACGCCGGAAAAGAGCGGCGAGGCGGCGAGAATGGGAAAAAATTCTTTCATGAAAAATCGCCTTTCGTTGAAAATTCAACCGACTTGTTGGCCGCATTCTACTATAATACGCTTGAAAACGCAAGGAGGTATTGCAATGAAACGGAGAATCATTGAGATCGATCAAAATAAATGCAACGGCTGCGGCGCTTGCGCCGCGGCGTGCCACGAGGGTGCCATCGCCATGGTAAACGGCAAGGCGCAGCTGATGCGCGACGACTACTGCGACGGCCTGGGCGACTGTCTGCCGACCTGCCCGACCGGCGCGATTTCCTTTGTCGAGCGCGAGGCCGCGGCCTACGACGAGCAGGCGGTGCTTGAAAACAAGCAGAAGAGAATGCAGAAGGAGGGGATGACACTGCACCACAGCTGTCCCGGCATGCAGCTCAAGACCTTTGCGCACAAGGCGGCATCTGAAACGGCGGCTCCTGCTGCGCAGGAGAGCCAGCTCTCCCAGTGGCCGGTGCAGATCAAGCTCGTGCCCGTGAACGCGCCGTACTTCTCCGGCGCAAAGCTGCTCATCGCGGCGGACTGCACGGCGTACGCCTACGCGGCCTTCCACGAGAAATTCATCAAGGGCCACATTACGCTCGTCGGCTGCCCGAAGCTCGACAGCGTGGATTACAGCGAAAAGCTGACCGAGATCATCGCAAAAAATGACATCAAGAGCGTGACGGTCGTGCGAATGGAGGTCCCGTGCTGCGGCGGGCTCGAGCACGCGGCAAAGACCGCGCTGCAAAATAGCGGTAAATTCATCCCCTGGCAGGTCGTGACGATCTCGACGGACGGGAGAATACGGGATACGATTTGAGTCATCCTATGATCGATAAGACCACAGAATGAGGAGGATTTTTTCGGTGGACAACAAGATGTTTTGTTTTCAGTGCGAGCAGGCGGCGCACTGCACGGGCTGCACCGGCAGCGCGGGTGTGTGCGGAAAGAGCGCCGAGACGGCAAATTTGCAGGACGAGCTGACCGGCGCGCTCATCGGCCTTGCCCGCGCTGCGGACGGCAGCCCCGGCGTGAACGAGGGCACATGGAGCCTCATCATCGAGGCACTTTTCACTACGCTCACGAATGTGAACTTTGACGCGGCGGCCATCCGCGATGTGACTGCACGCGTGAAGGCGGAGAAGAGCCGTCTTGTGCCGGACTGTGCGTCCTGCATGTCGCCCTGCGGGCACAACAATGACTACGATGTCTCGCGGCTCTGGACGGCGGACGAGGACATCCGCAGTCTCAAGTCGCTCATCCTGTTCGGTATCCGCGGCATGGCGGCGTACGCCTACCACGCGATGGTGCTGGGCTATACGGACGGCGAGGTCAACCGCTTTTTTGCCAAGGCATTGTTTGCCGTCGGCGAGGACTGGGGCATGGATGACCTGCTCCCCCTTGTGCTGGAGGTCGGCGAGAAAAACTACCGCTGCATGGCGCTGCTCGACAAGGCCAACACGGAGACCTACGGCACGCCGGAGCCGACCACCGTGCCGCTGACGGTGGAAAAGGGACCGTTCATCGTGGTTTCCGGCCACGACCTGCACGACTTGAAGCGCCTGCTCGAGCAGACGGAGGGCAAGGGCATCAACATCTATACGCACAGCGAGATGCTGCCCGCGCACGGCTACCCGGGCCTTAAAAAGTATGCCAATCTCAAGGGAAATTTCGGCACGGCGTGGCAGAACCAGCAAAAGGAATTTGCCGACATCCCCGCGCCCGTACTATTCACCACGAATTGCCTGATGCCGCCGAAAGCGAGCTATGCCGACCGCGTGTTCACTACGGCGGCGGTCTCATATCCGGAACTCAAGCATATCGGCGCGGACAAGGACTTCACGCCGGTCATCGAAAAGGCGCTGGAACTGGGCGGCTATGCCGAGGATAAGGCGTTCACCGGCATCAACGGTGGCAGCACGGTCACGACGGGCTTTGCCCGCGGCGCGGTGCTGGGTGTGGCCGACAAGGTGGTCGAGGCCGTCAACTCCGGCCGGATCCGCCACTTTTTCTTAGTCGGCGGCTGCGATGGCGCGCGCCCCGGCAGGAACTACTACACGGAATTCGTCAAGCAGACGCCGTCCGACACCATGGTGCTGACGCTGGCCTGCGGCAAGTTCCGCTTCAATGACTTAGATTTTGGCACGGTGGCGGGGCTGCCGCGCATCCTGGACATCGGCCAGTGCAACGACGCTTACAGCGCCATCCAGATCGCGCTGGCGCTCGCCGATGCCTTTGGCTGCGGTGTGAACGAGCTGCCGCTTTCGATGGTGCTCTCGTGGTACGAGCAGAAGGCGGTGTGCATCCTGCTGACGCTGCTGTATCTCGGCATCAAGGACATCCGCCTCGGTCCGACGCTGCCGGCGTTCCTCTCGCCGAACGTGCTCGACTACCTTGTCAAGAACTTTGGCATCGCGCCCATTACGACGCCAGAGGAGGACCTGAAGGCCATTCTGGGGTAAAACTGAAACGTACCGGCGGGCATTTTGCCCGCCGGTATTTTTTGCAGAGAAAGAAACGCAAAAATTAAGCGTGACTTTTGACGCGAGATCTGATAAAATAAAATAACTTTGCGCAACAGAGGGGAAAAGAGAGAAATCAACAGGAGAGATCAATGAAAAAACAGTTTGACCTCAGCGCCGCGGCGCTGCACATTTTAGCGATGGCCTTCATGCTGCTCGACCACCTGTGGGCGACGCTTTTTCTTTCGCAGGAGTGGATGACCTGCGTGGGACGTCTCGCGTTCCCCATTTTTGCCTTCATGGCGGTGGAGGGCTACTTCCACACGCACAGTTTCAAAAAATACGCGCAGCGGATGCTGATTTTTGCGGTGCTGTCGGAAATTCCCTTTGACCTGATGTACGGCGGCACGTGGTTCTACCCTGTGCACCAGAATGTCATCTGGACGCTGCTCATCGGCCTTCTCGGCATTCGGGCGATGGAGGCCGTGCGGGAAAAGGGGAAGACATGGCTCTATCTTCTGACTTGCGCTGCGGTCACGGTGCTGGGCTTTGCGCTCGGCACGCTCGGCATGGTAGATTATTACGGCATGGGCGTTTTGACGGTGTTTGTGTTCTATTTCCTCCGCGGCAGAGAGTGGTGGAAGCTGCTCGGGCAGATCGCGGCGCTCTATTGGATCAATGTGTCGCTCATCGGAGGACAGATTTTCCCGATCGAGCTTTTCGGACTGGAGTTTGAGGTCTGCGAGCAGGGGCTTGCACTGCTCTCGCTCGTGCCCATCTGGCTCTACCGCGGGCGGCAGGGACACCACAGCAAGACATTTCAGTACGCCTGCTACGCGTTTTATCCGGTACATATGCTCATCCTCGGCCTCATCCAGCTGTCTCTGTAACAGAATACGAAAAAAGCGCTGCCGAAAGGCGGCGCTTTTTCACGCCCTTTTTGGAACGTTCACAATTTGTTTATTGACATTGGAATGGAAACAACTATAATGATGAGGTTCTAAAATTAGAAGATTATCATTCGATGACGAGCGAGCGCGGCGCGTGACCGAATGAGGTCGGAAAGGAACCGATATGATGCCGAAGGAACCGATGCGCGGGGCAACGCTTTTCAGCCACGCCAACAAGATGACAAAGGCTTATCACGTTATGTTAACTCCACTGTGCAAGGAGACCGGCCTGCCGCCGTTAGCGATGGATATTCTGCTCTTTCTCGCCAACAATCCCGAGCACAACACGGCGAAGGACATCTGCCGCATGCGCGGGCACAAATCGGGTATCGTCTCCGTGCACGTGGAAAGACTGGTGAATGACGGCCTTCTTGAGCGGCAGGAGATGCCGGGCGACCGGCGGCAGACGCGGCTTATCTGCACCGAACAGGCGCAAGCGCTCATTGAGCGCGGACGGCAGGTGCAGTGGCAGTTCGGAAGACGTCTGCTCGAGGGCATCCCGGAGGAGGATCTGGCGACGATGCGCCGCTGCCTTGAAAGAATGGATGGCAATCTGAACGGCATCTGCAAGGAAAAGCGCTGAGGGCCCAGAGAAGAAATCAGGAGAAACAACAATGATCAAACTACTCAAAAACATGTGCCGCAAAGAGGTGCTCATGGTGCTGCTGTGCACCGTGCTTGTGGCGGTGCAGGTCTACTTTGACCTGCGGCTGCCGGATTACATGACCGATCTGACGACGCTCATCAAAACGTCGGGGGCGACGGCGGATATCCTGTCCGTCGGCGTGAAAATGCTTGGCTGCACGCTCGCAAGCGCCGTGCTGGCCGTGGGCTGCGGGTATCTCGCGGCCAAGGCGGCGTCGGGCTTCAGCTTCACGGTGCGCGAAAAGCTCTTCCGCCACGTGATGGACATCGGCAGCGAGGAGATGCAGGACTTTTCCGTCGCCAGCCTCATCACGAGAACGACGAACGACATCACGCAAATTCAGATGATCGTGGCGATGGGCCTGCAGATGATGATCAAATCGCCGATCATGGCCGTGTGGGCCATCATCAAAATTCTCGGCAAGAGCTGGGAGCTCTCCGCCGTGACAGCGGCATTCGTCGTGGTCATCTGCGTGACGGTGATAACGGTGATGAGCATCTGCATCCCGCGTTTCCGCATCGTGCAGAAGCTGACCGACCAGATCAACCGTGTGGCGCGCGAAAACCTGACGGGCATCAACGTGGTGCACGCGTTCAACGCCGAGCAGTACCAGAACGACAAGTTCAACAAGCCGAGCCTTGACATGATGAATGTGCAGGTAAAGAACCAGAAGCTCTTCGCCCTCGTCCAGCCGACGATGACGCTCGGTATGAACGGCCTGGCGCTCACGATCTACTGGCTGGGTGCGGCGCTCGTCAACAACATCGCGCTGACCGATTCCGCAGCGCGCCTCACGATGTTCAGCGACGTGCTGGTGTTCAGCACGTATGCAACCTACGTGGTGATGTCTTTTATGATGCTCGTGATGATCTTCATGCTGCTGCCGCAGGCGCAGGTCTCGGCCGAGCGTATCAACGAGGTGCTCGAGCGCAAGGCGAATATCCGCGAGGGCAGCGTGAGCGAATGCAAAGAGCACGGCACAGTGGAGTTCAAAAACGTTTCGTTCCGCTATCCGCACACTTCGGAGGATGAGCTTTCGAACATCAGCTTCCGTGTGAACAGGGGCGAGACGCTTGCCGTCATCGGCGCGACGGGCAGCGGCAAGACGACACTTGTGAGCCTGATCCCGCGCTTTTACGATGCGACGGAGGGCGAGGTGCTTGTCGACGGCGTGAACGTCAGGGACTACACGTTCGACACACTCTACAACAAGCTCGGCTACGTGACGCAGAAGGCGGTGCTCTTCGCCGGCAGCATCCGCGACAATGTCTACTTTGGCGAGAGCGAAGCGCCGGCGGACGATGAGGGCCTTGCGCAGGCCGTCGAGCTTTCGCAGGCGAAGGAGTTTGTCGACAAGCTCCCCGACGGCACGCAGCACCATGTGGCGCAGATGGGCCGCAACATGTCCGGCGGCCAGAAGCAGCGCCTTTCCATCGCCCGCGCGCTGGCGAGAAAACCGGAGATCCTCGTCTTCGACGATTCGTTCTCCGCTCTGGACTACCGCACGGATGCGAAGCTGCGCGAGGGGCTATCCAAGCAGCTGCACGACACGACGAAGATCATCGTCGCGCAGCGCATCAGCACCATCCGCCACGCAGACAAGATCATCGTGCTCGACCGCGGCGAGACCGTGGGCATCGGCACGCATGAAGAGCTGATGAAAAACTGTGACGTTTACCGCGAGATCGCGACCTCCCAGCTCAGCGCTGCGGAGCTCGCGTAAAGGGGGCGAGAGAAGATGAAAAAGAAAAACAGCAATCCCGTCGGCGCGCTCAAGCGCACGGGCGCGTATATGAAATCGAGCCTTGGCGTCATCGCTCTTGCGCTCGTGCTGGCGGCACTGAGCGCCGTGATGACGATCATCGGCCCCGACAAGATCGGCAAAATGGCGACCATCATGTCCGACGGCCTGTTCACCGGCATTGACCTCGCCGCCATTGCGAAGATCGGCGTGTTCCTTGCCATTATTTACTGCCTGAGCGCGCTGTTTGGCTTCATCCAACACTATATCATGGCGGTCGTGACGCTGAAAATGTCCTACTGCATGAGAGGTGAGCTCTCGGAAAAGATCAACCGCGTGCCGCAGAAGTATTTCAACACCACCTCGCAGGGCGACATTTTGAGCCGCATCACAAACGATGTGTCAACGCTCCAGCAGGGACTTACCAACAGCCTGCCGACCATCATCAGCGCCGCGACACAGTTTGTCGGCTGCCTTATTATGATGTTCGTGACCGAATGGCGCATGGCGCTCGTCGCACTGTGCATCACGCTCCTTGGCATGGTGCTGATCGTCGCCATCATGTCGAAGTCGCAGCGCTACTTCACCGCGCGGCAGAAGAGCCTCGGCGAACTCAACGGCTATGTCGAGGAGATGTATTCCGGCCATGAGGTCGTGCGCATCAGCCGCGCAGTCGATAAGGTCCTCGACCACTTCGACGGCCTGAACGCGGCGGTCTATGACGCAAACTGGCGCTCGCAGTTCCTCTCCGGTGTGATGCAGCCGCTCATGAACGTGATCGGCAACCTCGCGTATGTTGCCGTGTGCGTGTTCGGCTCGGTGCTGGCCATCAATGGCACGATCGAATTCGGCGTCATCGTCTCGTTCATCCTGTATGTGCGCCTCTTCACCACGCCGCTGACGCAGATCGCGCAGGGTATGACGAATTTGCAGACGGCCTCCGCCTCCGCGCACCGCATTTTCGACTTCCTCGAAAGTGAAGAGCTCGGCGACGAGAGCGACAAGACCGAGAAGCTCGACGCCGTGCGCGGCGCGGTAACGTTCGACCACGTGCGCTTCAGCTACCCCGATTCGCCCGACAAGATCATCATCAAGGATTTCTCCGCTGAGGTCCATCCGGGCCAGAAGGTCGCCATCGTCGGCCCCACCGGCGCGGGCAAGACCACGATGGTGAACCTCCTGATGCGATTTTTCGAGGTCAACAGCGGCCGCATCACGATCGACGGCGTGGCGACGACCGACCTGCGCCGCGAGGATGTGCACGAGCTCTTTGGTATGGTCCTGCAGGACACGTGGCTCTTTGAGGGCACGATCCGCGAGAACCTGGTCTATAACATGGAGGGTATCACGGACGAGCAGCTCGAAACGGTCTGCAAGGCCTGCGGCCTCGACAAATTTGTCCACTCGCTGCCACAGGGCTTTGACACCGTGCTCAGCGAGAGCACGACGATCTCGGCGGGACAGAAGCAGCTTTTGACCATCGCCCGCGCGATGCTCCAGAATGCGCCGATGCTGATCCTCGACGAAGCAACGTCCTCGGTCGATACGCGCACGGAACTTCTCATTCAGCGTGCGATGGACGAGCTGACGAAGGGCCGGACGAGCTTTGTCATCGCCCACCGCCTGTCGACCATCAAGAACGCCGACCTCATCCTCGTGATGCGCGACGGCGACGTCATCGAGAGCGGCACGCACGAGCAGCTGATGGAGCAAAACGGCTTCTACGCCGAGCTCTACAACAGCCAGTTCGCGCAGGCGTCGTAAAGAAAAACCAGCGCAGGTGAGCCTGCGCTGATTTATATTTTCTGCGGAAGAAGTTAAAAGAAAGTTTATTGCCGAACTGGGAAACGGTGGTATAATAAGGAACATTCAAGGGCTGACAAAGCCCGCACCGCGAAAGGAAGCGGAAACATATGAATTGGTTTCAGAAATTACTGTCGAATCCCTTTTTGCTCATCGGTCTCTCGTCGTGGTTCTGGGCGCAGCTCATCAAGACGATCATCCATGCCATTGTGACGAAGAGCATCGACTTTACGCGCCTGATCGGCGACGGCGGGATGCCGAGCGGCCATTCGGCCACGGTCTCGTCGCTCGCGACCGCGGCGGCGCTCGTCTACGGGCTCGGTTCGTTTGAATTCGCGATGGCGTTCATCTTCGCCATCGTCGTCTGCAAGGACGCGATGGGCGTCCGGCTCGAAACGGGGCGGCAGGCCGTTATCATTAACGACATCGTCGAGGCCTTCAACTCGCTCGCGTCGGAAAAGCTTCCGGAGGCGAAGCTCAAGGAGTTCGTCGGCCACACGCCGCTGCAGGTCATCGCCGGTATTCTGCTCGGCGTGGCGAACACATTTATCATGTACTACTGCGTACTGTGAGGGAGAGTACATGACGCTTTTTATTAACTGCTGCCCGCGCGGAGAATCGCGCACGGAAAAACTGGCCCGCGCGCTGCTTAAAGCGCTCGGCGAATACGAGGAGCTGCGCCTTTATGACGAGCCGCTGCACCCGCTGGGGCGCGCGGACATCGTAAAGCGCGACGCGCTGCTCGCGGAAAAGAAGTATGACGATGAAATGTTCCGTTACGCCCGTCAGTTCGCCGCGGCGGACAGAATTGTCATCGCTGCGCCGCTGTGGGACCTGTCGTTTCCCGCGCAGCTCAAGGTGTATTTGGAGAATATCTATGTCACGGGCATCGTGACGAAGTACAGCGAGGCGGGCGAGCCCGTCGGCCTGTGCCGCGCAAACGAGCTCTACTATGTCACGACCAGCGGCGGACCGTTCGACGGCCGCTTTGGCTACGACTACTGGAAGACCATCGCGCAGGACTGCTTCGGCATTCCGACCGTCAAGCTCCTGGAAGCCGAAAACCTCGACATCGTGGGCGCAGACGCGGAAAAGATCGTCGACGATGCCATCAAGGCCTACGGCCCTGCGTAAAATCAAACTTGTATAGCAAAAAAGCTCCGTGCCTTGGCACGGAGCTTTTTTATCGGGAAAAATCAGTTGGCGCTGCTCTGCTCGCTTTCGGGCAGGAGGTTCGTCATGCTCTTGAGGCCGATGGCGAGTGTGGACATGTTGTGCAGCAGCGCCGAGGTCGTCGGCGGCAGGAGTCCGGCCACGCCGAAGACGATCAGGCCGAGATTGAAGCCGACAATGAAGCGGTAATTGCGGTGGATGCGGCCCATGAGGGCTTCGCTGATTTTGCGCAACGTGACAAGTTCAAACAAATCCTCCGACGCGATGGTAATGTCGGCGATCTCCCGCGCAATGGCTGCGCCGGTCGAAATGGCGACACCTGCGTCGGCCTCAGACAGGGCCGGCGAATCGTTTACGCCGTCGCCAATCATGATAACCGTGCGGCCCGCGGCCTTTTCCCGGCGGATGAACGCCGCCTTGTCCTCGGGCAAAACCTCGGCGTAGAATTCGTCAACGCCGACCTCTTCCGCGACGGACGCGGCGGTCCGGCGGTTATCGCCGGTCATCATAACGACCTTGCTGATGCCGCAGGCGTGCAGCGCACGGATGGCATCCTTTGCCTCGGCGCGCAGCGGGTCGTAAATACAGATGACGGCTGCAAGTTCGCCCGCGATGCACAGATACAGGTGCGAATACTGTGCGGGCAAGGAATCGAATTTCTCCTGTTCGCCCTCCGGGATGGTGCAGCCCTCGTCCTCAAAGACGAAGTGTGCGCTGCCGATGAGCACCTTTTTGCCCTCGACCATGCTGGAAATGCCGTGCGCGACGA
>OLWL01001368.1_pt1 | contig 13665 bp, 10 predicted proteins | sample 1674151 | NCBI WGS metagenome assembly OLWL01 (sample SAMEA103958148, study PRJEB25191) | human gut metagenome
ACTGGAAGAAAAGTTCGCAGAAATAGAATATGCAAAGCAGATACCGCCAAGTCCCGACAGTGCTCCGCAGATCATGATAGCTGCCAGGCGGATCTGTCCCACCTGTCTTCCGGCTGCATCCACCGCATGAGGATTGTCACCACAGGCACGCAGATGCATACCGAAGCGTGTCTTGTACATTACAAACCATGCAATAAACGCCACGGCCACGATCACCAGTTCAAAAGGATACAGATTGGTAAATATAGCTCCCAGCACCGGAATCTTAGAAATTCCCGGGATAGTAATTCTGGAAGATACGGTCAGTACAAACTTGTCGGAGGTGGCACCGAATACCACTCTGTTGAGTAGTTTGGTCAAATATGCTGTCAGTGCCATAGCCAGAATATTGACTACCACACCACTGATCACCTGATTGGCTTTAAACTTCAGGCACAACAACGCATGGATCAGTGCAAAGATACTTCCTCCTACTGCCGCCATGATCATGGCAATGTAGAACGGTACCGGAGAATCTCCGGAGAAATTCCCTGCAATGGCAACTGCCACAAACGCTCCTATAAAGGCACCGAAACCCTGCAGTCCTTCCACAGCTAACATAGTCACACCGGACTTCTCGCAGTAGATACCGCCGATTGCCATAATAAATAAAGGTAATGCAAAGGATAACCCGTCAATGATCACAATATCCATTTATTTGTCCTCCTTTGTCTTGTTCGTTTTCTCTCTTCTGCCTCGTTCCATCTTCCATTTGATGTAAGCATTACATGCACTGAACAGCAAGATAATTCCGGTAATAACCGATGCGATCTCCGCATCCACACCGGCAGCGGATTTCATATAAGTACTGCCCTTACTGATCAGAGTGATCAGCATGGTGGAAAATACGATTCCGAAAGGATTGTTGTTACCAAGCAATGACACTGCGATAGCATCAAATCCCGTACTGATCAGTACCTTGGGCTGAATGGAACCCACATAGCCCAGATAATAGGTCACACCGGCAAGTCCTGCCAGGGCACCGGAGATCATCATGGACAGCACCATGCTTCTGCCGACTTTAATACCCGCATATTTTGCAGCACTGCGGGAATAGCCCACAGCCTTCAGTTCGTATCCTAATTTTGTCTTCTCTAATAAGAACCACACTGCCACTACAGTCAGCAGAGCCAGAATAATTCCCAGCGGAATATCCATTTTCAGATTGCCCACCATGGTATCCATAAGCGTCAGTCTGGAAGCCGCAGAGATCTCCTTTGACTGTCTGGAGACCGGATCCACGAAAAAGGTATTGATAAAGAAGCTGATCACATATTGGAACGTGTAGTTTAACATAATGGATGAAACAACTTCATTAATATTAAAACGATACTTCAAAAAGCCGATCAGTGCCCCCGCGAGTCCGCCGACGATCAGCCCGATGATCACTACCAGAGGCTTTGCCAGTACAGCATTTAAACTGCTGTATCCCACAATGATACTCGCGGTGAACCCGGCTGCCAGCATCTGTCCGGAGACACCGATATTGAACAGTCCCGCACGCAGGGCTACTGCTACCGCTAGTGCTGCAAAGATCATAGGGGTAAAATAGTTCACATAACTCATAAAGTCTGTCAGCATGCTCTTATAGCTTGCATAAGAAGACTTGGGTGCCAGTCCGCTGCCCTGCAGCAATGCGTAGTAAGCCTTGAAAGGATTCGAACCGGTCACGGCGATGATCACACCGCCCACTACCAGGCTGCAAAGGATTGCAAGAAGAGGGATCTTTACTGCATTCCAGAATTTTGTCATCTTTTTCATGGTCTTATGCCTCCTTCTCCTTGTTCTTAACGCCCATCATGAACTCACCCACTTCATTGGTGGTCAGTTCACTGGCTTTGGCGATCTTCTGTATGCTTCCATTATAAATAACGGCGATGGTATCCGCACAGTTCATGATCTCATCCAGTTCCAGAGATATTAAAAGGATTGCCTTACCCTTGTCTCTCTCCGCAATGATCTGTTTGTGAATATTCTCTATGGCACCGATATCCAGTCCACGGGTGGGCTGAACGAAGATCATCAGAGAGGAATCCTGCTCCACTTCTCTGGCGATGATGGCTTTCTGTTGATTACCGCCGCTCATAGAGCGTACCACCGTCTTGCTACCCTGTCCGCTTCGGATATCGTATTTTTCTATCAGTTTTTCACTGTTATCTTCAAAAATCTTCTGGTCCAGCACTCCCTTATGGCAGAAAGGCTCTTTGTAGTAGTTACGCAGTGCCAGATTCTCCGAAAGGGTAAAATCCATGACCAGTCCATAATTCTGTCTGTCCTCGGGAATATAGGAAATGCCTTCTGTGGTACGTTCCCTGATGGACAGATCCGTAATATCTCTGCCGTTTAACAGAATCTTACCGGAGCGTGCCGGGATCAATCCTGCAATGGCATCGGCAATCTCTACCTGACCATTGCCGGCTACGCCTGCTATGGCTACGATCTCACCGGAATGCACCTCAAGGGATACATCCTTTACCACCTGAAAATCCTGCTTGTTATAGACGTTCAGATGCTGTATGTCGAGGATCGTCTTACCCGGTTTCGCGGGTTCTTTTTCTGTCTCAAAATTCACTTCACGGCCTACCATTTTGTTTGCCATGACTTTGGTGGATGTGGTTGCCACGTCCATAACATCCATCAGACGTCCGCGGTTCAGGATCGCGCATCTGTCTGCAATACGTTTGATCTCTTCCAGTTTATGTGTGATTAAGATGATGGTCTTGCCGTCATCCCGCAGAGATTTGATAATGTCTAATAAAAAGTCAATCTCCTGAGGAGTCAGAACCGCTGTGGGTTCATCGAAAATAAGAATCTCCGCTTCTCTGTATAGCATTTTTAAGATCTCTACTCTCTGCTGCGTAGAGACATTAATATCACTGATCACGTCGGTAGGATTCACTGCCAGTCCGTATTTCTCCGAAAGTTCGCGGATATCCTGATTTGCTTTCTTCATATCCACTACCGGAATACATCCCAATACCTTCTTCACCGGTTCCATGCCCATCACAATATTCTCCGCAATGGTATAGTTGGATACCAGTTTAAAATGCTGGTGTACCATACCGATGTTTAATTTGGTGGCATGATTGGGGGATTCCAGCTTCACCTTTTCACCCCGGATATAGATCTCTCCTTCATCCGGTTCGTACATTCCGAACAGCATACTCATCAAGGTGGATTTTCCGGCACCATTCTCTCCCAACAGGGCAAAGATCTCACCCTTTTTAATCTGGATCGTCACATCGTCGTTGGCTACGATCCCGGGAAAGCGTTTGGTGATGTGTTTCATCTCAACAATATATTCCGACATGTTCATCCTCATTTCTACTCATGTAAACAAATAAGAAGGTGACAGTTCCTCACCATCACCTTCTTGTGAATTGATTCTTCCTACCAGGTAAAGGTCTCCGGAGTTACACCGTTAAAGTTTGCCGCAGGAACGATCTTGCCTTCCTTTAACAGAGCCTGTGCTGCCTTGATCTTCTCAATAGCCTCTGCGGTAAGCTGGCATCTGCCTTCCTCACTTACGAAACCGGTAGCATCATCTGCTGCGGTCAGAGTCACATTAGCGCCCTTGAAGGAACCGTCTTTTACTTCGTTCAGTACGTTGTAAACAGTATCATGCATTACCTTCAGACCACTGGTCAGAACGATATTGCTGTCACCGTTTGCACCGTCATCATACTGGTCAACATCACAACCGATAACCTTAACGCCGTCAGCTTCCTTGGCAGCGGTGAATACGCCGTTACCGGAACCGCCTGCTGCTACGAACAGGATATCTACGCCTTCAGCGATCAGAGCATTGCCCAGTACCTTACCGGTAGCTTCATCAGAGAAGTTACCAACATAGTTACCGCCTACATTAGCGCCGGTAACATCGGTACCTGCGTAAGAAGGAAGCTCTACTACTTCTACATTCATGCCTTCGGTACCGTTCACATACTTAACACCGCACTCGAAACCATACTGATAGTTAACGTTGGAAGGATATGCAATACCATTTACTACTGCTACCTTACCTGTGGTGGTAGACAGAGCTGCAGCCATACCTGCATAGAAACCACTCTCCTGCTCAGCATAGTAAGCAGCGTATACATTGTCAATCACCTGATCAGCAGTTACTTCGGTACCGTCAATGGTAGGCCAGGAATCGATCAGGATGAACTTGGTATCCGGATTCTCCTGTGCCAGATTGCCGATGCCGGCGAACTGGAAACCACAACATACAATAACATCATAATCAGCTACAACATCAGCTACTGCCTGAACAGCTGCTGCACTGTCACCGGTCTCCTCACGGATGGGGGTTACGGTTGCATTAGGATTCTCCTCGATGAACTTCAGAACACCGTTGTAGTTGTCCTGGTTGAAGGAACCGTCATCCACGCCGGAGGGGCTGGATACGATAGCGATCTTCAGACCGGGTTCTTCACTGCTGCTCTCTGCAGTTGTTGCAGTGGTGGTAGCTGCCGCACTGGATTCTGCATTGGTGTCAGCATTGGTGCTGCCGCATGCTACCAGAGAAACAGCCATGACAGATGCAAGTGCAAGTGCCAGAAACTTTTTCATAATTTTTTCCTCCTAAAAATGTAAATATTAAAACAATGAATCACAACGGTAATATTATCATTATAGTCTGTAAAATTCAATATCTATTTTTAATTAACGCATATGCACATCCATTTGTGGGAACGGAATTTCAATTTCTGCTTTATCAAGTGCATACTTACACTGTTCGGTAATACGCCATTTTCCCTGCCAGAAATCCTCATTTTTGAACCAGCAGCGTACACATAGGTTGATTCCGGAGTCTGCCAGTTCATCTACAAATACAAAATGCTCTCTTTCCTTTATAGTATCGGGATCTTCAGAGAGAACCTTTGTCAGAACTTCCTTTGCCTTCTTAATATCTGCGCTGTAAGCAACAGACACCTTCACATCACATCGCCTGGATTCGGCAGCAGTGACATTCACAATGGTGTTATTTGCCAGATTGCCGTTTGGAAGAATAATCGTCTGATTATCATAGGTTAACAGCTTTGTATAGAAGATCTGGATCTCTTTTACTGTACCTTCCTTACCGGAGGAGCCTTCCACAATGTAATCTCCCACCTTAAACGGCTTCAATAATAAAATCAGCACACCGCCCGCCAGATTAGACAGACTTCCCTGCACTGCCAGTCCCACTGCCACTCCGGCTGAGCCAAGAAGTGCCACGATACTGGCAGCATCAACGCCGAAGGAGGATGCCAGGGTCAGGATCAGGATGATATATAAAGAAGCTTTCACAAAAGAATCCACAAACTGGATCACTCCCATTTCCGCTCCCGCCCTGTTCATGGACTTGCGGATGATCTTGCGGATCAGCTTGATCAGTTGTACACCGATGAAGAAAAATATCAATGCCAGTCCGATACGGATGCCTAAGTTCAATGCTTTCTCCGGAAGGGTATCCAGAAAAGACGCTATCAGTCCTTCCTTTTGCTGTACCTCTTCGATTACGTTATCTGTCAGATCCATGTTGTCTTATTTCTCCTGTTTCTTTTTTGCGGTCTTGTTTGTTGTCTTACGAATGGGCGTATTTTTACGGATACGCTTCTCGATCACCTTTTCCAGTTCCGCCTCTGTGTAAGGGATAAATTGCAGAATACTTAAGGACAACGGTGCAAGTTTCACGGTGACGGACTGCTTTTTATCATCCCATTCCAAATCCTCTGCCCGTTTCACGCGGTCATTGACCACACCGGTACCACCGTAGCAGACAGCATCCGTGTTCAGGATCTCCTTGTATTTTCCCTCGTAAGGAACTCCTGTAGTGATCTCTCTGGGCACACCGGAGAAGTTTGCTACGACCAAAAGCATCTCCTCCGCAGCTTCGCCTTTACGCACAAAGCTTACATAACATTCATTGGCAGAGATCTCGTTCATCCACTGGAATCCCTTCGCCTGATCGTCACATTCATACAGTGCCTTATTCTCCCTGTATAATGCATTCAGATCCTTCACCAGCCTCTGGACTCCGGCATTTTCCTTCTGCTCTTCCAGTGCCCATTCCACCTGACGCATTTCGTTCCATTCTTTTTCTTCCGCCAGATCCTGTCCCATGAAAAGGAGCTTTTTCCCGGGATGAGTCATCATATAGCCGTAGGTCAGACGTAAGTTGGCAAGCTTCTGTGCTCTGTCTCCGGGCATCTTGCCAAGTAAGGTTCCTTTCCCATGTACCACTTCATCATGCGAAAATACCAGCATGAATTTCTCGCTGTAGGCATAGATCATGCTGAAGGTAAGTTCTCCGTGATGGTGGCTTCTAAAGTACGGATCGTATTTGATATAATCCAGATAATCGTTCATGAAGCCCATATTCCACTTCAGATCAAAGCCAAGTCCCCCCTCTTCCAGGGAACCGGTGATCATGGGGAATGCCGTACTCTCCTCCGCGATGGATAATACTCCGGGATCTCTCTTTTTCAGGATGGAATTTAAGTGTTTGATCATTTCAATGGCTTCCAGATTCTCGTTACCACCGTACATATTGGGAATCCATTCTCCGTCCTGTCTGCCGTAATCCAGATAAAGCATGCTGGCTACTGCATCCATACGGATACCATCCGCATGATATTTCTCCACCCAGAACAGTGCGTTAGCGATCAGATAATTCGATACCTGTGGACGACCGTAATTGTAGATCAGGGTTCCCCAGTGAGGATGACTGCCCTGTCTGGGATCCTGATGCTCATAAAGACAGGTGCCGTCAAATGCAGCTAATCCATAAGAATCTCTCGGAAAATGTGCAGGCACCCAGTCAAGGATCACACCGATCCCCGCCTTATGCAGTGCATTCACGAAGAACATAAAGTCCTCCGGTGTACCGTATCTGGCAGTCGGTGCATAATAACCGATGACCTGATATCCCCAGGAAGCATCTAAGGGATGCTCCATCACCGGCAGCAGTTCCACATGGGTGTATCCCATTTTCTTTACATATTCTATGACCTTCGGAGCAATTTCCCGGTAATTGACATAATCCTGTCCTTCCCCCGGTGTCACAAAGCTTCCCAGATACATTTCATAGACGCTCACCGGAGCATTACCGCACTGATATTTTTCACGACTTTTCAGAAATTCGTCGTCCTCCCATTGATAATTACGGATATCCGCAATTACAGAAGCCGTCTCCGGTCTCTTCTGCGCTGCATTGCCGTAGGGGTCAGCCTTCAGATAAGTAAGTCCGCCCTTGATCTTCAGCTCGTATTTGTAACAGTCTCCGGCTTCCGCTCCGGGAATAAACAATTCAAAGATACCGGAATCCCCCAGCCGTCTCATCTGATGGATCCGCCCGTCCCATTCATTAAAATCACCGACTACACTGACACGCATGGCATTCGGCGCCCATACTGCAAAATAGGTTCCTGCGTCCCCATCCAGTTCCATGGGATGTGCTCCCAGCTTTTCATAGATTGTATAATGAATGCCTGCGGCAAAACGATCCATGTCTTCCTTCGTGATCTGCGGAACATGGCGGTATGCATCTCCACAGATTTTTCTGTAGGCTGCATGTTCTTTCGTCTTACCGTATTCCACCACATATTCATAAGGTGACATTTTCCCTGCATTTACCAGTGCGGCAAAATATCCCTCTTCATCTGCCAGTTCCATGGGAACATCCATAAGAAATGCTTCTCCCACCTGTCCGGTCTTCTTCCAGTGGATCGTTACTTTCTCTGCTCCCGGGAAGTATGCCTGTACCAGCATTTTGCTTCCCTGCTTATGGGGTCCCAACAGCTCATGGGGATTATCGCATTCGGAATACGTGATCTCTTCTATTTTTGGCCAGTTCATCAATTTATAAAGTTTATTTGTCATATTCCCTCTTTTCTGCGGCGCGATTGCTGCATTCTATTCTGTCATTTTTGCCTTTAGAACCCCTGCGGATTACCGTTCAATCTCATGCAGGAACAGCCCGCTTCGAAGCTTCGGCTCGAACCAGGTAGACTTCGGAGGCATCAGCCTCTCCGCATCCGCCACTGCAAAAAGCTCTGCAATGGATGTGGGATACATCGCAAACGCCACCTTCATGTCCGCATGTACTCTCCGTTCCAGTTCTTCCAGTCCCCGGATACCTCCGACAAAATCAATTCTCTTATCTGTCTTCGGATCCTTAATCCCCAAAATGGGATCTAACAGATAATTCTGCAAAAGCGATACATCCAGTCCCTCTACGGCATCCTCACTCTTTATTTCCTCTTTTGCGACAAGACTGTACCATTCATCCTCCAGATACATGCCAAACATGCCCTTCTTTGTGGGTCTGTAAGGCGCCTGTCCCTTTTTCTCCACTGTGAAATATTCTCCAATACGTGTAAGGAAAGCGGTTGCATCCAGTCCGTTCAGATCCTTCACTACACGATTGTAATCCAGGATCCGTAACTCTTCATCCGGGAAAATCACGGAAAGGAAATAATTAAATTCCTCTTCTCCTGTATACTCCGGATACTGCTCTCTCCTCTTCAGCCCCACCTTCACTGCAGAAGCACATCGATGATGTCCATCCGCAATATAGATTGCCGGGATCTTCCTAAAAGCCTCCTCGATCATCGACACATCCGAATCGTTATCGATCACCCACACACGATGCCCGATTCCATCCTCACTGACAAAATCATAGACCGGCGCCTGCTTTTTCAGCTCTCCGATTTTCTCCTTCAGATCCTCCTTCGCCCGATACGCCAGGAAAATCGGTCCCGTCTGCATACTGCACGTATCCACATGACGAATACGGTCTTCCTCCTTGTCCGCCCTGGTATTCTCATGCTTTTTGATCACATTGTTCCGATAATCATCAATCGATGCACAGCCTACCACCCCGGTCTGACTGTGCCCATCCATCGTCAGCTCATACAGATAGAAACATGGTGTCGGATCCTGTACGAATTTTCCTTCCTGAATTTTCTCCCGAAGCATCTGATCCGCTTTCTCATACACACAGTCCGCATATGTGTCTACTTCCTCGCCAAACTGCGTCTCCGCCCGGTCAACCGCCAGAAAAGATTCCGGATTCTTCTTCACCACTTCATGCGCTTCCACCCTGTTATATACATCATAAGGAAGCGCCGCAATCCTCTCCTCCATCCCCTTGCAGGGCCGATATGCCTTAAATGGTCTGATCTGTGCCATACTCCTACCTCCCAATTTCTATATAATCTTATTTTACCAAATCCCATCTCATATCACAAGGGTATTTAAATATGCAAGCAGCCCCGGATGGGTGTAAGAATAAGCAGGCCGTAAGCAGACGTCGGCACTTAGCGGGCGTATTCTGACCGCTTATGTGCCGTTACGCTCTGCGACAGAGCGAAAGCGTGCCGCGTTTCTTACCCCAGCCGAGGCTGCGGGAAATATTCTTAGCCCCAATGCGGGCTACGGGGATTATTCTTACCCCATCCGGGGCTGTGGGGGGGGGTATTTCTAAAATAATACCTACCCCAACTTATGGAACACAATACAGTTGGGCATATTGACCTTCATCGCCGGTCCATTCATGATCATCGTTCCATGTTCCAGATCAATATGGAAGAAAGTCATCGTATTACTTTCATGATTCAAAGACACCAGAAACTTATTATCCGGGAAGAACTCCGCATCCTTCGGATACTCACCGCTGACCGGCAGCAGGAAATTCTTCTTAAGTAATCCCGTCTTCTTATCCACATTAAATACAATGACCGAATTATCTCCTGCGATGGAGCTGAGCAGATAATTATAATCCAGGGAGAAACTGAATGCACTGGCACTGTTCGTATTGCCTCTGGTCAGCTTGATCAGCTCTACCGTCTGAATCTTCTCGAAAGTAGGATCATTATCATGGTCCGCATACTCATAGACATCAATGTAACACTTCAGTTCATGCAGGATATAAATATATCTGCCATCCTCTGAGATCTTGATATGACGGGGTGCGGATTCCATCTCACTGCGGATGATATCCTCCAGCTTCACCTTACCCTTCTCCATATCAAAACGATACACATTGACATGATCCATTCCCTGATCCGCTACCAACAGATATTTGTTGTCATGCGTCATACGAGCACAGTTGATGTGGGGGCGGAAATTGCGCTCTGCCATACTGCCCAGTCCTTTATGATAGATCTCGTCGGTGATCTCTCCGATGGAACCATCCTCCTTCAATCGGAGTACAGTCAGCTTACCGTCATGATAACCTGCCACAAACAGATACTGATCGGTGTAATCCGTAGATACATAACATCCTCTCATACCGTTGATCGGTGCGAAGTTGATCAGTTCCAGATCTCCGTCCGGCATGATCGTATAAGCCTCTACACCAAAATCCGTTATAGAATAAAGAAACTTTCCGTTATGGGAAATGGTCAGGTAAGAAGAGTTGGTGATCTCTACTTTATCTTTTTCCTTAAAACGACCGTTTTTCATATCCACATCATATATTCTGATACCGTGACTGTCCCCCTGTGTATAACTGGAAACATAGGCAACATATTTTCCCTTGCTCATGACCGGATCCTCCTTAGCATTCTATGTCTTTTTATGTTTATAAATATAGCACAATTCTGAAAATTGTGAAACATTTTTTCTGTAAAATTCCCGAAAAATACTCCCGTTTTTTCCCACTGGTAAAGTTTATGTAAATTAGCCCGGAAAATGCAAAACTTCACATTGACTTTCCATGTATTTACGTATAATATTAATTCGACTTGCAAAAAATTTTCGTTTAGGTTTTTCGATGATTTTTGCAGGATTTTTTACATCAGGAAGGAAAAAATTGATGAAAAATGCTTTAGTCAATTTAGTGAACATTTCAAAATCATTTGACAATCAGATGGTTCTGGATGATCTCAATCTGTACATCCGCGAGAATGAGTTCCTGACACTGTTGGGACCCAGTGGCTGCGGAAAGACTACAACCCTCCGTATTCTGGGCGGTTTCGAGACTCCCGACAAAGGTCAGGTCATTTTCGAAGGCCGGGATATCACTAACCTTCCACCCAATAAGCGCAATTTGAATACCGTATTCCAAAAGTATGCCCTGTTCCCTCACATGACCATTGCGGAAAACATCGCTTTCGGATTAAAGATCAGTGGTAAAAGTAAATCTTATATTAACGATAAAATTAAATACGCTCTGAAGTTAGTCAATCTGGATGGTTTTGAGAACCGTATGCCGGATTCCTTAAGTGGCGGCCAACAACAGCGTATCGCCATCGCCCGTGCGATCGTGAACGAACCCAAGCTCCTGCTCTTAGACGAGCCTTTGGGCGCCCTGGATCTGAAGCTTCGCCAGGACATGCAGTATGAGCTGATCCGCCTGAAGAACGAACTTGGCATTACTTTCATCTATGTCACCCATGACCAGGAAGAGGCTCTGACCATGTCCGATACCATCGTAGTCATGAACCAGGGTTATATCCAGCAGATCGGTACTCCCGAGAGCATCTATAATGAACCGGAAAATGCTTTCGTTGCCGATTTTATCGGTGACAGTAATATCATCGGTGCCACCATGATCAGAGATCGTCTGGTAGAGATCCTGGGTGCCCGTTTTGACTGTGTAGATACCGGTTTCGGTGAGAATAAGCCCGTAGATGTAGTCATCCGACCCGAGGACGTGGAACTGGTATCTCCGGAGGAAGGTATCCTCCAGGGTACCCTGATCCACTCTATCTTCAAGGGTGTTCATTATGAGATGGAAGTTATGGCAAATGGCTTTGAATGGCTGGTTCAGTCCACAAAAATGGTTCCCGTTGGAACCAAAGTCGGCATTAAGGTTGATCCTTTTAACATCCAGATCATGAAGAAGCCGGAATCTGAGGACGAGGAGGCCATTGGAGTCAATGAATAGAAAATTATTATCGCTCCCTTTTATCTTCTGGTCAGCCATGTTTGTCATCGTGCCTCTGTGCATGGTCTTCTACTATGGTCTGACCGATAAGAGCGGCGCATTTACATTTGATAATATTCTGGCGATCGCTACCGTCGAGCATTCCAAGGCTCTGTGGGAGGCATTAAAGTTATCTGTGATCAGCACTGTGATCTGCCTGCTTTTAGCATATCCTCTTGCCATGATCCTGTGTAACATGAATGTGAATCAGAATTCATTCCTGGTACTGATTTTTATTTTACCCATGTGGATGAACTTTCTGCTTCGTACCCTTGCATGGCAGACTCTGCTTGAGAAGACCGGCGTCATCAACAGTATCCTCTCCGTCCTGCATCTGCCGTCGTTAAATATTATCAATACCCCATACGCCATTGTACTGGGTATGGTATATAACTTTTTGCCTTTTATGGTACTGCCTCTGTATAACGTGCTGGTCAAAATCGACAAGAATGTGATCAACGCCGCCTATGACCTGGGTGCCAACGGCATACAGACTTTCTTACGGATCATTTTCCCTTTAAGTCTGCCCGGCATGTTCAGCGGTATCACCATGGTGTTTGTCCCTGCCCTGACTACTTTCGTCATCAGCAAGATCCTGGGTGGCAGCAAGATCCTGCTCATCGGTAATGTCATCGAGCAGGAATTCACCCAGACCGGCAACTGGAATCTGGGAAGCGGTCTCTCCATCGTATTGATGCTGTTCATCATCTTCAATATGGTGATCTCTGTGATCACGGATAAAGAAGGGGAGGCGAACACATTATGATCAAAACAACTGCACAAAAAATATATCTGGGACTGATTTTTATCTTTTTATACGCCCCCATTATTACTTTGATCGTGCTCTCCTTCAATGCCAGTAAGACACGTGCAAAATGGGGTGGGTTTACGACCAAGTGGTATGCGGCTTTGTTCCGGAACGAGCAGATCATGCAAGCTTTGTGGAATACACTGGCGCTGGCAATATTATCTGCGCTGATCGCCACCCTCATAGGTACGATCGCCTGCATCGCCATGCAATCCATGAAGCGTACCAGCCGTGCTGTCCTCATGGGAATCACGAATATCCCCATGCTGAATGCGGAAATCGTTACCGGTATCTCCCTGATGCTTCTGTTCCTCAGCTTTGGTATAAAGTTTGGCTTCGGGACCATTCTGCTTGCACACATTACCTTTAATATTCCATATGTGATATTAAGCGTAATGCCCCGTATGAAGCAGCTGAACCCCAGCACCTACGAGGCGGCCCTCGACCTGGGCGCTTCTCATACGTATGCCTTTTTCAAAGTAGTATTTCCGGATATCCTGCCGGGTATTTTATCCGGTTTTCTGATGGCATTTACCATGTCACTGGATGATTTTATCATTACGCACTTTACCAAGGGACCCGGTGTTGACACCCTTTCCACTAAGATTTATACGGAAGTGAAAAAGGGGATTAAACCGGAAATGTATGCACTGTCCACCATTATATTCGTAACTGTATTGATTTTACTTTTGTTAGTAAACTACACACCCAAAGGAAAGAAAAAGAAATAACTTTTTCTACATATATTTTAGGAGGAACATAAATGAAAAAATTTATTGCACTGTTTCTGTGCGGCATCCTTACCGCAACTGCTCTGACCGGCTGCGGATCCTCTTCCTCTGCCGGTGAAAACGGTGAAGTCATCGTCTACAACTGGGGAGAATATATCGATCCCGATACG
>OLWL01001390.1_pt1 | contig 13531 bp, 9 predicted proteins | sample 1674151 | NCBI WGS metagenome assembly OLWL01 (sample SAMEA103958148, study PRJEB25191) | human gut metagenome
ACTATTCGCTGCGAAGCTGCGTCGAGCGCGGCGTGACCGTGCGCCGCTGCAAGAATTGCGGCCGCTGGTTTCCGCAGACCGGCCGCGTGAGCGCGGAGTACTGCGAGCGCCCGGTAAAGTACGGTGAGCAGCGCTGCCGCGAGATCGGCGCGTTCCGGCAGTGGACGAAAAAGCAGACCGACGACCCGATTTTCAAGGCGTACCGCAAGGAGTACAAAAAGCGCTTCGCGTGGATCAAAGCCGGGCGCATCACCGATGAGCAGTTTTATGCTTGGAGCGAGCAGGCCAGAGAAGAAAAGAAGAAGTGCGACCGGGAGATCATCTCACTGGAGGAATTCCAGCAGTGGCTCCGCGACTCCAAAATATGAAAATACGCTGCCGGTAAGCTGTCGGCAGCGTATTCTTTGTCTATAGCGGAGCAAAATACAGTCCTTTTACGCAAACGTTTTCACCAGGTCGGAAAGCTTTTGCAAACGGAAATCCGCAAGCAAAAAATTTGCTGCGGGTCCGATGCCAGCGGCGTAGAAGCCGCCGGCCTTTGCAGCCTGTATGCCAGCTTCAGCGTCCTCCACAACGAGCGCATCATCCGGCTTTACGCTAAGGAGCTTTGCCGCCAATAAGAACACCTCCGGGTCTGGCTTGGAGTGGGTGATCTGTGTTCCGTCGGCAACTGCATCGAAAAAGCTGCCAAGCCCAATGCGCTCCAGAATCAGCGGAGCATTCTTGCTGGACGACCCCACGGCCAGTTTATGACCGTCCGCGCGCAGCTTCAGCAGTGTACTGCGCACATCTTCGTCCAGATCGGCCGGTGTCATAGTTTGCAGATAACCACGATAAATTGCATTCTTCTCCTTGGCAAACAACGTCTTTTGCTCCGCAGTGAAAGCGTCTTTCTTCTCACCCAAGACAATGTCAAGGCTCTCCATACGGCTGACACCGCGCAGCCGGTCATTGACAGACGCATCAAACGGAAGATCAAGTTTCTTTGCCAGCGCAGCCCACGCCGCAAAATGGAATTTGTCGGTATGGCAAAGCACACCATCCAAATCAAAAATATATGCAGTAAATCTTCTCATAATTTTAGCAAATGCTGGAGCTGAATCAGCTCCGACACGTCCTTTCAGAATTGTTTTTCATATCCGCTTCGGATAAAAACCGGGATCTTTCCGTCGCAGTCCGTACAAATCATCTGCTTGCCTTGGTACGGTTTTCGATCAAAGAATCCAATCCATTCACCATCTGGCAAGTAGACTTGTCTGGTGTTTGCGTTTTCTTCCAGAAGCGGCGCAACAAGCAGTGCATCGCCAAGCATATACTCGTCCTCGCAGGCAAGTGCAGCTTCATCTTCGGGCCAGAGGAAGGACAGCGGCCGCATCATCGGCATATTGCCAGCCACACACGCCTGCGCAGTCTCCCAAAGATACGGGCGCAGCCGCTCACGCAGCTTGTGCCAGAAGCGCATCTCATCGACAAATTCAGGCGTGTTGTAGGCAGCAGCCAGATTCCACGGGCTGCGTTCGTTGTTGCCCTCACCGCCCGGCATCAGCTCTTTGAACTGCCCGCCATCCGGTTCGGAATGCCACTGCATGATCGGGCAGAAACAGGCCATCTGTGTTGCGCGGCGATAGAGGTCCAGCGTCGGAAGCGGGCCAGCAAACCCGGCAATGTCAAAGCCCCAGAACAGAATACCGGATGCCGCGGCCGAAAGCCCGGCGTGAAGCTGGCTTCGCAGTTCTGCGTTCTGTGATTGCTGATCGCCGCCCCAGTGCATCGGGACAGTGTGCTGCCCGGAGAACCCGGCTCTGCTGAACAAAACCCGCTGCGAACCGATAAAATCGCGGTATGCGCAGGTATAATCGCGTGCGTAGCGATTCTTTCCGGATTTCCCGTCGCTGCCATCACAAAAACGCACATCTGGGCGATAGATAAACTCGCCGCCATCGGTTTTGAAGCCGTCTGCGCCCATATCGAGAAGATATTGACGTTTGTCAAACCACGTCCGAACGGTTTCCGGGTTAGTATAATCCGGGATCATGGAACCGGAAAACCAATGTCCGTCGGGGATGGTATAGGGTGTTCCGTCTGCGAGATGGACGCATAAGCCGCGCCGCACAGCATCCTCACGGTCAAGCGTATTCTGTACGTTCAGGATCTCGTCGGGCCCCTGCTTTTTGTAGACAGGAATCTGCCAGAGAACAAGATGCAGCCCGGCCTTGTGCAGTGCATCCACCATGTCCTTGGGGTCAGGCCATGGGGAACCCGAAAAATCGAAATCGTCATATTGGAGCGCAGCTCCGTCTGGGTTCGGTTGGTATTTCGCCCCGTTCCAGATATAAAACGTCGCTTCGTCGCTCCATGCTTCCAGCACCAGAATACTGGCCGGGAAATCGTGCTTTTTCAGGTTCTCGATCTGCTGCTCCGCGTCTTTTTGGCAATTCCAGCGATTTGCGGAAATCCACACGCCAAACGCCCATTCAGGCGGCAGAACAGCCTTTCCGAACAGCTCCATATATGCGCTGACAATTTGCGCCGGTTCGCCGGAAAAGGCCACAACGGGGGCAGATTCCGGCAGATCGATCGTCACAGAGTTCTCGTCAAAATGGAACGTTGTAGTTTCACAGGTATCAACATACAGGCCAAATCCGCTGTCTGTCCAGAAGAACGGCGCCGGGCAATATGTTTTTTCACCTTGGAAGCAGAACTTTTCTTCCACCTGATTGACAACGACACGCCCTTTTTGATTCAGCGCGTCATATTTCTCGCCCATTCCGTATGCGCCCTGATAGGACAGATTTACCGTCAGAACTGCGCCGTGACGCACAAGCTGCGCATCGGTGCGTGGGCAGGATATATGTGCCTGGAATGCAGAACTTTCAAATCTTTGCATGGTTTACCCCTTGATACCACCGGCCATCATGCCGTTCTGGAAATACTTCTGCGCGAAGCAATAAATGAGAATAATCGGGATCATGGAAATCAGGCTGCCCGCCATCAGGACGTTATACTCCGTTGCGAACTGACCGTTCAGTGTCGAGAGGGCAATCGGAAGCGTCATTTTTGTCTTGTCTGTCAGCATAAGCAGCGGCCAGAGATAGTCATTCCAAGATTCCATGAACGTCGTAATCGACAAGGTCGCAAGCGTCGGCGCACAAAGCGGCAGTGCAACCTTAAAGTAAACTGTAAAGGTTGATGCACCGTCAATGCTGGCTGCATCCAGATAGTCGTTCGGGATCGTCCGCATTTGCTGAACGAGCAGGAACACGGCAAACGGCCGGAAAATAGACGGCAGAATGACGCTGGCATAGCTGTTAATCAATGACATCTTATTCATGACGACAAACAGCGGAATGATCGTGACCTGCGTTGGGATCATCATTGTTGCCAGAAACACCTTGAGCAGCAGATCAGCCTTTGGAAACTTGAGCTTTGCAAAAGCAAAAGCCGCCATAGACGCCGAGATCAACGTAATGAACGTGTAGGTCACGGAGATAAATAAGCTGTTCCCGATGGTGCTGAAGAACGGAAACTTTGAAAACATCTTTACATAGGAGGCAATCGTCGGTTCTTTTGGTATCCATTCAATCGGAATACTCATAAGCGCACCGCGCGCCTTGAGTGACGTGCTGACCATCCAGAGGAATGGAATGATCGCCAGTATTGCAATCAAAATGCCGACAACGTAATAGGCTACTGTGCCGATTTTTTTCTTATGCGTCATAATTCACCCACCGTTTCTGTCCGCGCATCTGAATTGCTGTGCAAACCATGATAATCAGGAACAAAATCCAAGAGAACGCTGAAGCGTAACCCATCTTGAAATAGCGGAAGCCGTACTTATAAATACGTTCCACCATAACCTGTGTTGCTCCATTCGGACCACCGTCCGTCATAATCATGATCTGCGGGAAAAGCTGGAACGAGTTGATAAGGCTGACGATCAGAACGTAGAAAATCGCCGGTGTGAGAAGTGGCAGCGTGATTTTCCAGAAGCGCGTCCAAGCGCCTGCGCCGTCAATTTCTGCGGCTTCATAATAGGTTCGGTTGATGCCAACCATACCGGACAGAAGAATCAGGCCAAAGAAGCCCATGTCTTTCCATACGGACACCAATACGATTGCGGGCATCGCCCATTTTTCATCCAACAGCCAGCCGGGACCTTCAATCCCAAAGAAAGCAAGGATGTTGTTCATAGCACCGTACTGCGGGGCCAGAATGCTTTTCCAAATCAACGATGCCGCGACCCAAGAGGTCAGGACCGGAATATAGTACAGCACACGGAACACACCGACGCCGCGCCGCTGCTGCGACAGAAGCGATGCAACAGCCAGTGATACGGCCATCATAAGCGGCAGATACAAAACGATATAGGTCAGCGTGTTTTTTAAGACTTTCCAAAATTCCTGACTTGTCAGAATCGCCTTGTAATTATCAAGGCCGATAAAATGCTCCTGCATGAAACCATCCGCAAACAGTCGGTCAAGACCATTCCAGTCTGTCAGGCTGATGAAGATAGAAACGACCATCGGTGCCAGATAAAAGATTGCCAGACCGATGAGACTGGGAAGCAAAAACGGCGACGCTCGCAGCAGACCCTCTCCACCCGGCTTTTTCAGCCGAGGCCCAGTTTTACTTGTTTTCATCTGTCTGCCTCCTTTATCTTTGGCAAAGCCGCACAATTGTGTCTGCGGCCTTCAGCGGATCTTTTGTCTCAATCCTTCGGTTTGAAACATTTGAAATACATCCAGTATTCCTGCATATTTCAAATCTCGGCTTGGAACAAAATCTTCCGCCGAATGCACTTGTCGAATTGTACGGCTTTGCCCTAAAAAGGCGGGCGCATAAGCGCCCGCCAAGAAAGTTGTTAGCCAAGGGTGATCTGTGCTTCGCAGTCAGCCTGCGCCGCGTTCAGAGCATCGGTGACAGTCATGGTGCCGTCAGCCGCTGCGGAGAGGTACTGACCGATAATGTCGCTCATGAGGGCGTAGTCCTCAATGACGGGCGGCATGACCAGATAATCAAGGCTCTCGAAAACAGCCTTGCGGTTGTCAGGAGGCGTGATCTCCAGATAGCTGGACAGAGCGTTCAGGTCCTTGAGTGCGGGCAGATCCCAGCCAGCCGCGAGACGAATATCAGCGGATTCGGTGCTGGAGGTCAGCCATGCCAGCCACTCGGCAACTTCCTCCGGGTGCTCGGTTTCGGGGTTCATAACAACGCAGTTGGAGAAGAAGTGGGTAGCTTTCTGCGTGCTGCCAGGCTCAACAGCGATGTCCCATGCGAAATCGCAGTTTTCCGTAAAGGTCTGGAATGCCCAGATGCCAGTGGGGATCATGCCGAGACGACCGCTCATAAACATATCCCAATCGCCCATGCCGCCCTGCTGGACGGAGTTCGGCTGCACGTTGCTGACCAGAACACGGTCAACAAGTGTCTGTGCTGCTTTGATATTTTCTTCGGAGTTGATCGTGAACTGCGTCTTATCCTCGTTCAGCAGGCTGCCGCCGTACTGTGCAACGACCTTGAAGAACTCGTTGTAGGTGATCGGCTGCCAGATACCGAAAATATCGTCACCCAGCGCGCGAATCTTTTCAGCAGCATTCTGAACATCATCCTGCGTCCAATCATCCGTCGGATATGTAACGCCAGCCTGATCGAACAGATCCTTGTTGTAAATCAGGACGACATTGGAGAAGCTCTCCGGCAAGCCGTACTGCTTGCCATTCACGTTGAACGCGCCGAGGGCGGTTTCATTCAGACCGGAAAGGTCCTGACCGGCGATCTCTGCAAGCAGACCCTTGTTTGCATAGGCTGCAAAGTTCTCGATGTTCAGCTCGTAGCAGTCAGGCGCGGTGCCGCCAGCAACACGGGTCTGCATCTGCGTGAAATAATCATCGTAGCCGATTGTTTCAACTTCGATCTTGATGTTCTCATGGGTGGCTTCAAAGGCTTCGACCATTTTCTGAAGCGTTTCCTCATTGCCGCCAGACGAATTGAAGTTGCAATAGGTGATCGTCACGGGCTCTGCCGGGGTTTGGGCTGCGGCATCATCCGTCTTTGCCGGTTCCTCAGTCTGCTGAGTATCAGCGGGGGTGGTCTGTTCGCTGTCGTTCGATTTGTTGTCAGTGGCTGCGGGTGCGCAAGCTGCAAACACCATCAGCATGGCAAGAACCAGTGCAATCAGCGAAAAAATCCGGGTCTTTTCCATTGTTGTTCCTCCTGTAATGTTGATTTTTTCGCCCTTCTCGCTTAGAATATAGAGTACGGGAAGGACTTTCGCCGAGTTTCTTTCCCACGGCCTGTATCGTCTCGTCAAAGTAGATGCAGGCCGTTTTTTTACGCCTTGCGGCGTGAAAGACAATTAAATAGTGCGGACGGACTCACGCTCCACAAGCTGGAGCGGCAAAATTTCCTCCTGCTTTGTAAGCGTCGGATCTTCAATGTGCTTGAGCAGCAGCTCAACAGCTTTCTGACCTTTCAGCGAAATCTGCTGCCGGACAGTCGTAAGCCCCGGCGTCAGATATTGTGAAACTTCCAGATCATCAAAGCCAATCACAGAGTAATCCTCCGGCACGCGCAAGCCTTCTTCATATAGTCCGCGGATGGCGCCGATTGCCAGAATATCCGCCGCGCAGACGATTGCCGTTGCCGGGAGCTTTTTGGAAACGAGTTCTTTTGCAAGAGCGATACCACTGCGGTAATCAATCTGTCCCTCAAAAATGTTTTGTTCCTGATACGGAACGCCATATTCCTCTAATGCCTGCTGGAATCCAATCAGGCGTTTTTTCATAACGCCGTTTTCCTTGATTTGGCCGCAGAAGAACGCGATTTCCCGATGTCCGTGTGATAGGAGGTGCTTCGCGGCAAGATAGCTGCCATACGCATCATCGATTCGGATGGAGTGATAATAGTGGTCGCCGCAGTAGCTATCGATCAGGACAATCGGAATCTGCGTCTTTTTCATCTGCTGGTAAAATTCGTCCGGATACATACCGATTACAATGATTCCATCCAGATTCCGCTTCTTGGCCAGCGTCAGATAGCTTTCATTTGCGTCCGTTGCAGAAATCAGAATATGATAGCCGCTCAGACGCGCGTAATATTCAATGCTGCCGAGGATCTCACTGTAAAAACTGTTCTGGAACATCAGACGCTCACCGGGCTCCGTCTGCGGAACAACGACGCCAATGAGTTTGGAATCCCGCATCGTCAGGCCGCGTGCATTCAGATCAGGTACATAATCCAGTTTTTTGATTGCCTCCATGACGCGGGCTTTTGTTTCTTCAGAGATCGAGCGTTTCCCATTCAAGATATAGGATACTGTAGCCGATGAAACACCAGCCTCCTGTGCTACATCCTTGAGCGTCGCGCGTGCCATATCTTCACCTCAGTTCGGTTAACCGCTTAAATCATTTTTCTATTCAAACTATAGCGAATCTTGTCACGTCTGTCAATACCATTTTTGATTTTCTCTAAATTCTCCTTGACAAGACCATGAATTTTGTTATATTTAACATGAACGCACATTTAAGCGATTAACCAATTTTGAACTGAGGGATGCGTATGGAACGTTATTTACCAACCGGAAACGAAATGATTTCGCTGCCAAAGCTGAATGAGCAGACTGCGGCAATCGAGGATTTGACTTTTCTCTCCATGCAGCAGCGCGGCATGATCGAGCTCTGCGGAACGGAAAATGTGCCGCTGATGCAGCCGTTTATCCAGATCGATCAGGAAGAACTGGCGTTTACAGGTCTGCAATGGTCGCGGGAACACTTCTGGATTCCGTCCGGTCATAAGGAAACCAAACAGGCCACGGTCAAATTCACCGTATTGACGCCGGTTGGAGAGCGCGGGTTTGCGATACGTTTGTCTGTCACAGCGCGAACAGATTGCCGCTTAAAACTTGGTGCGCGCGGTCTATGGAGTAAAAGTGTTCATTGCGTCAACGAGGATAAAGAGCTGACCGGTCAGGCGTACATTTATGAGAGCGCGTGGAACAGCAGCTTTATCATGGATTACCGCGTCGGTTTCCCGGTATTCGCGCTTGCTCCTATGACAGACCGTGCAGGCAAAAGTGAATGGGCGCAGACGGAGGACGGCATTTCCTATCAGATTTCCTGTGAGCTCAACGCCAAAGCTGGGCAGGAAGAAGCGTTCACGATTTTCTGGGGTCTTGGCTTTGAAGAAGTCGCCGCTGCGACCAGCGCGAAAGAGCAGCTTCGCCGCGGCTGGGATTGGCTGTATCGAAAGACGGCCGACTGGCTGGACAAGTGCACCATGCAGCTCCCAACGCCAGAACTGACGGAGGTATACAACGTCAACCAGTTCTTCTGCCTGTTTTATGCGACCGGTCGGACATTCGATACCGAGGAGTTGATCTGTGCAACAAGCCGCTCCACGCGCTATTATGTCAGCGCCGCTTATTGGGATCGAGATTCGCTCCTGTGGGCGTTCCCGACAATCCTGCGTGCGGACGCTGCGCTTGCAAAAGAAGTGCTGACCTATGTTTTCACCCGCCAGCGGCAAAACATCGGCGTACATTCCCGGTTTATCGACGGGACCATGCTGGAACCAGGGTTCGAGCTGGATGAGCTGGTCGCGCCGGTACTGGCGCTCCAGGCGTACCTTTCCAAAACGCGCGATGAAGCATTTTTGCAGGAACGCTTTGTGCAGGATGGTCTTTCGCTGATTTTGACGCGCCTACAGGAAGTACGCCACCCAGAAACTGCGCTTTACGAAACATTCCTGCAGCCAACGGATGATGAGATCGTGCATCCGTACCTGACGTATGACAATGTGCTTGTCTGGCGTGCGTTGCAGTTGCTGGCAGACTGGCGGCCGGCACAGCGCGGATCGCTGCTTGCGGAAGCAGACGCTGTGCGCGCGGCGATTTTCACGCATTGCGTCAAAAAGGATGCAGACGGACAGCCGTATTTTGCATGGTCGGTCGATCTGGTCGGGCATCACGATGTCTATGATGAGCCGCCCGGAAGTTTGCAGCTCTTGCCGTATTACGGCTTCTGCGAAAGGACGGATGTGATCTGGCAAAATACTGTTCGCATGATCCGCTCAGCAGATTATAAATTCAGCTTTGCCGGGAAGCCCATTGCAGAGATCGGCTGCCCGCACGCACCTTGGCCTTGGGTATTGAGCTTGTGCAACAGCCTTCTTTGCGGTCACGCAGAGCAGGCGCTGCGCGAGTTGACCATCATGCCGATGGATAATGGGATTGCCTGTGAGAGCGTTGATGCAGATACCGGCGAGTGTACGACAGGCAGTGCATTTGCCACCTGCGCAGGCTTCCTGTGTCATGCGCTGCTGACGGCTTGTAAGGAGGGGTCATCATGCGGAACGATTTGAAACTGCTGCCTTGGGAGATTTGCTCTGAGGCAGATGGCTGGAATGACGAGTTTTTAGAGAGCGTCTTTTTTCTTGGAAACGGGCGTATGGGTGTTCGAGGGTATTTGCCTTTTGAACCGGATTTGCGTCCGACGCAGCAGGGACTGTTTCTTGCGGGAATTTTCGGGGAAATCAAGGATGGGATTACGGACTTTGTGAATCTTCCGTCTCCAATCTGCGAAACACTTCTTTTGAATGGTGTACCCGCCGTTCTCGCTTCCTCGATTCATCGGACACTTGATCTGAAATCAGCCAGCTTCTATGCAGATTTTACACTGGCAGCCGGAGATACGCGCGCGGACGTGCGATACACACGCTTTTTCCCGAAAGAACTGCCTGCGCTTTTGATGCAGCGGTTTGAAATTCGCGTTCAGAACGATGTAGAAGTTGAAATGCGCAGCGGCATCAATTTTTCAAGCTGCAACAGCCCAATCCCAGACGATCAGGTAAAGGAAAATACAGAACTGGTACAGCTTGCTCCGCTGCAATTTGTGACGGACAATGGCAACCTTTTCTCCTGCACGTTTGAAACTGTCGGAACAGGCTTACGCATTGAACAGGAAGTCCGATTCTACGCGCCGGATTTTACGCAGGGAATCGTGCAGAACAGCGGTGCAGAAGTCACCTGTCCGCTGACCGCTCATGCAGCTGCCGGACAGACGCTGGTGTTTGAGAAGCTGGTCTGCATCCGTACAAGCCGCGACGCAGATGAACGCATTGCGGCTGCTCCGGGTGATTTGAGTTTCCATGCGCTTTGGGGCGCGCATACTGCCGCGTGGTCGCATACATGGCAGAATTGCGACAGAACGCTTCCCGATGAAGAACTGCAAATCGGTCTGCGCTATTCGATGTTTCAGCTTATGGCAAGCTGCGCCGCACATGATCCGACCGTTTCCATCGGCGCAAGAGGTTTGACCCATGCACGGTATAAGGGCTGTTACTTCTGGGATACAGACCTGTTTATGCTCCCGTTCTTCCTGAAGAACGATAAAACAGCCGCAAAAAATCTGTGCCTGTATCGCGCAAATGCGTTGGATGCAGCCAGGGATCATGCAAAAAAGATGAATGCTGCCGGAGCGCGGTATCCTTGGATGGCGGCGCTCGATGGCAGCGAACAGTGCGAGACATGGGACATTGGGTGCAGCGAGGTTCACATCACGGCGGACGTGGCCTATGCCTTGGGTGAATACTGCCGGGAAACCGGGGATGAAGAATTTTATCTGCATAAGGCCGCACCTGTATTCATTGAAACCGCCCGCTTCTGGGCCAGCCGATACACATGGAACCGTGCGCACACACAGGCGGATCTGATGTTCTGCAAGGGACCTGATGAATACTGCGGTATCACGCGCAACAACCTTTTCACGAACGTCATGGTGCAGCATAATCTGGCGCTTGCCATAGATGCGGCAAAAGCGCTGCAAGGTAAACCTGCATATCTGGATCTCGGCTTGTCGGAAGAAGAAATTGCATCATGGCAGACGCTTCATGATGCGATCATCTGGCCGCATGATCCGGACAGCGGGCATCTTGCGCAGGATGAGACGTTCCATCTGCTGGAACCGGTGGATATTGCAACACTAAAGCCAGATCTCGGCGCAAGCTATCATCATGTTTGCTTCGATCGGTTACAGCGATATAAAGTTGTGAAGCAGGCCGACGTGCTGCTTCTTATGACACGTCTGCCGGAGTTTTTCACAAAGGAAGAAAAAATGCAGGCATGGAACGATTTTGAACCGCTCTGTCTGCACGACTCTACGCTGAGTTTTGCCAGTCATGCACTCTTTGCGCTGCAAAACGGGCTGCGCGAAAAAGGAATCGAGTATCTGCGCAAGGCGCTGCTGCTCGATCTGCGCGACCTGATGAATAACACCGGCAAAGAGGGCCTGCATCTGGCCGGCATGGGCGAGGGCTGGCAGGCGGCGTGTCTCCTGTGATTCCTTCCTGTTCTTTGTTTACAGCGGCGCAGAATCTGCGCCGCTGTAATATATTCAGAACACTCCTTCTTTTTTCAGCGCCAACTACATAAGCACGCATAGAAAACGCCTTTAGAAGCGTTCAACCTTAATTCGTCGCAAAAAGTGTGACTATCAGTCTAAATTTCGTTGTATTTTTTGTGGTTCTATGCTATACTATCCTTGAATTATAAGGATGGAGGTGCATATATGTACCGAGTTGCCATAGAAAAGCTATTAAAATGGAAACAAAGCAAGCGCCGGAAGCCTTTGATTATTGAAGGCGCTCGGCAGGTTGGTAAGACTTGGCTGATGAAAGAGTTTGGCAGACAGTCATATGCAGATACCGTATACATCAATTTTGACTCCAATTCCAGAATGGCCGAGCTGTTTGCTTCTGATCTGGATACAGATCGTTTAATTATGGGCTTGGAGCTGTATGTAGGCCATAAAATTGACCCCAACAATTCTCTGTTGGTTTTTGATGAAGTACAGGAAGTTCCACGAGCCTTGGCATCTCTCAAATACTTCTATGAAAATGCTTCGCAGTATCACATTGTATGCGCCGGTTCTTTGCTCGGTATCGCCTTGCATCAAGGCACGTCTTTCCCTGTTGGCAAGGTAGATTTCCTAAAATTATATCCCCTTTCTTTCAAAGAGTTTCTAATGGCAACCGGCAAAGAGCAATTTGCCGCGCTTCTGGATAGCCAAGACTTCCAAATGATCACGAGCTTCAAGCAAACATATATTGATGCTTTGAAGCACTATTATTTTGTCGGCGGAATGCCTGAAGCAGTACAAAGTTTTACAGAAAACAAGGACTTTAATGAAGTTCGTGAAATTCAAAAAAGGATTCTTGCGGCATACGAACAGGATTTCTCCAAGCACGCTCCCAATGAAATCGTTCCAAGACTGCGTATGTTATGGAATAGTATCCCCTCTCAGTTGGCAAAAGAAAACAAAAAGTTTATATACGGCCTCGTGCGTGAAGGTGCACGTGCAAAAGACTACGAAACCGCCCTTCTATGGCTCAGTGACTGTGGCCTTGTTCATAAGGTAAGCCGCGTCAATACAGTTGGCATTCCCCTGCGGGCTTATGAGGACTTGAAAGCATTTAAGTTGTTTGTGGTAGATGTCGGGCTTCTTGGCTGCATGGCTGGACTTCGCCAGCGTACTTTACTTGACGGCAATGACCTTTTTGTTGAGTTTAAAGGCGCCCTTACGGAGCAGTATGTTTGTCAGCAGCTGAAAACGATTGAGGATTTGGATGTATATTACTACACCAATGACAGAGGCTCCTGCGAGATTGACTTTGTCGTTGATACGGGCGAGCGAATTGTACCTGTTGAAGTAAAGGCAGAAGTAAACCTCCGAGCAAAAAGCCTGAAAACATATCAGGAAAAATTTTCACCTGAAGTTTCTGTCCGCACCTCTATGGCAGACTACAAAAAAGAAGAATGGCTTGTGAATCTGCCACTTTATGCGATAGATCAGATTGTGCAGATCTAAATTTATGTGGGTATAACAAATAATCTTCGTCTATTCTTTGTTTACAGCGGCGCAGTTTCTGCGCCGCTGGCTTTCTGATCTGACCAAAACCATGACCCAAAAGAGACGGCAGGCCCAAAGCATGGGCCTGCCGTTCTGCTATCCCTTGTATTCACTGAATCCTGCCATCCTCCGAGTATGCGTTTGTTCTCGCCGCAGAATTTATTCAAATTCAGATTGCTGTAAGGATCATGCCGCTAATAGTGCTTTTTTCGCAGCAACATCGTTTTGATCTGTCATAATGTTCTGGTTTCGAGATCCATAAAGTCGTGGATCACGTCGAGAATATGGATAGGTTCAAGCTGCTGGTCGGTGCATAGCTTTGTCAGCTGCGCGACTGCGGCACGATTGTTGGAAAATGGTGCAGTGATTGCAAGCGTCATCCATGTACCGTCTAGCTGCTGCTGACCCAGAATTCCATACGCATAGAGCATCCGAGCCGGTCCGTGTGCCTCATAGAGCACATATCGATAAGCAGATTCCGGCATATCTGGAACCGGAACCTCAGAAAGCGCGTCCAGTTTGTCCCACTCCGCCGAGAGCCGAAACGCTGTCTGCATAAGCGAAACAGCCTCCTTTGCAAGTCCCTGTGCGCGAGGATGCAGACAGCGTTTCGAGTAGAGAGATCGGAA
>OLWL01001395.1_pt1 | contig 13516 bp, 10 predicted proteins | sample 1674151 | NCBI WGS metagenome assembly OLWL01 (sample SAMEA103958148, study PRJEB25191) | human gut metagenome
GTGATCGTAGCGGCCCACAATGAGGAAAAAGTCATCGGCGAGCTGGTGGAGAACCTCCATATGCTCCGGTATCCGGATGAACTGTACGATATCTTCGTCATTGCGGACAACTGCAAGGACCATACGGCGGAGGTGGCCCGGAAAGCCGGGGCTCTCGTGTACGAGCGGTTCAATCAGGAAGAAGTGGGCAAGGGGTTTGCCCTGGAATGGATGTTCCGCCAGCTGTTTGCTCTGGATCGGCAGTATGATGCGGTGGCCATTTTTGATGCGGACAACCTGGTGCATCCGGATTTCCTGAAGGAAATGAACAACCGGTTCTGCAAGGGCGAGCGGCTGATCCAGGGGTATCTGGATGTGAAGAACCCCAACGACAGCTGGGTCAGCGGGACCTTTGCCATCAACTTCTGGATTGTGAACCATGTATGGCATCTGGCCAAGTACACCATCGGGCTGTCCAGTGTGTTCGGAGGCACGGGCATGGTGATTGCCACGGAAGTGCTGAAAAAATATGGCTGGAAGGCCACCTGCCTCACAGAAGACATGGAATTCACCATGAAATGCCTGCTGGAAGGCATCCCCACCACCTGGTGCCAGGATGCCATCATCTACGACGAAAAGCCCCAGACCTTCAAGGCTTCCTGGAACCAGCGGAAGCGGTGGGCCCAGGGCCAGTTCGACGTGGCGGGCCGGTATATGTGGAAGCTGCTGAAGGAAGGGATCCGGAAACGGGACATTGTGATCCTGGATGGGGTCATCGATGTGTTCCAGCCTTATTTCATGCTGATTTCCACCTTCTTCGTGCTCTGCAGCACCATCTACAACTTCTTTCCTTTCTATACCAATGTGCTGTATGCCCTGCTGCCCTACCATGTGTGGCAGGTAATCGGGGTGGCCCAGTATGCCATTCCCGCCATCATCCTGTTCAAGATCAATGCGGCGCCCAAGTCCTGGTTCTACACCCTGTTCTATCCGCTGCTGCTGTACAGCTGGGTGCCCATTACCATCCTGGGCTTCTTCCACCGGCATGAGCATGTGTGGAGCCACACCATCCACACCCGGAGCATCAGTTTCAACGATGTGCTGGTGCCGGAAAGCGCGGAAACCGGACCAAAGCAGATAATCCTGCCGAAAGAGAAGAGATAAGAGTTGTCAGTGACCCATGGAAATCAATTTTGCAAATTAATTTTGAAACAGCATAACCCGTAGGGGGCGCAGGCCCGGCGCCCCGCAAAACACATGGTCAACTGCTGATTTGGCGGGCGACCGGGCCTGTCGCCCCTACAGGAACGATTTATATAACGGCTACCGTTGTTCAACGCCAGCTTTGCTGGCCTCCTTTGGCCGTCGACCGTTGACAGTTGACAGTTGACGGGGCTGTTGCTCATGCAACAGCCCCCTATACCTCCACCACAAACTCCGCCCCGCCCTGGGGCCGGTTCCTGGCTTCTATATGCCCGCCCTGTGCTTCCACGAAGCTTTTGGCCAGGGACAGCCCGATGCCGCTGCCCCCGGAGGCCCGGTTCCGGGATTTGTCCCCCCGGTAGAACTGTTCGAACACATGGGGAAGATCTTCCGGCGGGATCCCCGGTCCCTCATCGGCAATGGTCAGCCGTACTTTCTCTCCTGCCCCTTCCGTTTTCAGCAGGATGGCCGTCCCCGGTGTGGTGTACCGGATGGCGTTGGTGATCAGGTTGTACAGGACCTGGTTCATCCGGTCCGGATCCAGCTGCCGTACCGGCAGATCCGGGGCCAGATCCTTCACAAAATGGAGTTTTTTCTCCTCCAGCAGGGGTTCCAGCATTTCTGCCGCCCGTTCCGTCTTTTCCCCCAGTTCCACCGGCTGGAGATGGAGTTCCAGCTGATGGACCTGGGCCAGGGACAGATCCCGCAGGTCCCCCACCAGCCGGGTCAGCCGCATGACTTCCTCCTGCATGGAAAACAGTTTGTCCGGCTCCGGCTGTTCCACCCCGTCCAGCATGCTTTCCAGATGGCCCTGGAGCACCGCCAGAGGCGTTTTCAGCTCGTGGGCGATATTGGCCAGCAACTCCTGCCGGTTGCTTTCGTTGGCGGCCAGTTCCGCGGACATCTGGTTGAACACGGAAGCCAGCTGGCCCACTTCATCCCCGGTTTCCACCGGCACCTCCTGCTTCAGTTCCCCCTGGCGAATCTTTTCCGCCGCCTGGGAGAGCTGCCGCAGGGGCCGGGTGATGTTCCCGGACAGGAAGTAACTCACTACCAGCCCGATTCCGGCGAACAGGAACCCGATCCACCACAGGGATTTATGGTAGGATTCCACAAAAGTCCGTTCCGCCGCTCCCATCATCATCCGGCGGCGCATGCCTCCCATACCCATGCCGCCGCCCATCATGCCCCTTCCCATGCCCAGTCCCTGACCGCAGTTTTCTCCCCCCTGCTGCCCGGCCAGGGCGGAGGGATCCTGGAGATACTGGAAAAAGTGGGTCTCCATCTGCTGGTTGCAGATGGCAATGACAATCAGGGCGCAGACCAGGATCAGCAGAAAAGTGCTGAGCATCATCTTGTTCCGCACGCTGTGAAAATGCATGACTCATCCTCCGAATTTGTAGCCGATGCCGTACACCGTCAGGATGTACCGGGGATTTTTCGTATCCGGCTCGATTTTCCGCCGCAGGTTCCGGATATGGGCATCAATGGTTCGTTCATACCCGTCAAAGGCAAATCCATGGCTGTTTTCCATTAATTGGAGCCGGTTATACACATGACCAGGGCTTTTCATAAGGACTTCCAGCAGATTGAATTCAATGGGGGTCAGTTCAATGGGCTTCCAGCCGTCCCCCTCTTCCTTCCGCCGGAGGATATGCCGGTCCAGATCCAGTTCCAGAGTCCCGGCCCGGATCACCGTTTCCGGGGCTCCTTCCTTCTGCTGCCCGTAAGCCCCGTAGGTCCGCCGGAGCAGGGCCCGGACCCGGGCCACCAGTTCCCGCATGCTGAAAGGCTTGGTCACATAATCATCCGCCCCCAGTTCCAGTCCCATGAGTCGGTCGAATTCCGCATCCCGGGCGGTGAGCATGATAATGGGGACGGTACTGTCCTGCCGGATGGTCCGGCACACGTCCCGGCCGTCGATTTTGGGCAGCATCAGGTCCAGCACCAGCAACTGGGGCTGCTCCTTCCGGAAGATCCGCAGGGCTTCCTCCCCGTCCCGGGCAGCCAGCACCGTAAATTGTTCCTTTGTGAAGTAGTTGACCAGAAGATCCAGCAGCTTGGGATCATCGTCCACCAGCAATACAGAGTAGTTGTCCATAAGCGCCTCCTTGCTGGGAACATTATATAAAAAGGGGGTGTTGCTGTGCAACACCCCCTTTTCAGGTCACGGGTCTCGAGCCGTGAGTCGCGGGCTTGCTGGTGCAGCCCGAAAAACTGGCTATACAGGTTTCATCCGATTTGGTCTCATCATCGTATAGAAATATAGAAGAAAGACAAACGACTTGAACGTCCAGTCCCGCGACCTGCGACTCGCGGCCTGTGACCGGGGGTGTGAATTCTTTCACACCCCGCTTTTTCAGCTCTGCTGCCCCTGTCCCTGGCCGTCGTCGCCCCAGCAGGGGGGCTGTTGGCCCTGGTTCCAGCAACCTCCCCGGCCCCGTCGTCCACCTCTCCAGTGCCGTCCATTCTGGTTGTAATAAGGACATCCAACCTGGTTGTCCAAAGCTTGTACAACCGGCTGATTTCCCCCTGCCGCTTCTGCTGCATGAGCCGGGGTCACAGAAAACAACCGAGGCCCCGCCATGCTGCCCGCCGCAAAGAACGCCGCTGCCACTACCAAAGCCTTGAATTTTGCCGTCATGATGGATCATCCTTTCTTCCTTGTCCAGGTTGGTTTGGTTTGTTCTTTTCTTTGTCTTTATTATACCGGTTCCTCATGCATAAATTGTTGGAAAAATATGAAGAAAATGTGAAGGGGGTTGTTGCACGGAACGTGCAGCATACACTTTCTTGTCAGCAGTCATCAGCCGTTGGAAATCAATTTTTGCAAATTGATTTTGAACCGCGTAAACCGTAGGGGCGCAGGTCCGGCGCCCCGCATAACATACGGACAAACGGTTATTTGGCGGGCGGCCGGGCCTGCCGCCCCTACGGGAACGATTGATACAACCGTTACCGTTGTTCAAAACCAGCTTTGCTGGCCTCCTTTGGCCGCTGACCGTTGACAGGGCGTTGCTCCTGCAGCCCCCCTACTTCAAACTCTCATAAATCCGCACCAGGTTCTCTTCCATCTGCTGCAGATAGTCCCCTTCCCCTTCTCCCCCTTCCAGGGTATGGATGGGCACCACTTTCGCCCCCACTTCCCTGGCCAGGGCCTGGCTGGTCTTGGGGCTGACCGCTGCTTCCGTGAAGATGGTGTTCACCTGGTGTTCCCGGCAGTATTCCACCAGTTTGGCCAGCTGCCGGGCATTGGGTTCCCCGGAGGCAAAGACCCCTTCCACGCTGTTCTGTTCCAGCCCGAAATCCCGGCACAGGTAGGCAAAGGCCGCATGACCGGTGACGAAATCTTTCCGGGGAACGGACTGGAATTTTTCTTTGTAGGTTTTTTCCAGCTGCCGCAGCCGTCCGATGAATTTTTCCCCATTGGCCTGGTAATAGGCCGCATTGTCCGGATCCGCCTGGGACAGCCCCCGGACAATGGCCGCTGCTTCCACCTGGGCACAGGAGGGGCTCAGCCAGGCATGGGGATCATACTGGCCGTGTTCCCGGATCTCCTCCGCGTCTTCATTGGCAATGGGGGCCACATCCCGGGCTGCCGTAACCTGGACCAGACCGGGGTTTTCCGCCGCTTTCACCATATCTTCCGCCCAGGGTTCCATTCCCAGCCCCTGGAGCACCAGTACCCGGGCCCGGCTCAGATCCTTCATGCTCCGGGTGGTGGGCTGGAATTCATGGGGTTCCGTCCCTTCCGGGATCAGGGTGGTCACCGCCACCTTGTCCCCCCCAATGGCTTCCGTGATTTCCTTCATGGCATAAAAGCTGGCCACCACCGGCAGCCTGCCTTCCGCCGTTTTGGCCGGGGCCTTTTTCCCGCCGCACCCGGCAAAAAGAGTCAAAAGCCCCGCCAACAGCAACAATACAATCCGTTTCATCGATCCATTCCTTTCCTTTTGCCTATCCCTGTAATGGGTACGGACCTGTAGGGGCTCCGCGCCGGGGAGCCCGCAGGATCCACAGACCACCGGCACAATGGCAGGCGGCCGGGCCTGCCGCCCCTGCGGATCCGACTCACACATTCAAAAATTATGCCTGCAAATTTACCCATCGGCCATTGACAATTGACCGTTGACAGGCTGTTGCCAGGCAACTGCCTACATGCAAACCATTTGCATTTTCGCGAAAGATATCATATCATATAGAGTACCGTCCGTCAACAAACGCAAATCATTTGCATTTGCGCCATCATACCAGAAAGAGGTCAATACCATGCTTCAGATTTCTCATCTGTCCTTTGCCTATGAGCAGGGACCTTACCTTCTCCATGACCTGTCCATGGAAATCCATGACGGGGACTATGTAGCCATTGTGGGAGAAAACGGCAGCGGCAAAAGCACCCTGGTGAAGCTGATCCTGGGTCTCCTGACACCCAGCAGCGGAACCATTTCCACCACCTTCCGCCGGCCCGCCTACGTGCCCCAGCCCACGGACATGGTCAACAAACAGTTCCCCATTACCGTCCGGGAAGTGCTGGAATACACCCGGCAGGTCCTCCGGATCAAAGACCGGGAGGCCACGGACCGGGCCCTGGCCAAAATGCACATCGAACCCCTCCAGGACCATCTGATTGGAGCCCTTTCCGGAGGCCAGTACCAGAAAGTGATGATTGCCAAAGCCCTGCTGGGAAAACCGGATCTGATGATCTTCGACGAGCCCTCCACCGGCATGGATCTGAAAAGCCAGGATGATCTCTATCCCCTGATCCACCAGCTGAACGAAACCCAGGGCATTACGGTGGTGACCGTGGAACACAATCTCCGGTACGCTGCTCACAATGCTTCCAGCTTCTTCCATGTGGTCCGGGGCCAGGGCCATTTCTGCACCCCCCAGGAATATATCCGGGAATATCTGGCGGAAAACGGAGGTGACTGCGCCCATGTTTGAGTATGCGTTTATGCGGAATGCCCTGGCGGTATCCCTGCTGATTTCCCTGATCTGTCCCCTGATCGGCACCTTCCTGGTGCTCCGGCGCTATTCCATGATCGGGGATGCCCTGAGCCACGCCTCCCTGGCCGGGGTGGCCACCGGGCTCCTGTTCCATGCCAACCCCATCCTCAGTGCTTTCTGCCTGACTTCCTTCTTCGGTCTCCTCATTGAAGTGCTCCGGGAAAAATTCCGCCGGTATGCGGAACTGACCCTGGTGATCGTCCTGTCCCTGTCCGTGGGCATTGCCATTACCATCATCAGTTCCGGTCTGGTCCATGCCAATGTGGATTCCTTCCTGTTCGGCAGCATCCTCACCGTCAGCCAGGGGGAAGTGACCACCGTGGCCATCCTTACCGTGATCTCCCTGCTGGCCATTTTCGGCCTGTTCCCCCAACTGGTGCTCCTGTCCTTTGACGAAGACGGCGCCCGGATCCTGGGAGTGAAAGCCCGGGCCATCAACTACGTGTTCTCCATCCTGGTGGCCGCCACCATTTCCGTTTCCATCCGGATCGTGGGGATCCTGGTGATCAGTTCCCTGATCGCTCTGCCGGTGGCCACCGCCCTCCAGCTCCATCAGGGCTTCAAAAAGACCATGGCCCTGGCGGTCCTGTTCAGCTTCCTGGACGTAATGGCCGGTCTGGTGGTCTCCTATTACCTGGGTGCAGCGCCAGGCGGGATCACCGCCATCGTTTCCGTCGTGCTGCTCCTGCTGGTGCTGCTGTTCCAGTCCCGGAGCCAGAAACGGCAGGTGCGCCATGGATAAGAAGGGATCCCCCCTGGATGCCCGGCAGCTGATCCGCCGGGCCGGGCTGAAATGCACCCAGGCCCGGCTCCAGGTGCTGGCCATGCTCCTGGACCAGCGGGAAGTGCTCAGTGCCGATGAAATCTACCAGAAACTGCTCCAAACAGGGGCCACCCTGAATTTTTCCACGGTGTACCGGATCCTGGAAAGTTTCACGGAAAAGAAGCTGACGGAAAAGGTCCTGCTACCCCAGAGCCGGAAATACGGGTTCCTGCTGTACACCCTCAGCCATACCCATCATCTGATTTGCCTGGGCTGCCACAAAGTGGTGAACATCGACGGCTGCCCCCTCCACGGCTTCGAGGAAGATCTGGCCCAAAAGACCCATTTCGAAATCGTGGGCCATTATCTGGAACTGTACGGATATTGTGAGGAATGCAGGAAAAAGGCGCTGTGAAAAAATCATCCACAGCGCCTTTATTTCGCTTGCGTCAGCTGGCTTCCATCGGCTAGTGACTAGAGACTAGTGACTAGTGACGGGGTGTGAAAAAGCATTTTTTCACACCCCCTTTTTGGGGAAGTTGCGGGTCGAGGTCGCGAGCCCGGACGTGCAAGCCGTTTGTTATTTTCCTATAGGATGATCAAACAAAATCCACTGCAATCTGCAAAACGGATTTTCGATCTGCACCAATAAGCCCGCGGCTCATGGCCCGCGACTCTCGACCCAAAAGCCGTTCTGCCGCTTTATGCGGCAGAACGGCTTTTTACCAGCCCCCACACCGGCAGCAGGAACAGATATACGGCCAGGGCGATGGAGGTATGGGGCGCCCCGGTAGTGTCCAGGATGGTAGCGCAGGCAATGGACCAGGGGATCAGGGGTGAAATCACCACCGCCGTGTTTTCCAGGTCCAGGGCCAGCTGCTCCCGGTCCTGCACAAAGGAACTGCACAGCTGATGGGTCAGCACGATGCTCAGGGTCTGGTTGCAGGACACCATTCCGGTGAACAGGGCCGCCAGGATAATGGACAGATAGGTCCCCACCTTTTTCTCCAGGTGCTGGAACAGGCTCTCGATGCCCTTCAGCAGCCCGGTGCCCTTAAAGATACCCCCGAAGGAAGCGGACAGACACACAATGGAAGCCACCCGGACCATGGACGTGATGCCGCCTCCGCTGAGCATGCCGGAATATTCCGGATCGGACAGATGGTACCCGGTGACCAGGATCTTCAGCAGATGCCACCAGGGCCAGCCCTGGACAAAATGGCACAGGGCCAGGGCGCAGACAATGCTCACCGCCATATTCTTCTTGACGGATACCCGGAAAAAGCTCAGTGTCAGGATGCTGACGGCCGGCAGCACCAGCCAGGGGGTGAAATTGTAGATGTCATAGAGCCCGCTGACCATGGCCCCCACCTGTCCGATGCCGGGCAGCCACAGTCCCAGCACCAGATAGAACAGACTGGCCAGCCCGAAGGGCACCAGGGTGAACCGGGCCATGTTCCCGATATTCCGGTAAATGTCCGTTCCGGTGAGCACGCTGACCAGCAGGGCACTGGTGGAAACCGGGGACATCCGATCCCCAAAATAGGTGCCGGACAGGATGGCCCCTCCGCTGTACAGGGGAGAGATTCCCAGTGTCTCCCCAATGGACAGGGTGATCACCCCCATGGTGGCCGCCGTGCCAAAAGATGTGCCCAGCAGGAAGGAAACAGCGCAGTTCAGCCAGAAGGTCAGCAGCAGGAACACCGATGGACGGATGAACCGGACTGCCAGGGCGATGATGTAGCCGATGGTGCCGGAAGCCCGCCATGCGGCGGTGAGCATGCCGATCAGGATGAACACCAGGAAAATGGTCTTTACCGACAGGACCCCCTGCCAGGCCATTTTCAGCACCGCTCCGAAGGAGTGTCCCCGGTACAGCCCGTACCCGAAGAACAGCAGGAATCCCAGGGCCAGCGCCCCCAGAAGAGGCAGCCCCGTAAAAATAAAGAAAAAGAGAATGAGGCAGAACGCCCCCAGGATAAGATTTTCCATAACTTGTGATAACTCCATAAATAAGATGCGGTCAACGGTCAGCTGTCAGCTGGCCGTTGACCGCTGACAAATAAAAAGGAGCCTTGCACGGAACGTGCAACGCTCCTTTTTTATTATATCACGTAATCGGTGCCGGGTTGAAGATGCACAGGTCGTTGTGGAAGCCGTACTGATCGCTGTAGGGCTTCTTTTTGCCGCTGGCCACATCCAGGATGAAGTTGAAGATCTCCGTCCCCACTTCCGGGATGGTGGCTTCCCCGGTGGCCACGCCGCCGGCGGAAACATCGATCATATCGAACCAGTTGTCCTTCATTTCGTTCCGGCTGCACACCTTGATCACCGGTGCAATGGCCAGGCCGTAGGGCGTGCCCCGTCCGGTCATGAACACCTGGAGGCCGATGCCGGAAGCCAGCTGGCTGGGGCCGCAGACAATGTCGCTGGCCGGGGTGGCCGCATAGATCAGCCCGTGTTTCGTGGGCTTTTCCGCCGGGGACAGCACTTCCACAATGGGGCTGGTTCCGCTTTTGGCAATGGAGCCCATGGCCTTTTCCACAATGTTGGCCAGGCCGCCTTTCTTGTTCCCCGGGGTGGGGTTGGCATCCCGGTCCACGCCCCCTTCGGCCAGGTAGTCATCATACCATTTCATTTCCGCCGCCAGTTTGTCCCGGACTTCCCGGTTCACGCAGCGGGCCGCCAGCATGGGCACCCCGTCCCGGACTTCTGTCACTTCACTGAACATCACCGTGCCGCCGCCCTTGACCAGCATATCCGCCGCATACCCGGCGCTGGGGTTGGCCGTAAGCCCGGAAAAGGCATCGGAGCCTCCGCACTGCATCCCCACCACCAGTTCGCTGAGAGGCAGTTCTTCCCGCCGGCGCTTCTCCAGTTTCTGCAGTTTCTTTTCCGCCATGTCCAGGATGGCCTGCATCATGGCATCATGACCGTGGCAGTCCTGGAGGGTCAGGCAGTTGTCCGGATTGATTTCTTCCGGTTCCAGCAGCCGGTCATAGGTAAGCTTTTCGCAGCCCAGTCCGATGACCATGATCTCCCCGCCGAAATTGGGATGGCGGATCAGGTTCCGGACCGCCCGGATGGGAATCCTGGCCATGGGAGCATTGATGGCCACCCCGCAGCCGTAGGGGTGGTTCACCGCCACCACATCATCCACATGGGGATATTTGGGCAGCAGTTCCCGGCGGATCCGGTCCACTGCCACATTCACCACCCCGGCGGCACACTGGACGGTGGTCACGACCCCCAGCAGGTTCCGTGTCCCTGCCGGGCCTTTTTTGTTCCGGTAGCCCCACCAGGTGGTCCGTACCGGATCCGGCAGTTCTTCCGGCGGCACGATGTGGGTGGCATAGGGCAGATCATGGAGAGCCGGGCTTTCCGGCAGATCCAGCATATGTTCGTTGATCCAGCTTCCCTTGGGGATATCATCCCTGGCATAGCCCAGGACCACCCCGTACCGGATGATTTCTCCCCCTTTGGGAATGTCCGTCAGGGCGATTTTATGGGCCTGAGGAATGGGCTGGAGGGAAACCACGCCCGGCAGCACTTCCGTGCCCACAGGCAGGTCATGGACGGCAATGGCCACATTGTCTTTCTCTTTGACCCTGATTACAAGCGGTGCAGTCATAGTATCTTCTTCCTTTCTCAGATTTTCGTCAACAGTGTCCCGTTATCGTCAAAGGCCAGAGGCGCCGGCTCATCCAGGGCTTCCAGATGAGGGTACTTTCCGGCTCTGACGGCTTCATAATAGCTTTCGCTGAGCATCACCGTCCCGATGTGGGAGGTATTGGGGATCCGGACCACCCGGACTTTTGCCGGGTCCCGGTCCACCCCGTTGGTGGTGCGGACGCACAGCTGGATGGCTTCCTTGTCCGTAGGCACCACAAAGGGGATCATCCCGGATTTGAACACCGTGTTGGTGACGATGTTGGGATACATGGCATCCATATCGATCTTGTTGAACAGCCGGGCGGTGATGCAGTTGGCCAGGCCGATGCCCAGGGCGTTCCCGTGGGAAGCTTCCGACAGGTCCAGGAAACAGGTCCGCTGGACCTTCAGTCCCCCGTGGGCGTATTCCGTGGAGAAAGTCCCGGCAATGTTGGGATCCACCCCGGTACCGGAATAGTTCTTCCCGATTTCATCCACCACCAGCACGTCCGCTTCCTTCACCAGCAGGGAGGGCATGTTGGCAAAAGCGAACTTCAGCCATTCCGCTTCTTCCTCGATGAGATGGGGGGTATCGATGGCCACGATTTTGCAGGTTTCATCATAGGCATTCTCAATGGAGGGGATGGCGAACAGGATGGGTGCCTTTTCCAGGAACACCTGGGCCATGGAAGGGATGTGTTCCGCAATCTTTCCCATGCCGTCGGCGTGGACATTTTCCGCCCCTTTCTGTTTGCCCAGGCCCACCGCCATCATTTTGCAGGGGCCGCTTTCCACTTTGCCCCGGAAGGCATTGTGGGGCTTCAACCGGCAGGAGACGATGATCCCGTCCGCCTCATAGGCGTTTTTGTCCATGTACACCGGCCGTCCGGACTGACTCATGCCCAGGTAGACCGTTTCCATGCTGCTGCGGATCTCGCAGCCCATGGCTTCTTCCGTAATGCCGTAGCCGGCCAGGATCTCCCGCTGGCCTTCCGCCGTGGCACCGCCGTGGCTGCCCATGGCCGGGACGATAAAGGGACGGGTGCCCCGCTCCTTGCAGAATTCCACAATGGACCGGGTGATCAGGGCCACATTGGCAATGCCCCGGCTGCCGGCGGTAATGGCAATGGTCATCCCCGGCTGCAGTTTGCTCACAAAGGGCTCCCGGCTCATTTCCGCCCGGACCACACCGGGGATTTCCTCCGGTGTCAGCACCGGACGGGGAAAGGTCTGCCGGGCCCGGAACATCCGGGGCAGAGGAACATTTTCCAGCAGCTGGGACACAACCCCGCCTCTGGTGGTAATGCGCATGATTTCCAGCCTCCTTCAGATGCAAAACGCTGTCCAAAGAACAGCGATCCGTACAGATTTTTCTGATACCTTTATTGTACGGGAAGAGGGAGTATAAATCAAATTCATTGTTTTTAGATGATTCATTAAATATATTAAGAGGCTGCCGCAAAGCAGCAGCCTCTGTCAATAGTCAATAGTCAATTGCCCATGAAAAGAACCCTCCCTTACGGTCAGGTTCTTTTGATCGTGTAAACCTGTAGGGGCCGCACGCCGGGCGACCCGCAGGAAGCACAGTTCCATTGCCATATTCAATAAAATTTGCCTGTAATTTTTTCCCTTCGACCGTTGACCATCCTCTTTAGCAGAACGTCTTGTCCGCGTATTCCTGGAGTTCGGCCCGGAAATCCGGATGGGCTACGGCGATCATGGCCTGGGCCCGTTCCTTCAGGGAGAGCCCGGTGAGATGGGCCACCCCGAATTCCGTGGCCACGTTCTGGATCAGTGCCCGGGGACCGGCGATGGAGCTGCCGGCGGCAATGGCCGGGACGATGTTGGAATGACGGACCCCTTTCTTGTCCACCCGGGAGGATTCGATGCAGATGTAGCCGGCTCCCCCATGGGACAGGAAGGCCCCTTCCAGGAAGTCCAGCTGGCCGCCCACTCCGGACAGCTGCCGGGTCCCGATGGATTCGGCATTTTCCTGGCCCATGAGATCCAGCTGCACCCCGCCGTTGATGCTGATGTAGTTGGAGATCTTTTCCATGATCCGGGGATTGTGGACATAATCCACTTCCGCCGGATAGAACAGCTCCGGTTTTTCCTGGAGCCAGTCATACAGTTCCTGGGAACCGCTGGCCAGGTTCCAGGTGGCCAGACCGGTCTGGTCCTCTTTCCGGGCGTTGGTCAGTTTGCCGGCCTTGTACAGGGCCAGGAAAGCGTCACTGATGGTGCCGGTATGGCATCCCAGGTCTTCCCGGTCGGATTGGGCCAGGATCTGGGCAATGGTGAAGGGGATGGTTCCCACCCCCAGGGACAGGGTGGCTCCGTTGGGGATTTCCGCCACCACGTTCCGGGCAATCTGCAGATCCGCTTCCGACGGAGTCCGATACCCGGAGGTGCACAGGGGAGCGTGCTCCCCTTCCACGATGATGTCTGCTTCGTCCAGGGAAACCCGGTGGGATCCGTCCACCCCCTGGAGGGTGGGCATGTGTTCATTGATTTCGAAGATCACGGTCCGGGCCTTCTTCATGATGGTCTTCCAACAGTAGCTGGCCAGCCCCAGGCCGCAGTATCCATTGGCATCCGGCCGGGACACGGGCACCACGGCCACATCCACGGTCAGGTAGTCCCGGTACATTTCCGGCAGCAGCCGCAGCATCATGGGAACGAAATGGAGCCGGCGGGCGGTGAACATCTTCCGTTCATAGCCCCCCAGATGCCAGCTGTAATACTGGAAATGCTTCATTTCCGGATCACAGTCGATGGTATGGATGATGGGCCGGTACACCAGACCGCCCCGGATCTTCACATCCTGGAGTTCTTCCTTCCGGGCGGCCAGGGCTTCGTCCATCAGTTCCGGGAACCCGTTCCCGAACCCGAAATCCACCCAGTCCCCGCTTT
>OLWL01001397.1_pt1 | contig 13500 bp, 17 predicted proteins | sample 1674151 | NCBI WGS metagenome assembly OLWL01 (sample SAMEA103958148, study PRJEB25191) | human gut metagenome
AACATATCTTATGGATGCTCTGTCTATTAATTTCCTACAGTAAATTTACCCGAACTTTATAAAATACAAGTTTGACATTTTATAAAAGTTATGTTATCATAATTTTAGAAAAGGTGCTACTGATGACGGTTCACCTGATTTATATGAGAAAAAATGACTGCTCAACTTGTCAGGTTAGGGGCGGTCATTTTTTTGTGGTCTTATCACTATTAGAACCAATCGAATAGCCAAGACCCAAACAGGTTAAGCAGAGACTAATCACTGCAATCAAGTCACCGATTGTTAGCATAAGCAGAGTCCTCCTTTCCAAGATTTCCCATATGGGATGATCTATGTAATCAGAGCTATCAACTCTCCGCAAAAAGTGAACCGCCATTCACGTCAACGTGAAGTAGCACCTTAAGGCTAACGCCCATATACATTATATAGAACATTCGTTCTGCTCGTCAACTTATTTATTGTTAGTATTCCTTTTCATAGGTATGATCTCCGTCCTGATAGGATCCATCCGATACCAGGAAAATGGATGTACCGTCCATTTCCATCTGTGCATAAGCAACATACCCTTTCGCGGCAAAGAAACCGCTGTAGGAACTGTTCTCCACATAGATCCAAGTGGTATTCTCCTGCTTTGCGGTGTCCAGTCCCGCCGCAAGCGACTCCTGTTGTGCTGCAAGTGATTCCTTCAGTTGTTCCACCTCTTCCTGTTTTGCAGCCGCCTGCTCCAGCGCCGCATTCGTTGCCGCATCAGCTTCGCTGCTCCCCGCTTCGTTGGTCAAAACAACTGTCGTTCCGTCCTTCGGATTCGTCAGAAAACATACCGCCACGATCACGCATACCACGACTGCCGCCAGCAGGATCCAAAAGGACGGTTTCTTATAATTCAATACTTCTTTCACTCTTTTTTTCACCCCTACTTTCCCAAAGGCAAGCGGACATACCATCACCAGCCGCCTTTGCATACTACAGGAAAGCAGTGCATAGGAATAGCTTTTGCGTTCTTACAGAGTAAAATCTCTCACCGCGCTCTCATCACATGCCAGTTCTAGATCCCAACAGAACAATATGTATGCTGCCCAGACTAACGGATTGAACCAGTGAATCATAAGGAGCACAAAACCGAGTGGTTTCCACCACTGGTCGCCCCGCTTAAGATAGTACCAACGAAAAACGTGTTTTTCCGTGTGAAACTTAGAACTTCTTCACAATAGAGCCCTTGCTCTGAGTGATTAGAAGTTCTTTTCACACTGCTCCCCCTTCCGCTTCGTCGATCATTTTCCGGATCTTCGCTGCTTCCTCTGCGGTCAGCGCCCTGTCCTTCGTAAAAGCTGCAAAAAACGCAGGCAGAGAACCCTCAAAAGTGTCCTCCACAAACTGTCTGCTCTGCATCGCATAGAACTCATCTCTGGAGATCAGGGACGTCACCGTCCCGTTGTCATTGCGAAACAGACCCTTGTCGCACAGTCTGCGCAGCACATTATGCGCCGTGGTGCGTTTCCAGTGAAATGCTTCCTCAGTCAGCTTTACCAGCTCCGAAGAAGACACTGGTTCATGCTCCCAGATCATATCCGCATATCGTGCCTCGACCACACCTAACTGAATCTCTGCTATGTTGTTTCCTCCTAATACTGTTTTCCTGATTACATTATTTGTGATAGTTCTGTTTTACTTCCGCTGGATATCATATGTTTCCGGCCAGCCTGCCCGTTCTCCCCTCTCGATCTCCCTCTGGATCCGCTCGTAGATATACAGGTTTTTGTGTTCCAGATCGATCAGCTGCAACAGTTCATCATCTGTCAGGGCACGCTCCGGGTAGTAAAACTGTGCGTCTGCAATACAGTAAGCAAGTTCCTGTCCGTCATATTCTTTTGGGAATGTGATCACTGTAATGGTTGTCTCTGTATAGGCATTTTCCTGTTCGTACTTTTCCGTCCACTCTTCATAACGGATCTGTTCCTCCGGTGTCAGGTCACGGCTGTCCACTCCCCAGAGATCCACCGGCGCGGAAGAAAGCATTGCATACAGTTCATCGATTTCCGCATCTGACATCTGTTCATAACGATCAAAATAGGACACCTCGGAATATTTCTGCTGCCATATTTTCTCCTGTATGCTGTAATCCAGCTTATGCACATATTCGATGACTTCCAGCCATTCCTCTTCGGTAACAGTGGTACTCGGCAGATAGATGAGACAGCCATATTCTTCCCCGGGGGTGCTCCGAACGGCTACACCTGTGCCGGAATAGTTCTCTTCTTCGGCTAATTCATGAAGCTGTCCCGCGGGATATTTGCCATCCTCTTCATATTCCCGGGTCAGCTGCTCATATACACTCTGTTCTCTTGCCGTCAGTCCTCTGTTAAATTCCGCCTGAACACTGCCTTGTCCTGCCACCATCTCCAAGTGTCCCAATTCTTCCGTCCCGATGTCAGTCATGCGCTCTGTCAGATAGCGGCGGTATCCCATGATTCCGGCGGCGGTGGCGGATACTGCTGTGACAGAAAGTATCACCACAGCTAACAGGATGCCTGCTGCGCGGGGGAATCTCTTGCCCGTCAATTGTTTTTCCTGCGCTGCCTGTTGTCTGATCTGTACATAGGCTGCATCCGCCCTATCCAGTACGATCTGTGGAAGTTCTATCTCTATTTCATTCATCGGTCTCATTTTCTTCCGCCTCCTTCCTCTGTCTCCGCATAATATCTCGCCAACTGCTCCCGCCCTCTGGCGAGCCTTGTGCGCACCGTACTGTCGGGCAGCTGCAGTAATTTTCCGATCTCTGCTGTCCGCAGTCCTTCCGCATAGAACAGTACTACGATCAGGCGATATTTTTCATCCAGTCCCCACAGGGCTTCCTTCCATTCCAAATTTGCCTCTGCCTCCACTGTATCCTTCGCTGCCTGTTCCGGCAGTTCTTCCACACAGATCATCCGTCTCCCTGAGCGCAGGATATCCTTGCATTTATTGATCAGAATACGGATCATCCAGGTCTTGAAATACCGATTTTTCTGCAACGTGTCTATTTTCTCCCAACAGGTGAGAATCGTCTCCTGCATGGCGTCCGCAATATCCGCATCCTGCGACAGGATTGCACTGGCCGTACGGTACATATCCCGTTCATGAAGCTGCATCAGCTCCGTGAAAGCATCCGAATTCCGCTTCTTCGACCTGCGCACCAGTTGTTCTATCTCTCCCATGTGCCTCGTCCTTTCTTCCTCATAAGTATACGTCTTATGACTATTAGACGGAAGAGCTGCCGGAAATGTCCCGATTTTTTGCGAAAAAATAAACCTACCTTGTCACTTGACCAGTACAGGTAGGTTTATTATATAAAATTATCCAACCACTTACGGTCTCTGTCCCATAGCGCCTTCCAGTGTCAGGGTCTCACCGCTCATATACTTGAAGTCGGGAGAAGCCAGCTGTACGCAGACGCGGCCGATCTCCTTCTCCACGTCGCCGTAATGTCCCATAGGAGGCATCTTGACATTTGCCTTGAAAGCATCGGGATATGCCTGCTCGAATTTTTCCAACTGTGCGGTCCATGCCAGAGGACATACAACGTTGACATTGATGCCATCGGGACCCCACTCGGTAGCTGCGACTCTGGTCAGTCCGCGGATACCTTCCTTGGCCGCCGCATAAGCGCACTGTCCGAAATTACCGAAGAGACCTGCTCCGGAGGCAAAGTTAATAACAGAACCCTTGGTCTCCTTCAGGTAAGGATAGCAAGCCTTCATATAGTAGAATGCTGCATACAGACCGGAATATACCGCCAGGTCAAACTGCTCGGTGGTATGATCTGCGATGGTTACACCGGAAGCGGAAGCCTGGGCATTGTTGATCAGTACATCGATCCTTCCGAAAGTGTCAATCGCCTGCTTCACCACATTCTGTACGATCGCTTCATTGTCTGAACCGGCGCTGACATCTGCCTGTACGGGAAGTACCTTGATACCGTACTTTGCCTCCAGTTCTTCCTTCGCATCCGTCAGCTTCTGTACATTGCGTCCGGTCAGCACCAGATTGGCACCTTCTTTTGCATAAGCGGTTGCGATTCCGTAACCGATGGATCCGCACTCTCCGTTGCTCAATACCGCTCTTCCTCCACCGGTGATGATTGCTGTCTTTCCTGTTAAAAATCCCATAAAATACCCTCCCTTTCTTGTTTTTATCTATTTCCTTATAAAACTGCTTATCTGCCTGAATGCAAGCATTCGCAGAACGCAGTTTTGCATGACTCTGAATAGTTACCATTGTAGCATAATTATAAGCGCTTTACCTGAGAAAAATACTCACCAATATTCCTATGATTCCGCCAATAATGAAAGTAGCAGGAATGCCGTAAGCATCCTTTTTTGTCATCCGATCCCACTCAATCCGCGAAGGTGTCATCTTCGTATGGCACATGCTCTGATAGCAGAGATAAATATGTCTCCAACGACACAGATACCCCACCAGATTATAGATTCCATCCAATAATATTCCCACTGCCAGTACAAACAGCATTGTAATTCTCCCCCGGTAGAAATCTGCCAGCGCTCCTGCTATCAGAATCAATACCGGATAGCCATAACGATCCAAATATGCCAGAATGTACATTACTGTCGTAGAATAACTGCGCTCCGGCTTCTTCTCAACGATCACTGCCGTGCACCCCCAGTCGCTCTGCCTCCTGCAGGAACCTGACTTCGACCTCTCCCGGCGTATGCTCCGCCAGATCCGGTACGGAAAAAAGCTGCGGCACCGCTCTGTTCTCTTCGCCGTGAAGCAATGTCTTCAGTTCCAGTTCCAGGATCTCATCGTCGATCTGTTTCCAGCGGAGGTTCTCCTCTTCCGTCAGATCATCCAGTCCGAAGTGTGTAAGAATCGTTCCCATAATCTTACTTTCGATCTCCAGATAATTGGTCAGATGGATCTTCACCGGGCGAATGATATCCGAAATATATCCCTCGCTGGCATCATGGAGCAGACAGGCGAGATGCTGCCTCTTAGACCACCCTCTGGCTTTCGCTTCCGCAGCACAGTTGAGCGAATGCTGTCCCACCGAATAAAAATAGGTCAGCTGTCCACCGCCCCGGCACAGTAAGCTCAGCGCATGGGCGATATCTTCGATATAGACATCTCCCGGTGTCATCTGCATGGGATCGAATTTTCTGCCGGAATAGGTCGTCATGGTGTTCATAGCTTTTGCTCCTTATTTCTCCGCGCGGATCAGGTTCTTATAGAATCTGACAGCTCCGGGCAGACAGTTATACTCAATATTCTCATTCAGTCCGTGCATGCCCTTCATCTGCTCCGGACCATAGACTACCGGTGCGAAGCGGATGCAGTTCTTGCAGATGGGCTGGTAAAACTGTGCATCGGTCGCACCCGTCATCACATAAGGACTGGAAGGCAGCCCCGGGAAAGTATCTGCGATGGTCTGCTCCACCAGATGGAAGGCTTCTCCGTGAATATCCACCGGCGGTGTATAATCGTTGGCATGCAGCACTTCGGTCTCCAGACCGTATTTATCTGCTACTTTTTTGATGATCTCCAGGCTCTCTTTTTCCCCCTGATGAGGAATAAAACGCATATTGGCACCCACATAGGCTTCCTGAGGCAGCACATTATAGGCATCGGAGCCCTTCTGCACCGTGAAAGCGATCGTCGTCTTCAGCATTGCACCTGCCTGGGCACTGATCGCAGGCATGACCGCTTTTAATACCGGGCCGAACAGCCACACATTGCCGAATACCAACTTCATTCCGAATCCGGCGTAAGGCGCCAGTTCTGTGAACATCGCCGATACCTCCGGCAGCAGCTTTTTCCGGAACGGGGAATGCGTCTCCACCTCATTGACAAAAGCGGATAATCTGGCAATGGGAGTTCCCTTCGACGGTGCGCTGGCATGACCGCCGTTGCTCCGTGCGGTGAACTTCACATCTGCCTTGCCCTTTTCAAATACGCCTACCATTGCAAAATTGCCATGAATGCCGCCGATAGGTTCGGTGATGATCGCACCACCCTCATCGCATACCAGGAACAGCTCGATCCCTCTGCGCTGCAATTCTGCCACAATCTTCGGTGCACCGTCACCGCCCCACTCTTCCGTGCAGGAGCTTGCCAGATAGACATCGGTGGGCGGGACGAATCCTTCCGACAGGAGTTCCTCCACCGCCTGAAAAAATGCCATTACAGAGGCCTTGGTATCGGATGCGCCTCTGCCCCATACTTTTCCTTCTGCGATATCTCCTGAAAAAGGTGCATGAACCCATTCACCTTCCGCCGGCACCACATCCTGGTGGCTCATGAGCAGGATCGGTTTTTCAGAGCTTTTTCCTTTCCAGTAAAATAACAGATTCCCATCGATCTCTGTCTTCTCCAGCTTCTCATGTACCAGAGGGAACAGTTCCTCCAGCACCTTATGGAAGCCTAAGAATTTCTCCACCTCTGCCACGTTGGCATAGGAGGTGGTGTCATATTGGATCATTTTCGACAGCTTCTCTGCCAGTGCCAGCGCTTCCTCCTCCGGTTCGTCTGCCACATAAGTCGAAGTCTTCGACGGCATCAGCAGGGTGCGGAGCACCGCGATCAACAGCAGTACTATAATGACCGCAACCACTGCAAGTAAAATGAAACCTATATATTTCATATTTTCCTCTTTTCCGGGCCCTACCTTCTATTACTCACATAACCCGACAGGTTTGGCCCCTTTTCCATTCATCTGTTTTCTGTCCATATAGTCTTCTGACTATTCAGCCCCGGTATTTACACTATTGGGGGCATTTTGTCTATTCCGGACTCTGTGTATTCTTTTTCCGGAACAGCAGATATGCCACACCGATGGCAATGGCGCCGGAAGGAACGATCATAAAGCTGGTGGAGCCGATCAGGGACGGTACCAGAATGAACAACAGGCTCATGAGGATCAGCGGCAATGCAGCGATCTTCATATTTTTCCGGTAATATTTGTACGCCATGGCACCGAACAGCGCCGGAACCACATTTTCAAAAGCCGGCTGCAATACTTCACTCTGCAGCACGGGCTGCAGCGGCACCATCAATAACACGCCCAGTGCCAGGACGAGGATTGTCACCAGTGAAGATGTGGCGATGGAAATCGTGGAGATGATCTCATTTTCCGGAGTTCCTGTCTTCGCTCCTACCATATCTCTCGCATTGACCGCGCAGGGGATCTTCATATTGATCAGGTTACCGGTGATAAATGCCAAGTATCCGCCGCCGGCTCCCAGCATCGGTGTGTAGATCAAAAACTCTGCGATGCTGCTGACCAGCCATACGATTCCCACAGAGAGGAACCCCTTGCCGACAGCCCCCAGATCCGGATACGCACCTAAAAGCTTACCGATGAGAAACGGTGCTCCCACCAACATCACCAGCGTAATGATACTCACAGTCCGCCCAATGACATGTGTTTTCTTCGTGTAGGCCTGCCAGGTATCCGGAGTCTGCCTGGTCTGTTCCTTTGTTGCTTCTCCATTATTAAGTTCCTTATTATCTATTGTCATGCTATCCGTTTTCATATTAATCTCCATTCCGCAGACGATTCCTTCCGTTGGAGGAATTGCAAATCAAATTTTAAGGTTGTCACGTCAGCCTTTACAGCAATCCCACCAGTACGGCTGCCGTCATGCCGATGATCATGCTTCCGGCAATGGAAAAGCTGTCCACCCAGGCTTTTCCTTTTTTCTCAATGAGGTATACAAACCCTGCCATCACCAGTGCCGATACCGCCATTACCACTAACGGAATGTAATCTCCGTGAAACGTAAACAATCCGTTCTCCGATATAAAACCGCCAAGATATCTTCCGATGTAGGTGCTGACCAGTCCGATGAACATGGCAGTCATTGCCATATCTCCGAAACCAGGCTTGCCGGATTTTTTATTCGAGGTCAGCTTCTGTGTATATTTTTTATTCAGGAAAATGGACAATGCCATGCCCCAGATAATGCAGATGCTCATGAGCAGTGCGATCGTGGAAAATGCCTGCGGTGTCATTTCCGCAGCAGACAATGTGCTCATTCCCACCTGCTCCGCTGCTGCCTGCGCCACCTGGGTCTCATAATGCAGTGCACCGATCACGGACAATCGAAGCCACGGCCAGGGTGTTCCCAGACTTCCCGACAAGGCGATGACACCCAGCAGAATCCCCACACTGGGCAACAGGGAAAAGGTCGCACTGGAGATGATCGTACGCTTCATTTTCGTGGTATCCATACCGAGTGCCTGCCCGGCGCGGTATGCCCTCACCAGAAAAATCACACAGACCACCGCCACAAAAGCAATGATACCTCCACAGATCAGGTACATCGGTACACTGTTTAACTGACTTAAGATTGACATGTCTCTTCCTCCTTCAGAATCTCTCTGATTTTATCTTCCTGTAAATGCTCTCCGATGACGATCAGCACCTCCTGCCCCACCGCGACAGACTGCATTGTATGACTGTCCGGTGTAGCATTCAATTCCATCCATTGTCCTGCTCCGTTTTTCACATAACCCTTGATCCGGAATACTTCTCCGCAGGACTTGTCGGCAAACAGTCTGGGCACCGCCCGTTCCAGAGCCTCCGTCTTAATCTTCTCTTCCATGAAAAATAATGAGTCGAAGCTCTGCCCATTCTCTAAATCCATCTTGCGGTAACTTTCCAGACGATAACCGCATTTGGATACTTCCTCTAAATCTTCTTTTGTTAGATCCGTGAGATTTTTCTGTAAGATGTCCTTCTCAGGGTCGATTCTCCGGTCGCAACGGATCTGTTCCAGTGCCCGGTTGAGATGTGTCACCGTGTCCTCACACTGTTCCCTGGTGGCTGCATCCGCATGGCTCAGGATCACTTTTCCGGCATTGGCAGCCTCCGATGCCAGCAGATAGTCCGCCTGCTCTGATAGATTATCCTCCAGTCTTGCATCCAGTATGGCGATGACATTGCCGATCTCATACCACTGGTCCAGCGGCTCCTCCCGAAGTACATCAAAAAACTCATCTACATCATAGATTCCCGACGGCTCCACCAGCACCCTGTCATAACCGCACATTCGCATGGAGATCAGCTTCGTACGGAAACGCCTCCTGTGGCTCTCCGCATCGCATCCTCCGGCGATCATCTCCAGTTCGCACTGATCTCCCCTGAGTTCGTGGAGCATCAGCATATCCACGTTGATAGCACCGAAATCATTTTCCAGAATACCGATATGCAGTCCCTGATTCATAAGATATTCCGCATATTTTTTCAGAAAAGTAGTCTTTCCGGATCCCAGGAAACCTGTGATCAGATCGATCGTTACCATATATCGTCTTTCCTCTCTGTTTCATTGATTTGCATAGTGATCACTTCTATAATTCTTTCTCATAACACCAGTAGGAATGCCCGAAAAGCTCACATTCCCCTGCCGTGGTAAAATGCAATTTTTCATAAGAGCGTAATGCTTTCACATTGTCCTTTGCCACTAAAATGTGTGCCGCCTTATAACCCTGTGATTTCAATTCCGCCATAGCCTCCTGCAACAGGATCCTGGCAATGCCACGATTCTGATATTCTACCGCCACTCCCAGTCTGGACAGCTCTGCCACCGGGGTAAGGTCCTCTGACCAACAGGACAGTGCCTCCACTTCCGGGTCATCGTCTATGGAGATTGTGCCCATCAATCGTCCTCTCGTAACCGGCAGAGGTTCCGCTGTCTGTTCTTCCGACAGCCACGCCCTCTGTTCTCTCTCATCAGGTTCCGGCATTTTCTCATACAGACAAAACAATGCATTTCTCGACAGGTCAAATTCCACTTCCCGTTCTGTGGGATAATTTTCTGTCCAGACACAATATTCGGTTCCGATCAGGGAACGGTATAATTGCAGGATCTCTTCTGCTTCTTCTCTGCGCGCCCTGCGAAATTCCATGTAACGATCCTTCATGCTGTTCCATTCCTTTACTGACTTATCTTTTACGTTTTTATGCTTTACGTTTTTTCATTTGCAGCTTGATTGTTTTACTGTTTTATAGTTCTCCGGTGCCGCCGCATACAGTAAGTACACTTTTTGTCTCCGTGACACAGAATGCAGTCATCAGAGATCACACCCTTACCATGACAGATACTACAAGACTTACCACCGCTTCCACCGCACTGCTGGCAGGTATTTCCACCACTGCCTCCACAGTGCCTGCAGCTGGTTCCGCTGGTAGCATCCACACCGCTGCCGCCACATCCGGGACAGGTCTGTCTGCCACTGCCTCCACAGGTGCCGCAGGTCTCCCACAAAGATCCTCCACAACGCTTACAAGGTGCTGTACCACCCTTGCATTCCTGGCAGATTCCGGTTCCGTCACAGGCACTACATTTTGTCTTCTGTGAAACGTTTGTTGCCGATCCATTACCTGTAATTCCGTTTTCCGGAACCGCATTGTTTGCTCCGCTTTCCGTCACATTTCCAGCCTTATCTGAATTATCTGCATTATCTGTCTTATCCGAAACAGTATCCCCGGCTCCCATGTCGGCTCCTTCGATAGCGACCGGCGTACCGGCATCCTGCAGCTCCAAGACAGCATCTACACCTTGTTCTTTTAATTCCGCAGTAACTGCAGCCGCGATCACCTGTTCCACTGTGTCTGCCTGCCCGGACTCCGTTGATTTTTCCAGATCTATGGTAATATTTTTACCGTCTGCCAGATACTCTTTTGCCACTGGCTGCTGTATGATCACAGGCATAGCCTTTTCCACATCCATCCCCGTGAGGTCCGTCTCTGAGAATAGATCTTCCGCATCCTGGTTCAGGCATGCAACCGCCACTACCTTTGACTGCTCATCCAGATATAACTTGAATTCGGGATTGATCGTGATATGCAGCCGGTATGCATAATCCAATGTTTCCGGATCTACTGTCTCTGCCTGCTCTTCTGCCGCAGCAGTCTGTTCTGTGGCAGTTACAGCGATGTCTGTCTGTACCTGTGATCCTTCCGCTTCCTGTGCTTTATTGCCGCAGCCAGATAACAGCAACAAACTTATTCCCGTTAACAACGCCGCTATTTTGATTCTTTGACCTGATAACACTTCTTCCTTGTTTCTCTTTTTCATATCCTACCTCATAGCTTTCTTGCATCTGTTTTACACCTTTAATGTTTTCAGATACTCTTTCTGCTCCCGAGTGATCCGGTAGCTTTCCCTCGCCTTCTGTATAGTCTTGTTATGAGTCCATGGATCCAAGCATTTTTTCTCGATATAGCCAACGGCAACATCCCACTGTTTTGCCAGTGCCGTGGCATAGAACCACGCGATCATCATGTTCACATAATATTCCTCGGAATGTACCGCTGCCGGGATCTCCAGATATTCCACCCGGAAATCCTCATCCAGGAAATGTGTCATCAGCATTTCCATTCCAAAGCGGCAGGTATATGGGTGTTCTGAGGCAGCCCATTCCTTTATTTTGTCTATCAGCCGGTCTCTGTTTTTGCGAAACACCTTTGGAGAAAAAATATCACACACCGCCCAGTTATCCACATAAGGCAGGAAGCGCTCCACTTCTTTTACACAGACTTCGTAATCTTTGATCTCCGCCACCAACAGCGCATGCAAAATATTTTCATCATAATAAGTGTGCGGCAGCTGCTTCAGAAACTCTACGCTCTCCGGATCCTTTCCATACTCCTTCGCAAGCTTACGAATTGCGGGAATACGGACTCCGATAATCGTCTCCGCAGGAATCGTCGGGATTAATTTGCTCTGGAAATCACGGTAACCTTTATCTTGCAATTGAAATAATAATTCCTGTGCTTTCATACAATTTTCTCCTCAAAATGCCTGCTTTCTGTTTATTGTACCACAAGCATAGAAGATATGCAAAACAGTCATGGATGGAAATTAAGAGTGATGCGGCGAACGCCGCGCTATTCATAAGATTGGCAGCGCCTTTTGCTGACAATCTTATGAATAGCGTGGCTCATTGCAGAGAACTGCCAATAAATGTGGAGCGCCCTTTGCGACACATTTATGAATTGAACGCATGGCTCGTAACGTATGGCTGCCGTAGACCGGACGAACGCCCGCGGCGTGATGTTCCGTCCACCGTGGGCGTTCTGCATTTTGAAAAACTTTCAAAAACACCAGTAGCCCGCATTTGGACTACTGATTTTTGAAAAAAGCCTCAATATAGTAAAAATAGTAAAAAATAAGCTTCTCAGAAAGCGCTTTTTTACGTAATAGATCTTTTTATACATTTATAGTAAAAATAATTTGTTTCTAAGACGGAAATTTTACTTTTCCCAGCTCTTTCACATGTTTTAGTAGAATTAAGAGTAAGTGTGGTTGATCGACGAGTCAAATCTAAATTTGTGTGTAAAGAGGCAAGCTTTTTTGCTTTTGTATTAAAATCGCTATTTTTTGCAAAAAAAATACAAAAACAAGGGATTTGGATGCTTTGGAAGTAACTGTTTTCGTAAAATGAGAAAATCAAGCTATTTTAATACAAAATATCTTGATTTTAAGAATTATTTGTATAAAATACGTCATTATTACGTCATTTACACCAAAGTAATCAACAGGACTTCTCTAAAATCTTTTAGGGAAGCAGTAACCCAGCAGAAAAGGACTTCTCCCCACAGTTGTAGCTAGCATCCGAGTCCGGGGCGGGCAGCCCTTTCTGCGTGGATTTTAGAACAACTATTTCACTAACTTTCAATTTACAACACCTTAGATCCGTTCACGGTCAGCTTAAAGGATGCCTCCAACACTTCCGCTGCGCGCTTACACATCATCATACGTCCAAGGAATATCTCAAAATACTCATACATGCTGCAGATCTTCGGATCAATCTGCAGATTCAGTGAAATCACTCTCTTCTCCACATTGATCTTAAGCTTCGTATCCGTAACCGCATAATTGACGCGGTCGTGTTTATCGAAGGTTGCCTTATTCTTCTCCCGGACTCTGCTCCTGCGGACATCGGTCTTATCTGCAATGATCAGCGCCGCTGAGATGGGATCGGTAGCACCGCCGGTAGATTCGTCATGCAATCCGATAGCGGACACGATCTGCACCCGGTCCTCCAGGGGCAGATCTGTCTTCTTCAGAATATCATTTGCAAGCAGCGCCCCGTACTCTGCATGATGGCTACGGTTCACCGCATTTCCGATATCGTGCATAAATCCGGCGATCTTCACAAGTTCAATATCTTTTTCCGGATACCCAAATTTTTTCAGAATCTCCGCTGCCCGCTCTGCCACCAGTCCCGAATGCGCCTCCGAATGATCGGTGAATCCCATGGCACCCAGATTCGCATTTCCTTTTTTAATAAATGTCAGTACTTCTTCATTTTTTCTGATTTCACTATATGTCATTCTTCTACTTCTTTCCTTCCATCATGTGTTGATTCCCGTGTCTTTATATACATCTTATTTCGTGTTCATTGTACCATCCGCCCACAAATTCGTGCTATGATACGCTACATCCGTTCGGGTAAATTTACTGTAGGAAATTAATAGACAGAGCATCCATAAGATATGTT
>OLWL01001402.1_pt1 | contig 13464 bp, 10 predicted proteins | sample 1674151 | NCBI WGS metagenome assembly OLWL01 (sample SAMEA103958148, study PRJEB25191) | human gut metagenome
TACCAGCGCAAAGGAGACCGCGTCGTAGAGGGGCAGCCCAGCCGCCATGCCCATGATAAAGCCCAGGATCAGGCCCCACAGGCTCGGCTCCAGCAGGAAGTTCCCCCGGCGGGATTGCTCCAGCGAAACACGCCGGTCCCGCAGACCGGGGATCAGATTGATGAGAAAATTGCAAAGCCACGCCAATGGGGCCGTCCCCACGGCAAAGCTTTGGGTAAAGGTGATGTGGGATGTCCCGGTCAGCCGGCTCACCGGTGCGGTAAAGACATCCGCCAGGATGATCTGCAGCACAACCATCAGCAGGGCGGCCGTCAGGCCGTACCACATTTCGCCGGTCAGCTGCTGCACCAGTACCCCCGCAAAGGCCGCCTGCCACAGGCTCCACAGGTCCATATTCAGCACACGGGTCACCCGGCAGGCCAGCATCAGCAGGTTCAGCAGCACGGCGCCCGGCAGCACCCAGTACAGGATATCACTGTTCAGTGTCACCTCGGCCGCTTTCTGCCAGTGCAGGTTGGCCGCCCCGGTGGAAAGGGAATAGGTATCGATCATGGTATTCACCAGTGTCACTAGCTGGCCGCTCAGTGTGCTGATGAGCAGCTGGATGGCCACGGTGCTGCCCAGCACCGCCAGCGCGCACTGGCCGGAGCGCTGAACGCCCGCACGGCTGGCCAGCCCCAGCAAAAAGAAGAATACCGGAATGAGCAGAAAGCTGCCCAGCCCGCTTACGATATCATAAAGGGAATGGAGTATATCCAAGGTTGTACCTCCTTTGGGGGAATGCCCGTCCCAACCATTATAACCGGGGAATGTGACGATAGTATGAAGAAATCGGATATCTTCCCGTTTTTCAGCCTATCTATTTTCCCATACCGGCGGCGTAAAGTCAAGAGCGGCAGCCCGAAGGCCCCCCTTGCGGGGTCGTCCCTGTTATGGTATAATGCAGCGGGCCCATTCGGAAGGCGCACCGCCCCGTGCAGGACAGGACAGGCTGGAAGCCGCAAAGGAGTGTGACAGCATGAAGAACTATTGGTTTTTGTTTTTTCTCGGTATTTTCAGCGCTATCTTTTCAAAACAGATCGACACGATCATAGCCCGTGCGATCAAGAGCGAGCGGAACAGGGCGATATTCAAGGGCGTACTATTTGCAGTCCTGCTCGGCATAATAGGGATTCTTATCTGGAAAAACCGGGTATAAACGCCGCCGAAGCAGCCGTTGCTCCGGTTGGGGATTTATAATATCATAATGAAAATAAAGGGAGGCACCACCATCATGGAAGAACTCATTCTGAACAATATCCTTGAAACACTGAGGGAGATCCAAAGAGAAATGGAGCGCCAGACCGAGCTGCTGCAGCGCATCGAGCAGAACACAAGAGACTGACCCCCGCCCCGGCGGGCGGCCGGAACCGCAAAAGGGAGCCCCCGAAAAGAGGCTCCCGCTTTTCTTTTTTTTCAGCCCTGCGCCGCCATCTCCCGCAGCAGGTCATACAGCCCGGCATCACGGCCGGCATACCGGTGGTTCCCCACCGTCAGCCACAGCGTGCCGTCCTGCATACAGTACAGGATGGTCTGCTGCTCCCGGTCATCAAAAAAGACGATGACACGCGCCATTGTAAGGGCGGAGGAGCCGGACACCCGCAGGCAGAACGGCACCCCGGCCAGCCGTTCGGCAAGGGCATCGCTTTCCCCGGCGGTCATCGGGCGGCTGCCCCCGTCCCATTGCAGGGACTCCGCCCGGCTGTGCGGCAGCCCGGTATGGGGGAGGGAAATCACCCCGAAGAAGATAAGAGCCGCAGCCAGAATGAAAATTGCAGGCAGCCATTTTTTCATGTTGTTTTCTCCTTTGTGCTTATTTATGATGCAGCAGCCAGACGAGATAGCGAACGATCAGACAGATCATCATCGGACCGAACCGGAAAAAGCCAAGCGGCTGCGCTTTCTCTTCGGATATTTTTTTGACCTGCCGAAACCAAACCTCCGAAAGCCCTGCCAGCAGTACGCCTGCTGCCCAGTACCAAACCGTTCCGCGAAGATCATGGGTAATCATCCCCCACGCAGTAAAGGTGACGAAGCTCAATACAAAAAAGATAGTGTATCGGGTTGCTTCAGACATGTTGTTTTCTCCCCTTTTGCAAAGTGTTTTTTTGCTGCTTCCATTATAGCAGGGAACCGTGCGCCCCGCCATTGGCGACTTCCACATTTTTCCCGCCCTGCGTTTGGCAGTAATGCCTTCACCCTATATAACGGCCCACGGCGGCATTTTGCAACAGCTTCCTTGACATTTTTTTTGCGCTATTGTAAGATGGGAAAGGTTTCATCTTAAATCATTACGCCGCTGTGGCGGAACAGGCAGACGCAAGGGACTTAAAATCCCTCGGTGGCAACACCGTACGGGTTCGATTCCCGTCAGCGGCACCACAAAGGGAGCAGCCACCAGCCGCAGGTTGGCGGCTGTTTTCTTTTTGGCTATGACAGCTGGGAATCGAACAGGGCGGCGCCTGCAAATTTCCTATCAGTGTGCCCCGCGGCCCTTGACAAATCCCCTCCCTCCGCCTTATAATACTTTGGTAAATAGCACAAACGGCTATGACAGGGTCAGTGCTGCACCCCGCCCCCAGAGAGAAAGCCCCTGGCTGAAAGGCTTTCGGCATCCCGGTGCATCACAGCCGCCCCCGAGCCATCGGCGTGAAGAACGCCGGCGTCCCCGGTGCGTTAAACCGGCAAAAAGCGGCAGCGTCCTTTCGGCGCTGCAAACTGGGTGGTACCACGGAAGATTTGGCTTTCGTCCCTACGGCTTCGTAAAAAAATGAAGCAGGGGAGGAGAGCTGTTTTTTTGTGTTCTCACCCTTACCAAAAGAAAGGAATCAACCCACTATGAAATGGACAGGACTCAATGAACTGCGCGAAACCTTCCTCGAATTCTTTGTCAGCAAGGGGCATACCCGCCTGCCCTCGGCGCCGCTGGTGCCGCAGGATGAGGCCAGCCTTTTGCTCATCAATTCCGGCATGGCCCCCCTCAAAAAATACTTCACCCGCCAGAAGTTCCTGCCGAACGGCAGCTTCCGCGCCACCAGCTGCCAGAAGTGCATCCGTACCCCGGATATCGAAAATGTAGGCAAGACCGCCCGCCACGGCACCTACTTCGAGATGCTGGGCAACTTCTCCTTCGGCGATTACTTCAAGGAGGACGCTACCCGCTGGGCCTGGGAGTTCATCACCGAGAAGCTGGAGCTGCCCGTCGATAAGCTCTATGTCTCTGTTTACCAGGATGATGACGAGGCCTATGATATCTGGACCAAGCGCCGCGGCGTCGCCCCCGACCACATGGTCCGTCTGGGCAAAGAGGATAACTTCTGGGAGATCGGCTCCGGCCCCTGCGGCCCCTGCTCCGAGATCTACTTTGACCGCGGGCCCGAAAAGGGCTGCGGCCGTCCCGATTGCCATGTCGGCTGTGACTGCGACCGCTATGTTGAGTTTTGGAACCTGGTATTCACCCAGTTCAATTCCGACGGCGAGGGTCATTACACCCCCTTGGAGCACAAGAACATCGATACCGGTATGGGCCTGGAGCGCCTGGCCTGCATCATGCAGGGCGTCGATAACCTCTTCGAGGTCGATACCGTCCAGAACATCATGAAGAAGATCTGCGAGATCGCCGGCGTCACCTACAAGCAGGATGAGAAAAAGGATGTTTCCATCCGTGTGGTCACCGACCACATCCGCTCCACCGTCTTTATGATCGGCGACGGCGTTGTCCCGCAGAATGAGGGCCGCGGCTATGTGCTGCGCCGCCTGCTGCGCCGTGCCGCCCGTCATGGCCGTCTCCTTGGCGTCCGCGAGCCGTTCCTGTATAAGGTCGCCGATACCGTCATCCACGAAAATGAGAGCGCCTATCCTGAGCTCGTCCAGCGCCGGGACTATATCGTAAAGACCATCCGTGTGGAGGAGGAGCGCTTTGCCCGCACCATCGATGCCGGCCTCGATCAGGTCAATTCCATCCTGGAAAAGCTGGCCGCCGAGGGCAAGACCGTCTTCTCCGGCGAGGATGCCTTCCGCCTGTATGATACCTTCGGCTTCCCCATCGATCTGACCCGTGAGCTGTGCGAGGAGCGCGGCATCACCGTGGATGAGGAGGGCTACAAGGCCCTGATGGAAAAGCAGCGCTCCACCGCCCGTGAGGCCACTGCCCGCAATGTCGGCGATGTGGCCTGGGTCGAGGATGTCCTGAAAGGTGTCAAGGGCGGCGAGGACTTTGCCGGCTACGAGAGCCTGACCGCCGAAAGCGAGATCCTCGGCATCGTCTATGAGGGCGAGCGGGTTGAGGCCATCGGTGAGGGCGATGCCGCCCAGATCGTTCTCACCCGCACCCCCTTCTATGCCGAAATGGGCGGCCAGGTGGGCGATAGCGGCACCATCACCTGCGGCGAGAATGTCTTTACCGTCACCGATACCCGCAAATCCGGCTCCGGCCACTTCATTCATGTCGGCACCGTTACCCACGGCACCTTCCAAATGGGCGATACCGTCACCGCCGCCGTGGATGAAAACCGCCGCATGAGCATCATGCGCAACCACACCGCCTGCCACCTGCTGCAAAAGGCACTGCAGGAGGTCCTGGGCGATCATGTCCATCAGGCCGGTTCTCTGGTCGATGATAAGGTCTGCCGCTTCGACTTCAGTCACTTCTCCGCCGTGACCCCCGAGGAGCTGGAAAAGGTGGAGGCCCGTGTCAACGAGCTGATCCTGGAGGCGAACCCCGTCACCACCACCGAAATGCCCATCGAGGAAGCCAAGAAGATGGGCGCTATGGCCCTCTTTGGCGAAAAGTACGGCGATACCGTCCGGGTGGTCAATGCCAATAATAAATCCATCGAGCTGTGCGGCGGCACCCATGTGGATAATACCGCCAAGCTCGGTCTCTTCAAGATCCTCAAGGAATCCAGCGTGGCCGCCGGCATCCGCCGCATCGAGGCCGTGACCGGCCGCGGTGTGCTGGAATACATGGCGGAAAATCAGGCGCTGATGAATACCGCCGCCCAGAACCTCAAGCTGGGCAGCCCCGCCGAACTGCCCCAGAAGACCGCCCAGGTGATGGCGGAGCTGAAGGCCAAGGAAAAGGCACTCTCCGACCTCGAAAATAAGATGGCGGCCAGCGCTGCGGCCGATCTCTTCAAGAACGCTGTTACCGTCAAGGGCCTGCAGGTCGTCACCGGTATGCCCGGCGAAATGAAGCCTGATGCCCTGCGGCTGATGATCGATGAGGCCCGCGGCAACCACCCCGATGCTGTTATCGCTCTGGGCAGCGTCTTTGGCGGCAAGGGTACCATCGCCGTGGCCTGCGGCGCCGATGCCGTAAAGGCAGGCGTCAATGCCGGCAAGCTGGTGCGTGCGCTGTGCCAGCTCACCGGCGGCAATGGCGGCGGCCGCCCCGATAGCGCCATGGGCGGTGCGGGCGATCCCGAAAAGATTGCGGATGCGCTGAACCACCTGCCCGAACTGATCTGATTTTTTGCGGCGCCTTTTTGCGGCGCTCCTCCGCGAAAAGCGCTCCCGGCGTCGTCGCTGCCCTTGACAGGCATAAGTACGATTTCATCGTACAACAGCCTGCCTGCGGGCGCTTCTTGCCGGGAGCCCTTTCCCTCCGTCGCGCCCGTCCGTTTTTCCCCAGTTCCATAAATCCCCGGAAAGGAGTATTCTCTCATGTGTGTTTTCTGCAAGATCGCATCCGGCGAGATCCCATCGAACAAGCTGTACGAGGATGATAAGGTCCTCGCCTTCTATGATCTCGATCCTCAAGCGCCCACCCACTTCCTGGTCATCCCCAAGGAGCACATCGCCTCCGCGGCCGAGATCACCCCGGAAAATGCCGGGATGGTGGCCCATATCTTCGCCACCATCGCCCGCATCTGCGCCGAGCATGGCTGGGAAAGCTACCGTGTGGTGACCAACTGCGGTGAGCAGGCCGGCCAGACGGTGCAGCACCTGCATTTCCATGTGCTCTCCGGCCGGGATATGACCTGGCCCCCTGGCTAAACCGATCGCATTTTCCTGTCCCCGCTTTTCGGCGGGGACTTTTTCTTGCAAATGCCGCCGCACTATGATATAATTTATCCAAATTTTCGTTTGATGGGGAGAGGGAACATGGCAAAAACCAATAGAAAAGAATCCAGAAAGATCTACGAGGGCTATAAAAAACGCCAAAGACTTTGGAACACTATTTTCATCGTCTTCTTTGCCGTCATCGGCATCGGTTCTGCAGTGCTCAATGGCACCATGGAGCTGGATCCGCAGATCGTCATTGGCAAATACGAGTTTACCTGGTTCCACCTGGTCATTCTGGCCGTCCTGGTGGTGCTGCTGGGCTTCGGCATCGTGGCGCTCAAACGCGACAGCAGCGAGGAGCAGCAGGAGATCTACCGCCAGGAGCGCGAGGAAGCCATCCGTCTGCGGCAGGAGGTCATGGCCGAGCGCAAGCAGGAGATGCAGGATGCCTACAATGCCATGAAGCGCCGCCGCGCCGAGCGTCTGGCCGCCCAGGGTATGGCCCCCACCGCCGCCCAGGCCGATGTGGTGGATGCCGTGGAAATGGTGGAGGCCGTGGAGGCCGAGGCCGCCGAAGCAGTGGAGATGGCGGAGCAAGCCAATGGCGAAAAAGAGGAGAAAACCTCTTGACATCGCCGGCCGAAAGGGCTACAATAACCGCATAAATCCCAAAGCGTTATGAGAAAAGTTACCCGCGCCCCGGCACTCCTGCCAGAGAGCGGACGGCACAGGCTGCAACCGTCCGCAGGAGAATGAGGAATTGCGGACCGCCTTTTCCAGCGCGGTGCCAAATCACCGCCGGCCCGGCCCCGTTACCCGCCGCAATGAAGTGGATCGCTTTAGCCGATCCGATTCGGGTGGAACCGTGGGATATTTTGTCTCACCCCGGCTGTTTTCTTCGCAGGAAGAAAGCAGCCGTTTTTATTTTCCCTTTTTCGGCGGCGGTGAAAACCGGCGCTGGCTGTGTCGGGGGGTCGCCATACATCAGTCCGATTTCATCGGACAAGAGTATGCCGTCACCCGCCTCCTTGCCATCGTCCGATTTTCCCTCGCCGCCCCTTTGGGATCTTCCGCATCAATTCATCAATGACCAGAAATGGAGGAAATTTATCATGATCAAAATTACCCTGAAAGATGGCTCGGTCAAGGAGCTGGCCGCTCCCCAGTCCATCGCCGATTTTACCAAGGATCTGAGCATGGGCCTGTACCGCAATGCCTGCTGCGCCCTGGTGGATGGCAAGGTCGCGGATCTCTGCGATCTGCTGGACCACGACTGCGCCGTGGAGATCCTCACCTTTGAGGATGAGCAGGGCCAGCGCGCCTTCAATCACACCGCTTCCCACATCCTGGCCCAGGCGGTGCAGCACCTGTTCCCCGGCGCCAAGCTTGCCATCGGCCCCGCCATCGAGGATGGCTTCTACTACGATTTCGATGTCCCTACCCCCTTCACCCCGGAGGACCTGGAAAAGCTGGAGGCCGAAATGGCCGCCATCGCCAAGCAGGATCTGCCCATTGAGCGCTTCTCCCTGCCGGTGGAGGAGGCCAAAAAGCTGATGGCCGATCAGCCCTATAAGCTGGAGCTCATTGAGGAGCACGCCGGCAAGGGCGAAGCCATCGCCTTCCGCCGCCAGGGCGATTTTACCGACCTGTGCGCCGGCCCCCACCTCATGTCCACCGGCCCCGTCAAGGCGGTCAAGCTGACCAGCTGCACCGGCGCCTACTGGCGCGGCAGCGAAAAGAATAAGATGCTCAGCCGTGTTTACGGCTGCGCCTTCCCCAAGCGCAGTATGCTGGAAGAACACCTGGCCCGGCTAGAGGAAGCCCGCCGCCGCGACCACAATAAGCTGGGCCGTGAGCTGGAATACTTCACCACCGTTGATGTCATCGGCCAGGGCCTGCCGGTCCTGCTGCCCAAGGGCGCCCGGGTGGTCCAGCTGATGCAGCGCTGGGTAGAGGATACCGAGCAGCAGCGCGGCTACCTCCTCACCAAGACCCCCCTGATGGCCAAGCGCGAGCTCTATAAGATCTCCGGCCACTGGGATCATTACCTGGACGGCATGTTTGTGCTGGGCGATCCCCACGATGAGACCAAGGAATGCTTTGCCCTGCGCCCCATGACCTGCCCGTTCCAGTACCAGGTATTCCTCAACCGCGCCCGCAGCTACCGCGATCTCCCCATGCGCCTGGGTGAGACCTCCACCCTGTTCCGCAATGAGGATTCCGGCGAGATGCACGGTCTTATCCGTGTGCGCCAGTTCACCATTTCGGAGGGCCATATCATCCTGCGCCCCGATCAGCTGGAGGAGGAATTCCGCCACTGCCTGGAGCTGGCTAAGTACTGCCTCGAAACCGTCGGTCTGCTGGAGGACTGCACCTTCCGCTTCTCCCAGTGGGATCCCAACAATACCGAAAAGTACATCGGTACTCCGGAGCAGTGGGATGAGGCCCAGGGCATCATGGGAAAAATCCTCGATCACCTTGGCATCAAGTACACCATCGGCATCGATGAAGCCGCCTTCTACGGCCCCAAGCTGGATATCCAGTACAAGAATGTCTTTGGCAAGGAAGATACCCTCGTCACCATCCAGATCGACCAGCTGCTGGCCGAGCAGTTCGATATGTCCTACATCGACCAGAACGGGCAGAAGGTGCGGCCCTACATCATCCACCGCACCTCCCTCGGCTGCTACGAGCGCACCCTGGCCTACCTCATCGAGAAGTACGCCGGCGCCCTGCCCACCTGGCTTTCTCCCACCCAGGTGGCCCTGCTGCCCATCGCCGACCGTCACCTCGACTATGTCAATGAGATCAAGAAGGCCCTGGAGCAGCGCGGCGTCCGCGTGATGGTGGACGACCGCAACGAGAAGATCAACAAGAAGATCCGCGACAGCCAGATGGAGAAGATCCCCTACATGCTGGTCATCGGCGACCGCGATGTGGAAAACGGCACCGTTTCGGTCCGCTCCCGCAAGGACGGCGACCTGGGCGCCATGGCCCCCGCCGATTTCTACGCGAACCTCACCGAGGAGATCACCACCCGCGCCCGCTGATCCGAACCCCCTACAAACGGCAGGCCCCCACCGGGCCCGGCGCCTTCGGCACCGGGCCCTTTTGCACCCCTCCGCAGGCCCCTGCAAGGGGCAGAATCGGGCCGCAGGCAGGGCCGCCCTCCGGGAGGCCTCAGCGGGCTTCGCCCGCTGGTTCCGGCTGCGCCGGAACGGCCTGCGGCCCGCCCCTTTTTGCTAAATTTGCGGCTTGCAGCGGCCTGCTGCCGGCCCCGGCCCCTCACCCAGTTTTCCCCCAACCGTCACATTCCGTTTACAAAAGCAACAAGAAATCCCACGCCCATGGTGGTATACTGGCAGCATCGGCAGTCCGTCCTTGGCTCCACCCAAAAGCCCCGGGCTGGACAAAACCGTAAATCTTTGCTATAATACTAAGCTGTGTTAATACGCAAGGAAGGAGGATGCCCCATGACGGAAGAAAATAAGAGCCTTCAAACCCCGCAGAATGAGCCGGAACCCGAAGCCGAGCCGGTGGATACCGCCGCTGCCATGCAGTACTTCGAGGCCTCGGAAGCCGCCGCGGAAGTCGGCCGGGAGATCCTCGCTTCCCGCAAGCCCAAAAAGCAGAAGCAGAAAAAGCCCAAAAAGAAAAAGAGTCCTGTACAGCAGGAACCCGAAACTGCCCCCGCCCCGGAACCCGTCGAGGAACCGGCGGAGCAGCCCGCTCCGGAAGCGACGGAAACCAACGGCTGGCAGCCCTCCCAGCGGGAGGAACCCGCCGCGGAGCCGGCAGCCGAGCCAGCCCCTGCCGAACCCCAGGAATCCCCGGAATCCCAGGAGCCAAAGGCCCCCAAGAAGCCGAAGAAAAAGAAGAAAAAATCCCGGCCGAAGCAGGGGAAGAAAGCCCCCGCCAAGGCAAAGAATGCAAAGCCCAGGGAAAAACGCCCCACTTTGGCGGAATCCTTCGAGAGCATGGAGCGCGGCTGCGCCTACATCGGCATGCAGCTGCTGCGGGAATACTATGCCATTCGCCGGGGCATCGGTCATGTGTACGGCCGTGTCCGGGCCCGGGTGCCCATCCTGTGGCGGAGCCTGCGCTTTAAGGTCGTCCGCCGGACGGAGCACTTCGCCGATGAGGTGCTGTTCCCCTACCGCATCCTGCACGATGAAACAGCCGAGCTGGCCACTGCCCTGCGGGATAAGACCCCGGAAGGGAAAGCCGGCCGCCGGGAGGCCTGGCGGGATTACAGCCGGGCAGTTGCCCGCCCCTTAAACCGCATCGCCAATTTCTTTGCACCCATCTTCGGCCTGGCCATTCTGGCCGGCGCCATCGCCTTCTTCAATCAGTTTACCTTTGCCCTTCGGGTGGAGTATAACGGCGAGTCCATCGGCTACATCGCCCAGGAAAGCGACTTTTACGAGGCACGGGATGCCATGCTGGCTCGCCTCATCAATGAGGAATACATCCCGCCGGAGGATACCATCCCCACCCTTTCTTTGGCTGTTGCCAAGGAAAAGGACCTCCTGACCAAGGAAGAACTCACCGATGCCATCATGCGCTCCTCCGGCAATGAGCTGGTGGATGCCTCCGGCTTCTATCTCGAGGGCAAGTTCCTCGGCGCCCTGGAGGACGGCAATGAGTTCCTGCTCTACATGGATAAGGTGCTGAATAACTACCGCACCGGGGAAGAGCACGAAACGGTGCAGTTCACCAAAAATATCCGGCTGGAGGACGGCGTTTATCCCGTTAGCTCGCTCATGACCGTTTCCAATCTGCAAAGTTACCTGCGCAGCAATAAGGAGCTGCGCCGCAGCTACACCGCCCGCCCCGGCGAGACCATCGAAGCCATCGCCAAGCGCTACGGCCTGACGCTGGAGGAGATGTACGACCTCAATATGGAGCTGGAGGAGTACCTCACCGCCCTGCGGCAGCAGCAGCTGGGCTACGATCCCGATTCGGTCATCCTGCCAGATTCCGGTACCCCGGCCGAGGAGTGGAACGCCCGGCTGGAGGATATTTCCGTCAATGGCGAAACTCCGCTGGAAACCGCCATCAATAACGGCATGGTGCTGTATATGGGCCTGCTGTACTGGCCGGAGGACCTGCCGGATGGCGCCGCCGAGGAGCTGGCCGCGGCCGCCGGGGATAACAATGCCCTGTACCGTCTGCAATATGGCATCACCGATGAAACGGCGGAAGCCCCGGCCGATGAGACCCCGACGGATGCCGCTACCGGCGATACAGCCGATTCGACCGATTCCACCACGCCGGCGGAGGACGCCGAAAGCGGCGAAACCACCACCGGCACCCCCATGCAGACCATCAGCCTCATCCCGTTGGAGCAGGTGCCCCTGCAGGGCGATGAGGAACTGCTGGTGGTGCAGATGGATGTGGAGCTGGGCATCCAGGTCACCCGCCGGGAGACCTATATGGCCAATGTCCAGTTCGGCACCACCTATCAGGATAATAACAAGAAGCCCGTCGGTGATGACCGGGTCATCTCCGCCGGTATTTACGGCCAGGATGAAGTGGTGGCCGATGTCACCTACATTGACGGCGTAAGAGTGGGCGAAACGGTGCTGAGCCGTACCCGCCTCAAGGACCCGGTCAATCAGGTTATTGCCCGCGGCACCCAGACCATTGATGACTATTTTGCGAGCACCGGCGGCCGGTTCATCTGGCCCGCCGATGGCGGCTACTTCTATGGCTCGCTGGGCAGCTACGGCGGCCACACCGGCATGGATATCGCCTGTCCCCTCGGCACCACGGTCCGTGCCTCCAAGGCGGGTACCGTTACCACCGCCCTCAATTACGGCTGGAACTACGGCTATGGTAAAACGGTGGTCATCAACCACGGCTACGGCCAGATCACCCGCTATGCCCATATGTCCAATGTCATTGTTACGGTTGGCCAGTATGTCAAGCAGGGCCAGGTCATCGGCTACAGCGGCAGCACCGGCAATTCCACCGGTCCGCACCTGCACTTCGAGATCCGTATCGATGGTGCCATCAAGGCGCCGGAGAACTATATCGGAAAGGTTTACAACCGCTAAGCCAAAGAAAAATACAAGCCTTACAGTCCCCCCAACGGAGTACTCCGCTGGGGGGACTTTTTGGGGGAAAGAGGCAAGGCCCACAGTGTTTTGAGGGAAGCCTCCCCCAAAATGAGCTGCGGCAGGTTGGGTGCTATCTTGCCGTCCTACCGGTGAGCTGCCGGAAAGGGAAAACTTTACTGCCCCGTGGCAGTGATGGTAATCTGCAGAGTCAGATCGGCGGCGGGGGCGGCTCCCAGAGCATAGACGGTCAAGGTGCCATTGGCATTGGCAGCGGTAAGGGCGGTGACCCCGGCCTCCTGCAAGGCCATCAGCTGGGCGGCGGTGGGATGCAGAGCCACCAGCGAACCAGCGGTCAGTCCGGCCAAAGCGGCGGCTTGGGAATAGGGTTCCTCGGTACTCCATCCGGCAGCGGTAAGGGTGATGCTCCCCAAAGTAATGGCAGCTTCGCCGGGATCGCCTTTCGGCCCTTGGGGGCCGGCTTCCCCGGTTTCCCCGGTTTCCCCTTTCGGCCCCTGAGGACCGGTTTCGCCGGGATCGCCTTTCGGCCCTTGAGGGCCGGTTTCACCAGTGTCGCCCTTCGGCCCTTGAGGGCCGGTCTCACCAGTGTCGCCCTTTGGTCCTTGGGGGCCGGTTTCCCCAGTGTCGCCCTTTGGTCCTTGAGGGCCGGCTTCGCCGGGAGCGCCGTTTTGGCCGTCTTTTCCGTCCTTACCGTTGGTGCCGTCTTTGCCATCCCGGCCGTTAAACAGCCCGGCATCGGCATCGGTCCGGAGGGCATCTGCCACCGAAACGGCGGCTTCCGCCTTGGTAAGCAGGCTTTGGACGAGGGTGGGGGTGGCTTCAGTGGGGGTATTTTCCTCCGGCTGGGTGCCGGTGCATATGGGCCCCAGCAGGCAGCTGACTGTCGGCAGGACCATCTCCTCCCCGCGGGTGCCGTATACCCCCACACGCAGGTACTCGCCCGCACGGGTGAGACATTCCCACGGGATGAAGCATTGGTTATCCTCCCCCAGCAGGCAGCTGACGCTGACGGTGCCGGCGGTGAAAACGGCGGTGCGATCGAGGGCGGCCCACTGCGGGGAGAAGCGGAACCGCACCGGGACGGCCTGTACCATACCGGTGGTGAGAAGTTCATTTTGGGCCACGGTGATGGCGGCCCCGGTGACTTGACAAATGATCATAAATTTCCTCCTTGTGATAAGATCCCCTGCACTAATACGGCAAAATGGCCGCTTTTTTGCATGTGAAAGGTTAATATTTCACTTTTTTTAATGGAAAATTTACAATATGGGGAAATACTGGGCAAAGATCGCATAAATAGTGGATTTTGTTGGGGAATTGCTACTGGGATTTGTTATGT